>Ga0210240_100703_pt1 | contig 28748 bp, 31 predicted proteins | sample ChrtobMetP5a_4mM_FD_155463 | JGI IMG/M metagenome (GOLD analysis project Ga0210240, IMG submission 155463) | Chrysochromulina tobin associated microbial communities from unialgal haptophyte culture, Seattle, Washington, United States - P5a_4mM | ecosystem: Host-associated > Algae > Haptophytes >...
GGCTTGGGTTGTGCGAATGAGTGCGCGAAGCTGCGATTGTGTTCAGATGTTCCTCGATTGGATTCGAGCTCGACCCTCACCTCTCTGAAGAAACGTTCAATTTCGATGCCTTATACGGAACCCGGTTTCGAGCCAAGCTCGAGCCCCGACGAAAATGGGGTTAGCGATCGAGGCATGGTCGCCGGTAGCGAGCATGTGGTCGACCACATACACACAAGCACTCTCAGCGTTCTAGCGTTCGGTTTTCAGTAGCGCGTAGAGCCCTCTAGGTCTAACGAGGCACAGCCACTGGCACTTGGGGAGATCTCTGGGCTGGCAGCTGGACCTTTTCCTTGGCCTCCGCACACGAGACTGCCGCTTGGCGTGCCGCATTGATCGCGTTCGCGCGCGCGCGCTCCGCCGCCTTCTTCTCCTCCCCGATGAGCTCGCGCGTCGAGACAAACGAGAGCTGATTGGGCGCCGTCGTGGGCTCCCAAGGGGCGGACTCGGCCCACCGCTGCACGTGACCCTCGAGGTCGGACGGCAGTACGCCTGGGCGCTGGAGCGAGGCGATGGCGTGCATGCGCGCCTCGCCGTCGCGTAGCGGTGACTCTATGTAAGGATACACATGAGGCACCCGATGTGGCGAGTGGCGCACCCCCGGCAAGTGGCGCGTTTGGCCCTCCGGCGTGATGCGCAGAGTGGCGGGGGTAGTCGGGGGTCCTCGTGTCGCGTCCACGAACGAGTCGCCTCGGGCACTCGCATGCACGCACGCGCGCTCCACCGACACGTCATCACCCGATGCGCCCACCCAATTGCTCGACGTGACGCCGCCGCTCGCGGTCGAGGGTTCGAAGACGGTCGGAAGTGGCAACGGCACAGTGCGGCGCGTGGGCGAGCATGGGTTCGAGTGGGACACATAGCCGTAGCCTACGGCGGAGCCTCCCGCGCCGCCGTAGCTGTCCGCCGCAAGGCACTTGAATTGAGGCTTGCCGCTCGTGCGCGCGGCGATGGCGGCGATGGCGGCGGCCATGGCGGGCAGTTCGGGCAGCGAGGCGGATCCGTGCAAGATCGGGTGTACGCGCAACGCGGCTGTGCCCAGCGGCACCACCGTCAGCTCGTGGCTGGCTGCCGTTGTCAGCCTCTGTGCCGGCGAGGTTGGATCTGACGAATCCTGTTGTATGGAATCCTCCAAGACCTTGAGTAGGTGGTGCCGTTGGTGGGCGAGGGCGCGCAGTGCAGCGGTGACCAGCTGCGTCCGCTCTTGCCTTGAGTGCGCGAGGCTCGTGTGCGCGTGCTCGAGGCTGTCCATGGCCTGCTGTAGCGCGGTGCTCATATGGCGCATGCCCACCCTGAGGGACTGGTACCTGAGGAGGGAGCCCATCCGTGAGGGCCATCAGAGGGTCATCAGTGGCAATCAGAGGGTCATCAGTGGCAATCAGAGCGTCATCAGACGTGATCAATGGCACTCAGCGGCATATTCATTGACATGGCCAAGTACCTCTCACGCAGGGCCGCGAGCTGCGCCGCGAGCGCCGCCCCTGACATCTTCTCAATCTCTAAGGAGGCCTGAGAGCGGCGCAGCTTTTCACGCGTCTCCTCCAAGGAGGCCTGAGAGCAGCGCAGCTGAGCACGCGTCTCCTCCAACGATTGGTGCGCCGACTGCAAGAAGTCGTCGCTCATTTTCAATCTGGTCTGCTTGTCGGCCATTTGACTCGCAAGGACGCCTTGCAGCTGCGCCTTCTCCGCCTCGAGAGCAGCCATCTTCTGCTTGACGTCCGAGGCGCCAGCGAGCTCGCGCAAGTCGGCGATCTCGCGGTGGAGATGGAGCTGCACCTGCTCATTGCGCTGCTCGAGATTTGCGAGCTCGAGCTCAAGATTCGCCACGCGCGACTGCGCCGCCATCGCACGCTGCTGGGCCGCCGCACGCTCCTTAGCACGCTCCCGACGTTCTCCCTCGACTTGCTGCTGCAGCTGCACGTTCTCTTTGGCCATCAGCTCCCGTGTCGATTGGATCTCGCGCAGCTGCTTCTGTCTTGCGACCGCCTCCTCGGCCAGCTGATGCATGCCCGCGCGCGCCTCATTCAACTCCTGTTGAAGCGTCCGCTCCTTCTCCTTCTCCTTGCCCTGGGCGTGCGACACCGCGTACGACACAGCACGCTGCTCGCTATACTCGCGCGACACAGCCCGCAGGCGCAACTGCTCTTGATTTTCTGCATGCATCGAGCTCATCTGCTCCTGCACCGCGGACAGAGCTGCCTGCAGCCGCTCCACCTAAGCAAAGGACGCTCGCGCGCGCGCACACGCAGGCGTACCGAGGTTTAGAGCTGGAGAGAGGATGAAGGCAAATGGCGTAAAGATGAAGGGCGTAAGAGCGGCGAGAGCGGAGACATTCAGGAATCATCATCATGTATGCACGGGGACGTGAAGATGAAGAGCGCGCGAGAGCGGCGAGAGGGACGGCGAGAGCGGAGACGCCGTCAGTATGCATGCACGGCAGACCGCACCTGCTCTCTGTCTGCGTGCAGCTCAGCCTCCATGGCGGCACGCGAGTGCTCGAGTGCCGCCTGCGCTGCCTGCTCCGCCTGCTCCGCCTGCGCAGCTTCTGCACGCACGCCGTCGAGCTCGTCGACCATCGCTAAACAGGTTGTGATGAGCATGCGAATCTGATCGATGAGAGGCTGGTCTGGGATCATCTCGATGCCGAGGCTCTTGAGCGCGTCCGTGAGCGCCGACTGCGCCTCCGCCGCCTCCTTGCTCATCGCGTCCACATTCTCCTTCGCTCCCTTGTGCAAAGTCTCCAAACGGTTGCCGCGGCTCGTCTCCTGCTCACAGAGCTGTCGGCTCTCCTTGAGCGCGACTTTGAGGTCGTTCACCTGGACTGTGAGAACTTGCATCTGCAGCGCCATCTCCTGATTCTTGGCCATCGCTTCCGACAGGGCATTCTCGCCCGACGCGGACTGCTCGCGGAACTTGGCTGACATATCCGCACTGAACTGCGCGCTCAGCTTGGTCACTTCATTCTTGAGCACCGATTTCGAGGCGACGCGTTGCGTCTCGAGCTTGAGCTTCCACCATCTGTCCTTCTCCTTGCCCTTGGCCCGGACCTCTGACTTGAACTCGAGCTCGAGATCCATGAAGATGCTCTTGAACTCGCGCAAGATCACCTCGCGGCTCGCCTCCATCGTCATTTCCGCCGCCCCTGCCTCGGTGAGCACGCGGCCCACGCACCTACTCAGCCTCCCTCTTGCGACCTCCAAGCGCTGCTCTCCATCCACGCTCACCTTCGAGTCCTCCTTTTTCGCTTGCGCCGAAGCGATGAGGCCAAGCATATGGTTGAGGGCCTCAGTGTCACTTGGTCCGGGAGCGACGGACGCACTTTCAGAAAGTCGAAACGTCTGGGATTTGCATGCATGCCGATACATTGAAGCGGCCAATCCGCTCGAGAGCATGTAGTTCAAGTTCAAGTTCAAGTTCAAGTCCCCACTGCTAGCTTAGAGAGCACTTTCGATGGGCTTCCGTTAGGTTGTCTGTTGTTTACGAAGTAACTTGAACTTGAACTTGAACAGAGCATGTAAGCAAGAGAGAGCATGTATTATAAAGACTATCCAGATGAGAGAGCTTCAATAGAGCGTAGTGGATACTTGACTAAAACACTAAGATATGATGTCGCACACAGCCTCAGGCGGAGAGGATACCGCGTTGGGTGTGGTGCACAGGTCGCGCGCGAGTTGCTGCGCAGCAGGGACTGCAGGACTGCGAAAGGTCCTCGCCGCGCGCGGTTCCTCACAGAGAGACTGTCACGAATGCTCTCTAGGGCGTTAAGCACGGCGTGACTGCCATTCTGCGCGCGCGCGCTGCTCTCGACGTTTCGATCTTCTTCTGAGTGCCTGCGCCCTCGTCTACCAGGGCGCTGCATGGGATCAGCCACAGGCTCATGTTGGTGTCGACGCGGCAAAGCATCGCGAGCAGCAAGGCAGCGACCGTACCCTCAACACACGCCGAATAGCAATAGCGCCTTCGGGCCCGCCCGTGCAGCATGTTATACCGCGGGCAGTAGCAGCGGCTCCGTATGAGTGCCGTATGAGTGCCGCTGAGCGCATGAAAACACGACCATGAGCGCGCCCCAGACCATGGAGGCGATTCCACCATACTGGCCGAGAATATCCGCGTACCAGTAGCACAGAGAACCGACAAAGATGAGGAAGAGCCCAGAGCCCGAGGAGTACTGAAGGAATCCGAAATGGCGAAGCAGCCACGAGTTCTGCACCAGCGAGCTGATCAGTAGCAGAAGAATGAATACGAGGGCGTACAAGTGGACGAGAAAGGCCTGAAACGCATCACCCAGGTAGTTGGGAAACATGCGAAACAAATCTATGACCACGGCGGCTGCGCATACGGCTGCACAGCAGAACGTGCCCAGTGAGAGAATGCGCGCCCGGCTGGCATTGGAGCACAGACCCATGCCCCAGCGAGGGTGAGAGTGCGGGCGCCTGGCCCTTGCGCGAGCACCTGCGTGAATGTGAATGTGTCACTGTGGGGAGTAAAAACAACACTGCCCCGAAGATTAAAAATATTTAGACCGATCGGGCCGCTGTTAGCAGCAGCAGTGGCCGCAGCCGAGGAACGACCCGAGACGCCCACAACCGCGGCGCGCGGCAACCGGAGAGGCTATGGTATGTTGGTATCGTCGTGAGGCTTGCTGCCGGGGATGCACACCACAAAACCCCCGAGTCCGGGCGGGTCACGGCGTTACTATCTCAACCAGGGAGATCCCATGGCGCATGGGCGATTTACTCATATGTAAGAGATCGATTAGAGATCGATATCACGTTCACGTTTCCCCATGTTCTGGGGGGTATCCATGATTCCATATCGCATATGGGCCAAACTCACCACCCACCACCCATGGCTCCCGTATCGCACGTGTTGGCACGTCAGAAGCCTGCTCAGAAGCCAGGGTCGTCACCGAAAGTTGGATTGCTCGTCTCGCCAGAGGCCTCAGAGCCCTCCTCCGCACCTGCCCCTTCGGCGCGTGCGGCGTCCTCCTCCTTGAACTCCGCAAGGAGCTGCTCGAAGGTGGTCGCGTCTCGCTCGCCAGCCTCCTTGTCGGCCGCTTCGCGCGCCGCCATGGCGGCCTCAGCCTTGCGTTGCCTCGTCTTCTTCTTTCGCTCGCCTGCTTTCTCTACTTTCCACGCATGCGCTTGGCGCTCGGCGTCCGTTGGCATCGGTGTCATGATGGCCTTTTGCACATCTTGCCCACCCCACTTGTCCTTGTGCACGTAGTCCGACGCGAGCTTCATGATGCAGATCGTGGGCGAGAAGGCGTTTGGGACGAGGCCGCGCATCATGAAGACGATCTCCGACTGGCACATGTACCCACGTGTATACTTGGCGAGCGAGTGCTCGTCGAGCTTAATCGCCGAGATATCATCCTGGTGGTTGCGCAGCACGCGGTCGATCGACTCGAACCACCACTTGAACTTGCTCTGCGCGCGCCACAGATGGATCAAGATCCACCCGCGACCGAGAGACCGAAAGAGATCGGGCCGCTTCTCCTTCTTCATGATGAGTCTTACGATCCAGAGCTCCACCGACGACTCGGCGCGGTGCAGCCATTTCGTCACCTCAGCATTGTCATTGCCGAGGCGACAGCCGTCGGTAAAGGCGCGTTGCATCTCCGGGTCGACACTGAAAGGCACCCAGCGCGCGGACTGGCTGCTGAAAGCGAGCCAGCCTGCATCATTCCCATGCTGGAAGAGGGTCTCGAACCTCGCGATCTCGCGCCGGTCGAGATCCACCCCGCTCAGGCCCACCTCGGCTGCCCCACCCCCGCCGCCGCCACTGCTACCGCCGCCGCTGCCACTGCCGCTATTGGCCGGCGAATGGCCGACGAAGGGCGACGAATGCCGCCATGGGCATTTGCTACCGACTCCGAGCGTAACCGCGAGTTCCGACTCCGCCATAAGCGTGGTAGGGTGCCTATTTCCCAGGGTGGCGAGGCAATCTTTGAGCACGTCACGGAGCAGATGCGTCGCACCCTCCAGGTCGCCTTGCAACCTAAGCGCCATCCCACGATTCACCATCGAGACCAACGCTTTGGAGTCTCGGATGCCACTACCTCCGACAGCGCTGCCGTCAGCTTCCGCACCGCTTGTCCCAGCGCCGCTGCTATCCGCGATGGGGCTGGGCAACAGCGGGCTGTTTGGCAACATGGAGGCTCCCGATGGTGTCTCCATTGCCGACTCCGCCGCTCGCAGAATCTGTTGTTCTTGGCCACCGTCGCCGCCACTACCACCACCGCCGATGCCGGTGTCACCACCACCCGCGCCGCCGCCGCCGCCGCCGCCGCCGCTCTTCTTCTTCTTCTTCTTCTTTTTTTTCCCCTGTGGAGTCGATGAGGCACCACCGCCGCCCATGCAGCTGCCCTCGCCGCCCTCGTCGCCCTCGTCCTCGTCGTTGCCGGCGTCGCGATGGGCGACCTGACGATACTCCAAGGAGGAAGGGCTGGTCAGCGCGGGACTTGCCGTGGTGGCGGCGCTTTCTCCCCAACTGGTGTGTATCGCGCCACGCAATGCACGAGCTTCCTCTGTCGGCCTCGTGGCCATGAACTCGGCGGCCACCGTAGGGTCAGCGACGACGAGTGCATCCCACGCACACTTCGCGTCACCCATCCACTTTCGTTCCAAAGCTCGCATGAGTGTCGCCTTCAGCAGTCTAGGGGTTTGCTCGCCAAGAAATGGGGCAGGTGTCTCGGGCCCAAATTCTCGCAGTTTTTGCCGGCGTTGTTCCCATGTCTCCGAGGAAGAGGAAAACGACGGGCACGCGAGCACAATCCCATTAAAGGTCATCTGCGCTTCGCTCTCACCCGCCGAGAGCAGCTCCTGTTGGGGTTCGTCACGTGCTTCCTCAGAGGTCATCAGAGGAGGAGGAGCAGGCTCAGTGGCGGCGAGCGTCCGAGAGGTGCAAGGACCCTCGCTGCCTGAAATGGAATGGTCGCCGCCGCCTGTGGAAGGATAAGCGCGGCCTACTGTGGAAGGGCCGCCGCCTGTGGAAGGATAAGCGCGGCCGCCTGTGGAAGGGCCGCCGCCTGTGGAAGGGCCGCCGCCGCCGCCCATGGACGGCATGAGCGGGGGCGGTACCGGTCCAAGCCTCGGCAAGAATTGGCCGCGCGGCTTGGGCGGTTCGGGCTCCGAGGGCTGCATCCCGGAGTGTCTGATATGGGGATTCAAAATATTGGACCCGAAACGCGTCAGAGAGCGCGTGTCGGGTTTCGTCGAGACCCGAGCTTCGAGAGACATCTCGTGCAGCTTGTCAGAGAGGATTGCGGCCTGCCGCGCCATCTCCTTGCCCTGCATCTCTTGAGCGGAGACCATCGAAGACGGGTACACGTGCCGCCGCTCGAGCGACCGCGGCATCACGGCATCGCCGCTCGTGCGCACCGCCTCCTCGCGCTCGTGGGCCAGCGTCGCCACGCGCTTGAGCGCCGCCTCAACAAACACGCGAACGGACGTGGCGGCATCATTGTCGTACTCGGCCGCCTTGCTCCGCATCACATCGCACTGCTTCAGATACGCGCTCAGCTCGCTGTCGCGACCAGCAAACGGCTTGCCTGGGGGGACGACCGAGGCGGGGAGCGGCATCGACATCAACTTGCACGCGCGCATCGCGGTCGCCGCATAATCAGCGGTTGCCGCCCGGCACTCCTCGAAAGCCTGGATCGCCTCGTAGGTGGAGGCGGCGGCGGAGGCGGCGACGGTGGTGGAAGAATGGACGCTGCCCGTTTGCTTGACCTTGAGCCACTTGGAGCGTAGCGCGTCCGCGTGGGCCTGGGCTGCCACCGCCTCGGCCGCTATGTGCGCTCGATCGAGCACTGGGCCTGTCACGCCGTCCGTCTTCAACTGGACCCATTGCTTCACGATGTCCATCGTCTCATCCGAGAGCTTCTGCCCGGTCTGCTGCGGGAGAAGGGTGTGCTCCTTGCCGTCGCGTGCCGCTTGCTGCAGAGCTAGCTCCCGCTTCGCAATGAACCCAAACGCACGCGCTTGTTTGCCGAGAACCTCCAAGAAATCCTGCAGATTTGTGATGCCGCGGACGGCCCCAGTCCGTGGCGCCTCAACGGGCGGCTTTGCGTTTGCTGGCATGGCCCGCCTTGGGACGGCCAACCGCCTCGGAGCGAGGAAAATGCAGCCGCGCAACCTGGGCGCCTCGAGGTGGTTTTCTGGTTGGTGTTGACCCACGAATGAGAAGACCGCTCGCAACTCGAACGTCGCAATCAAAAGTTAATATAATATAAGGCTTCTCGGCTCGCCGCTGACTTTGGGGGCGGCAGGCGCGGAAGCAAGGCGATCGCGTTCGAGAATGGCCGCCGCCCTTTACATCGGCGTTCTTAAGCCCTCGACGTCCGTGCTCACGCCACATCCTCGCGTGGAGGCCGAGCTCGCGCCGAGGCTGATTCCGTGCGTGCCGCCTGCGGTCCACGGCGCTGTGTGCCTCAACGTCGGCCCGTCGGCGCTCCTATTCGGTATGCGCCAACGAGGTGGTATCGGCAAGCGCAAGCCAAAGACGCAATGCTACAAATTGATTTACTATGTCTGCACGCACGAGAGCTGCGGCTGGCGTGGCACGAGCTTGGCGAAGCACCGCAGGCAGAAACCAGCGTGCATCTACTACCCAAGCCTCTTGAGTTATGCTAAGAGCGAATCTTTGAAGGACGTTGTGTCAGCCTTCCTTGCACGCTGTACGCCGATTCAGCGCAAGCTCGGGCTGTCACCCGACTTTGCCAAGCCAGTGCCAATAATGGGCGCCGAAGGGCGCTTCGATCCCGATCGGCTCTACTTGACTGTGCCCGTGGGCATGCAGGCCGGCGATTGCTTCACCGTACCCATGGGCCGGGGCCTCGAGGCTCGCATCACAGTGCCTGCGGGCAAAGCCGAGGGCGACGTGCTCCAAATCTCGAGCCACGCGGGCCGCAAGAGATCGAGCCGAGAACTCGAACTAGACGGCCACGCGAGACGCGTCCAGGGGCAAGGCGCCGACTCGTTGGCTGTGGACGACGCTGCGGGCGACGAGGAGGAGGGCGACCGGGAGGAGGAGGGCGACCGGGAGGAGGAGGGCGCACCTGCAGGCGACTCTGCCTTCGATCATGTGGCCATGCATGCGGCAGCAAATGCGGTGACGGCCGACGTGGTGATTGTAGATGAGGCTGAGGATCGTGGAGGAGAAGACGACGAAGGCTTGGAGGCCATCAGGCCGGAGCACTTGGAGTATTTGGTCGGAGCTATTCACAGGCCGGAGCACTTGGCCGGAGCTATTCACAGGTCGGAGCTATTCACAGGCCGGAGCTATTCACAGGTCGGAGCGGGATCGGACAACGATGGGGAGGAGTTGCCACTCAACGGCAGCCGCTCGCGGTTGCGCGCATATCCCGGCGGTGGCGCTGCCTCCGCCAGCAGCGGCGCGGATGCCGCCACCGCGGAGGCCGCCAACGCGGAAGCCACGGCCGCCATCGATGACTCCGCCGTAGTCCGAGCTCACGATTCTGGTTCATCAGACCCGGACGACGTCGAGGACGATGGCGACGTCCCGCTTCAAGGACGACGAGCAAGGTGCCGCTCGTCGCCTAGCAGGAGGGGCATGGAAACACCGTCGTCGGAGGCCAAGCCCGCCGCGGCAGCGCCAGTCCGCTCCCCGCCTCGCAGGAGGGGCAAATGAAAGCTGGCGCTCGACAAAACTGCGCTCCCAGGTGCCATCCCATGGCAAGCGGGCGCGTGAGGAAGGGTGAGGGAGTGCACGAGATCTGTGAACATCTGTGAATGATGGTGACTGTCAGTGACGTGTCACTCTGAAAGGAGATCACACAGTTGAACCCTTGTGTGACGTGTCACGTGATCACGTGGGACGTGTCTGCGTTCATCAAGTAGAACATTCTGGATCCGCGTGCTGTGTGTGGGTCCAGGGGTTCCTCGAAAAAGTTGAGAAAGGGTCAGTAGTTGGCTGTGAATGTGAATCGAAAAACTATGGAGACAACATCGACCGCGGCCGCAATCCTCGAGAAAAAGGGCAATCTTGAGGAGGAGCTGCGCCGAGTCGAGCGTCAAATCTACGAGCTCGAGGGCGAGTACCTGCAGGCACGCGCCCGCCCGGCCCCAGCCACTATCCCTTGCTATCTCTTCATCATGACTCCACTAACGGGGCTTTTTTCTGTCTTTCTCACGCATACGTGAGCAGGAGACCGTCAAAGACGGTAACATTTTGCGTGGTTGGGAGGGATATCTGGGCAAACAGGCGAGTAGCGGTGCTATCCGCCGAATCAACCGCTTTCGCGAGGCAGATCGCATGTTCTCTTCATCCTCCACGACGAGCCCGAGCTCCCAAGCGGCGAGCAGCGGTGCGGCAGCAGCAGGAGCGGCAGCAGGGGGAGCGGCCACTACTAAGGGTCCCCCCGCAGCCGCGGCCGCTGGCGGCGCCAAGGTCAAAAAGTCCGCTGGTGTGGTCGCCGGACAACGCAAGCGGGGAAGAGATGCAGAAGAGTAGTTTCTCGAGTCGACAACTTGTCGCGAACTGTGTAGCTTGTCTGACAGCATGCAATCATGCCACTGTGTACTCCGTGCTTCTCTCTCTCTCTCTCTCTCTCTCTCTCTCTCTCTCTCTCTCTCAGCTCTCCCCGTGCCGCCCACTCCTGAGCTGCAAGCGTATTGTTCGCGACGTGCGTCCGCACCGCTAGAACGACGACTAGACAGTCCAGCCGCGTCGCGCGCGCAGCGGAATGTGCGCCAGAGCGGCGTCTGCGCCGCAGGGGAACAGCACGCGCCTCAGCGACGGCGCTGCTGCTTGGTTCCCCGAGGTCCTCGGCCTTGCTCGAGGGACTGCTCGAAGAGCTCATCATTGTTCTCAGGCGCCTCTCCCGCCTTTTCGGCGCCGTTAACGTCGAGGTTCGTCACAACCTTCTCCATCTTGAGGCTGACGATCTCGTTCGAGCTGCGGGTCTGCGCCTTGCGGAAGCGCTTGCCTCCAAACGGTCGACACTCTGTAGTCGGGATCGCGCTCGTCGGGATCGAGTCGGAGGCGGAGGGCATCGGCGCGTTGTCGCCATCGGCAACGACTGCATTAGGTCGCACTCGCCAGCCCCCTTCGAGTAACGGCGGCGGCGGTGGCCGGCGCGGAGGCGGCAGTGCCATCGGAGCGAGGCCCGGTGCCAGTCCCGCCGCCGCCGTGGCCGCCGCCGCCGCGGCCGCCGCCGCCGCCGCGGCCGCCGCCGCCGCCTCTGGTAAGGGTGTTGGCGCGGGGGGGGCGCGCATAGGCACGACGGGAGCATCGGTGGCGGGTGGAGCGCCACACGTATCCTTTTTACTCCGAGCGTGCCAGCCGTCGCCTGCAGCAGCAGCAGCAACCGGGGCGACCGGCGCCGTCGCGGCAGGTGCGGCAGGTGCGGCCGGCGGCGCCTCTGCGGACCGTCCGTGTCTCTGTGGAGCCTCTGTGGAGCGCTCCACGGCCGGTGCCGTCGTGCTGGAGATTTGGGAGATTTTGGAGCTCTTCATGGGTCCCGTGTATGGGGGCTGCGGCGCGCGCGGCGGCGCACTCGCGTCGCCCGCATGCGCCGCGAGGTGGGAGTCGGCCGCGCCCAGCTGCTGCGATGCGGATGCCAGCTGCGTGGCGGGCCGCGGGACGGCTCCCAATCCCTGTGGCTCTGTGTACCCTCCGGAGTCCGCAGGCATGCGAAAGGCCTGAGACGCGGCTTGCGTCATCGCATCAGGTGGAAGCGAGGCCACCGTGGCACACCCAGCCGCGCGCGCCGCTGCAGCCGCTGCCGTCGCCGCCGCGGACGCCGTCGCGGTCGCGGGCGCCGTCGCGGGGCCCTTCTTGCTGGCGGTGCGTGTCGCCTGCTGCGCTGCCTGCTGCATGGCGCGCTGCAGGTCGGCGAAGACGAGGGTGGTGCGAATTGTGAGAGGGGAGAGGATGCGCGCGCGCGCCGTATCGAGCGCTACACGGACCGCCTTGGAGGCGCTTGCCGGCTCTTCGTCCGGCAGGAGGAAGTCATACCTGATGAGGGAGGCAACCAGCGGTCAGCAGCGGTCATCAACGGTCATCAGCGGTCATCCGATGGCAATCCGATGGCAATCAAGAAGCCGTACCCCTCTTGCGCGCGGCGCGTCGCGTGCGCGGCCGCGTCGGGGCCGTCGAGCGCTGGCCCGTCCCATGGTACAGCCTCGCCGCCCATCAACGCGATGAGTTTCAGAGAGTCGGGGTGTGGCGCCGTCGGAGGCAAGCAGAGGAGCCGGACGCCACTCAGCAGCCTCGCGCGCGCGGAGTTGACGCACCCGACGCGCGCGTCGAGGCCGCTCTCGGCGCGCGCACCCGCCGGCGGCGTCGGCGCGTACTTGGCGTCGTTGACATCGGGCAGCGGGTCGGAGATTGCGGTGCGCATGCTTGCGTCGTGCAGCCACAAGGGGTTGACGACCGGTACGAGCGATCCTAGCGCGTACAGGAACTTGGGCGTCCACTGCATCATCGGCGTGACCAGGTGGGTGACGTCCTCGCGCCACTCTTTGGCCTGCGCCGCGCCAAGCCGCTCACATGCCGCCTTGTGCGTGGCCTTGGCATCGCCGCTCACGCCCGAGGCGCACACGACGAGCGGCACGTGCTCGACCAGAAAGCTCGTCGTGCCGACCTTGAGCTTAGCGCCATGTGGCACGGCGTAGCGCCGCCCGCCCGGGTGGCCGTACGGCTCCTCGGCCAAAAGCGGCTGCGACTCCGCCAGTGATGCCGCGTCCGTGGGCTCCGTGTTCCACAGGCGCTGAGTGTTGATGAATGTGCCGAACTTGGAGTCGAGGTCCTTGATGAAGAGCCGCCCGTCGGTCACAGACAGCTCGGCGTGCCTGCGGCTGATGCTCTTGTCGTTGGCCAGCACGATTGCGCCCTCCTTGCGGCCGATGAGGTACGACGGACGGTCGTCGCCAGGCAATGGAAGGAGCAGTGAGAGCGGCGCATCGCCGGAGTCACCTGGCTTCATGAGTTGGCGCAGAGCGAACGGCATCGTGAGTGCGGATGTTCGCGCGGAGGATGGATCCCGACCTGCGCCACAGATCCCGACCTGCGCCACAGATGGTCGCGGCCAGGGCGACGGAGGCGATCGTGATGAGAGAAAAGACCCTCCTCGTTCGGATTTCCCGCGATGTGGTCCCTGGACGCAACCGGCGCCGACCTGAACGTGTGCGCCTCGTGCAACTTCGCCAACGTCCCGACGCTGCCGAAGTGCGACATGTGCGACTCGCCACTGCTGCACACCAAGCGCCCAGCCCCACCGCCGTTGCCGCCGCCAGTACCTTCCATGAAGCTGCGAAAACTCGTCGAGTCCATCCAGCTCGGACTCACAACTTTGGCTCAGATCCTCGAGGAGAACGGGGCGTCGCAACCGCGCCCTCCGGCCAAGCGTGCTGCAGCCGCTTCGGCTCCTCCGGAGCCGCGCGCCGCTGACAAGCAACCACGGCCAACCGCGGCCTCGTTCTCATCTTCTACCACCGCCGCTGCCGTCACAGCAGCCTCTTCGGTGGTTGGCAAGCGCGCCGCCCACGACGAATCCACGACGCCGCACACAAGCCATGACCCTCTGACTCGTCGCAAAAGGTCAGCGTCACACCCAGCCGCGGCCTCGAGCGCGCCCGCCGCAGCCGTGCCTTCGAGTGCGCCGCCTACCGTCGTGCCTCTGAAAGGCGCCAGCAGCAGCATCGCCGCGCAACGGAAACCCGACCGGCGCGAGGTCGTCGGCGAGAGTGGGGTGCGCGTGGGCGACCAAGTCAGCTTCGCTCTCTCCAAGGACGATGGGCTCGCGCGCGCGGTCTATAACGACGGACCACCCTCAACGCTCCGTTGGTTTGTCGAGGACAGACGAGGACGCATCGTGGAGTACTTCCTCGTGTATGGGGCGAGTCCCGACGACTGGAGTACGCTCGCGACGAGCGCAACGATGCGCGATGCGGAGGATGCCCTCGCCTGCTTGAAGCGGCGGCACAAACTGGCGGGCACGCTCCGGTCACGTTGAATCCAATGAATGCACGTCGTCTCAGCACGGAGTCGGGGAAGTGTCTGTAAAATGTGAGAGAAATGTACCCGCATGTCTGCTTCACTGCTACATTCGATGTCAACGAGCGTCCCACCGGGGGCAGGGGCGCTGTCAAAAGAAGCCAGACTGCTGCGCTAGTAGTATGCGTGCGCGCTCGCGTCAAATACCCCTTCCCGAGTCGTGCGCTCACTCCTTCGTCGCGTCGGGCCAGCCCATGGCCGCGAGCCGCGGGTCGTCGGCGACGGCGTGCTTGCACCAGAACTGCGACGGCATCGGGTACGACATGGGCGCGAGCGGCCTACGCTCATTCTCCATCGAGAACCTGGCAGTGAAGTAGAGGCAGACGCCCCACACTGCGCCGCAGATCGCCGTGTTGCGCTTCCAGTTGGGCGGGTTGCACCACCAGCCGCCTGCCGGGGACCACACCCACTTGGGGTACTGCGCGCGAGAGTGCGAGAACGTTCTGCAGTGAGATGTTGGGTGCGGAGGTAATTGAGAGATCACGGCAATGAGGGGCTGCGGACACGTTGCGAGGTTGGGAGGGGTCGGTTGTGGGATGGGTTCCGCCGCTGCTCGACAAACCGGGAAATTAGCTCCGCCCATGCCCTTGCCCATGGTGGCCTGCGTGGGGGTGACGAGCGTAGGTGAGGGGCTGCAAGTCTGTGCTTCTCCACGTCCGCGACAATGACGATCCCAGTTGAGGGTGGCGGTGTGCGGTCGCGCGCGCGAGCGAGCAAGGGGAAAGGAAGCGGCGCAGCCAAGGCTGGCGCAGCGGCGCAGGGCCCCTCATATGCCGCCGCCGCCGCATAAGTGGGGCTGTTGGCATCACTGCGCACGTAAACGAGAGGAGACGCACCGCGAGGAAGTTTTTTGTCGAGATCAAAGCAACCAGCCGCCGTTCCGGGCAATTGGCATGAAGGTTACATTACGTCGCCAGTGCCTGGGGCAGCTTGATGAGTTTCGCAATTCCAGCGGCTGTTGTAGGGCGTCCAATGGGCGTCGATGACCAGGCTGCGTCTTCGGGCTCGCATCCGGCGCGGCAGGCACCGCTGCCGCATTACGCGCTGCCCAACTTCTCAGTCGTACTGCCCACCTACTCTAACGCCGAGTCGGACCTCATCACTCAGGCCTTCCGCATCGGCAATTTCGTATCGGTATCAGCTCTGCCGAACAGCATCAAACCAGGTCAGGTGAGCCGCAGCCGCTTCCAAAAGATCCTGGACAACCGTCAGCCGGCGGAGGACTGGAATGTCAACCTGGGTGCGCCATACAAGCCTAAGCAGAAGACCTTCTCCGAGTTTGAGTACATGCCGTCACCGTTCTCGCTCGCCGACGAGGTCGCCAAGGAGGACCGCGAGAAGCACGTTGAGGCCACCAAGGCGGCCGGGCACGAGAAGGCGTTCGTCATGTCGGACACGCACAAGTCGCTCAAGTACGAGGACTCGTTCCGCGGCGGCAGCAACCCGACGTTCCAGTTCAACGCGTTCTCCTCGGTGGCCGACCCATACGAGCGTGCCGACGACCAGGCGCTGCGCTATAAGTGGCTGCAGGATGCGCAGATCCTCGCCGGGCCCATACGGCCGTCGGGGCGCGTCAAGGGCTCCACGGGCCAGGCGTCCTCCGAGCTGCCGACGCGCTCGACGCTGCCGCAGATGGTGGCGGAGCTGCGCGAGGCGATCGAGTTCGACTGGAGCGAGTACGCGTTCCTCGTGTGCTCGACGGACGACGAGCACGTGGTGATACGCTTCGAGCTGGCGACGCTCGACTCGGAGCCCGGCCTCTCCGCCTACATGAACGTCTTCTCGCGCTCTCACCGCGTCGTCTACAAGTACATGCTCAAGAAAGTTGTCGAAGATTGGAACGTGACGCCGGGCGATGGCCACCTGTACTTCACCTTTCGCCCCCCATGGGTCGCCTCACGCATTACGGACACGTTCTACTCGCTGCACCCCGAGCAGCGCACGTACCAGGACTCGCGTGCCAAGCGCTCCGCCAAGGCCGCCAGCACAGCCGGCGCCGTGATGGGCGCCTCGAGCATTGGTCTCAGCTCGTCCTCCATTGGCGGCCCGATGGGCGCTGTGGAACGACCCGACCTCACCTGAGGCGCCGTCTTGGGCGCGATAGGAGGAGGAGGAGGAGCAGGCGTGCGCGTCCCAGCCCTGGGCCTGGCCCGAACTCTCTTGACTCTCAGGTCGCGCGCGTGTTGGGTCGTCCCCTATGGCTCAGCCCCGGTTTTGCGTGTGAGTCGGGGGCAGCTTTCGGCCATTTTTGCTGCATGTTTTACTGGATTAGCGAGTACCCAGGTGCATCGACGCGAGAAAATGAATTTTTCTGCTTCGAAAGGACAAGAACTATGGCAACGAATTCGGAGCACCACTACCTCGATCAAACACGAACAACGACACGGCCACACCCCCCACAGGAGCGTTCAGCGTGTACACACGCAACCGACGGCGTACATGCTACATCGACGGACAAAAGTCAACGAAGAACTCGGAAACCAACCTGACGAAATGCTACGCGCGCACAACATCACACTCAGTTCACACGACCGCCGGCGCGCGCCCTGCCCGTCGGCTGCGTCCGGTCGTGCGTGCAGCACAGGCCACGAGGAGCTGAGCAGATGAGCAGAACTAGCTCGAGTGGCCCGCAAATGATAGGGTGGCCAACCGCGTCGTGTTGGGCAACTTTTCACAGCTCGAGTGGCCCGCCCATGATAGGGTGGCCAACCGCGTCGTGTTGGGCAACTTTTCACAGCTCGAGTGGCCCGCCCATGATAGGGTGGCCAACCGCGTCGTGTTGGGCAACTTTTCACAGCTCGAGTGGCCCGCCCATGATAGGGTGGCCAACCGCGTCGTGTTGGGCAACTTTTCACAGCTCGATTGGCCCGCCCATCGGCCCGTCCGCGGCCGCGCGCCGAGATGGGCACCCCGTCCACGGACGTTAGCGCCGAGATGGGGGAGGGGACGCCGACGCGCGCCCGCCATGGCGCCCAACGGCCGCGCAAGACGGCCTGACTCAAGGGTTGACGATGTACTTGGGCGCGCCCACGAAGGACCAGACGTTGCCTCGCCTGTGGGTAAGGCCGCCCGCGCGCAAATGCGCACGCCTTCTTGTCACGACGGTGTCGCGGATGTCATCGAGCATCCAGCGGTTTACGTTGAAGTAATTGTGCCGGAGTGCGTGCACATTGGAGTCCATCCACGAGGTGTCGATGACATCCATATCGAGTGGCACCCCCCTATAACACACCTTGGACTGTAGATCGCCCTCCAGCGCGTGGCCGAGGGTGGCCGTGAGCTCCTTGGATACTCGGCGTACCCTGCCGGAGCCCAAGTTCGCCAGCCAAGTCATCACCGAGGGAGGCGCCGTCGAGAGAAGCTCGGGAGTCGAGATTGATTCAGATTGAATCGTCGAGATTGAACCGTTGGCGCCGCCGCCAGCGCCGTCCCGAGCGGATTGGATCGTCGAGATTGAACCGTTGGCGCCTCCACCAGCGCCGTCCCGAGCGGATTGAACCGTCGAGATTGAACCGTTGGCGCCGCCACCAGCGCCGTCCCGAGCGTCCGCGCCATCCCGAGCGCCGTTCGAGGTTGAACCGTTGGCGCCTCCAGCGCCGTCCCGAGCGTCCGCGCCATCCCGAGCGCCGTTCGAGGTTGAACCGTTGGCGCCACCAGCGCCGTCCCGAGCGTCCGCGCCATCCCGAGCGCCGTTCGAGGTTGAACCGTTGGCGCCACCAGCGCCGTCTCGAGCGTCAGCGCCGTCTCGAGCGTCCGCGCCATCCCGAGCGCCGTTCGAGGTGCCGTAAGTGCCGCAGCCCTTGTCGAGTCCCCCCGCCCCCTGATTGCCCCCCTCATCACTGACACCTCGAGGGCCCTTATCAGAGGCGCTGCCCGGTCCAGCGCCAGCTCCACCACCAGTGCTGCCACAGACGAGCAGGAAAGGGTTCTTGCCAAGGGCACGCTCAGCGTTAAAGACCTCGCTGTAGAAGAGCGCCCGGTCGGCCGTGTCGCAGTACCTGATGAGGGGGCACTCATTCGTCATCAGAGGGCACTCATTCGTCATCAGAGGGCACTCATTCGTCATCAGAGGGCACTCAGAGGGCACTCAGAGGGCACTCAGAGGGCACTCAGAGGGCACTCAGAGGGTACTCATATCTCGCGTACAGGGTGATCGTACAGCACATGCGCCTGAGCATCGAAAAGTCCTCTTGGATGAAGGTGTGGAGAGGGTAGTCGGGTGACATCATCATGACGGTGGCAAAACGCGCACGAGGCGCATTCGATGGTAGATGGAAGGATTCATGTTGAGGACTGCTGCACGAGCCCTTGTTGAGCGTTGCGCGACGGCGCGCCTGCTGGTCACACGTGGCGAGCATGGGCTGGAGCAGGTGGAGTGCCGAGAAGAAGACATGTGCGCCCACCTGCGATCACGAGACGCTCCATCCTCAGTGGCCATAGGAGGACATCAGGCGGTCATCAGAGCCCATGAGCACTGGCCATCATACAAGGCACTCAGAGCGACAAGGAGAGACACACCGAGTGGCGTGCGCGCCGTGGTGAGCGCTTGCATGCGAGGAGGGCACTCAGAGCGAAGGAGAGACATACCGAGTGGCATAGCACATGGAACTCACGCACGCCCGCGTCGATGAGCGAGGCGACGAAGGCGGCGAAGTCGGCTTGGCAGCGCGGGTGGCGTGCGTAGCCGACGGCGGAGAAATACGTGAGCTCACGACCTCCCGGCCACGAGAATGTGAAAGCTTTGACCGAAGGCGGGAAGTTTCCCAGGCAGAGGAGCTGTCCAATGACGCACACCTGCATGCATGCATAGGCCATCAGAGGCAATCAGTCACCATTATGGGCCACCAGAGGGCCGTCAGAAGGCCGTCAGAAGGCCATCAGAGGGCCATCAGAGGGCCATCAGAGGGCAGCTACCTCGTCCTTGACAGACGCGTTGAAGCCGGGTACATAGAGGATCACCTCAGGTGGAGCTCTCGAGAGAGGCATGCGATCGAGCACAGCGAGGCGAGGAATGGTTGGCTGCTTGGCCTTCTGATGAGGGAGGTCATTCGTGATCAGTGGCGGTGCATTGAGAGGGTCCTCAGAGGGCACTCAGAGGGAACTCAGAGGGCAATCAGAGGGTCATCAGAGGGCACTCCACCTTGAGCAATCAGAGGGTCATCAGAGGGTCATCAGAGGGCAATCAGAGGGTCATCAGAGGGCAATCAGAGGGTCATCAGAGGGCACTCCACCTTGAGCAATGGCGCGTTGTCGCCATCCGTCTCCGTAGCTTCGACGAGCACTGGACGAACCTCTGATGACCTCTGATTGCCTCCTACATCAGGTACGGCGTTGTTGCCATCCGTCTCCGTAGCTTCGACGAGCACTGGACGAGTCTGACTCGGCGGCGAGCCGTGAGGCTGTGAGTGTTGCGGGGCGCCATCAACGCCCCCGCCGCTGCTGTCGTGGCGGCGGTGGCCGACGCCCGCGTCGGCGCTGGTTCTGCGTCTGTGCTGCATCGGTGCTGCTGATGATGATGATGATGACGACGATGCCGCCGCCGACGATGCCGCCGACGACGATGATGATGATGATGATGATGATGATGATGATGATGATCCAGTGCTTAATGGGTGCAGTACCATTGCATCTGATGACCTCTGATTGCATCCCTCATCAGTGATTGATGGGGGCAGTACCATTGCATCGCCGCGTCCCACTCGGTGGTTGCGAAGAGGATCAGACCCGTCGGCGGCGATGGTGATGGTGATCTTGGAGGGGTCGCAGCCCTCGGCCATCTCGTACCTGATGAGGGAGGCAATCAGATGCCATCAGCGATGCCATCCGCGATGCCACGAGGACCTCTTGGAGGGACCACAGCCCTTGGCGGTTTCGTACCCGGACACGTGTATCTCGCCCTCCGTGGCCGAGATCACAATCTCGTTCGTGAGCGCCTCGGGGATCGTGAGGGCGATCAGCTGCTCGAGGACCCAGCGTGCGTCGCGGTCCACCTCAGCGGCGAGGATCGTCGTCGTAGGCAGTGCCTTGAACCACGCGCCTGCCACGGACTGCTCGGGCCACTCAGAGGCACTCAGCGCTCATCATCCGAGTTCAGCAGTGGTGCAATCAGAGGTAATCAGAGCTCATCAGGAGCGCAATCACCTGCTCGAGCGAGGCGACGCCCCAAATGAGTCCCGTCTCCGAAAACGTCGGGCGCCACCAACGCTCCTCGTTCGCGTCCTCGGCTCGGTTGTGTGCGAAGCCAACGCGCACGTTGGCGAAGCGGTAATCCGAATGGTACTCGGAGGCGCGGAAGGGACCGATCGGTCGGCCGTGCTTCCATACGCCTTGCAGGCACTCGCCGTGCTTGGCATCGTCCTGCGAGGTGCCCAGGCCATGCGGGCTGATGAGTGATGCCATCATACGCAATCAGGCGCCGTCAGACGCTGTCAGCGGCGCAATCACCTGCCAGGTGCCAAGGCCATGCGGGCGGCCGTTCTCGTCCACCTCGCCGACGTAGCCAAAGGTACACTCCTTGCTCCAGCACGGGAGCCAGAGCGTCCGCATGCGGTATGTGTAGAATCCGGATCGCTCGGCAATCGGCTTGATTTGGAAGTACCGCTGAAGGTCCTTGAGGTCCAGCCAAGGCCAAAGGCTAGACCGCCCGTCGCGCACGGCCACCGGGTAGATTTTGTTGAAGTGGTACCAGAGCAGGATGTTGAGGATGCACATGCTGGCAGTGATGCCGCCGATGACCGACGCGACGCCGCCACGCGTCGCATCGGGCATCTTGATGCGCTCACTCGGCTCGATGATGAGCGTGATAATCGAGCCGACCGCGATCCACAGGATACACCAGCGCAGCACCGTCACGACCTGCAGGACCACGTACAGCAGCACGACGAGCAGCAAGGTGCCCACCAGGTTCGTCAGCACGTGGATGCGCAACTCGAACTCCATGAAGTCCTGGGAGTTGGTGATAGAGATGAGGCCCACCTCGAGGGCGATGAATGCAAACACCCACAGCCACGTCACCCACTTGCGCTGCTTGGAGTACGTGCCGAGCAGCTCGCGCTGAAGCCGTCGGTAGACCATGAAGCGGAGGGTGGACTCGTAGTCGGTGAATCCCGCGACCCCGTCACTCGCATTCTGCCCACCATGCCCGGCCGCCCGCCGATGGCGCCCGTCGTTGAAGGCAATCTGCGGCGGATGCGCGGCTCCGCCGTGCGGCAATTCGCTCTCGTCGGCCGCCAACATGCCCTGTGTGGGCGAAGACAACAGTGCCGAGTGACCAGTCGCGTCCGCGTCACAGATCGCAGCCCGATTGCCTCTTCGCGCACCCATGCGGCCGCGCACGGACGGCTGCAACACGACGCAAGTCTTGTTCCCATATTCAGTATAGGCGGGCCAAAATTAGCTCCGGTCCTCAAGCTATGAAAGGGCCTGTTCAGCCACTCCGCAAGTCCAACAAATGTACAATATGCGGTACTACAAAACTTCTTCTGTGTCTTAGACACGTCTCCTCGCTGACCAAAACGGCGTGGGAAACGCCTCATGGTCGACCATTACGCTGTGCTCGGCCTACAGCGGAACGCGACCGCCGAGGACATCAAGAAGGCGTATCGCAAGGAGGCGCTGCGATGGCACCCGGACAAGAATGCGGATAAAAAAGATCTGGCCGAGCGCAAGTTCAAGGACATCTCCGCCGCATTCAAGGTGCTGTCCGATCCGGACGAGCGCGCGCACTATGACCGGTACGGCGAGGAGCGAGGACGATCGGGCGGCGGCGGCGGCGGCGGCCATCCAGGCGCCCATCGCGGTCAGCACGCTGGCGTGTACGCCGAGGAGCTCACTCCCGAAGACATCTTCAACATGTTCTTTGGCGTGCCACCGCGTGGGCACCAGGGGCATCCCCACGCGCGGGCGCGGGCCCCGCCACGCCCGATGCAGGCCGACGTCAACGTCAGCGTAATGCAGCTCGCGCCCTTTTTGCTGCTCATGTTCTTCTCGGTGCTCTCGTCGCTGCCGCTGGGTGGCGAGACGACGCCGTACTCGCTCCAGCCGAGCGAAGCGCACGTGCTCGAACGCAGCACAGAGGCGCTCGGCGTACGCTACTTCGTGGCCGACACTTTCGAGCTGCGGCATGCGGACGCGGCCAACCTGCGCAAGGTCGAGGAGCGCATCGAAACGGATGCCCTCGGCTTGGTGCGCCGCCGCTGCAATGCCGAGCGGCTCAGCAAACAGAAAATGGTCGACGCCGCGAATGGGCACCCTGGGGCTGAGCGCGCTCGCATGCTCGAGGCGGCAGATCGGATCGAGATGCCTTGGTGCGACGAGAAGGACGTGCTCGAGGCAGCCAAGGCGAGGTGACATTCGCAGGCGCACCCCGTGTCGAAGATAGAGAGGATAGATATGCATCCTTGCATCGCGGCCGTCGTCCGTCGAGCGCGACGCTGACGCCTGAATGAAAAAGCAAGCCATGGGACCACGGTCCAGAGAAGCTTTCATCTCATTTCAAATTCCTGCTGAAAATAAGCACCAAGTGTCCAGTGCGTTCTCCTCATTCAATAAAGCCTTTCAGCTCGGACTGCGTGGCAATCTGAATCTCTTCTTGATCTGTCCTGGGACCTGGCTCCTACTCCTGAAATCCCTCAACCATCTACGTACTCGTACAAGGCTCTGCGCCTTCCACTCTGTGTCTCCACGGGACCGGTGGTTCGTGTGAAAAGCCGAGCGGGAAAGAACGTGAACGAGACTGTGAAAGAATCGGCGTTGGCGACGGAAACGTCTCGGTGTTTTTCCTTTCCATCCAGAATATGATGCGCGGCCTTCTGGCGACGGTCCTACTCGGGCTCTCACTCGTGGATGCTGGCCAAGTCATCTCGCGGATGCGCCCCAGGAGGCTCATACGGGCCGATGCGCACCAGCCGGGCTCTGCTCGCGACGCTGACGGTGATGGCCCGGAGCGGGATATGCAGCAGTTCGAGGTGGCCATCGAACGGCTGCAACGCTCGCCGAACCGGCTCGCGGCCCTGAAGACCATGCTCGACTATTTGGAGCGCGCGCGCGACCACCCGCGCGATATCCGTGCGCGTTCCGTCTGCCTGTGGGAGCCAGCGTTCCGGACGCACATCGCTTCCTCCGACGGCGGTCTGCAGGCGCTGCAGGCGGCGGGCTTCGACGAGATCGCGAAGGACGATCGCGGCACGCCCTTCTTGGTGATGCGCCGCCTCGACCAGCGCATCGTGCGCAAGGTCATCGCCATCACCGCCGCCAAGCTAGCGTCTGCCGAGGCGGAGGCCGACGACGAGGGCGTGGCGCAGGCGAGTGCGTCGGTGGACGGCGGCGACGCGGGCGGCAGCGGCGGCGGCGGCGGCGCACGCGACACGGACGGCCGCGGCGGAGGCAGCGATCGGCGCGGCGACGGCGGCGGCAGCGACGACGAGGACGACGTCGCCAAGAGCGAGTCGACAGAGGGCGAGTCTGTGGAACGAGCGCTCGTGAAGCAGATCTCGAGCATGATCTCGGGGCTCATCCACGAGCTCGAGCGCCAGACGGGCGGCGCGGCGGACGCGAACGTGAGCGCCGCTCGCGGCGGCGCAGCCGACAACAGCTCGAGCCGCGCCGCGCCCTCGCCGCCGGTACATTTTCGCGTGTATCGCTCACCGAGCTTCCCAGGCTTCCCCCCGGGCGGACTGCCGTTCTTGCCCGGTGGCCTCGGCGGTGCCGTGGGCGGTGACGGTGACGAGGAGGGCGAGGTGGCAGTGCTCGAGCGGCGGCTGCGCGCCGCGAGCCTCCCTGCCGAGGCCGAGGAGGTGGCGATGCGTGAACTGAAGCGGCTGCGGCGCATGTCGCCCATGCACTCCGAGTACGCTGCCCACTGATGAACTCGGATGACCTCGGATGACCTCGGATGGCCTCGGATGACCTCGGATGACCTCGGATGACCTCGGATGGCCTCGGGTGGCCTCGGATGACCTCGGATGACCTCGGATGACCTCGGATGACCTCGGATGACCTCTGATGATTTCCCTCATCAGGTACTCGACGCTCGTCGACTACCTCGAGTTCATCGCCGACCTGCCATGGAACGCGACGAGCGCGGAGCGGCTGCAGATCGCGGGAGCTCGCAAGCAGCTCGAGGCTGACCACTTCGGCATGGACAAGGTCAAGGCACGGGTCCTTGAGTACCTCGCCGTGGCGAAGCTCAAAGGCGATATGCGTGGCTCCATCCTATGCATGCTCGGCCCGCCAGGCATCGGCAAGACGTCGCTCGGCAAGTCGATTGCCGATGCGCTGCATCGCGACTTTTACCGCGTCTCACTCGGCGGAGTGCATTCCGAGGCTGAGATCCGTGGCCATCGTCGCACCTATGTGGGCGCGATGCCCGGCCTGATCCTGCAGGTGCGTCGGACTGCCTCTGAGGACTGCTTCTGGGGGCTGCCTCTGTGAACAGCCTTTCTGGACTGCCTCTGTGAACTGCCTTTCAGGACTGCCTCTGTGAACAGCCTTTCTGGACTGCCTCTGTGAACAGCCTTTCTGGACTGCCTCTGTGAACAGCCCTTCTGGACTGCCTCTGAGGATTGCCTCTTCCACGGACTGACCCCGTGCTGATCTCGTGCAGGCGCTCAAAAAGTGCGGCTCGAGCAACTGCGTGATTATGCTCGACGAGATCGACAAGCTCGGACGAAACTCGCTCAACGGCGACCCTTCGTCGGCGCTGCTCGAGGTGCTTGACCCTGAGCAAAACCAAGCCTTTCGCGACCACTACCTGAACCTGCCGTTCAACCTGTCCAAGGTCCTCTTCATTGCGACGGCGAATGAGCTCGATCCGATCCCCCGGCCGCTGTACGATCGCATGGAGGTGCTCGAGATGTCCGGCTACACTGTCGAGGAGAAGGTGCAGATCGCTCTACGCCACCTGCTGCCCAAGCAGCGCCAGTACCACGGCCTTGCCGACGAGCAGCTACGCATGGACGTAACCGTCGTCGATTCCCTCATCTCCAAGTACACGCGCGAGGCCGGCGTGCGGGAGCTCGATCGGCAGCTCGCGGCGCTCTGTCGCTCCGTCGCGGCGCGCGCGGCCGAGGCACAGGAGGCACAAGCCGAAGCCGAAGCTCGGGCCAAGGAGAGCGCCGTCTCGGGCGAGGCGGGCGCCGTATCGGGCACCGCCGTGAATGCCAAGGAGAGCGCCGTCTCGGGCGAGGCGGGGTCGAAGGCGTCGGGCGCCGTCGCGTCAGGGGCGCCCACGACGGCGCCGGCGCCCACGACGGCGCAGCTGCCCGCGTGTGTGCCTTTGATCGCGGGGGCACCGGCGGGGGCCGACGCGGCGGCGCAAGCGGCGGAGCGGTGTGCGGCGGCGGAGGCCTCGCTAGCGAAAACGGGCGTCGTGTCCGCTGACGTGCTGACGACCGTCCTCGGCCCTCCAAAGTACGACGGGCCGCGCGATAACGCGTTCCGTCTGACGAAGCCGGGCATCGTCGCCGGGCTCGCGTACACGTCCGTGGGCGGCGATCTGCTGTATGTGGAAGCCGAGCAGATGGCCGGGCGTGGCGAGATCGTCCTCACTGGGCAGCTCGGCGACGTGATGAAAGAGAGTGCGATGGCCGCGCGCAGCTGGATACGTGCGCACGCGCACGAGCTTGGGCTTGTCGGCGCCGAGCCGGGCGCCGTGTCGGGCGGTCCGCTTGGCCACTTTCTGAACAGCACCGACCTGCACATCCACTTCCCTGCGGGTGCCGTCCCGAAGGATGGGCCGTCTGCAGGCGTCACGATCACCACCGCCATCGTCTCGTTGCTGACCGGTAGGAAGGTTCGACCCGATCTCGCGATGACGGGAGAGGTGACGCTCCGAGGGCTCGTCCTACCCGTCGGTGGGATCAAGGAGAAGGTGATCGCGGCGCACCGCGGCGGCATGCGCACGGTCATCTTGCCCGCCAAGAATGAAAAGGACCTGCGCGAGTTGCCGCAGACCGTGCTCCGTGACATGACCTTCATCCTCGTGCGCGAGATTCGCGAGGTGCTCGACGCGGCGCTCCTGCCCGCCGACGCCAAGGACTCGGCGGCCCAAGGCGGTGGTGCCCACTACGGCGCCGCCCACGACGGCGCCGCCCACGACGGCGCTGGTCGTCACGAGGTGCCGCCGATGCCGATGCCGATGCCGATGCCTCCTCCCGTCGCCGCCACCGCCGCCGCAGCATCTGCTTGGATGAGTCGCGGCAAGTTTCGTGCGGCGCTCACGACGGCGCTCATGACGGAGCACCGAGTGCTCCGCGCGGCACGCCGGCCTCCCTATGCGGATTGAGCGGGATGGGCCCCTAGGCCTGTACCATTTGGGCCCTTGTGGGCCAGCGGACACGCGTCTTTGAACGCCGACGTATGTTAATATTGTTCGATCGCGCAGTTACGGGGTGCGGGGGTGGGCACAGTCGCAGCAGACGAGAAGCCCCTGAGAAAAATAGCAGAACCTCTCGCCGCTCCCGGTCTGTCGGGTGGGTCAAATGATGTTGTACATATCGTACTCATAATAAGACTCGACGCCGCACGTGCTGCCTTTCGCGTTATCGCTAGTCGTTTGGCAGACAACCGACCGCGACGGCGGACGTGCGGTGGACTCTCGCGCCCCGGGGGCTGCGGCGGGCACCGAAACAATCCCCGTGGGCGTTCCCGATATACATGGGCTCCTACCTGCAACTAGATGCAGCTAGCTGCTATCCTCGTCATCATCGTGCGGCTTTTTCTTCCTCGGCTTCTTCTTCTGCCAAGCAGCACGTGCGCACGCGAGCGAGCGCATCAGCTGTGTGCCCTTTCGAACGTGGTCCAAGGCAGGGCATTGCACTGGCGAGCGCATCATGCTGCCGCCGCCGGCATGGTCCATTCGCAAAGAGGCACGCAGAGGCAATCAGCATGCACTCGAGGCAATCAGCATGCACTTGGCATCGTCCATTCGCAAGGAGCACACAGAGGCAGGCCGACGCGTGGCAACAAGGTGCGCAAAAGGCTGCGGCTGGCGGTGCTCCGGACGGCGCACCTTCTTCTTCTTCTTCTTGCTATCATCGTCGTTCGCGCGCACATCGATTCGAAGCTGCTCGTCGTCTGAATCGTCGTCGGGTGCCACGAGGTCACGCACAAGCTCAGCAAACTCGTGCAGGTCGAGCTTGCCGTCGGGCGTGTCGTCGTACCGGCGCAACACCGACTTCGCATCCAGGATAGTCTCATTGCTTAAGCCATGGTGTCGCAACGCGTTGCGAAGCTCACGGTAGCCGAGAAAGCCGCTCTTGCTGGGGTCAAAGTAATCGAAGGTGAGTGCCACCTTGGGCGCGACTACCTCGCTTCCCCCACCGTGCACCCTCGCATCCTCGTCGTCGCCATCCCCGCCGCCCCTGCCCGTCTTCTCCTTCTTCTTCCTAGCCTTCGCCTCGGCCTTCAGCCGCTTGGCTTCCTCCTTGGCGCGCTTCTTCTCCTCCTTGGCCTCGAGCTTTGCACGCTGCTTCGCCGCCTTCGGGTCTTCATCCTGCTGCGCCGCGGCCGACGAATCGGGCAATGAGGGTAGCGTGCTCAACGAGTCATGGTCCAGAATCGTCTTTATATTCGCAATGTGACCGGCGGCCTCATCGGCGAGGCGGTGCGCTTCCTTCATAGTGCTATTCGCCTTCTGGCCGGCCTTCGTCGTCGCGATTTTTCGTACGCCACCGCCCTCATCCAGCTCGAACGTATCCAGATCATCGGGATCGTCAACATCTCCTGTGCCCATGGCAGCGTCGCGGGCGCCAAAGGAACCCCTAAACCCCGGGTAAAGCATCGGCCTGGCTTTGGCCAGCGCTGCATCGGCTGCAGCCTTGGCGAGCGCTGCATCGGCGTGCGCTGCATCGGCGAGCGTTGCATCGGCGCGCTCGCCGAGAGGTGAATCGAACTCCTCGACGGCATCGTGCGACGGCGCAGGCTCCACTCGGTTCCGTTTATTAGACCCCGTACCGGCGAGTCCTGTGCCGACGAGGCCCGCTTCCTTCGGCCGCGATGTGCCACAGCCCATCACAGCCGAGTTTCAGAAGGAATCCTGTGCACAGGAATCTCGTCAACACGAGTCAACTGCAATGGTAAGGAGTTAATGCCAACAACCGACACACCGCCGCAATGAGCTTACGCTCGCGATGGGCCTTCTAAAGTTTCTTTTCCGTGTGTGAATTTAACAGGAGTGTGAAAGTTTCATCTCGATGATGACGCACCGTAAACCTGGTCGCGCGTTGAAACGTTGAATTGCGGTTCATCAAAGCTACACAAACGCAGCCTGGTGAGCGCGACAACCCGGTCCCTGCTAAAGCTAGACCAGGCTTACATCGCGGTGGGTGGGCGGGACACTTAACTCTCATCGGAGGATTCGACGACATGCGCGACATTGCGCTTCGAGAACTCCCCCCGAGGTGCAGAGGTGCCGAGTAGCACACAATCTGCCACGTGCATCTCCCGTAGGGGTTAATCAGGATGCGCATCGACTAGCTTCGAGGGTCCCCCTTGGGTCTCGAAACCTTGAGCAGCAGATCTCCCGATAGGTATCCCCATGGTACCCCATGCGCCCAATAACTCCCAAACGGCCGGGAGACATCTCCCCGCCTATCCCCTTTCCCCCTGGCTGGGCTACTGATGGCCCCGCCGACTGTCTCTTCACACGGTGGTTCACGGCCGCTTAACTGTTGGGGTCAAGCGGCAGT
>Ga0210240_100712_pt1 | contig 28602 bp, 22 predicted proteins | sample ChrtobMetP5a_4mM_FD_155463 | JGI IMG/M metagenome (GOLD analysis project Ga0210240, IMG submission 155463) | Chrysochromulina tobin associated microbial communities from unialgal haptophyte culture, Seattle, Washington, United States - P5a_4mM | ecosystem: Host-associated > Algae > Haptophytes >...
CCGCTCCCCGCCCCCCCCCCCCGCCCCCCCCCCCCCCCGGCTCCACATGGACCGCATGCCCGGCTCCCGCGGCTCTCCCGACCGAGACGCCCCCCCTGGCTCCATGGACCGCATGCCCGGCTCCCGGCTCCCTCTCTCAGACTCCCTCTCCAGCACGCGTAATCTGGGCCGGCGCCCAGAACTTGCTCTGCCTGATTGTTAGCCTCATACGGGACTGTCGGTCATTGAGTCGGTCATTGAGTCGGTCATACGCAGCTTCTGGTCGCCATTGTAGCGGTGGTATGCGATGACGTAGTCGATGTGCACGTAGTTGTCGTTGAAGAGAACAAACTCGCGGTAGCGCACGAGATCCTGGCCCAGCTCGGCAATCAGCGAATGGTGACGGATTGTTGGCATGACGCCCGGCACTGCCGAGAGCTCACGGCAGTTGATGGGGAAGATGGGCGCACCATCGTCCATCGATTTGACCCGTCCGGCTCGAAGGTCATGTGTCTTTGCCTTTTTCGAATTGTCCAGCGTACGCTGCGTGCGCACGGGGAAGCCGAGGGCCGCGCGCACCACGAGAACGTAGAAGACGTCCTCCGGGTGGCGCACGGTTTCGCTGTACAGCCACTTGTGCAGCTCACTGCTCGGGTCGTACGCGCTGTCGGGGCCGACGTATTGATCCGTCTTGCCAGCATCCTCCGCGAGGTAGACGCCGTCGCCGAAGGCGGTGCCCGCGCCGGTGCCTGAGAAGTGCTCGTTCAGGCCCGTGGACAGCAGGTCTAGCAGCCGATCTGGGTTGGTGCCATGCAGGAGGATGACCTCATTGCAAGCCTCCGAGAGGGTGAAGCCGCGCACACGATCCGTCTTCACGGGCACATTGGAGACATTCTTGCCCCTATTCTGGAGCCGCTTGAGCTCTTCCTGCACGCGCCTCACGCCGGTCGTGTACTTGTCCAGGTTGCTTGGATGGTCGACCTTCCACGCACACGCGAGCTTGAGCGAGTCGTACGGGCCGTACTTTTTTGACACGTCCCTGCCCGTGCCGAGCTCTTCTGAAGGCTCTGTCTTGAGCAGCGCCTCGAGCGATTGTAGCATGGGTGCATCGGTCTCCGGCAGAAGAGCCCGGAGGGCGAAGCCGTTCTCCTGCACTTGGCCATCCGGCACTGGCTCAGCCAATGCCGGTAGACCACGTGCATCGAGCTCCGCCATGATGTCATCCAGAGCACTGGGTCTGTCGAGCACTGTGCCGGGGTTGGGGATGTTGTTGAGCGAGTTGAGCTTCTCCTGCACTCGAAATTTCCGCATCTCCCACTCCGCACCCTTGAGATTTGTCCACTGCTCGGTGTTGCCGGGCAAATCATCCTCGAAACGCACTGGGAGGATGGGTATCTCTTGCCTTATAGCCGTGTCAATCTCTTTCAGGCAGGGCTCGGACTGGTACAAGGCCGCAGTGAGGAGGACGATGAGCACCTTGGGCTTCTCACGCTTCCCGTTCTCGCCAGTCAGGCGCAGCATAAAGGTCTGCCAGTCCACGCCTGGGGGCACTTGCAGCCCGGAGAAGCACCGCAGGCCGCGATCATGGAGGAACTCGGCCAGCCCCATGACGTACACCACGCCGGGCCCGGAGCCTTCGCAATCGTCGGGGCGGCGGCCCGAAGCATACGACAGAACGATTGGGGGGAAGTAGTCTTCGTACTTGATGCCTTTTGGAACCAGCGATTTCACTCGGCGCTTGTATTCCTCCAACATATCGATTGTGATCACGCGTGGCACGGCGAAGCCGGCGAAGCGGTTCTTAGATCGGCGGATCGGGATCGGCGGATCGGGATCGATCCGCACGTAGCCGTAAAGCCACATCACGCACGCAGGCAGCCAGATCAGAAGCATCAGTAGCAAACAGAAGAAGAAGAAGAAGAGCACCGCAACGGCCACAGCGGGCCGGTATTCGGCCGGAATGCCCGTATACGCGTCAAGCAACGATTTGTTGTCACCGAGCTTGATGGACTCGGCCGCGGCGGAGACGTACGGCGTGGCCGCCGTGGCCGCTACGGTGGCCGCGCGGACGGCCGCCGTGGCCGCAACGGTAGCCGCGCTGACCGCCGCACCGACAGCAACTTTGCCTTGCTCGGTGACAGTCAGCCCATCCTCAAGCTGCTCCGAAACAAGGCCAGCGTCATCCGAGACGAAGAGCGCGAATAGTGATGGCGCGTGTGGAGGCGAAGGTGGAGATGGCTGCGGTGGGGGAGGCGAAGGCGGTGAAGGAGGCGATGGGAATGGCCGTGTTGGAGGAGGAGGCAATGGGGATGGCGGAGGCGATGGGGATGGCGGTGGTGGTGGCGGAGGAGGCAATGGGGATGGCGGAGGCGATGGGGATGGCGGTGGAGGTGGCGGATGTGATGGCGGATGTGATGGCGGCGGAGGCCGCGAAGGGAGAGGCGATGGCGGAGGCCGCGAAGGGAGAGGCGATAGCGGCGGAGGCCACGGAGGAAAAGGACGGCTCCGAGGGGCCGTGCCTCCCCCTCTTTTCTGGTACAATGCCGCAGTGGCGGATACCTCGGGCGAGGCCACGGCGATGCGAGCCATATGTAAGAGATAGAGAATGGCGAGGCCGAAGCCGAGCCTGCGCGAGAGGGATGGATACACAGCAATTAGAGTGGCCATCACAGGGATGGGAGTGATAGGGGGAGGGGAGGAGGGAGACAGACGCCGTGGTGATCACTTGCATGCGCGAGAGGGATGGGAGAGGGATGGGATGAGGGAGCGGGGGCAGCCCATCCGAGATGAGTCACGGGATTGCAAACGGGAGAGAGTCAACATAGGAAGGAACAGAAGGCCATCACAGGGGTTAGGAGAGAGGGAAATGCGAGAAAACCCCGAGCCCCGAGCCGTACCAAGGGAAGGCCGCCATCGCCTTGTCGGCCGCCGCCTTGTCCGCCGCTGCCTTCTCGGCCGCCGCCCTTTCCGCCGCCGCCCTTTCCGCCGCCGCCGCCCTTTCCTCCGCCTCTCTCGCGGCCGCCGCCGTGTCCCACCTGTTTCGAAGCGCACGGGCGAACGCACGCTGTTGGCGCTGAGCAATTTTGCCCAGCATGGCGCGTCGTCGCATGCAATCACGAAGCGCGAGGGCTTGCGAAGGGTGGTCGTGAAGATGGCAAGGCAGCCAGAGGCAGTGGCAGCAGCGTTTGGCGCGGCCGGTGCGGCCAAACTCAGCCGCAACGAGAGTGGCCACCCAGGCCGCCAGTGCCGCCGACTCCCGATGTGCCCATCACGGCGCGCTGGGCACGCGCCCACTCGGCATCAATCATCGCCTGGGAAGGAAGCGCAATTGCAAGGCACTCTGACGCGACGCATGTCGGCCGTCGCGTCCTCTCGGCCGCATCCAATGGCGAGTCGCCGCCGTTTGTTCGCCGTCGGCCAGCAATCCGCCGACGGCGTGTGCCCAAGACGGCGCGGCCGCTGCGTTCGATTCGCTTTCATCGGTCGGTCTTCATCCGCGTACCTAGGCTCGCTCAACAGGGCCACGACCTCCCACTTTTTCTGCCTCTTTGCGTTGTCGAGGGCCGTCTTGCTGCCCCAGTCGCGCTTGGTTCCGAGCCTCGGATTGGTTCGGAGCGTCGGATCTGCGCCTCGTTCGAGGAGACGCTTGGCGATCGCGAGGTGACCGTGGTATGCCGCGCCATGCAGAGCTGAGCTTCCGCCGTTCTGAAGACAGAAGGGAGGAGACGAACGAAATCACGACACATGGAAGGTTGGAAGCGGACCCATCGCTGGGGAGCGGGCACGCTCGAGGCTTACGTCCGTGGCGTTGACCTCGATCGCCTCGGACTCGAGGAGAAGTCGGGCGCACCCTTCGTGCCCGTGGTTTGCGGCCGATATCAGAGCTGTGGATCCGTGCTGGGCACAACAAGCATACCGGAGTCCTCACCGGAGTCCTCAAGTGCCATAACGCGAGGAGCGTGGGCGAGCACGCGGGGGTGCGGCGCGCGCCATGCGACGAGGACGCGTGTGCCGAGCTCGGCGGGTCGGCGGCACAGCCAGCGCCGCCGCGCGCCGTGCAGCAAGCTGTGGGGACATGGCGCCGTGTCGGGCGAGCGCCGTGTCGGCGGCGAGGCGACCGAAGCACCAGGGGCGGCGACGACGCGGGCACCCACGCGAGGCATGCGGCGGCGCACCTCAGGATTGCGCCAGTTGACGCTCCCTCCAAGGCCGATCAGCCGCCTGAGCTCCGCCTCCTTGCCGTCCCTTGCGGCCTTGTACACGGCCTCGCCCATCGAGTCGCTCATCGCGTCCGCCGCGCTTTACAGGCCTTCTCCCGCTCGGACACCTGCGGATTGGGGGGGGCACGCGGCTCCGCTGTGACGCTCGAGAGGCGGCGGCGTGCACTCAGTCGCGGTGCGCATGCAGCGCGCCCACACGCCCCTCGGAGCTCGGGTGGCCGCGGCGGCCGTGGCGCAAGGGCGCGTCGAGGACGCTCGAAGCGACCACGGCGCGCAGTCGAGGCTGCCGCGACGCCTGGCTCCCGAGGCCCCGAGCAGCGTGGTGTGGGCGTGCGAAGCAGCTGGCGAAGCAGGCCATCGGGCTCGACGAGGGCATTGGGTAATGCGCGCCCGCACGAGGGGTTTGCCTAGGGTTTGCCGAACTCACGTCCAGCACCATTGGCAAGGACTTTTACCCTGTTCCGAATGTACCATGGTACACCGAAAACTTTGGGGGTTCTGCAAGTTTGTATGTAACGGTCTGTGCTTACCGGTACCGGTAAAAAGACACCGGGGGAGCCGGTTCGGCATAGCACGACCAGCCGCCGGACCGGTATGGTTTCTTTCTAACAAGCCTCTCTTACCGAGCCGGGACACACATAGTCTACACATACCAGAGTCACTGTCAACTATAGCCTAGCCGGGCAGCGGCACCCGCCCGCTAACGCGCAACGGAACACCAAGGCGTTCTGGGCCATGTTAAGGGCCAATGTCGTGCCTGTGGATCCGGTAAGGATTTGGTTCCCCGCGGTCTCTCTGTGAGTTTTCAGATCGACTGGTTAATATAATATTATAATTTCACAGAAAGCATGAAAGCAACCAAGCTAACGACGAAAAACTCACGAAACGCTCTACGCTGCGGCTCGGCTGCTGTGCGTGCGGTGCCGAGGCCGCCAAGCACTACTCGTGCGGGCACCCCGAAATCGAATAGGCGATACTAGATACCGAAATCGTAATTATTAAGCGACGAGAAACAAGAATAGCCCCTGAAACGCCGAAGCCCGAACTCTCGTCTATTAATACGCCACACGACTAACATACACGACTTGGAGGGATTTGTACACGAAACGTCAGAAACGTGTACTAATTGCTCAATACAACGCTACGTCCGCCTTGCCTACTCTGGCCAGCCAGGCTGCAACGCTCAGCTTGGATGGCGTCTCATCCGACCCTATCGCGCCGTCGCTGGCCGGCACTGCCGCCGGCGGCGGCGGCGGCAGCGGCGGCGGCAGCGGCGGCGCGCACTCGTCTTCCATCACCATGCCGCCTCCACCAGGGGCCGTCGCGCCGCCACGCCCCTGCCAGGCTCCCCGATCCGCCTCCGCGCCCTGATCGATGAGAAAGGTGAGCCGCGTGTAGCGCGTGCGCCCGTCGAGCTTCCGGCGGTCTGCCTTGCGCAGCTCGACACCGCGCAGATCCAGCACGGCCATACTCGCGTGCCCGATGGCCACGTGTGCAAGACGGAAGACCCCATCGGCGCGCAGCTTGTTGCCCGCCAGGCTCAGCTTCTGCAGCGTGGCCGACTCACGCACGGCTTCTGCGAGATGGCACGCGCCTGGGAACCGGATCGCATTGCACGAGAGGTCGACGCATCGGAGCGCCCTGTGGCGCCCCACAGCCCTCGCCAAGGCACCCATGCGCTTATCGCCGATCCGGTTGCGTGCAAGCAGCAGCACCTGCAAGAAGGTTTGGGAAAGGCAGGCGTGAGGCTCACGCATGCAGTTCACAGGGACGAGAAGCATTCACAGGGACGAGCCGTTCACAGCACCTGCAAGAACTCATTCATACCGAGCTCCGTGGCGAGAGCGAGCAGCCCCTCATCCCCGATTCGATTCGCGCTCAGCTCGAGCTCCACGAGCCGACTGCCCCTCGAGAGCAGGGAGCCAATCGACCTGGCGCCCTCATCGCGCAGCCGACACTCGACCAGAGAGAGGCGCTCGAGCCCCGCACCTCCCTGGAGGCGTGCACCGCGCGCGAGGAACGCCGCGCCCCAGGCGCCCAACACGACGCCATGCAGCTCGAGCGTCTCGAGCGACGATCGCTTGGCGCACGCTTCGAGAGAGAAGAGGGCGCGATGGTCGAGGAAGGCCGGGGCGAGGACCCGAGTCGCTCCGTCGGAGAGCGCTCGGCTCGGCGCGTGCGCCAAGATGAGCGTGTCGTCGCGCAACGTCAAGCTCGCCCCGTCAAAAGCCTCGATTGCATTCATGGTGCGCACGGCGCGTAAATCGCCTCGAGGCTTCAGACCCATCCGGAGCTGGTTTGGGTGCGGCACTGGCTCGCCTGCAGCCTGGGCGTCCTCATTCTGGGCGAGCTTGAGGTCGACTGAGAAGCTAAACGTGGCCGTCTCGCGCTCCTCCTCAGCCTTGGCCTTGAGCGTCCCTATAGCCTTATCCGCGGGCTCCATGCGCCGAGCTATCTCCAAGTCCGCAAGGCACTCGTTGAACTCGCCCGAAGCGAGCCATGCAGACGCTCGACGGTACCAAGCCTTCGCGTCGGCGCCTTTGCATCGGTGGAGCGCAACGTCGGCGGCGAGAACGGCCTCGCGCTCGCGCCCCAGCTTCAGTAAGCAAGCGGACCGGTTCAGGTGAGCGCGGTGGTCGTCGGGCGCGAGCTCAGAGGCCCTCGTGAAGGCGTCTAGAGCTCCTTCCCAATCCGCCGCCTTGAAAGCCGTTACACCTGTGAGACGCTCAGCTTCGGCCTCGGCGCGCTTGCGCTTGTCGAGCTGTGCGCGCCACTGATGCTTCTCCTCGCGCGCCTTGCGCTCGGCACGGCGCGCCTCCTCTTTCGCCTCCTCGCCCTCCGCCTCCTCCTCCTCGCCCTCCTCCTCCTCGCCCTCCTCCTCCTCGCCCTCCTCCTGGGGATCACCGGCTGCATCCTCGGGCAGCGGCGCGTCCTCCACCAGCCCGATCGCCTTGCGCCGACGAGCCTGCCGCCGTGCCGTCCGCCGCTCGAGGAACGAAAGGCATGCGAGCACATTCGTCGTCTCATCCGGAGGCGAGAGGATTGCCATCCGCACCTCCTTTGCCTTCCAATCATACCGGTACTCGCAGAGCAGCGCGCCACACGGCTCGAGGCAGCCGTCCACGTTGAAGATGAGGGACCCCTTGGGCGGCAGCACGATGCAGAGCGCACCCGCGCCTTGGAGTTCCGCGAGCGCTTCCGCCTGTGCATCGTCGATCGCCACAAGGCACGGCACAATCTCCGTCGCCTTCTCGCCCCAGTAGCGCGCCTCGATCGGCTGGTGAGCGTGCGGGTCGGGCTGACCAGCCTTGGCCGCCTCGCGCGACTCGAGCTCATGCCGTGGCTCGCCCACCCACCAACGCTGCCCAAGGAACTGACAGCCCGTGCCCAGCCCGATCAGCACGGCGCCTGTGTAGTAGCGCCACTTGACGCGCTCGAGGACGCACTCCTCGTTCAAGGAGAGCATCCTCCATGTTTGCAGCACGTGCGGCCCGTCGCCGAGGCACACAATGTCCGACTCCTCGAGGTGCGCGAGCGCACGCGCGGACGGCTTGGCCAGCTTCAGGTGCACGCACGAGAAGACGTCGATCGTGCGCATCGCCTCGACGAAGGCCGCGAAGCGCTGCGTGTCCTCGTTAGAGTTGGCGCCGATGTATGTCGCGCGCACGGGCTCCTCCATGCCGCCCGGGCCTAGCGGCCGCGTCGGCAGCTCACACCGCACGCGCACGATCCACGGGTGGTTGCCGTACCGGATGGAGAGCACCTCCTCCGAGCCGAGCATGAAGACGGCGGCGCACGGCGCCTTCTCGAGCTGCTGGCGCACCTCAAGGTCCTTGAGGTAGGCCTCGATCGAACGGTAGGTGTTGCCTGGATCGGCCGGCATATTGCTGAAGGTCGCGTCTCGTGACGAAACTATCGGCAGAAAGCCCCCAAACTTTCTGAACACGGTTGCGAACGCCAGGGCGGCTTGCTGTATACTTCGGCGCGTCATCGAACGCCCGCGACGACGTTTTCGTGTTCTCGACATTCGTTTTTGGCGCGTATCACCACGAGTACCGTCGTTTGCGGGCGCTCGACGCACATGTCGTCGGTCACCCCCACGCTCAGTGCCAAGGCCTCTGGTGACGTGGGCTGCGGCGCCTTCAAGACGCCTGCCCCAGTGAGTGGCACGCTGAAGCCCGGTGCCCGGGTCAAGGCCCGCTACATGGCCTCCGTCCTGCCAGAGAAGGCGACCAAATGGTACGAGGGCACGGTGACCTCGGTTAATCAGGACGGCACGTTCAACATCCTTTACGACGACGATGGCGAGGAGGAGGAGGATGTCGAGCCGGAGTACATCCAGCTCCTCAGCGACAACGTCAAGCAAGTTGCGGACGCCGCGAGCGAGGAAGTCAAAAAGGTTCAAGCCGCAAGTGCCGAAGCCGCGTCGGAGAGCACATCCTCGCAGGAGAGCCCGGGTGGCCGCGCGCGCCGCGCACGGCCGGTCGTCGACTACGCCAAGCAAGAGAAGGCACTCGACGATATGGAACTCTCGGGAGAGGACGACGAGGACGAGGACGAGGACGACGTGCTGCCCAAGAAGGCAGCGGCGGGAGCCTCGAAGGCGGCGGCCGCGTCGCGCCCCAAGCGCGCCGGCGGCAAGAAGAAGGTCGAGTCGGACTCGGACGATAGCTCGGCGAGCTTTGAAGAGTCCGGTTCGGACGATGAGGACTCGGAGGACGATGAGGACGGCTCCGCGGCCGTCGACGACTCGGACGACGATTTCAAAGAGCCCGTAAAGAAACGCTCGCGCAAGCCGCCGGCCAAGCCGCCGGCCAAGCCGCCGGCCAAGCCGCCGGCCAAGACGCCTGCCGCACCGCCGGCGAAGACGCCGGCCGCGCCCAAGAAGGCGGCAGCGGCGTCGCGTAAGGGCGCGGGCGTTGCCAAGGCGGCGCCGAAGAAGACCAAGGCAGCGGCGCCCGAGGACGACGACGACGACGACGGCGACGAGGACGGCGGCGACGAGGACAAGGGCGATGCGGCGGGCGAACGCGATCAGGAGCGCGCCGGTAAGGGCTCGCAGGACTCGAGTGGAGCGTTTGACGCCGCCGCAGCGTCCAAGTCGAAGGCGGCCGCGGACCAATCGGCCAAGCGGCAGGCCGCGAGATCAGCCGCGAGCTCAGCCGCACCGCTCCTCAAGGGCCAGACACCGGGCGCGGAGCAGGCCACGTGGACGGCGAGCGACACGTCGCGCAAACTCTCGTCGCGCACTATGTCCGAGGAGCAGTCGGATGAGCTGCCGGTGATCACCGAGCCCGTCGAGATGTTCCGCGACATGGTGAGGAACGCGGAGCTCAAGGCGCAGCTCAAGGGCGGCGCCCTCGAGGGTCTCTCTCTCAAGCGGCTCGCGATGGACTTGCAGGGACGGCCGATCCGAGTGGCGACGATGTGCTCGGGGACCGAGTCGCCGCTGCTTGCGCTCGACCTGATCTGCAAGGCGGTGCACGAGCAGCACGGGACGCCGATCAACGTGGAGCATGTCTTCTCCTGTGAGATCGAGCCGTTCAAGCAGGTAAAGGACGGCACGCTGCTGATAGGACCACCCGAGGACCTCCCGATGACCTCCCAAGAGCCTCTGGGTGCCTCTGAGTGCCGTTGATTGCCACTGAGAGCCCCTGAGTGCCGCTGAGAGCGCCGCTGATGGTTCGTGAGAGCCTTTCTCCTCAGGCGTGCATCGAGCGTTTGCCACTGATTGCCACTGATTGCCGTTGCTAGCCACTGATTGTCACTGCTCGTCACTGATTGCTTCTCAGGCGTACATCGAGCGCAACTTTGCGCCGCCGCTGCTCTTCCGCGATATCCGCGAGCTCGGCAACGACGCCGCGACCACCGCGTACGGCGCCAAGCGTCCGGTGCCGGGCGAGGTGGACGTGCTGATCGCGGGGACCTCGTGCGTCGACTACTCCAACTTGAACACGAAGCAGAAGGGCATCGAGCAGAAGGGCGAGTCGGGCCAAACGTTCTGGGGGATGCTCGGATGGGTGCGCCGCCACCGACCGCCCATCGTCATCCAGGAGAATGTGTGCAGCGCCCCGTGGGAGAAGATGACGGAGTATTACGCCTTGGAGGGCTACGCGGCAACCTTTCTGCGCGTCGACACGAAGAACCACTACGTGCCGCACACACGCACGCGCGTCTACCTGCTCGCAATCGACATGAAGGCGCCCAATCGGTTCAAGGCGGCCCTCGCGCGCGGACCAGCCGCCAAGCCCAAGGAGGCGATAACGAAACCCAAGGTCCACGAGGCGGACGAGGAGGCGGACGAGGAGGCGGGCACCGGCGGCGGCGAGGAGGGCAACTCAGCGGCGCCCCTCGCCCCCAAGCCCACCAGGGCGCGCTGTAACGAGCTCCCTCGGTGGAAGGCGTCGATTGACGAGATGGCGCGCCCGTCCTCGTCCTCTCTCGAGGCTTTCCTGTTGCCGAGCGACGACCCACGCGTGCATCGCGCCCGCATGGAGCTCTCGAAGCCCAAGAATGACCAGCGTAAGGTCGTCGATTGGGGAAGGTGTATCACGCGCCACGAGCGCGCGCGCACGCAGGAGTGCCTCGGCAACAAGCGGCCGCTCACGCGATGGGTCTCCCAAGGGCACGCGACTCTGCCCGACTTTGCCTGGCATGACTGGGGCTCGGCGCAGGTGCGCTGCGCCGCCACTCGAGATCATGCCTCCCTGATGATCTCTGATGGCCTCTGAAGGCCTCTGATGGCCTCTGATGAGCGCGAATGGCCCCCCTCATCACAGGTGGAGCGGGTGCTCGACCTGATGGACATTAATTACCTGCGTGACGTGTCCAAGGGGATCGACTGCGCGTACAAGACGCAGATCTGGAACCTGTCGCAGAATGTCGACCGCGAGACTGGCTCGGGCAAGCCGGGCGTGTGCCCGTGCCTGACGCCGAACATGGTGCCGTACGTGACGAACCGCGGAGGGCCGCTGATCGGGCAGGAGGTGCTCTCGCTCCAGGTGCGTCGATCTCATTCGCCTCTGATGGCCTCTGATGGCCTCTGAAGACCTCTGATTGCGACCGTCATTAAGGAGGTGTGCTCTCTCTCTCTCTCTCTCTCTCTCTCTGCAGGGGATCCCGGTGGACGATTTGCTGCTCACTCGCGAGTCGACCGACCAGATGGCTGACCTCGCGGGCAATGCGATGACCTCGACCATCGTGGGCACGTGCATCCTAACCGCGCTGCTCCTTGGCAAGGAGTACCTCTACGCCTTCGACCTTGCCGTGCCTGAGCCGGGCGCCGTCGCGGGCACGAGCGGCGTCGCGTCGATGAAGAAGAGCGGCGGCGGCAGCAGCGCCCGCGACGGCGCCCGTGGGGCCTCGCCCGTGCGTCAGCAGAGGAAGAGCACGGAGGCAGGCCCCTCTGACGAAACCCTCTCGTCGCCCGCGCTGCCGCGCTCGCCCGCGGGCGGGTTGATCACGTCCAATGGGGTGAGCGGTACGGCGCCGAGGGTGAGCGAGGCCACGGGAGCGCACGCGCTGCGCTCGGAGCCTCTCGAGCTCGCAGCGATCTCAGCGATCTCGCTCGATCTCGACGCGCTGCTGGCGCAGGCGGGAGCGTCTCGACGCATGTGCGTGAGTGAGGGGCGCGATGGGTTGGCGAGCGACATCCTGCAGTGCGTCGCGTGCGGCGGCACCGTCTCCCGAAAGTGCACCGGCTGGCCCGAACACAAGTGCCTCGAGCCGCTCAGGACGGCGCGTCTCGCACCGACGACCTTCGAGATGACGCTCAAGAGAGTGCTCCCAATGTGCGTCGAGCTGAGCGGGCTGGCGGACGTGGCGGCGCTCGAGGCGCTCAAGCCCGACACGGCGCTCATCGGGCCGGCCCCGAATGCCGACGCGCCGACGACCTCGAGCGCGCCCGCGGCGGCGCGCGTCGACAAGGACGCGGAGGAGGCGGCGGCGCTCAAGACGGCGCTCGCGGCGGCGGAGGCCTCGGGCGCCTCGCTCGAGGTTTCGTCAAAGGGCAAGGGTGCGGCCTCGGCTGCGAACGCGACCCCATCTCCCATCGCGCCCGCCAAGCCCGCCATGAAGCAGGTAGGCATGATGGCCTTCTTCAAGCCGAAAGCCGCTGCAGCTGCCGTAGAGACTCCCCTCGAGCTCCCCAAGGCCGACGAATCCATGGCTCAGAAGGACGAGGACGAGGCCATGGCAGCGCCCGCTTCCAAGAAAGCGACGCGCGACGAGGGGGCGGCCGACGAGAGCAACGTACTCGCCGCTTCGAAGCGTTCCAAAGCGAGCGGCGGCAAGCCAGCCACGCCCCTGAGCGAGGAGGAGCAGCTGTGGAACGCGTGGGCAGAGAGCCTGCGCAAGCTTGGTAGCACGCGCTTCTACTTTGAGAGCGTCACGCGCGCCGAGCGCTGGACGGCCACGTACGCTAATGGCCTCTGATGACCTCTGATGACCTCTGATAACCTCTGATGACCGCTGATGGCCTCTGGTGGCCGCTGATGGCCGCTGATGGCCGCTGATGGGCGTTGATGGCCTCTGCTTGCCTCTGATGACCGCCGAGGGCTCACCTGCTCAGGTACAAGAGCGCGCACGGCACCCTGCAGCTGGTGCTCACACCGACGGAGGCTGAGTGGAAGCTCTACGCGACCCAACCCGCGCAGCGCGGCCACCTTCGCACCTTACTCGGCCTGCCCGTCGCACGGATGAGCATCAACCCGACGGACGCGGCCATCCGCCGCGCGGCGCGCACCGGCGGCGTCGCGGCGCAACTGCTCGCGGGTCAGTGGGAACTATGTTTGCCTACGATCCGTACTGTGCCCATCGTCGTCGGCGCCCTCGGCACTCCGATTGACTCGTACCAGGCGACGATCGGTCTGACCGGTCCCTGGGACGGCCACTCACGCTATCGCACGTGGTCCTTCTCGCTCGGCGCGGGCGCACGGGCGGCCCTCGACGGTGACGTGTCGGGCGAGTATGAGCTCCTCGAGCAGTGTGGAGGAGCGATGGGCTCTCTGCATAAGCGCGTCAAGGGCGGAGACGGTAAGGAGTGCTACTTCTTCCTCGACCCGTCGCGCACGGGCAAGGAGGATGAGGACCACTTCGTCTTCGCGCCCTCGTTTGAACGGCTGCCCTATCGCGAGACGCGCGAGGTGTACGCCGAGCTACCCTCGGATTGGCGTCCGTGGGCCACACCGACGCCCGGTCCACAGGACCAGCTCCGCGATGCGAATTCGGCCACTGGCGGCAAGACTCTCGGCTCGTCCAAGAAGAATGTGGTCGTGCTGGATCGCCAGCATGGGAAGCCCCGACCCTCCGAGGAGGCGGTGGACACCACGGTGCGCGCTTGATTGCTGATTGCCTCCCTCATCAGCCCACCACGGTGCGCGTGAGTGCCTCCCTCATCAGCTTGATTGCCTCCCTCATCAGCTTGATGGCCTCCCTCATCAGGTGCGCGGGCTGTGGAAGGCAGCGCCCGCCCTCACGCTCACGCCCATCCGCTTTGCGGACGCGACGATCGCCGCGCCCACCCAGCCGCTCGTGCTCGATGTGCCCAACACGGCGCCAGCGGAGGGGCCAGCGGCGGAGGGGCCGGCGGAGGGGCCGGCGGCGGTGCCGCTCCTGCGCTGCTCTGTGCCGCTGCTCCGCGCCGAGGTTTCCGAATGGACCTTCGGCCAGTGGGGCCTGATCCCGCTGACGAAATCCAAGATGACCTTTGGCTCGATTGCGTGGATCACGGAGCGCCTCACACTCCCGCCCGCGTGCCGTGAATGGGCGAAGCTCTCGCACCCGTCGGCGCTGTCGGCGTGGGCCAACGGCCGCTCGCCATGCGAGGCCTGCGCGCCCATGATGCCGCAGCTTCAGTGGGTCCCCATGTCGCGCTCCAAGATCGTCGCCGTCGAGGATCCGGTGCAAGCTGGGGCGTACGAGCAGCGGCTCAAGAGGCGTCCGCCCGCGTTCGTCGTCGAGCGGCGTGCCGACTCGATTGGCGCCGTCGCGGGCGGCGAGAGCGCGATGCTCGACGTGGCGGACGCCCACGACAAGGCCATCGGCTCGATCCGGATCAGCGCCAACCCAATGGCGCTCGCGCTGCGCGCGCTGGCGCTCATTCCCCCCTCGCGCCTCGCCACGCGCACAACGCTTGAGTGGCGTCTGGTGGAGCACTCGGACCAGCCAATCGCCCTACCGCTGCTTCGGCTCTCGTCCAACAAGCGCGACCCGCCCGCCGCGCAGCCGGAGCACTTTGGGCCCTTTGCGGGGCGCCCGAAGAGTCTGCCCGTGCTGCAGCTCCGGATCGAGCAGCAGCGCTCGCTTTCCTGGATGCTCGCGCGCGAGGCCGAGGACGTGCCGCCCTTCATGGAGACGGAGGTGGCCGAGTCGACGCTTCCCGCGCTGCGCTGGCGCCTCGAGGCCCGTGCGAGCATGCCGCGCGTCGTGCGTGGCGGCGTGCTGGCCGATGAGGTCGGCTACGGCAAGACGGTGATCACCATCGCGCTCATCGACGCCACGCCGCGAGTGCCGCGCACGCCGCCGCCACCGCTGCGCGCAGACGGTTTCATTCCGCTCAAGGCGACGCTTGTGCTCGCGCCGTCCCACCTGCTCAAGCAGTGGCCTAAGGAGGTGCATAAGTTCTCGGGCGGCGCGCTCAAGTGCGTCACGATCGCCACGATGGCGGACATCAACAAGCTGTCCATCCGCGACCTTCAGGCGGTCGACGTGGTCGTGGCTTCGATCACGCTCCTGCGGAACGACCTGTACTTTGCGCGCCTCGCCAACCTCGCCGGGGCCGATGCGCTGCCACATTCGAAGACCAACATGCGCCACTTTGGAGCCGCGTACGCCAGCGCGACTGAGCGGCTGCAGGAGCAGGCCGCGCGTCTGGCGGCCGGCGCACAGGGGGTCGCTGAGGCACGCCAGGCCGTCAAAGGCGGGCAGGCGCGGCGCAAGGCGGCACGCGAGTGCGGGCGCGGGGGGGGCGCCGCGAAGCTCGGCAACATGCAGAAGCGGCTGGCCTCGGGCTTGCAGCTCGAGGGCGTCGGGCTGGCGGTCGGGCTCAAGGGCAAGAAGGCCACGTATGCAGCCGAGAAGAAGGCGGCCAAGGCGGGCGGTGCGGGCGCCAAGAAGGCCAAGGTTGAGGAGGACGAGGAGCTCGAGGTTGAGGAGGAAGACGAGGAGGAGGAGGAGGAGGAGGAGGAGGAGGACGAGGACGAGGACGAGGACGAGGACGAGGACGAGGACGAGGAGGAAGACGAGGACGACGAGGACAACGAGGACGACGAGGACGAGGAGGACGAGGACGGCGGCGCCGGCAAGAAGCGCAAGAAGGCGCCGCCCAAGAAGAAGGCAGCTGCCCCCAAGCTCACCAAGACTATCGAGGAGGCAGAGGAGGCCGATCCCTGGGGCCTCTTCCAAGGCAAAGCTGACAAGGACTACACGTCGCTCAAGGCGGCGCCCCTCGAGCTCTTCTATTGGAATCGGCTCGTGGTGGATGAGTACACGTACAACAAGGAGCGCGATGTGATCGCCATCGTGAACGGGCTCCAGGCGAGTGCACGCTGGGTCCTCTCGGGCACGCCTGACATCTCGGGCTTCGCGGCGGTCAATGAGACGGCGCAGTGGCTCGGGCTTCGCCTCGGATCGGCGGACGCGACCGACCTGACCAAGTCTGAAAACAAATCGCTCACATCCGTCGAGCGCTTCCAATACTTTCGCGACGTGCACACGCCCGCGTGGTACGCGGAGCGGCATGCGACCGCCCAACAGTTCCTCGACCTCTTCGTGCGCCAGAATATCGCCGAGATTGACGAGATCCCATGGCGCGAGCAGGCGGTGCGCATCGCGCTGCCTGCGGCGGAGCGCGCGCTCTACGTCGAGCTCCAGAACCACCTCGAGGCGCTCGACATGAAGAACAACCACAAGACGATCAAGGCCAAGTGCAAGTCCGAGAATGACCGCGAGTCGCGCCTCGCGCAGGTGCTCTCGGGCTCGTCGTGCCCCGAGGAGGCTCTGCTCAAGCGGTGCGCGCACTTCGACATGGAGGGCAAGGCCAAGACGGCCACCGCCGCGTGCGACGCGATCATCGCGATGCGCAAGGACCAGCTCGATGCATGCACCGCCGAGCTCGTCAAGCAGGTGACCTTCGCGCGCAATTGCATCGCGAAATTCGAGAGCGAGTTCCCGACCAAGGGCATGAGCGACAAGCACAAGGAATACGCTCTTCGGTGCTCGCCCGGTCTCTCGTTCAAGCTCTGGCAGAGCACCGAGATCCTCGACTGCGGTGACGAGGAGGCGAATGAGCTCCTCGGGCCTCTCGTCAAGCAGGGCCTCGCACCCGCGGTCGACAAGAAGGTGCGATGAAGACGAAGACTCGATCTGGAGTGGCTGATGGTCTCGGATGGCCTCCGAGTGTGCGCCTAAGATGGCTTCGGATGGCATCTGATTGCTTCCCCCCCCTTCCTCTCCCCAGGTGAAGATCTCCGAGAAGGAGAAGAATCTCAAGGACAAGATGGCGTGGACGCGCGACCAGGTGCACCTGCTCCGACGACTCACCAAAGAGGTCACCGGACGAGTGCGCTCTCTCCGCTTCTTTGAGAATGTGCGCAAGCTCCAGATGGATCCCACCGACGCCGTGGCCAAGTTTGGGGGCAAGGGCAAGGCGCACGGGCTGCTCTCGTGCTGCGGCCACGTGGGCGAGTATGACGCCATGTTCCGTGCGGCGGCCGAGCAGATGTGCATCAAGCCCGGGTGCAAGGCGCCCGCGCATCCCTCGTGTGTCATCTCCGTCGCGGAGCTCGGCAACGAGGTGAGCTCTGCAAAGGGTGCCTCGGCGCAGGCAGGCTCGACCTCGTATGGAGTGAAGCTTGCGTCTATCGTCCGGCTGGTCAAGAGCCTGCCGTCCGAGGAACGAGTGCTCATCTTCGTTCAATTCCCAGACCTTCTCCTCAAGGTGGCCGACTCGCCCTTGAGTGCTCACGAGTGCTCTCGAGTGCCCTTGAGTACCTCCAAGTGCTTCTGAGCGCCTCTGAGTGTGCCTCTGACTGCCTCTGACTGCATCTGATTGCATCTGAGTGCATCTGAGTGCCTCTGAGTGCCTCTGATTGCGCTCCCCCTCATCAGGTGGCCGACGCACTCAAGGAGCAAAAGGTGGCCGCCGTGATGCTTGTGGGTACGCCGCTACAGCGCTCGAGCATCATTGACAACTTCCAGCAGCTGGAGCTCAAGGCGGGAGAGCCGCGCGTGCTGCTGCTCAACCTGCGCGACGAGTCGGCAGCGGGTGCCAACTTGACGGCCGCCTCGCACGCCATCTTCGTTCATCCGTTGCTCGTGGGCTCGCAGCAAGAGTACACGTCCTGCGACACGCAGGCAGTCGGGCGCGTTCGCCGATACGGCCAGAGCCGCACGGTGCAGCTCTACCGCTTCCTCGTCGCCAATTCGATCGATGAGGACATCTTTCGTGACCGGCGTGCGGCCGACGCAGAGGTGCTACTTGCCAGCGCAGCCAGCGGCGACAAGGTGAGACCCATCGAGTGAGGCGGCTTGGGAGGCGCCCCTTGATGAGGGCGCAGGGGTCACACCCCTTTTACCTTTTATCTTACACCGAGACGGCGCCTACCGGTACTAATGACGAAACTTTGCTATTTGGTGGTGGGGAGACGGCAGGCGAGGGGGCGGAAGAGCCATCAGGAAGCACCAGGGTGCCTGTGAGGAGACAGGGCGTCGCTCGAATCAGGAGCAGCTGGGTCTCGAACGCCGTGGTGAGCGAGTGCGCCGTGGTGAGCGTCGACGCGGATGAGAATGACCGCGAGGGGCGATCTCGAGCCGCGACGGATGCAGGCGGCGATGGCAGCGACGAGCGGGGAACGGTCAGGCGGAATGCAGACCATGAGCGGGAGGGGTTGATTGAATGTGCTGTGGGCATGATGCACTTGATGCGAGCGTCGAGGATGGCCTTGTCGCTTGTGGCGTATTCGCTTCGTCTATCGTTTCGGAAAATCGGCCGGGGCGGCGCGTCGTCCGTCGTGTGGTGAAGAAATGTCCGTGGGCGCGCGTATTAATACGCGTACCCGGTAATGGTAAAGCGTCAGGTAAAGCGAACAGTACGCCTAACGTCAACGTGGAACGCGACGACCGATTATATTTAGGGAACGCGGAGAGTTTAACGGCGCAGCGAAGGACGAATTCGTCAGGCGCCGCTGCTCTCGGGCACGCTCGCCATCATCTCGTGCACCTTGGTAGGCCCGCCGAGAACGTTCACCAGCTCCGTGGGCACGCTGGACGAAATCGACACCTTGTCCACTGTGCGCTGTGACAAGAAGGGCGTCGCAATCTTCCAGATCGCGCCAAAGAGGGAGGAGGCGTTGATGACGAAGCACTTGCACAGGTTCTCAGGAAAGTGCGCCTCGCCCATCGTAAGCACGGGCCCGATGACATGCCTCGTCTCCTTCGCATCCCACAGGAGGCTCCACATATTCGTGCCCTTCATGTCGTAGACGTCGTACGTTCCCTTGCAAGGCTCGCCACGCTCTCGGGTGCTCTCGCCCTGCAGCTGCAGCGCACACTCGAGCCAGAGGGCCACCAATCGGCGCAGCTCGCCCTCATTCGACGCAGCAACGAGCTCGCGCATGTTCATACTTCGCATCCGCGCATACTGAATGATGGTGCCATCGGGAGCCGTGCCGGCAAAGGCCACTGGCAGGTGTCCACGCAGCGGGTGCGACTCAAAGGCCTTCTCCAAGTCGGCCCTGCACGCATACTCATCGAGGCGCTGCTCCCTCCGAAAGGCCAGCGTGCTCTCAATGCGCGCAGCTGCTTTGGCAGCGTTACCGTCAATGGCGCGCAGGAAGCAGCGGAGGCAGCGATCCACCGATCCAAAGGCACGAATAAGGCACGGAAGGCCGGCAGGTTTCGTGCAAGCAAGGAGGCTCTTCAGCTCGCCCAGCTTGTCCTCATTGTCGGCCATCCAAGGATGTTGCCCAGGGCGACGCGATGGCTTCACATTCACAGCAATGATTGTATCTCTTCTCTCAGTACTTCTTTGTTTGAGTCATGGAGATCCTATTTCGTAGAATGGGTGATTATAACACCACGATTTAGATACCAGACAGAAAGGTCTGAGCACCTGGAGAGATCTTCTCGGGGGACGACGGCAACGTAAAAGACTCGTCGCCCACCTGAGAATGGAGATCGTCGCCCGTATTAGCTGACTCGACACTGCCTCGGCGGGTGCTTCTGGCGGCAACCGTTGTCGCCAAACGCTCCCGCCGCTGACTCGGCGTAATGGCGTGACCACTGCGTGAGCGCTCCTTGCGCTCCTTCGCCGCCACGCGCGCGGCACGCTGCGCCGCGGCCGCCGCGAGCTGCAGGGAAGCCAACTCGGCGGCGAGGCGCTGTTGTGACTCCAGAAGTGCTGTCAGCGCGGCGGACGACGCAACGTTTGGTTGGGTCTGCTGGAGGCCAGTGCCAGAGCCGCCGTCTTTCGAGCCGCCGTCTTTCGAGCCGCCGTCTTTCGTCCTGCCTTCTTTGTCTCGGCCCTTATTCCTCTCCTGCACCGACTCCTCTCCTGCATCCTCTCCTGCATCCTCTCCTGCGCCGCCCTCCATTGCGTCGCTATCCTTGGGGTTCTCTCCTGGCGCGCCCTGCTGCTCATCGTGTGGTGGTTGGCGCGTACTCTGCTCGTCACCCCGAGATCCATGAGATCCGTCCATCTCGGCTTTGGAAGGCGATTCCGGCCCTGCCGCCCTGTCCTTGTCACCCGCTTTCTTTCCACCCTTTTTATTCGCATCCTTCTTGACTCGAGCCAGCAGCTTTCGTGCCGCGATGGCCTCAGCGCGCGCGGCCTCCATTGAGTCCAGCCATTGCTGTGCCTGGGATAACATCTCCTCTGGCATTCCCAGAGAGAATGCGTCGTTCAAGGCCATTTGAACAAGAGCTCGATCGGTGCCTCTCTTCATGGACGCCGCAAGCCTCATCTCTACAGCATGTGCCAGGCCTTGAAGCAGCTCGGGAAACGCTTCGGACAAGGCGAACGTAGCATCAGGGCCCAGGCCCACGCCCTGTCGACGAAGCGCTGCGAGTACTGCGACGGCGACACGATCATCGTGACCAGTCATGAGGCAGCGCAGAACATCTGCCGCGCAATGCGCGCCCTCGGATGTTGGGCCCACGCTCAGCAAGTCCACAAGCCGCGCAATGACGCCTTGCTGCTCCGAGATGTAGGTGCGGTTGGTGCTGTTGTCTCGCGACAGGTTTGCAAGGCCACGTGCAGCCCAAATGAGGCCCTGAGACTTGACGTCTGCCGAGAGGAATCCGATCAGTGAGCGAGTGCCACCGGCCTCGTGAATTGCGTCTTGGTTGGTAGGGTTGCCGACGCAGATTTGGGCAAGCGTTGCTGCAGCATCGATCGCGACAGGATGCGCATGCCTCGCGGTCAGAAGCAAGATCAACCAACGGATGCCCCCAGCTTCTCGTATCGCGTCGCTGTTGGCCACATTTTCGAAGGTCACCTGCCGCAGAGCCTGGATGGCCGCGGCTGTTACATCATTGTCCGGCCCACCCGGCAGCAAACTCACGAGCAGCGAAATGCCGGCGCCCTCACGAACAGCGTCCTGGCATTTCCGGTTTGGCCAGCGCGCGATGTTGGTGGCCGCGATGATGATACGCTTGTGATCACGGCGCTCCTGCTCAGGATCTACTTTCACCTCCCCTGCTCCCCCGCTACTTCGGCTTGTGGTGCGGCCCGTCTTGCGACCCGTCTTGCGACCAGTTTTGCGCCCTTCCTTGCCCCCCATCTCGCCGTGCCCTGCTAGGGTCTTTCGAGACTCGTCTGCGAGCGCGAAGAGCGGTGCAAAGCCGCCGGTCTCCAGGACCACGGCACAATTTTGTTGGTTGTCCTGGCAGACGTGGCTTAGGGCCACGGCCGCGGCTTGGTCGTTATTGGTATCGCTGAGCATCGAGACGAGGGGCTGGATGCCACCGGCAACGCGTATTTGTTCTCTCTGCTCATCGCCCATAAAGGCCATGGACTGAAGGCCCTTTACAAAGCCGTGAATGGCGGCCGTAGCCTCCTCAAAGGCCACGAGTTCGTCCTGCGCTTCCTGCGCTTCCCTGGCTATCTTCTCATCCTGTTGCCGCTTCGCATCTTCCTCCTGCTTGCGAAGCGCCGCCTCCCGCAGCTCTACTTGGCGCTTCATTGCCTCGATCACCTCCTCCTGCGCACGTCTGGCCGCATCCTTTGCAGCGAGAGCGGTCTTTTCGCGCTGCTTCTGCCGCTTCTGCTCCTCGAGGGTTCGGTCGATCATGTTCTTCAACTTTGCTTTCCTCCGTGCGCCACCTGGCGCAGCCGCCTCCTCCTTCTCACGCTCCTCCTTCTGCCTCGCGGCCTCCTCCTTTGCCAAACGACGCGCTTCCGCCTCCTGCGCCCGTCGCTCACGTTGTTGCCGTTCCAACTCTTGCTCTTTCGCTAGCTTCTCGAGCCTGCGCCTGCCTCGTTCTCGCCACAGGATGATGCCCTTCTTCAAGACGCCGCGGGCCCACAATTCCCTCCGAATGCTCCGCACCTCCTGCTTTGCAACACGTCGGCGTTGGACAGCTTGGATGCGGGTGGCGGCCTGGATCTTCCGTTTTTCCTCGCGGAGCGCAACAACGGCGGCGGCCTTGGCGTCCTTGGCCAGCTGCGCTGACTGCCTCTTCGCTCTCAGGTCACCCTTCATTGCGGCCTGCTTTGCGAGCTTTGCCGATGTGGCGTGCTTCGCCTTCTCTGCCTTCTCGTCCAGAAGCTTGAGATCGGCCTGCGTCAGCTCGGGCGATGTCGTTGTGGCCTCAGCTGCCTTGTCGGCCGGCTCGGAGGCGCTGCCGTCGGCCGATGCATTGGCGACTGTGAGTGCCTCCGCCGGCGCCTCGGCGGGTCCCTTCTCACCCTTCTCGCCCTTCTCACCCTTCTCACCCCCCTTATCTTTCGCTCCGTTCTCTGCTTTCTCATGTACTTTCTCTTCTTCTTTCTCTTCGCCGTCCTCCGGCTTGTTCACGGGATCAGGATTGTCGGGGTCGGGGAACACCTCAAACGTCCAGGATGGGCCGATGACAGGAGTCCCACTCTCGGGAAGTCGAAACATCGAAGCAAGCGCTCCTGGACTCAACACGAACATAGATGTTTTCCTGATGGTAACCATGTCGAGCGGAGGAATGGAACACGGCAATTGGTATGGCAGCGTGTATGGCTTCATCCACGATCGTGGCACCCCATCAATGATCGAGCCATTCACTGGTGCAACCCATCGAGGCTCCCACCCAAAATCGGCATCATTGAACTCGATGGCCGTGTCATACTCTCTTATGGGCGGCAAGCTCACATTCTCTTCTGGGCGTGCGGCCGGAATGCTCCCCTGGACGCTCTTTTGCCGCGGTTGAGTTTTTCCGCCAGGTAGATGAGCGGCGGGCTGCTGAGCTCGTTTGCCTGCCGGACTAGTAGCAGGCGGCATACTGCCTCCGGGCAGCGGCGCGCCTACACCCCAGCACGACCGTGCGTGCGCGGACGGAGGCGAGCTGAAGCTTGTTTTGGCCCGCGCGCACACAAGCGTCGCCCTGAAAACTTGCGAAATTCGGGGTCTTCCGAAACGAGAATCTCCCGCTCTGCGAGCATATGCCCAATGTTTTCAGAGAAGAACATGATTTCACACATCAATTTCACTCCTCGCTTCCAAGATGCTGAAAGCGTGGCTCGGTCTCTCGCTGGCCTCGAACTTCGCGCCGTCTCCGAGCAGCCTGCTGCGGGCCCAGCAACGGCTTGGAGACGCACTCGATCGTGTGGCCGATGCTGCACTGGCGCCTGCAACCAATATGCTGCAACCAGATGCGCCGCAGCAGCAGCGCTCGATTTTTGTCGAGTTAGAGGCGGCACGTAGTGAGGAGGAGGAGGAGCGCGCACAGCTTCCGACGAGCTTGGTTCCGAGTTGGCGAGCTGGCCGTCAATCAGGCACTGGCTCGGGCCGCCACGTCAAATATCGGCGTGACATGCTCACCCGTAAGGCTATACCTGCAAGGCGCTCGGTCGCTGAGAGGCTCGAGGCGCAGATGAATGCGACGCTGCGCCCAGCAACAAGAGCAGCCGCAGCTGCGGCAACCCAAACGCGTGTCCGAGACCAGCCCAAGCAAGTCAGTGGTGGGGAGCGCGCCGCGCAATTCACGCGTAAGTATGAGTCGGTCTGTTGGGCTTCCCTTGCGCCGCAGATCGAGTTCGAGACGGACGAGAGCAGTCCCGGCAGAGCAACTGGGGATGTGCGTACCTCCAGCGATAATAGACCGAGGCGATTTAGTGGTTTTGTGCGGTGACTGAATGCCGATTTGCGAACGAGTAGTATGTCAGGAAAGTCGATGAGGCTCTACATGTACCCAAGAGGACACACCTCGCACCGACCGACGCGAGACGGGAGAGGCGAGACGTCTTATGATGGTCAGAGTCGGTTGTTCATAGTTCTTGATTAGCATGAATACCTCCTGATGACGGTGGGTTGGGCCGCCGCGCGAGTTTTGTCATTGATGAAACCGAGTTTCGTCACCCGTTGACGTCTCGCGCGTGGCCGGGCCTCACGGCTCACGCCCTCACCGTATCGCGTATGCGACCCCGGGCAGGACCTGTAGTCCCCACGGACACGGTACGGACCGACGACCGTGCAACCACCTCGCCTGGCTGGCGTGTGGACCGTGGCGGACGCCTGTCATGCCCGGTTACAATCTATCACAGCAAGATGATATGTACCCGTTCTAGTACCCCGTACCCCCTATCATGCTTCATGCATGAACACAGGTGCGGCGAAGGGTGACAGGGCGATTGATTAACTGAGGCGAGAGACGCTGGGCTGACTCCATCGAAAGGGCGGATGATTCTGATCTACGGTGGCTCTGGTTTCGTCGACTCTTGAAACGGTAAGCGCGAGCGCGGCTTACCGAGGTTACTCCGAACGCGCAAGACATAGCTCCAGCTGCGGGGGGGGGGCGGCGGTCCTGTTAATGTGGCCAGTGAGTGACCTGAGAGTAGCCCGTTGGGTAGCCTTAGTCGTTTGTCACCTCCCTCTTCCCTCTCATAGGAATTTCTAACCGCGTTAAGTACTTAACTTTTATTTGGAGGCGTCAGGCAAGTTCGGGAAAGACGCAAGACCAGCGCGCCCAGCGCGCCCGCCCGCGGCCGCGCGGAGCGCCCTGGACGCAAGCCGGACGCCCCCACGCCCCGGCTGCCCGCGGGGGGCGCCGACGCCGTGGTGCGCAGTCGCGACCCCCGGCGAGCGCCGCCACAGGCGAGTTCGCGAGACGGGCCGCAAGAGCAGCGCAGCAGCCGACGCGCGCGACGGCGGACGGGCCGGATTACACGTAGATTACACGGATTAAAATACAGACTCACCCGACACCCCCGCCGCCCCTGACGGTGCCGGGTGCGGAGACCCGACCGTGAGGGTGCAATCCCTCTCCTGTGCTCAGGGCGCCCGGGAGCGGACGTACGGTACGGCGAGAAGTACGTGTTGACGAAGACGCTTATGCCGTTATGCGGTTATGCGTAACACTAACAGGGATCAGGGTAGCTCGGCTCCGTTTTGGATAAATTCGATTCACTCGTACACGCGACGACCGCGAGACGCCCCCCCCCGTACCCCCCCTGGCTCCATGGACCGCATGCCCGGCTCCCGGCTTCCTCGCCAGCACGCGTAAGCTGGCCGGCGTCCAGAACTTGCTATGCCTGATTGTGAGCCTCATACGGGACTGTCAGTCATACGCAGCTTCTGGCCGCCATTGTAGCGGTGGTATGCGATGACGTAGTCGATGTGCACGTAGTTGCTGTTGAAGAGAACAAACTCGCGGTAGCGCATGAGATCCTTGCCCAGCTCGGCAATCAGCGAATGGTGAAAGATTGGTGGCATGACCCCCGGCACCGCCGAGAGCTCACGGCAGTTGACGGGGAAGATGCGCGCACCATCGTCCATCGATTTGACCCGTCCGGCTCGAAGGTCATGTGTCTTTGCCTTTTTCGAATTGTCCAGCGTACGCTGCGTGCGCACGGGGAAGCCGAGGGCCGCGCGCACCACGAGAACGTAGAGGACGTCTTCCGGGTGGGGCACGGTTTCGCTGTACAGCCACTTGTGCAGCTCACTGCTTGGGTCGTACGCGCTGTCGGGGCCGACGTACTGATCCGTCTTGCCAGCGTCCTCCGCTAGGTAGACGCCGTCGCCGAAGGCGGTGCCCGCGCCGGTGCCTGAGAAGTGCTCGTTCAGGCCCGTGGACAGCAGGTCTAGAAGCCGATCTGGGTTGACACCATGCAAGAGGATGACCTCATTGCAAGCCTGCGAGAGGGTGAAGCCGCGCGCACGATCCGTCTTCACGGGCAGGCCGGGCACATAAGAGACATTCTTGCCCTTCTTCTGGAGCCGCTTGAGCTCTTCCTGCACGCGCTCCACGCCGGTCGTGTACTTTTTCAGGTTGCTTGGATGGTCGACCTTCCACGCACACGCGAGCTTGAGCGAGTCGTACTCGCCGTACTTTTTCTTCACGTCCTGGCCCTTTCCGAGCCACTCTGGGTGCTCTGTCTGGAGCAGCGCCTCGAGCGATTGTAGCAAGAGTGCATCGGCATCCGGCAGAAGAGCCCGTAGGGCGAAGCCGTCCTCCTCCACCTGTATCACATGTTTCTCTTCGAGCGGCGCGTAGCCGCGGAGGCCGTTGCGCGGCTCGGGGAGGACGGCCGGCTTGGGGAGGTCGTTGCGCGGCGTTGCCTCGACCTCATGAGAGGAGCTGAGCGCAAAGGACACGCAGCAAAAGCACACCGCAAGCAGCACCATGAGGACCAGCAGCGCATCCTCTAGCTGCTCCGAAACAAGGCCAGCGTCATCGGAGACGAAGAGCGCGAATAGTGATGGTGCATGTGGAGGCGAAGGTGGAGATGGCCGCGGTGGGGGAGGCCAAGGCGGTGGAGGAGGCAATGGGATTGGCCTTGTTGGAGGAGGAGGCGATGGGGATGGCGGAGGCGATGGGGATGGCGGTGGTGGTGGCGGATGTGATGGCGGCGGAGGAAACGGAGGAAAAGGAGGGCTCCGAGGGGCCGTGCCTCCCCCTCTTTCCTGGTACAATGCCGCAGTGGCGGATACCTCAGGCGGGGCCACGGCGATGCGAGCCATATGTAAGAGATAGAGAATGGCGAGGCCGAAGCCGAGCCTGCGCGAGAGGGATGGATACACAGCACTTAGAGTGGCCCTCAGGGATGGGAGCGAGAGGGGGAGGGGAGGAGGGAGACAGACGCCGTGGTGATCACTTGCATGCGCGAGATGGATGGGATGAGGGAGCGGGGGCAGCCCATCCGAGATGAGTCACGGGAGGGAGTCAACTTAGGAAGGAACAGAAGGCCATCACAGGGGTTAGGAGGGAGGGAAATGCGAGAAAACCCCGAGCCCCGAGCCATACCTTGCGAAGGCCGCCTTCGCCTTGTTGGCCGCCGCCTTCCAGCACGCCTCCGCCTTCCAATCCCTGTTTCGAAGCGCACGGGGAACGCACGCAGTTGGCGCTGTGCAGTGGCGCCCAGCACGGCGCGCCATCGCATGCAATCAGGAAGCGCGAGGGCTTGCGAAGGGTGATCGTGAAGCTGGCAAGGCAGTCAGTGGCAGTGGTGGCAGCAGCGCCCTCTCCGAGGGCGACGGCGTGGGGCGACGGCGTGGGTCGACCGAGTGCTACTGATTGCTCGTGATTGCTCGTGAGTGCTGCCTGATTGCTGCCTGAGTGCTGCCTGTGAGTGCTGCCTGAGTGCGCCAGAGTGCGCCTGAGCGCGCGCCTGAGCGTGCGTCGGGGCGCTGTCTGTGGCGCGGCCGCTGCGTTCGAGTTCGCTTCCGTCGTTCGGTCTTCATCGCGTACCTGGGCTCGCTCAGCAGGGCCACGACCTCGCTCTTCGCCCTCTTGCCCTCCCGCCGTGCGTAGTCGAGGGCCGTCATGCCGACATTGTTTCCAAGCGTCGGATCGGCGCCCCCTTCGAGGAGGCGCTTGGCGATCGCGAGGCGGCCTTCGATTGCCGCGTAATGCAATGCTGTCCAACGGTTGACCTCCTGAAGATAAAAGAGAGGCCAAGAATGACATGACACCATGGAAGCGGATCCATCGCATGTGCTGGGGGAGGGCATGCTCGAGGCTTACCGTGGCGTTGACCTCGATCGCCTCGGACGCGAGGAGGATGCAGACGCACCCTTCGTGCCCGTTGATTGAGGCATACATCAGAGCTGTGCCTCCGTGCTGGGCAAATGAAGCACACGCGGAGTCATCGAATGCCAGAGCACGCGAGGAGCGTGGGCGAGCACGCGGGGGTGCGGCGCGCGCCATGCGACGAGGACGCGTGTGCCAAGCTCGGCGGGGCGGCGGGGTGGCGGCGCAGCCAGCGCCGCAGCGCGCTGTACAGCGAGCTCTGGGGAACTGGCGCCGTCTCGGGCGGCGAAAGCAGCAGAGGCGGCGAGGACGCGGGCGCCCACGCGAGGCACATGCGGCGGCGCACCACATCAGGATTGCGCCAGTTGACGTTCCCTCCAAGGCCGATCAGCCGCGTGAGCTCCGCCTCGTTGCCGTACCTTGCGGCCTCGAACACGGCCTTGCCCATCGAGTCGCTCATCACGTCCGCCGCGCTTTGCTTCCGTCGTTCGGTCTTCATCGCGTACCTGGGCTCGCTCAGCAGGGCCACGACCTCGCTCTTCGCCCTCTTGCCCTCCCGCCGTGCGTAGTCGAGGGCCGTCATGCCGACATTGTTTCCAAGCGTCGGATCGGCGCCCCCTTCGAGGAGGCGCTTGGCGATCGCGAGGCGGCCTTCGATTGCCGCGTAATGCAATGCTGTCCAACGGTTGACCTCCTGAAGATAAAAGAGAGGCCAAGAATGACATGACACCATGGAAGCGGATCCATCGCATGTGCTGGGGGAGGGCATGCTCGAGGCTTACCGTGGCGTTGACCTCGATCGCCTCGGACGCGAGGAGGATGCAGACGCACCCTTCGTGCCCGTTGATTGAGGCATACATCAGAGCTGTGCCTCCGTGCTGGGCAAATGAAGCACACGCGGAGTCATCGAATGCCAGAGCACGCGAGGAGCGTGGGCGAGCACGCGGGGGTGCGGCGCGCGCCATGCGACGAGGACGCGTGTGCCAAGCTCGGCGGGGCGGCGGGGTGGCGGCGCAGCCAGCGCCGCAGCGCGCTGTACAGCGAGCTCTGGGGAACTGGCGCCGTCTCGGGCGGCGAAAGCAGCAGAGGCGGCGAGGACGCGGGCGCCCACGCGAGGCACATGCGGCGGCGCACCACATCAGGATTGCGCCAGTTGACGTTCCCTCCAAGGCCGATCAGCCGCGTGAGCTCCGCCTCGTTGCCGTACCTTGCGGCCTCGAACACGGCCTTGCCCATCGAGTCGCTCATC
>Ga0210240_100721_pt1 | contig 28396 bp, 14 predicted proteins | sample ChrtobMetP5a_4mM_FD_155463 | JGI IMG/M metagenome (GOLD analysis project Ga0210240, IMG submission 155463) | Chrysochromulina tobin associated microbial communities from unialgal haptophyte culture, Seattle, Washington, United States - P5a_4mM | ecosystem: Host-associated > Algae > Haptophytes >...
GTCGATCGTCGAGGCTCAAGACGTTCGCGCGACACCTGCGCGCAGCAGCGCGAGCCCGATCGACCATGTCAGCGGCTCCCGGGCACGCATCGAGGCGTCGTTTAGCGAGAAGAAACTGGACGGTTGAATCTGCCTCCTGTGCCGCGTCGACGCTCGTCGCAGCGCGCGAATTTCACACAAACTTACGGTACCTTCACAACGCGCGAGTGGAAAAATCAAACATGGTTCAATGGGGCTAAGGGCGGTGGTGACCATGGCGACCTCAACAAACAGTGACTCGAGCGCCTGGTGAGCGCTGCCGTGCAGCTCGTGCAGACGGTGTTGATCTCGTCGTAGGATTCCTACACGAGGCACCTCGAAGCGACGTGCCCTCGTGGACGGGGCGGTGTGAGGACACCATTTGCACCATTTGAGCTCGAGTCGCTTGAGTCCTTTGTCGCGGCGATGGAACCGGCGTCGCGCCTCGCTCTCGCTGGAGAGTGGTGTGATGTATGTCCCCGTGGTGGCGATCTCAATTGCGGTGGCGATCTCAATTGCGATGGCGATCACTGTTGAGATTGCGATCTCTGTCGAGATGCTCTTTATGTCGCTCGCTGTCAAGGAGCATGGCTATCGAGAGCGCCGCGGAGCCATTGACAAGATCGGGAGCATGATCATTCGCCATCACAAACGGGACGGCACTCGTTCTCAGCTCGAGCTTGAGCTCTCGCGCACAGTCAGCTCGCACCTTGAGGCAGCCTCGCACTGCCCTCGACGTAGATGTGGCATGGAGGGCGGTCGGTCGAGCGCAGCGGCGCGATGGCGTCTCCACGTGGCCGTGGCTGCGCGTGGCTTTGGATTTGCCAAGGGGCACACACACGCTGAGTGGCACATGCTCCTTCGTCCACTCTCCCATCGAATGCAGCGCAAGGAAGTAGGTCGCGTACTCGGTCCACGGCTGCGACACGTCAGCCAGCAGAAGCTGTGCGAGGCGCTCCCATCGATCTTCCAACTGTCCGGTCGGCGGCGGAGTGCCTTCTGACGGAGTGCCTTCTCCGAGAGAGCCGGGATGGCTGCGCGCGAAGAGCACGCCTTCCATCTTATCCAGGCCGCGCCTGCTCAGAATCTGAGGCGTCCAGCCGAGTACCAGGCGCGTCGCGCCCCGATGAGCGTTGTACGGACTCGCATCCACCCATTGACTAAAGTTCCATCGGCGGGCTGAGCGAGCGATGTGCAGTGCGCCGTGCCACCCATTGAGCGGCTCGACGCATGTGCGCACTCGACCGTCGGCCGCGATGAACGCGTCCGCCAACGGAGTGCGCCAGCCGCGCGTGCACAGCGTGTCCGAGTCGAGCATCAGCAAGTACTCGCTACCGCCAGTGGCATGGTGGTGAGCGCTCAGCAGCTTGATCGCTTGCTGGCGGAGCCATCGATTGGACCAACCAGGAGAGTCTATGAACTGCCGCCGGCGTGCCACCGGGAGGACCTCGTCCTCGGCAAACAGAGCCCAGTGTGTGGGCAGCGCGAGCAACGACAAGCTGGGAAGGTCTGTTGATGGCGCAAAGATGAGCACACGCGACACGCTGCTCGGCGAGAGGGTCGAGCGGCACGTTCGCAGCTTGGCTCGCAACCAGTTGATGTCGCGGGCAAGACAAGGGAGCACCGCCACGATATTCGAGGTCGTGCGTCCGTCAGTAGCCGCGGTGGCGCACTGATGCGGTCGCGTCTCTACGTGCGTGCTCGCGTGCTCGTGTGAATATTTTATTGCGAGCACGAGCACCACCATCAAAGCCATGATGCAAAGAGCGATGAGGCGATGAGGCACATCCGCGAGCGATTCTTCTTCTGGTGCGTGCTCGCCTTCACCAGCTCGGCGATGCCCCTCTCCGTCTGCGTGGCGGCGCTCTCTATGTTGGTCTGGATGTTGTCGATCTGCGAGCCCTGCTCCTAGCGGTGTGGAGACACCTCCATTAAAATTCATCCATTGATCCTTCACACGTGATTATAATTAATTAAACACACGACACGTAACGAACACCACTACGTGAAAGCAATACAGGAGTCGCGAAATAAGACACATGCAGGCGCATGCAGGCGGAGAGCTCCATAAAAGAGAAAGTGCGGCGGGACCCATGAACATGTCCACGTACCGGTAACTCGGCGGATTCCAATTGGCGGATTCACAACAAACGGTTCAGAGTCGCCATACCCCGGGTCAATCCCGGGTCTGAGCCCGTGCAACCACCTGGACCGTGCTTACATACCCGTGCAGACTGCAGTCACTTCACAGCAACAGACCGACATGAGTCAATTCGATCGGCGGGCCCTGTTCCTGCCCCGTCCTGATTTCAGCACTATCGGTACTGGTACCTGTATACGGAGCCGAGTCCGTTCGGCACCCTCCCAGCTCGGGAGGGAGACTCTCGGCGCCACAACGCTCGCACAGTGCGGCATGCGCTGCGGTCGTTTCTGTCCAGGAGAAGATTTTTACCTTGTATCGGGTCTGTATCGCCACGAACTCTGAGATCACCGCCCAAGCTGCAGCGACTGCGCGCGAGACGTTGAGGATGAAGATCATGCCGATTGTGTTCGGGAAGTGTGCCGCGTCCAATCGCGACATCTCTCCGAACACGACGTGCAGCCCTCGCCATCCAATGATGCTCCAGGGCAGGTCCTTCGCGTCGAATACCAGTGTCGCCCTCATGTCGACCGGATGGCCGACGGCGGAATGCGAGTCTTTCTGAGCAGCATGGTTCTCATCGACGAGGCGACGAATACGCTCCGAGACCAGAAAGTGCGCTCGCATGACGGCCTCTCGCGACTGCGGATCCGAGATGACCTTGCGGACGGTGGCCAAGTCCCACGCACCAACCCGCTCGACGAGGAGCGGACGTGAGTGAGCATCCACCGAAAGATGATAGAGTAGAACATGCGCCTGCAAGTCAGCCTCGAAGATGAGCAGCTCCTTGTCTGTTTCCATGTTTTCGAGACCCATCTCTTCTCGCCACTTTACGGTGCTCATCAGAAACAGAAGCGCATCTTTTGCCGTCTGCTTGTTGTCGCGTGCGGCGACCATATACCGACTGCATACAGTGGCGTTGCAGAACTGTCGCGCCTCTTCACTCAAGCCTTGGGCCGACTCGACGAGCAGCTGCACGTCCATGTCGACGTAGTCGTTCGACATCTTCCGCGGCGGCGCGCGAATCGCTCAGCACGGCGTTCTAGTTTTTGGTACCGGTACCTTTCGACACCCAATCATCGAACCCTGCAGAAAATTGGGCTCATGACAAAACAAAAAATGAAAGCGTACGGTGCAGTACTGAATTGTACTTCACATGCAACCCAGTGAGGAGGACCGCCGCCCGCTTTGGCATGCGAGCGAGCCACTTCACGCGCCTGCCTTCTCAGACCCAAGCAGTGATCCTGCCTGATGACCTCGACCGTCCGCTCTGGAATCCACGCAGACCTCCGGCCCAGGCCTGGTCCTTTTGCCGTTGCACTCCATGGCCCGTCCTGGGCTCTGAGAGCGCCATAAACTGCTGGTTGGAAGGCACCCGCGAGAGGGCCTCGTATGCGTGCACTTCCTTGTGCCACTGCCGTCTGGGCGTGAGACGAGCCTGCTGATTCGGGTGCGACGTGGGATACCACGTTGGCGGCTTGAAGGTCGTCTGTACGCTGAGGAATTGTGGCGGTGCCGCGACCCGCATAGAACTCGGCTCTGGCACATAAACCTCGTTCCAGACGGATGTGCTGCCCAGTCCGGCGGCTGCGCCGCGGATGTGGCCCTTGTAGCCGGGAATTGATGCCTCCGAGATGTGCTTCGCCTCGCCTCGACGATGAACTGGAGGAGGCGGTGGAGGTGCTGCCCGACTGCTCGTCGCCCGCACGGTCACCTCGTGCTCGCACCGAGTGCGAGCCGACTGGACGTGCCGCGGATCGTTCATCGTGGCATCGTAATCCTGGAGTGCAGGGTTGCACGCGCCGATTCCCTTGTGCCTTCGCCCTCGCTTCAGAAGGTGATCATGCGAGAGCTTCCAGCGACGTACGCGCTCCGTGGAGGGCAGCTCCGATGAGGATGTCGACAGAGCGCCCATGGCGAGTCGAGGGACAGGCGGCTTGGGGCGGACACTGCTGCTGGTGCTGGTGCTCGTGCATTGTGCGACACGCTGATCCCAGCATGTGGGTGTGGTGGAGCTGGCACCCTGCACCCACCAGAGCGAGCTATCGCGGCCAGCCGGGTCCTTGCTAGGAGCCGATTGCGGTCGAGCAAGCCAATTGGCAAATGCCGTGCTCATCTTTCCAGCTCGCGGCGTGCTATTTCCTGTAAAGTTGTACGGGCTGGCCTTGCGCGCGGCCCAATCAACCTCGAAGTCACCATGAGGCTCGCGCACCGAGCGATCTGCCCACCAAACCGCTGGGTCTTTCCACCACAAGCCGTCCGCGGCCGAATTGCGGTGCGGTGGCATGAAAACAGAGTCCCGGGAAAAGAGACATTTGTCGTTTCGCAAAGCAACTTGAGCGCGCGGGGCGGGTGCGACCGTGTTGGCTTCGAGGCTTTCATTTTTTTGGATATAAGCGCCGTTCTGGCTGCACTTGACTTGGAGCCCCACCACACAGCTCGCGCCAACACCGCGGACGCCCGCGTCGCGGAGAGAATGCTACGCATCGTGGACATCGACCAGGCTTCGAAGCCCGCCGCGGCCGACGCCGACGGCACTGCCACGCCACTCTCGGTGGAGGCGCAGGAAACGGCCAACCATCAGCTCTACGAGGATGCGCTCGAGCTCAAGCTGGCAGGCAACATTATGGCGGCGACCGCGGCATACCAACGGCTGCTCGCACAGGAATTGATTGCAAGCGCCGATGTGCACGAGAGTGCGACTCTGGAGCCCTCGCAGCCTCAGCGTCCGGCGCTGCACCTCAAGTTCCTCGCCCTGCGTAACCTCGCCGAGCTGCATGAAAAGGAGGGCAAGCTGCAGAGTGCCCTCGACTGCCTGCTGGTAGCGGTGCGCCTGCAGGATCGCGACGCGCTGGTGTGGCAGCGGCTCGGGTCACTCGCCGTGCGCACAGGCCGGCCACACCTGGGTCGGCTTGCGCTCGAGCAGGCGGTCGAATGCAGCCCGCACAATCAGCTGGCGGCACTGCGGCTGCGTGAGCTGCTCACCTCCCTCGGGGACCGCTCGGCGCTCGCACAGCTGCATGCGCGCGCGGTGCGCTCGCTCCCCCACCTCGCGCCCCATCTGACGCCGCCACCACCGCCCTCGCTCTCGCACGTCCTTGCCCTGACACCGCCCTCGGACGACGCCGACGCCGACGCCACGGTGGACACCCATGCGGACGACGCGGACGCGGACGTACCGCGACGCCCGAAGCGGCAGCGCGCTGACCATTGCCCCACCCTCGTGGTGCGCCTGCCGGAGGCTTCATGGGCGGCGGTGGCCAGTGCGCTTGTTGACACGTGGCGACGCCTCACCACAGACACCATTTCCACAGACACCACTTTCGGCGGCGCCGCGCCCGACGCCGGCACGTACATCCGTGCCTCTCTGGCGGCGCCGCCGCTGCCGTCGCTCGGCCGCCGAATCTCCCTCGTGCCACCGCCACCGGCCGCCGTCGTTGCACCGCCACCTGCGCCCGCGGCGCCGCCGGCGGAGGCCGTCGCAGTGGACGACGTGGAAATGATCGATGGCCGAGCAGCGCCTCGCGTCTCGTTAATGATCGATGCCCCAGCAGCGCCTAGCGTCTCGGCCGGCGACAACACCCAGATCGATGCGGCACCGACGCTCGCGCCTGCCACCGCTTCCGACGCGTCCCTCAGCATCGTCGCCGCACCGGAGCCTGAGACCGACCCTGACTATGATGAGGCGCTGGGGGCGGCGGTGGCAGCGGCGGCGATAGAGGAGGCGTTGCAAGCGAGCGGGTCGCACCGGGTCGCAGCGAGCGTCTCGCGCAAGTCGAGCCGCGTCGACCCTCGCAAAACGTCGCCGCTCGACGTGCTGGCATGCGCTGACCGAGTGGTGCCGGGTGGTCCGGGGCTCACCTACACGGTGGGCGGCGCGGAGGCAGGGGGCGTCGATGCCGAGCGTGTGCTGCGCGAGGTCGAGATCGACGACGCCGCGCTCAACCTCACCGGCCCATTTCTGGTGTGCCGGCGCATCGCGCTCTTCCGGAGCGGCCGCGTGGTGGCCGCGGCGGTCTTCGAGCTGCACGCGGCCGCCAACGTGCTCGAGATCCCCATCTTCGCCTCGTCGCGCGCCCACCGCCAGCAGGGTAACGGCTCCGTGCTGCTCGCGCTGCTCGTCGAGCTCGCCGTGCGCCACCTGAATGCGAAGGTGCTCGTCGTCTCCGCCACTAATGAGAGCCGGCGCTTCTGGCTGAGCATGGGCCTGCACGTGGCTGCCCACTGCCCGCCGCCCGTGTCCGCCGCGCTCCGCTACCTCAAGGCGCACGGCTACGTCGCCATGGGCTTCTTCTCCTCGACGACGCAGATGGCGAAGGCTTTACCGCCCGCGGTGAGCGAGGCTGGAGAGCTCGTTAAGATGGCTTTGCAGCGCGCCGCCTCGAAGACGGCCATTTCGCGCAACGGGCTCTCGGCCGCGCGCGTCGCCGACGTCCTTGGCTACGCCGACCTCGCCGCCGGCACCCCCTCCTTTGTCCTCGAGCGCGCGAGCGGGGCGCGTGTGCCCCTCGGATATGGCGCAGCGGGCGCATGCCAGAGCGGGGTGCAGCCGTGGCGGCTGCAGGCCTTCGAGCGGACCGAGGGGGGCGGGGCGGGCGTGGGCGTGAGCGGCTGGGGCGAGCCCGGCTGGGGCGTCCGCTGCTCCACCGCCCTCGAAAAGGGCCAGGTCGTCGTCGAGGTGACCGGTGAATGGCTCAATGAGGAGGCACACAAGAGCCGCACGGACGTTCGGTTCATGCTCCCTCTCGATGACAAGACAGCGCGGCGCGAGGGGGTGGCGCCGACCTTCTTGGACCTGCGCGAGGCGGGCTCACTCGCGCGCCTCGTGTCCGTGTGCGTCGAGGCGCCCAACCTCGAGCTCCTCCTTATCCCCACAGGGGTGGCCGCGCCCATGCCCGCGCCCCTGAAGCCCGCGCCCATGCCCACGCCGCCACCGCCCGCCGCTTCGACCGACGGCGCGACGGCGGAGGCGGCTGAGGGCGATGTGCCCATGGCGGATGGCGCGGCGCCGGAGACTGCCTCCTCCTCAGCTGCGGTGATGCATGCGCTCGATGCAGCGCTCGAGGATGCAACCGTCGTGGCAGCGCCCGCAGCTCCGCCGGCACCGGCGCTGGCGCCTTCGATGCCCATGCAAGTGCTCACCACGGCGCCGGTGCCTCCGATGCTGGTGCGAGCCTACTTGGTGGCACGTCATGACATTCCTCCTATGGTCGAGTTAACGTGGGCGGGGCCGAGTGGCCACACGGCTCGCCAGCCCGCGTCCTCGGCACCGCCCGAACCCTCGCGTAAGCAGCCCTCGCGCCCCTCCCGCAAGCGTGCTTCTGCCAAGCTCGAATCAGACCCACGCACCTCGCCTGCCAAGCGGCTGTCCATCGCGCCACTCCCGCCCGTGCCCAAGCGAGAGCTCTCGCGACTGCTCGCACAGTTTGCATGCATGCCTCCCTCGCGAGCAGCGATGCAGCCCAGCCCGATGCGACGTGCCGCCGCGGCCGCGGCCGTGACCGGCCTCGCTGCAGCCACATCCGCTGATCAGACGCCACCGGCGGCGGCAACTGATGGAGTCGTGAGCACCGTTGTGAGCGCTGCGGAGGAGGCGCTTGTTCGGCGCTGGCTAGCGCGCGCCGAAGTGGGCGCCAACAGTGGCATCGTCCACCTCGCCTCCCTCCTTCTCACACACGTCCTCTGCGAGACCGATGACGCCGATGACCCCCATGACGACGCGAAGGACGCGACCGACGCGGCCGGTGCACCCAACGGCGAGTTGTCGATGGCGGCAACGTCGCCGGCGGTGGATGGCTTCGGGTGGTTGCTGCGATCGATGCCGGCGGCGCACCGCGCGCGCCTGGGCAATCGGATCCTCGACCTCGTCGCGCTCATGGACGACGGGCCGTGCCGTGCCCACGGCATGGGGTCCGCCGCGGCTGCGGCCGCCATCGCCATCGGCGGCGGCAGCTCGGGCTGCGGACGGTGGCCTTTGGCGGTGGCGATGTCGGTGATTGAGCTTCAGATTGCAGCTGCGACGGCGGCGACGGAGAGCGCACGCTCAGCAGCGGGCGGCGGGCGGGTCTTTGCGGGCGACGGCTTGACAGCGCTGGCCGATCGGCTTGCGGTGATGGTCGCGAGGATGCGATGGTCGCAGCCGGGGCCATCGACGCCGCGGACGGGCGTGCGGGCAGCGGGGCGGCTGGGCGTGCAGCTGGATGTGCAAGAGGACGAGCAGGCAATGTGCGATCATGTGCCTGCATCGGCTGCGCGGCTGTGGCTACGGCTAGGCTGGGCGCGTGCTCAGAGCGACGAGCTGCGAGGGCGGGCCGCCGCCTCCATCGACTCGCTGCGCGCATGCAAGTCGCTCCTCTTGCACGCACCCGCCTTCCTAGGCACCGTGCGTCCAGTGCCGCTGCTAGGGCCTCCGTGTGTCATCGAAGCGTCCATGCTCGCGGCGGCCGAGGGGCGGCAGGCGGAGCGGCGCTTGCTGCAGGAGGCACATGCGGCGCTGGCGGCGGTGGAGGTGCAGTGTGGCGCGTGCGTCGGTGGCGAGTGGGTGAGCAAGCTTCGGGTGAAGGACGAGGCGGCAGCAGGCGAGGGCGCACTTCGCTGCTTCGCTGCATGGGAGGAAGCCCTCGCTGCAGCCGCGACCAAGGCCCGCACGCTGCTTTTCAAGGCTGCCGCCGCCGAGCCAAGCGCCGTGCCGGGCACTGGGCCGGCCGCCGAGTCAAGCTTGGAACCGGGCGCCGAGCCGGGGTCGTCGACCGCGGCCGCGGTTGCTAGCGGCGCACGTGCCGTCGCAGCGGCGGCGCAGCTGATCGCCTCTGATGACGCCGCGTTGCCTGTCGCGCTCGCCCTCTTGCATACGTGCTGGGTGGGTGTGTGCACTGCACCACCCGCCGCCGCCCCTACGGCGGATGCGATTGCGCCGGCGGCTGCGCTGGCGCCCTTGCTTGGCGTGTACGACGACGCGCTGCACGGCGCCCTTGGCGTGTGTGCGCGCGCGGCGGCCCTGCCCGATGAGCCAATCGAGGTGTCGGCCCAGGCTGCAAGCGCCATGCTGGGCGCTGAGGGTGCGCCGAGCCTCGGGACGCTCGTGTGTGGGGTTCTCGTGCGTCCTCTTGAATGGCGCCTGACAGGCTGGCTGCTGAGGCTCATGGCGGCGCTCGATGCCTTTCAGCAGCATGAGAGGCGGCGGCTGGGGCGGGTGGGTACGGTCCCTCTGGGTGTGCAGAGCGAAGCGAGCGATGCATCGGAGGCGATGGAGGTCGACGGCGCGTACGCGGGCCATGAGGAATCGTGGGCAGGGGCGGTCGAGAGGCTCATGCCGCGTGTGGCGGCGATTGCCGAGTACGCGAGCACGGGGCTACCAACCCAGGCTCAGTCAGTTACCCGGCCAATGCTCCACCACGCGCTCACGTGCTTTGGTAAGCTGTGGCTGCTCCGGCCGCGCCCGTCGGCCGAGGCCCTACTGTTGCTCGAGGGGCTGTGGAAAGCCGCCGCTGCCTTCCACGTCACGTCCACCCCCGTCGTCGACGACGTCAGGCTCGACGCTGCCGGTGGTGGCGTGGCAGCGGCGGCGGCACGGGCGGCGCGGGCAACGGCAGGGCGGCGGCAGGTCTGGGAGGCGCCCCTCGCTCAGCTGTGCCTGGTGACGTCGTTGGCCGAGCTGGAGCGGCTCGAGGCGGCCGGGCAGACCGAACGCGATGCGCCGCGGCTTGAGGAACGCGCCGCCACCGCTACCGCCACCGCTACCGCCCCCGCTACCGCCCCAGCTGCTGTCCCGGCCGTCGCCTCTGCGCACGGCGCGGACGAGGAAGGGGGGTCGGAGGCAGGTGGCTGCGTGGTCGATGACGGCGCGGGCAGAGGTGCGGCGCTGACGCCGGGGGAGCGCGAGCGACGGATGGTGCTGTTCCATGCGCTCGAGGCGGCGGTGCGACATGCCAGGCAGCTCGAAAAGGCGGGCGACGCGCCGGTGTCTGGCGCGGAGGGGTGGCTGGTGCGATGGAAGCCTCGGGCGCGCAAGAGTGCCGGTGGCGTGAGTGGCGATGCGTACATGATCTCACCAACCGGCGTTTCGTTCCGCTCGTTTCGTGAGGCGCAGGCGTTCCTTGGGCTGTCGGAGGCAAGTAGCGGTGTCCCCGCAGCTGCTGCCTCCGCCGACGGAAGCGATGCCTCCGGCTCCACCGCGCTGGCGGCGCTGCCGGCCCCTTCGCTGCCCATCTCGATGACGAAGCCGAACCGCGCCGCCGCGTCTGTTGAGGGGCGAGCAGGGGCGCCGGCTCCGGGCGCGGCCGACACGACGGCGCATGAGGGGTTGCGAGGCGCGGCCATGGCGGAGCCACACACGATGTCAGAGGGGTGGGAGTGCCTGCTACATGCATGCTGCCAGCACCTGTACGGCACACGAGCCGACGCCCTCTCTCCCGCCGTACGCGCCCCTCTCAAACTGATCGACGTCGAGGCCGACAAGGCGCGGCGCGACGAGCGGCGGCGGGCGTTGCAGAGCGAGTCGGTGGCCGAAGGGCATGCGACACTGCTCACCGTGCTCCTCCGCCTCACACCAGCCCTCCCCGCGCTCCGGGGGGTTCTTGGGTCGCTCGGGTTTGAGGGCGCGTCCCTCCGAGCTTTTGGGGCGACTGCACTTCCGCCCTCCCTCGCGCGTGCGGTGGCTGAGGCGCGAAATCGGGAGCTCAAGCTTCATCTGCGCCGCTTGATGCCGCCAGAGGTGTGCCCGGCGCCTAAAGGATCTCTCGTGGCCGAGGGCGAGGGGTCGAGGCTGTGGCTTGTGCCGCCGCCGCTCAGTGCGATGCCGGCGCATGCGCTCAAGCTCCTGAATGCCATCGGAGGCGCATACAGCCTTCGTACGACCGCCGAGGGCGCGACTGCGGAGGAAGCGGCGGCGTGCGGCAGTGCGGAGGACCGCTCGTTGGGCGGCCAGCTGTGCGCCGCCCTAGGCGCCACCGAAGCTTCCCTGGCGGAGGCAGAGTGGGCGGCGGCCGTATGTGGAGACTCTGTGCTTCTACGGCTTGATCGCGGCCGGCTCGCGGGTTCGACTGACGACAAGACGCGCCGCTGGATGAAGCTCCTCAAGTGGTCGATGGCGCTCGTGGCGCAGTCTGTGCGCCTCTGTGCATGGCAGGCGCCCTCGCCTCTGATCAGCTCCGCCAGCCCCTCGGGCTCCACGCTCGTCGCCGCACCCCCGCGTCCACTGAGCACGCCGCGCCTCTTCGATCGTCCCTGGGAACTGGCTCTCTCCCTCGGCGTGATGGCTCGCAAGCTGTGGCACCTGCAGCTCGACGCATGCCTTGGCCCGACCGGACCTCTCACCGCCACTTCCGACGACGTCGCGTATGACGAGCCGATCAGCGTGGCCGAGCCTCGCCCACGGGCCGCAAGGCTGCCCGACTACAGCGAGCGCAAGCTCATGGACTTTAGCGCCGCCGCCGCGAGTAGCGCTGCAGCCCTCGCGCAGCATTGCCTGCGATGGGTCCTCGCTCAACCCCTTCTCTGCCCGCCGCTCAACACTGAGCCGTCGACGGCTTTGTGTGCCGAGCCGGCGCCCGCCTCGGCGGCGTCACGCACTCCGCTGGGCACGCCCGTGGGCGTGCGTCTGGCGGCGCGCGCGCGCGAAGAGCTTGCTCTGTGTGTGCGAACCGAGGCTGGAGTGCTGGTACGCGCGGAGCGGATGCGCGGCGGCGCGGCGCCCATGCTGCCGCTCGTGCTGCGCCCTGAGCGCCATGATAGCAGCGGCGCGGCGTGGGCGGAGGTGGCGGCGCTGTTGCGGGCGCAGGGGCTCGACACCCTTGTGGGATGTGATCTGCTAGTGCACTGGCCATTAGATCGGCGCTGGTACCGCTGCCGCGTACTCGCCCACGACGGCGCGCGTGCGGAGGGGCATCATCAGGTGCGTTACGAGGCGGACGGCATGCTCGAGTGGCTTGATCTCGAGGCGGAGGTGTGGCGACTGTGCCCAGCCTCTCAACAGCCCGCCGCAAATGCTGCTGCCAGTGCTGGCGCCAGTGCTGGCGCCGGCATGCAAACGGCGGACGCGCTCGCGCCCTCGGCTGAGTGTCTGCTGAGCGGTGCGCGGGGCTCGCTCGCGCGTCGGCTGTACGGCGAGGCGCTCTCTCACACTGGGGCACCCGCGCGCCTCTGGCTGCGGGAGCTCTCTCTCGCTACACGCCTCGCCGCCGCCGAGCCCGCCGGCACTCCGCGCAGCCAGGCCGCAGCGCTCCACGCCCTCACCGCCGCACAAGCGAGCCTGCTCGTGCGAGCGATGCGCGCCGACGATGACGCGCGCGCCGCTCCGGACGACGCGTGTTACGGCGCCGACGAAGGCATTGAGGCCGCCGAGGGCGCTGCTGACTTGCCGTCGGCGACGGCAACGACGACGAGCGGCGACGGCGATGCTGTCGCAAAACTGCGGCTGCTTTTGGAGCGCTTCGGGGTGGCTGAGACGACCAAACAAGTGCGGGTGGGGTCCGCATCGGCGCGAGCAGCCTATGCGGCGGCAGATTATGCGGTGGACGAGGCCGAGGCGGAGGGTGACCTCGATGAGGTCGAGGTCGAGGTGGAGGTCGAGGCAACCGAGCCGGAGCCGGCCTCTGCGGATGCCGCCATGGTGGAGGCGGCCGAGGAGGCGGCCGAAGAGCCCACCGAGGAGGCGGATGAGGTCATAATGACCGCGTTGGAGGACGACGAGCTGGCCTCCGACACTGCCAACTCGGCCGCCCCCACCGCCGCCGCTCTCGCGGCAGCCAACATCGTCGCGGCAGCCTCGGCGGCGAAAAGTGGCACTGCCGGTGCTACCGGGTCTGGTACCACGTGTGCCGCCGATACCGCTACCGGTACAGGAGCCGCGACGGCGGACATTCTCATCTCCGATTGCGAGGTGGCACTCAATCGCTGCCTGCAGCAAGACCGCTTCCATCACCGCTCACGGCTGCTCCTCGCTCAGCTTGCGTGGGCGCCCAGGAGGCGCGTGAGCGTGGCACGCGCCCAATGCGAGGCGCTGCTGACCAAGGCGGGTAAGCTTGCCAAGAAGCCGGCTCTCTGCTGGAATCTCTGGCAATACTCGACCGCCTCGAGTGATGACGAGCGCGAGGGGACCTCACTTCGAGCTTACGAGCTGCACGAGGATGCGATCGAGCTCGCTCGCCTTTACGCGGCCGTCCTGCTCTCCGACGGCTCTCCGCCGCCGCTGCCGCCGCTCTCGCCCAACGCGCCCGCCGCTGCCATCGCGCCACCGGCCGCAATGCCACCCGACCCCTCGCGCCCGCTGCTGCTGTTGCGAACGCTTGCAGACTTTGCACTGAACGAGGCGATGCCTTCGCTTCGGCGGCATGTCATCAAAGGCTATCTGCACTGCCTGGTCCGTCACGTAGATGCGCACAGCCGCATGCTCGCCGCCCCGCCCCACGAAGCCGCGAGCGACGGCAGCACGGTCAGCGGGGGCAGCACGGTCGGTGACGGCGTCGGAACAGGCACGATGGCCGATGCCGCGGGCGCTGGCGGCGGCAGCAGCGGCCCGAGCGGCGCGGGTGGGCCGACGCCGCTCGAACGTCAGCCCTCGCAGGCAAACGTGGCGAGGCGCGCCAAACAGGATACGGAGCTGCTCAGCCGACGGCGCGAGCTGATGCGATGTGCTCACGAGATCACGAGCGAGCTCGAGTACGCCACGCTCCTTCCCCAGCTCGCGCGCGGGCGCACTGCCGAGACGCTCCTCTCGGATGCCTTCCGCGCGTACCGCACGCTGCAGCAGGCGATCTATGATCAGCAGCGCCAGCAGCAGCAGCAGCAGCAGCAGCTCGCACAGCAGCAGCAGGCTTTGCAGGAGCAGGCTCTGCAACAGCACGTGCTGAAGCAGCATCAGGCTATGCAACAGCATGTGCTGCAGCATCAAGCTATGCCCATGCAGCAGGCGATGCCCATGCAACACGCAATACCCATGCAGCACGCTATGCAAACGCAGCAGCAGGCTAGTTCCATTCGGCAAGCTATGTCTATTCAGCAAGCTGTGCCCATGCAGCAGGCTATGCCCATTCATGCTGTGGCGGGGGCGTCATACTCAACCATGCCCGCGTCGTGGCTCCCGGCCGCCGCGCCCTCAAGTTGGCCACCTGCTGGCATGGCGCCTGCGCACATGGGCACGTATCAGCACCAGCACGATGGTGTCTCCGCCCCGACCGCCTCCGCCGCACCTTCTGCCCCCTCCGCCGCGGCCGAGTCGGCAAGTGCAGATGAGGCGAAGCTGCCGCACCAACTCCTTGCTGCACGTATCCTCGCCAGGGTATCATCGGCCCCAGCTGCCGCCCCACCTGCAGCCGCCCCACCTGCTCCCGTTCCACCTACTGCCGCCGCGCCCGCTGCTGTCCCCCCTGCTGCGGCCACCGACGGCATTTCAAGCTATGCCGCGGCCTTCGCCGCCGCCACCGCGGCCGCTGCCGCCGCCCCCGCCGCCTCTGCCGCCACTGCCGCCACCGCCGCCGCCGCCGCCTCCGCTGCTGCTGCCGCCTTTGCCGCCCAGTCGCGCATTCCTTGGCCAAATCCTATCCACCCGTCGCCTCTGGCCGACTACCGCGCGCCGGGTCTCCTTCCCACAGCCAGTCTTCCAACAGCCAGCAGCAGCCTGCCACCGTCCTTCGCTCACGCTCTCAATCATGGGCCGTTGACAACAAACTTTCTCACGTCCTACTCGATGCGACCCTCGCTGCCTTCCTCGCTGCCACCCTCGCTGCCCTTCTCCTCCCTGCTGCCACCTGGGCCGCCATCCCGTCCGCCGCCGCCGCCGCCGCCGCCATCTGCCCACCCGCCGTTACCGGCAGAGAGCGCTGGCGCGACGGAAATCGCCGCCTTCTGCACCTTGGCCTTCGGAGTGGATCCTAAGCGAGCGCCCAAGCCCCTTGCCTCGAAGCTGCCGCCCAAGGTTCTATCCAAGAGCCGTAGTGCTCTGGCGCTCAAGGACAGCCTCTGGCGCCCACCCGCCGGCTTTGGCGCTCCCGCAGATGCCCCTGGCGCCGCTGGCGGCTCCGGCGGCAGTGCGTCATCGCTCGCTCACGGATCCCGCGCCAACGACCTCGGCACCCCCCGCGCTCCTGCCCCACTCGCCGGACAGAGCGCGCCGCCAAAGGCGAGCGGTTACACGCAGGGGCAGATTGCAGCCGCGGTGGCCGCTCATGCAGCCGCGGCGGCCGCGGCGGCCGCGGCTTCCGCGGCTTCCTCGGGGCGTGCCGCGCCGAGCCCTGCGATGGGCGGCGCAACATCCGTGCCCTTGCCGCGCGCAAACTCCTCGACGGGCGCACCGGCGCCGGCGCCGGCGCCGGCCGTCGTGGCCGAGGAGCCGATGGAACAGCTCATCGAGGAGCTCGATGACTGACCCGGCGGCGCGCCGGGGATGGCGGTGGGAGTAGAGACCCAGACGACGGACCGATACGGCCCACTGTACCCGTGCTGTCGGTACGCGCTAGCCCGGTGGCGCCGTGACCAAGAGGTAGAGCGTCTGGTCTCTGGAGTGACCGATGAAATAAACACTTACACAAAAGTGTGAGTTATCCGCGCGGGTTCGTATCGTTCCATTTCGATGCCGCCAAGCGCCACTGGCGCCGCCACACACCGAAATGAACACACTCGGCAGGCGCACCACGACGAGGCATCCGCCATCCCGCACCCGGGGTTTCGAGCCTCGAAAAGTGGGCGCACGCTCTTTGTCTTGCGGCCGTCCCTTATTGGTCGATGCGTGCATGGTGCGCTTGAGCGGTGCGCGGTCACGCGCCGAAAGGCTGACGCGCATCGGGGCGTACGGTCGCGAGCACAACGCCCGCGGCTGCCGCTTGCTCGAGCTGCTCCTCGAGAAGACGCTGGCTGCGACGCAGATCAGAGACCGCCGTGAGCAGCCGCAGCCGCTCCTCCTCGTCGAGGCGCACGATCGTCTCGACGGCGGTTTGGGTGCGCACGCTCCTTTCGAGGTCGGCGCAGCGCGCATTCACAAAGTCCACCTGTGAAGAGAGCTGTGAGATCGCCATGCTCGCCGCCTCGCGCTCGCAACGGCGCTCGTCCGCATCGCTACCCGCCTCGCGCGCGCGAGCGAGCTCGACACCCGTCCGACGCAGCGCCTCGTCGCGAGCAACGAGCTGCTGTTGCGCCTCGGCGAGGGCAGCCTCGAGCTCCCCCACGCGACCCTCGGCCAACCCCACCCGTGCGAGCAGGGCAGTCAGCTGCCCCTCGGCCGCGCGCACCAGACGGGCGGGCACCGCCGCGGGCACGAGCGCCGACGCCGCGCCGTCGGCGTTGCTCGGACTGGCGCTAGGTGGCGGCAGCCTCGCGCGCGTCGCCCCTGCCGGCGCCACGGGGCTGTGCGCCTCCATCCGTTCCTTGCGCCCGTGCCAGCGCACCTCGTGACCTGAGGGCAGCACAATGCCGTTGAGCTCAAAGGAGCGCGAGGCCATCTCGCGCAGGCCCGCGTTCTCGACTTCGAGCTCGCCCGCGCGGTGGCGGAGCGTCGAGCACACGAACGCGAGGTCGCGCACCTCCACACGCGCGCGAGAGAGCTCCTCGCCCTCTCCACGCCGCAGTGCCTCCACCTTCTCCTTCTCCTCGATGAGCGCGTGGTGGAGCTGCGCATTATCGCGCACCAGGCGCCCAACCTCGGCACGTAGCCCCGGAGCTGCCTGCTCGGCGGCCCACAGAGCCTGCTCCTGACGGCGCATGTCCTTCGTGAGGAAGGCCGTCTTTGCGCGCTCTGACACGAGCGCCTTGAGCAGCTGCGAGACCAGGATCGCGCTGTCCTCTGAGAATTGCGCGTCGAAGCCGTGGGCAGCGAGCGATTGTCGTAGCGCCGGATGGGGCGAGCGGCCGCTCAAGAGACATCGCGGCAGCGTCGATGGGTCCATGAACTGGTCCATGGACATTTTTCAGTAGGCCGTCGATTGGGCGCGGGTTTTCAGCAAACCGCGAACCGGGCGCTGTGAACGTTAACACCGTCGTGGCCTCCGGACGGCTCCGCTGCCCCCGGTCAACACAAGTACAGAGTAATCGCTCTCGTGGGTCCATGGCTTCAATTGATAAATGAAACGATTGTTGCTTGAGTGAGGTCCAGGTCGTGCTCTCTGAAGTGCTCTCCCAGCGCACAGTGTGATACCAGCGCCGCTCGCAGCAGCCCGGAGCAGAATCAGAACAGAATATCTTGGGGCTCTTTGCGAGCGACGGTTTGCGGTCCGGCGCGGGTACGGTTAACGACCGCGAAGCGAACAGGGCCCGCCGAACACGGAACAGCGAAAACGACCCAGAGGGGACCTCCGCGGGTACACACGGTCACACCCAGCGACGCGCAGCGGTCCGCATTCATGATTCGATTATGACTGATGTGAGATTTCTTCATTGTTGATAAACAGGCCGGCGCATACACCGCGCAAGCAGCGGAGACGCGAGAGCGCCGCGGCACCCGCATTCACACAAAGGACAAAGCACGCGCCCTCATACGCACCACACCACACACAGGCAGAGTCACACACGCCATGCTGATCAGAGCCCGCCCACGTCTCGCGTCACGGCATGCCATGCGACTCGTGAGTCATGTCTCGTCCGCGCGCGCACACATGGTCACACGTGGTCCACCGCCCCGTGCAGCGATGTCAGCGTGGGCGCCACGCACGGGTGAGCGCGTGGGAATACAAGGTACCCGGGTACCTTAGTAGCGGCCGGCCGCTCACTTGCCAAGGATGTCCTTGAGAAACGCGATGAGCCGATCGATCTGGCGGTCGAGCCACAACTCGTCCGAGGTGTTGCTCTTCTCGAGGAGCGGCTCCGTCACGCTCGGCCCCACCGCGCGCTTCACGAGCACATTCGGCCCACCACCGCCGCGCTTCAGCACGAGTGTGAGCGCGCCCAAGGCGAGGGCAACCGCCGGGGCAATGGGGCCGCCGGGCACGCCTTTGGTCTTGGCGAGCAGGCTTTGGCCCAAGCCCACCGCTGAGCGGATGCCCTTGCTCCCCTGCTGCTGCATGCCCTTGCTCCAGCCGCCGGGCACGCCCCTCGCGGGCCGCGTGATGCCGCGCCGGATGATGGCGGCCGCGCGCTCGGGATCGAGCTTACCAATCTCCTCCTGGCTGTACCCGAGCTTGGACAGCTGCATGCGCATCTTCTGCGTCACCACCCACTGGACCGACGCGGGGCCCGCGGGCGGAGGAGGAGGGTCGACAGGCGCCGCCGCAGCCGCCTCCTCCGCTCCGGCCGCCGCGGCCTCTGCGCTCGCGTCCCCGGCCTCGTTCGGTGGCGGCGGAGGAGGCAGCGAGGAGGCGGCTGCGGCCTCCGCGCTCGCGTCCCCGGTCTCGTTCGGTGGCGGCGGAGGAGGCAGTTCCGCCTCAGCCACGCTCCCGACAGCCTCGGCCACATTGGCCGAATCGCTCACGGGCTCATCGACGGCGCGCGCGCTCCCGACGAGCGCTAGCAGGACGCCCACGAGTAGCAGTCGTCGCAACGGCTGCATCGGTCAGTCGCCGTGTGATGAGGGTTGGGCAGCGCGTCGGTGAAGAGCTGCGACGCCGCGTGGTTGAGAGCTCGGTTCGCGAGATGATAAGATTGCCGTCTCGGCACGCGAAACGGCATGTTGCAAATCGCCAAGGCCCCGTTAGTCCACGCCTGCCCTTCTTGTGGCGACGGGCAGGGCCAAGGGTGGAACTCATCCAGGTGTGGGGGAAACTGAGTTTCTGCCAATTGCGATGCTCACGCGCGTCGCGGCCGCGTCCTCGTCGCCGCGATTCCGCGATGTGCTGCCCTCCGCCGTGCTGCTGCGCCACTTCGCGCGCCCCATGTCGCGCATCGGAAAGGTGCCTGTCAAGGTGCCTCCGTCGGTCGCCGTCAAGATCGAGGAGATACCAGCATCGGAGATCATGCCGTTCAAGCCGTTCTCAAAGCAGCGCGTCAAGTATAGCCTGCGCAACCGGCCGAGCGGCGATAGCTTCGCCGCCTTCGGCACGCCCACGCGCATCGTCTTCGAGGGCCCGCTCGGCAAGCTGGCGATGCCCGTGCACTCCTATTGCAAGGTCGAGCGAGGCGACGACGGCCAGCTGCGCGTGCAGCCGCAGTGCGGCGGGACGACGAAGCTGGGCAAGACGCTATGGGGCGTCACGCGTGGCTACCTGGCCAACGCGGTGCGCGGCGTCTCGCAAGGCTACCGCAAGGAGCTCGAGCTACACGGCGTTGGCTTCAAAGCGCGGGTGGAGCCGCAGGCGACGGCCAAAGCGCCGGCGGGCGAGCTGTTGCACTCGTACCGGTTGGGGACCGAGTCGTACGGCGAGAGCTTCCACCACAAAGCGCCCGGCCCGCTCCAGCGCCCCGACCCCATCCTCGGCGGCGCGCTGAGCGCCGGCGCGGGCGGTGGTTTCCGCTTTAAACGAGAGCCGCTGCGGCCGGCGCCCAGCAGCAGCGGCAGCAGCGGCAGCGGCGGCAGTGGCGGCAGCGGCGGCAGCGGCGGCAACGCGCTCATGCTGCGTATCGGCTTTTCGCACGAGGTGCGCGTCGACTTTCCGCCCCACCTGACCGTGAGCACGCCCTCGCCCACCACGATCGTCATCGAAGGCATCGATAAGCAGCAGGTGGGACTCGCGGCGCAGCGGGTGCGGCTGCTGCGCAAGCCCGACGCGTACAAGGGCAAGGGCATCCGGTACGTGGGCGAGGAGGTGAAGCTCAAGGCGGGCAAGCGCAGGTAAGGCGAGAGGACTCGGCGAGACGCTCAGACGTTGCTCAGGGATGTTGCTCCATCTCACGCCTCATCAGGAGGACATGAGTAACGAGTCAACGAAAGGATGAACACCTTGTCTGGGTACCCCGTTGCCCTACCAGTGCGAAGAGTCTCGAAACTTGCTGCATTTGGGTTTTCTCTTTTCTTTGGGAACCCAGTGCTGGGGAGTGTCGCACACGCAGCAGTTCACGCAGCCACGCTCCGGCACCCTTCAGCCGAGGAGCGCACCGGGGCCCGTCAGACGTGCGGGAGATCGCGACGTGAGCGCTTTTTGAGCCCGAGCGACGTGCGATGATTGTCAACCCGGTGGCTCCGAGGACAGTTGCCGAAGAAGGCGAGGATTGGCCCGACGACTACACGCCAAAAGAAGGGCGCTACTCAACCAAGTGGCCCGATGACTGGGATGAGGAGAGAATCACGGAGGAAGCGAGGACGTGCGTGGAGCACTACGTGGAGGACTGGGGTTGGGAGCTTCACAAGTATGCGCGGATCAACGACGAGTACCGGCTCAAAAAGGTCCTCCGGTATAAGGTCCAGCTCGATGACTTTGAAGGATACGGCAACCAGATATCGGTGCTCAATTGGCAGGATCCCGAGTTTGGCCAGACTGCTTTGTGGTGGGCGGCGCTCCACGGCAACCAGCACATAGCCGAGCTGTTGATAAAGGCAGGGGCCGACGTCAACCTCGCGGACATGGACGACTGGGTGCCGCTGAGCGTGGCAGCCTTCTACGGGCACAAGGAGTGCATCAAGGCGCTGCTTGCGGCAGGAGCCGACCCGAGCAAGGTGGTGAAGGATGGTGACACCGCTTACGACAAGGCGGTCGCATGGGATCATCCCGACTGCGCGGCGCTGCTCATGGGCTTCGCGCCGCGCTCTCCGCGCAACGCACACGAGGCTCCCCGAGAACTCTCAGAGGGACCGTCTTCAGCGCCTAGGTCCATGGCGCGTGTTTAGCTTACAGTAGCAGCTGCGCCAATCTTAAAGGTTGTGTTGTCTTTAAACCAAACTTTTTGAGACTCAACGACTAACAACTCGGACATGGCACATGCGTGTTCCGCGCGCTGGTTGTCCGCGTCTGCCGTCTCTCGAATAGGAACCAATTGAATGGAACTCCTCGGTGTTGGTTGGGCACGCCGAATGCGAAACCACTGGCGCCCCCCCGTGCCGGGCTGGGGGCTGCAGCCTCGTTCATGACCATCCTTCGCCTACTCGCGCGCCAGACGCACCTCCCGGGCGCCACCGACAACACGCGGTACGGCGGAGGGTCGCGCGCCCCCCCGCAGCTTCCTCACGCACCATGTAGCATGTTGCTGAAATCTCCACCGCCATCCAAGCCGCCGACGCCCAAACCATCCTCAATGCCGCGAGCTCGCGCATGGGCCCGCATGCTCCGTGTCTCGAATGGGGTCATTCACGGTGTGTGTATTCTGAGCGGGCAGTAACAGTGCCGTAGCACCGGTTGTCGCGTGAACTTTAACACGACAGACGCGACAACCGGTGCTACGGTGTCTTTTTTCCGTACGGCACGTGTCGTGTGAACGTTCACGACGGCCCGCGAACCACTCCGCGACCACGTCCACATCCTCGTACCCCCAGAATCCAGGTGGCGAATGGCGTACCGCCCGAGTGGCGAAGTATCCAAGAAGCCCTCGTACCGTGGCACCAACGGCATGCCTCGGCAGGGCGACGACGAGCGCACGCTGCACGTGGGCGTGACCGAGGGCGACGTGGCGCAGCGGATCGTGACGTGCGGCACGGAAGAGCGCGCGCGAGCAGTGGCGGCGAGTTTCGACGGCGGCATCATCGAGCGTGAGATCTCATCGGCTCGCGGCTTCCTTACGCTCACGGGCAATTGCAACGGCGTGCCGGTCAGCGTGGTCGCCACGGGCATGGGCGTGGCCATGATGGATTTCATGGTGCGCGAGGTGGTGGCAGTGCTGCCGGCAGTCTCCGTTTCGGATGATGACGAGCCCACCGCGGCGCGCGCGCTCATCGTGCGCTTCGGCACGTGCGGCTCAATACGCGAGGATGTTCCGGCGGGCACGGTCGTCGTGTGCTCGCCGGGCTCGACGATGGTGCGGCGCCAGCCGGACGCGTTCTGCATGCACGGACCGCAGGCGTGCGCCTACCACGTGTGCAACGTCGTCCCCTCGGATGGCGCCCTCTCGCGCGCCGTCGAGGGCGAGCTGAAGACGGCGCTCGGCGCGCACTCAGTTGTGGCGGCACTCAACGTGTCCGGCTGCTCCTTCTACTCATCCCAGGGGCGCCAAGATGGGAGCTTTGAGGACGGCCATGAGCTGGGCGACCCGATCGCTATGGTGCGTGCCGCCCACCCGGACGCGGCCTCGTGCGAGATGGAGACCTTCCACTTACTCGACGTCGCTCGGTGTGCGCGCCCGTATGGGCGTGCCGTGCGCGCCTCGGCGGCCGCGATTGTGGTGGCGCATCGGCCGTCGGGTGATGTGCTCTCGGGAGAGACGATCGAGCGGCTCGAGCGGCTTGGCGGAGCGGCCATCTTGCGCGCGCTCGCCGCCACGCCGCTCGAGATGCCGGCCGCCGCCGATGCTACCGCCGCGCCGACCGCGCCGGCGGTGCCGCGTCCCCTCGCGCCTCCAACGTCCAAGGCACACGTGGTCAAGCTCTCGTACGCCGACTTGCTCAGTGGTGCCGACGTGAACGCCCAGGTGTGAACGCCGCATGATGACCACTGGTTGCCACTGATTGCCTCGTGAGTACCACTGATTCGCGCCGCCACTGAGCGCCCAGGTGGCCGCCGCGTATGGATACGAGGGCCTCGGGCTGCTGCTGGTGACCGGGGTGCCTGGGCTGCTTGCAGCTCGTCAGGCGCTGCTGCCGCTCGGCGCATCAGTCGCGGGGCTGCCCGGTACGACGCTTGCGTCGCTCGAGACGCCCGCGGCCTTCTATGCCGTCGGCTGGTCGCATGGAAAGGAAGCACTCGAGGGGAGGCCCGACCTCGCCAAGGGCTCGTACTATGCCAACCCGCTGCTCGATGCCCCGTTTGGTCGGCCCGCCGAGCCGAGCGCCCTCGCCCAGTTCCCCTCGTACGCCCACCCGAACGTTTGGCCGACGGCGGCACTGCCCGCGCTCGAGCCCGCCTTCAAGGCTCTCGGTCGGCTCGTCGTCAACGTGGGCAGCGTCGTCGCGACCGCGTGCGACAAGTATGTGGTCGCCGAGCTGGAGCGCAAGGGCAGCGCAACGGCCGGAGGCTACCCCATCAACCAACTGAGCCGAATCGTCTCTGACCCTCGCTGCTGCAAGGCCCGGCTGCTTCATTACTTCCCGCTGAGCCCAGATCATGGAGATCTTGGAGATCATGGAGATCATGGAAAGCAGGCCGAGGCCGACGAGAAAGCGAGCGCGCCCGAGGGCGGCGCCGAATTTTCGGACTGGTGTGGCTGGCACAATGACCACGGCTCGCTCACGGGGCTTGTGTCGGCCATGTACCTAGACTCGCGTACTGGCCAACCCCTTGCCGCGTCGCCCGATCCGACGGCCGGGCTGTACATTCGTGACCGACACGGCGCGCTCCACCACGCCGCGTTCCGAGCGGACGAGCTCGCATTCCAAATCGGGGAGGCGGCGCAGATCCACTCCGGCGGCGTGCTGCAGGCGACACCGCACGCTGTGCGGGGGTGCGCGCCGACGACGGAGCTCGGCCGGTGTGCGTCACGTGAGTCGTTTGCCGTCTTCATGCAGCCGTGGGCGCAGGATTGCATGGGCGTGCCCGCCGGGGTCGACCCTGCAGTCGCGCAGGCGCAGGCTGCGATCGAGGCTTTGCCCAAGCGCGTGCCGCCGCTCGCCTCGCGCTGGGAGAATGGCATCTCTTTTGGCGAGTTCACACTGCGCACGATCGAAAAGTATCACTGAGCGCATGGAGCGCCGTACTGAGCGCATCGAGCGCCGCGCTTGCAACAAGGACGGAGGGGGGGAACGAGCGGGTGGGAGAGCCCGAGCCGGAGGTATGGTCGGAGAGGTGCCGCTTGCACCGAGGGTAGAGGACAAGAAGGAAGCCCGCGAGAAGAGTAGAGTCCCTCCTTTGTGGAGGAACAACTCAGAGGGGTCTCTTGCATGGCGGCACATGGGTCTAGTGTGACACCAAGTACCGGTACAGCCTCGGTCACACATTCCTTTGCAAAGGTCAGACTATTCACAGCTCCAAATTCACACATTCGCGACCCCGAATCCTCTCCCACACTGCCCGTCGCGGAATCTGGCGAGAGCGAATCTGTGTGAGTGTCTCGGAAACGTTTGCTCAGCACGATGCGGCACGTCAGTGTGAGAGTTTCCCGCGAACACAATTTGACGAAATTGAACGAAAATCTGCTTCTTTTTGCGGGCGCGGAGATGGAGGTCCTGGCTTCGCTGGCGACCACATACACGCGGGCGACGTACATCGCCGGGTGGACATGCGCAGAATTCGTCCTTTGTATTGTGCTATGGGCGGTGTGTGCAAACACATCGACGTTCAAGTCCAAACCGCTCGTGGCGGCGTTCATGCTTGCTCATCAATTCCCGATTGTTGGACTGTGCTACTACGCTTTGATTGGACGGCTCGACTGGATCATGGAGCAGCCAGCCACGCTAAAAGAGCGCATGTATGGCTTCGATCCCGCGGCTGAGCAGATATGCATGATTCAGGTTGCGCTCCAGATCTTTGTGACCACCATCGCGTTCGCCACGCGAGACGGGGGGCTCTTGAAGCCCGAACTCCTGGCGCACCATTCCGTCACTGCGACGCTCATGTGCATCTGCCTGCACCCATTCGGTCACTCCCGTGTGGGCATCTTCTTCGGCCTCACAGAGCTCTCGACCATCCCGCTCAACGTCATGGACGTCTTCAAGAACTTTCCGGACCTCGTCAAGAGCTTTCCATTCCTCGACGTCGTCTGCAAGATCTCCTTCGCCTTCTCGTTTCTGGTCCTTCGCGTGGGCCTGGTGACCAAGGTGAGCTACGACTTCCAGGCAGATCTCTACGAGCTCTACGCGACCGGCACCGCCCACTCCGTCCCTGCCGTCTTCTTCATGTCCCTTTCCAATATCTTTGTCGTTGGGTTGCAGTTGTACTGGTCCACTCTGATCATCAAGGGACTCTACGGGCTCGCGTTCGGCAAAGCGCCCAAGAAGGCCAAGGCCACCTGATGAAAGGCTATCCATGTATCCCGTATTTGTGCATGTACCGAACACGTGGTCGGATGAAAGAGCGATCTCGTGACGCCGCCGTGTGATACAGGCATACACGCACCGCGGTCGATTTTACGTTCGAGACGTCGACCCGACCCGACCGAGAACCTACCGTGTCGGGACGTCGACAGACAGATGAAAATCACAACAACAACACATTTACTGTTTTCGTCATTATTCTACTAGGCTTAAAATCCACGACCACATCACCGCCAGGCACGAGGCAGACGCCAGACCGTTTCGGGATTTTCGCATTCATTCTATTGTCGTAATGCCGCGCACCCGCCGCACGCCCGCCGCGCTCTTACGTATTGGAAACCCGTTACGGATATTCGCTCCAAGGCCGCCATCCGTAAAGCGAAGTTGAGCATGAGTCCGGGGTCGCTGCGCGCGCCCCAGACGCCGTGACCCCAGGGCCGCGCCGAGCGCTCAGAGCGTGACGGTGGTGCCAAGCGCCTGATGGCGTTCGCAATCAGAGCGTGACGGTGGTGCCAAAGCGCCTGATGGCGTTCGCGAGGCCCTGGGAGCCCTTGACGTACTCGTAGATGACCTCCGCGTCGATGGCGAGTTGGAGTGGCAGCTGGTCGTTGGCGACGCCGCGAGGCCTGGGCTCGGCGTGGGCGATGAGGCCGAGCGCGATCAGATGCTCGAAGGCCTTCGTAAGCAGGTCACGCGGGTAGTCAAACTGACGAGTCCCGTCGGCGTCGGCCATTAGGAAGCCCGCGTACTCGCGAAGCACGAGACGGAAGGTATGCGGCGGCGGCAACTCCTTGTCGAGCAGCTTCTTGAGGCACAGGAGGAGGAGCAGCTCCACGTACGAGCACTCGACGAGGATGGTCTCCGGCCGCGGCAGCACAAGGGTCCGAAGCGCCGTCTCGAGCTTCTCAACGGTCACGAGCGGCTGCTGCTCGGAGAGCTCTAGAAGCGCCAGCCGCACCGCCGTCTGCAGCTGCCCGGCTGTGACGCCCATACTGAGCCGGCGCTTGAGCTGCGGGGCTTCGGTCGCGAGCGAGGCGCATACGGCGGCGCTGTTGGCGCTCCAGGCGGTGTGGAAGGGCTTCGCCTTGGCCGCAAACGCGCTCGAGTACGTGAGAAGCGAGGGGAGGCTGAGTGCCGCGCCGAGCACGCGCGAGCAGTCGTCGGCACCCGTGAGCGCTGGCAGGAGGAGCTGCCGTTGCGAGCAGCGCGAGCGCACGCGTTTCTCGAGTAGATCGGCCACGTCGATACGCGTGGTCAGGCCCACCACGGCCATCTGAGCGTCTTCTGTCTGCATCAGGTCGAAGAGGGAGTAGAGCTGCAGGCGTGGGGAGGAGGGGGAAGAGAGGGGGGGTGAGAGGAGAGGGAGGATGGGAAACAGAGCAGAGAGAGGAATGGGGGGAGAGGAGAGCGGGGGGAGAGCGGGGAGGAGAGGGAAGAGAAGGAGGAAGGGGGGTAGGAAAGCGAAGGAAAGGGCGGAGATCTGTTGGCGCCTCGAAGCCTACCAGCGTCTGCTTGGGGCGGAAGGTGAACTGTTCGAAATCATGGAGCACGAAGAGGACGGGACGTCCCTGAGCCTCGACGGCGCCCTCGCCCTCGCAGCCGGGGCGCGCACGACGGAGCAGATGGAGCAGGTAGCGCAGTCCATCGCAGAACGAGCCACGCATCGTCATGCCGCCATGCGCCACGCGTAGCTGCGACGCGATCGCCATCAGCGCGGTTGGCTCGTCGGGTACCAGCAGCGCATGCAAATCGACACGATGGAACGCGAGCTCCTCCTCCTCCTCCTCGTGCTCAGGACCCCGGTCGGGCGTGGGCATTTGACGGAGCACGGCCGAGAGCAGCCGGTGCTTTCCACAGCCGCGCGGCCCAACAAGCAGCGTGGACACGTTCTCGATCCCGTCCACCGTGCGCTTGAGTAGGGCATGCAGCTCGCGAAAAGCGGGTGCATGCGCTCCCTCCCGATGCACCGCGTCGAGCAGAGTCGAGCGCGTCGCCGGCGCGTTGAGCGTCTCGAGTACCGTGGCGCGTGCCCACGTGACGAGGCGCTTTGGGAAGCCACCCGCCGCGAGAGCCTCCTTGTGTGCGCGTGACGCCGCCGCTTTCGCCTCCTTGACCGCCGACGCCGATGGCGGCAGATCAGCGCGAGGCGGCCCACGGCCGCCGCCCCCGCCCTTGCCTCCGCCCATGGGCGGCGCATCCCAGTCTTCGGGCTCTCGCTGCCCTCGCTGCCCTCCTCTCATCGGCGGACCATCCTCACGCGGCGGCGGCGGGCCGCAGATGCGCGGTCGCTCGTTTGCAAATGGAGGACCCAGCTCGAAGCGGCTGCCGCCAAAGCCGCCTGCTGGCCCACCACCGCGAACAGGCGCAGGCCCACCACGGCTGCCGCCGCCGCTGTACCCTGCAGGCTCGATCTCCCCTGGCTCGAGCTCGCCCGGCTCGAGCTCCGGGCCGCGCCGCTTGCGGTTCGGGGGCGCCTGCGCGGGCGGGCCGTCCCAGCTTCCCGGGCGCTTGCCGCCATTGTTGCTGCTGCTCATGGCCTGAGTCTCTCGCAGAGGAAGTCTAAGACGGTGTCTTGAGTGCTGCTGCTGTGAAACACAAACGCGCACACGCTCCGGGCCCCCAAGCACGAAGGCCTCTATCGCTATGGACGGAGGTGTGACCGACGGGCCCCGTCTACGACAACACATCGTAACAGGACTACACAATCGGTGGTAGATATGGCGAGGCAACCACCTCACCACCAAAGTGTTCCGAGAGGCTCTCGGGCAGATGCGCGCGCGCCCTCCGGTTGGCCTGGCCAGTCAGGCTCCTCTCCACGTGAGGGGCGTCGGTAAGCTGGGCCACTCTCCCCGGGCATCCGTTGGCGGGGTACGGCTTCCGCAGCAGCCAGTGCTGCCGCGGCCGCCAGCACAGGGGTTACCGCAGCGGCCCCTCGAGCGTGACTCGCCTTGCGCCTGTCCTCCATCGCACGACGCCGGGCGTGCTTGGCCTCCTGAACCTGAGTGCGGTCCCTAGCGCTACCCGGGAGCCATAGGGGCTGCCCAGTGCCGAGCTGGTGCGCCTTCTGAACCATCGCCTTTCGTGACTGCTTGAGTGTCGAGTTTACGTAATAATCCTGGGGACCCTGAAAAAGGCGAGCGCAGCAGCCTTTCAGGGTACTGGCTCGGGCCCCCTTTAATTCGTCCGTCCGTCCTACCTTTTTGCCTTTGCCAATGCGCGCCTCCGCGCCCCGCTGCGACTGGCTCCAGGCGCGTCGGCGGACGGCGCTGCTCCCAACCATCTCTACATTCGCCATCGACCTGCGCGCGCCTTTCGCCGCGCGTCTTGAC
>Ga0210240_100729_pt1 | contig 28240 bp, 28 predicted proteins | sample ChrtobMetP5a_4mM_FD_155463 | JGI IMG/M metagenome (GOLD analysis project Ga0210240, IMG submission 155463) | Chrysochromulina tobin associated microbial communities from unialgal haptophyte culture, Seattle, Washington, United States - P5a_4mM | ecosystem: Host-associated > Algae > Haptophytes >...
CGAGGTCTGTCGAGTTGTCGAGCTGTCGAGCTTGACACTTGACGCCGCCGTCGCATGGAGTCAGGGGGGTTCTGTCGAGTAGCTGTCGAGTTCTGTCGAGGTCTGTCGAGCTATCCTGTCGAGTAGCTGTCGAGTATCCTGTCGAGTTCTGTCGAGTTGTCGAGGCCAGGGCTCAATTCCGTGCGCTGCGCGATTACTGCGCGATTCGTGTAAAGGCAACTTGCGTCCGCGGATTGGTGAGCACTAAGGTGTTGCGAACGTGCGAACAAATATTGCGAGCAACAGCCCCCAGGCGCCCAGCCAAGAGTCGTTGTAAACATGTCGTGTAGACGGTGCCGCGGTGTAGGTCTAGAGAGCGTAGAGGTGGCGTGTCCCTCGCCTGGCGTAAACTGTATCACCTGTATCACCTGACACGCGTCGGGCAAACCGGGCCTGCACTGCATTTTAGATTTTTCTAACATTTTTAAAAGAAAGAGATGCTGGCGAGAACACCCGCGGTTGATGCCGCCGTCAACGTCCCACCGCCCCCCCGCCTCACCCGGCTTTGCGCAAGCAAGCTGCCTCGATGAGCAGATCAAGCACATCATCAGGAAACTTCATGCTGTATTTGTTCAGCCACAGCACCAGCAAGACAAATTGCTGCGTGGTAACATTACGTTGAACATCAAGTGATCTTTGCGAGACCGATACATGTAGAACGATAGGAACCCCCCCCCAAAAAGGATAGGAACCCCCCCCGTCACCCCGCCCTGTGGAGTCTCTGTTCGGACTCAGTTTCTCTGTGTAGTTTGATGAACCACAATCACCAACATACGCGACCAAGTTCGCATGTACTTTCCACAGGAATTCCAATTGCAAGGGCGTCCTCGTGGGCATCGTCGCATGGCGGCGGCCTTGATCGCGACATCTCAAGGCAGCATATTCATTCAGAACGCTTCATACTCTGTTAGTATTTGCGTGGCGCTCGCGCTCATCCTGTTGGTCATACATGCAGTCCTCGATGTTGGCATCCAGCGCTGCTCCGCATCCGTGAGGGCGCTCGCCCCCGCAGCGCGCCATGATCTCGTCATCCAGTTCGTGTGGCTGCTGACCTGCACGCCAATCCCAGTCCTGTACGCCGCGGCGCTGCCAGAACTCTGGAGCAGTGGCATTGAGGGTCGCTGGCTCCGCACCTCAGCCACTTGCGAGTACGCGATGTTGCTACACGTGGCGAGTTCTCTCTATGAGGCCGTCATCTTCTTCGTGTACAAGAAGCCGATAGTGTACATGATACACCATGCGATTGTGGTGTATGCTTACGGGATGGGCCTCTGGATGGGTGCGATGCACTTCTGGGGGGCTTGGGATGGTCTCACCGAGGTGAGCAACATCAACCTATGCTTTCTCAAGATTGGCCTAATCTTAGAGCGTGGGCGCGGCTCGACTGCGGAGACGGTCAACGGCTTGCTGCTCTACTTCCTTTTCCTTGTGGTACGCGTGCTATCGCTTCCCCTGTGGCTCGCACTGTATGCGCACGACTTGTACGTGGCGCCCGAGAGCACATGGCATCATCCGGACGCCGGTCCGATGCGCAAGATGTGCATGCTGACTTACCCACTGTGTACGCTTGCGATCTGGGGCCTATCAGTCAGTTGGTTCCGGCCCATTCACAAAGGCATGCTCAAAGCATTGAGAGAGAAGGGCGCCCTAGCTCCCGTCCCAGCTATTGACAAGGCTGTCGCCATCCTGAAGGCAATGGATCATCCAAAGCAGAGTGGCGAGGTGAAGCTCAAGCGCACCAAGCATAGTGGCGAGTCGAAGCGCACCTGACCGCGAGCCCAATGGATGTCCGGCGACCCGCCCATGGAGCTCTACGTTGAGGGGCTGACACGGTCAGCTCTTTCGCAAAAACTGCAATTCGCCGCCGCGTGCGGTCTCCGCGTGGCAGCGCCCTTGGCGTCCTCGTGTCGCGGAAAGCGGAGAGACCAGCCCGCGTGAGACCAGCCCGCCTTCCGCGTCACCGGCACGCGACGCGTACCTATCGGCGCCCAGCACGGCCCGCCGCCCCGAGTCGCGAGTGCCGTCAACGAAATGTAGCTCGCAATGAAGTTCCACCGATCCAGTTATACAGTAGTGAACGATAGTGAACCGGGTGCATCCTGTGTTTGACCCGACTCCACCCGGCGTTTTTGAACCGAGTCAGTTCTGTTTCGTCGCACTCTTCACGGGAGCCCTGTGTTCACTCTCGAATCTCCGAAAGGTGACGACGATGCTGCTGCTGCTGCTGCTCGTGTCGGCGAGAGCCTATCAGATAGTCTCGACGGCGCCGCTCCTACGGCATGCGTGCGGGGCGCTGCATGCTTCGCGCACGGCGGCGCCGCACATGCTGCTGGAGGTCTTCCCTGCACCACTGCTGGAGTTCGGGAGCTTTTACATGGATTCGCTCAACTCCCATCCGATTGGGACCAAGGTCGTCACCGCAGCAACCCTAGCGATGACCGGGGATCTGATAGCGCAGCAGCTCATCGAGAAGGGTCCCTACGACACTAAGCGCGGAGTGAGCTTCGGTCTGTTCGACGCGATCTATCGAGGCGGCTTCCAGCATTTCCTCTTCCCCTTGATCAACGATGCCTTCCACGGCGAGCTGCTCCTGAGGATCCTCCCTGACGGCAACGTCGGGCTGCTCGCTGCGTTGGAGAGGACTTTTGCCAACCAGCTCGTGGTGCGCCTCCCAGCCTTGGGACACCGCTCCCTTCACACCATGGGCATCTTCACACCCATGCCCTTGACGCCCTTGCTGCCCTCACATTGCCCCATTCACACGATGGCCTGGCGAGCACCTCTCCCCTGTGCCAGCGTCCCTGACCGAAGCACCACTGCCTCGATCAGGTCGTTCCGCTGGTCTACTATCCGCTCTTCTTTGCTCTCACTGGCCTCGTGCAAGGGCTGACCGTCGATGAGACCGTGGCGCGTGCCAGAGAGAACTGGCTGCCGCTCATACGGCGCAACCTGCAGTTCTGGCTGCCGGTCCAGATAGTGCAGTTCGAGTTCGTGCCCGAGGAGCTCCAAGTCACGTGGGTTGCGGTCTTCGGCCTCGTGTGGAAGATTATCCTCTCCACCCTCGCAGGCGACGCCAAGCGCGACATCGTGCGCGCGGACGCCGACATCGTGCGCACAGAAGCTGAGGAGCCCTTTCACACGGTGGGGCCGAATGGCGAGCCAGCACTGCCAACAAAGCCAGCAGCAAGCCCGCGCACAACATAGACGCCTTGCATATGACGTACTATACGTATAGAACACGTTTACATCGTTTGTGCGGCGTCTCTTGACCCGTGTGAGAGGACTGACGTCAGCCATTGAATATTTATATGAGGTGAACTTGTATGAGCTTATTCTCGAGACGCACATACCCGGTATGGAGCTCCGGTTTCGTGTGGGAACGTGGGGTCAAAAGCTAACTAGTCCGGTTTCAAGCTCAACCGCAAGTCAAATGCCAAAAGGCAAACACAAATATCACGTTTACACTTTACAGAGGGAGAAGGGAGTGGGCGGGAAACCGGGTACATGTACAGTACCGGTGACGGACTTGACTTGACTTGACTGATTTGTGACTTGACTATGCAGTGTCTGTCTCAGGGTCTGTCTTCTCCTCTCGACTTCCGCCGGTGTCCGAGAAAAGGCCGCGCAGCCTTCGCGGCTCGCGACATCGCAGCTGGCGAGGAGCTGCTCGTTGATCACCCGCTCGTCTCCATGGCTTTGCCCGAGACCCTCGCGGTGCTCGTCGCCTGCGAGCAGTGTTGCCGGCCGGTCGGCACGATGGCCCTGCAGCTTCGGCACCTTAGCAAGAGGCGATCGCTGCCGGCAGCATCGGAACATCTCGTCGAGGACGAGCTGGCTAGCAATGTACCATGCCGCTACAGCTGCGCCGCTTGTTTCTGCAGCGCCGAATGCGAGGAGGAGGCTGAGGCACACAGGTTGCTGTGCCCAGCGTTGGCTAAGTCGGCGATCCAACGCTTCGAGAAGCATGCATTGCGAACGTACGAGGTCTTTCTCTTCGGCGCACGCATCGTGGCCTCCATACACGCCCGCGCTCACCAACATGCTCGCGAGCGGCGCTGCTGCGTGGCTCGATCGGGCGCCAACGCCGCGCCCTCGTTGTGCAAGAAGTGCCTCGATGCGGCGCGCGAGCCGTACGATGCCTTCTGCCGTGCGCCCTGGTGGGCGATCTCGGATGAGGGTGCGCTCCAAGCAAGGGCAGATGGCCGCGTGGCGAAGCAGGCTGCCGAAGAGTCCCTCAGGTTGTTGTTATGCGCGACGGAGGCTGCGGAGGCGCGTGGTGGTGTACGTGCGCGTGGTGGCGGCGGTGCGGGAGTGCGCGCGTGGCTAGATTTGGAGGTGTGGGGTGGCCTGCTGGGCGCGGCGCGGCGTAATGCGATCTGCGTCGCGCTCTCACATCCAGTGGACGAGTGGAGCTCTGCGCTGCGCCATGTGCGCCGGCTGGCGAGTGAAGAGGAGGAGGAGGAGGAGGAGGAGGAGGAGGAGGAGGAGGAGGAAGAGGAGGAGGCAGATCCAGGCGTGATCACGGAGAACGAGTACACAAGCACGGAGGCGAGCGCTGTGATCGATGCCCTGCTCGAGATGCTTCCGAGCTCTATCCCCGCGGCGCTCTCCACCGCCTTGTACCCTCGAATCGCATGCTTGAACCACGACTGCCGCCCCAATGCGGAGGTGAACTGGCTTGGGGTCACGTCGGAGGCGACGCTGCTCGCTCGTCGCGCGATCGCGTGCGGCGAGGAGATCACGATCTCGTACATTGACGAGAACGAGCGCTCGGGATTCCGCAAGCGACGCGCGAGCCTGCGCGCATACGGCTTTGACTGTGAGTGCTCCAAGTGCTGCACCGAGGAGAGTTGGACGCGCCGGCTCCGAAGGCGGCGTTGCGAGTGATACGAATACGAATCGCCTTCGCGGCGACGGCGCGGCACTGGTCAGAGCGCGCGGCGCGGGCACAAAGCACAATGCTTTAAAACACAATGCATGCACGGCGCGGACCGAAACCGCGTCCGAGCGCCGAGAGACGGCAAAATGGCAACAAATATCGCAATTTTCCCTGCAACGTTTCAAATCATTTAACACAGATGGCCCTCGGCCTTGTCCGTCTATTGACAAGTGTTCTCCATTTTTCACCTATTTTTCACAGCCCCATGCAACGAAGGCACAACAGAGAACAGTAAGAAACTCGACATAGAGGTGTGAATATGCTCTGAACCGTGTCTGTGAGCGGGTGCAGCAGAGAAGAAGCGGTCTGTGCATACGAGGTGTGAATGACGGGGGTGGAGCCCTCGGCGGCTCCGCGTCTTTGCTCCGCGCGGCCCCTTTGTCTCCTCAATGTTTATCGGCAAGTACCGTCGGCTTCTGAATCCACTCTCTCTCGCACACCGGAGGACCAGGGCCAGTGCCGCCATGGCTGCCGGCAGCGCCAGAGCCGTGCCAACCGCGGTCGCCAGCCGTGTCGACTTGGGGCTCGTTGAGCACATCGCCGAGACCTCGCTCGCTCGCATCTTCTCGATCTACGAAAAGCATGGCGACGCCGACTACATCGGCGAGCCGGTCTCGACCACAGAGCACTCGGTTCAGGCCTTCTTGGTCGCGCGCGAGGCGTGCGAGAGTGCCGAAGCGCAGGTCGCCTGCCTGCTGCACGACATCGGCCACCTGTGTGGCTTTGAGGCTGGCTTCGAGCCAGCGATGGACGGCTGCGGCACGGTTGACCACGAGGGCGTCGGCGCGCGCTTCCTCGGCGCGCTGGGCTTCCCCGAGTCGGTGGCGTACCTGGTGCACCAGCACGTCAACGCCAAGCGCTACCGGTGCGCGCGCGAGCCCGACTACTACCTTCAGCTGAGCGACGCTAGCAAGACGACGCTACGCCATCAGGGCGGACCGTTCACAGAGGCCGAGTACGCAGTTCACAGTGATAGAACGCGCGCTCCTGCGCACGCCCTCGCTCTGACGATGATGGCGGCTCCTATCGGGTCCTCTTGCGCAGGTGCCTCGCCGTGGAGGCGGAGCCGTTGTGGCCAACTGTGCTTCGCATGCGGACGTACGATGACCAATGCGTCTGATTGCGCCTGATTGCGCCTGATTGCGCCTGATTGCGCCTCATAGCCACTGAGTGCGTGTGAACGTGCCCCTCATCAGGTACGACGAGGCCGCCAAGAGGACACCACCCACCAACCTGCTCATCACGGCGTTCCGAGACGAGCTCAAGGCCGTACTATTGAAGGGCATCGCCGAGCGTCTCGAGAGCGGAGCAGCAGGTGGCGGCGGCGGCACGGCAGCGGCGGGGAGGGGAGGGGAGCGGTACCCGATGAGTGCGTACGCGCACAGTTACGTCCTCTCCGACGAGCAGCGGCGCGCGTGGGCTAAAGATGGATCGCTCGCACTGCGTGGCATCCTCCCTGTCGAGGTGATGGCCACCGATGAGCAGTGATGAGCTGAGATTACTCAGGATCGCCTCTTGGTCTCCCCCGACTGATGAGCTGAGATTACTCAGGATCGCCTCTTGGTCTCCCCCGACTGATGAGCTGAGATTACTCAGGATCGCCTCTTGGTCTCCCCCGACGTGACTGAGTGCGCCCGATTGCATCATCTGATGGCGTCCCTCATCAGGTGGCTGCGCGGCTCTCGGCCATGGCAGACGATCTCACTTCGTTGCCAACGGGCCACAGCGCCGAGTCGGGCGAGCACCCTTGGATGGTACACCACGAGCGATCCGCCCACGACGGCGCGGTTCGCATCTGCCGCGTCGAGAACTTTTGCTATCACAAGCCCGCGTGGGCAGAGCTGTGCTTCGGCATCGTGCAGGACTGTGTGAGCCAAGCATTTGGAGAGCCGGCGGTGCTCTTCAAGGATAAGGTGAACTACAAGGGTCCGGGCGGCGGCGGCTTCCTTCTGCATCAGGTGCCTGTCAGTCGCTTGATTGCCATGGATTGCATCTGATTGTCTCTCTGATGGGCCGGCTTCGATCTGTTCCAGGATGACTTGACTTGACTTGACTTGACTTGACTTGACTTGACTTGCTCCAGGATGCGACGGCGTACGCGACGGACGAGCTCGCATCTCGACATATCTCCGTCTCGATTGCCGTCGACTCGGCGACCCTCGAGAATGGACCGCTTGAGATCGCACCTGGCCGACACAGCGAGGGCATCTTGCCCAATCAGCATGGCGTGATCTCGCCCGAGGTCGAGGCTGCGATGGTCTTCGAGCCTGTTCTCGCCGTGCCGGGCGACATGGTGATGGCCACAGATGATCGCTGAGCCACTGATGGCCGCTGATGGCCACTGATGGCTCCCTCGCAGGTGCTGTTCGACTCGTACCTGCCCCACCGCTCCGCTCCGAACCACACGAACACCTGGCGCCGCTCAGCTTACCTCACGTTCAACGCGCGGAGCCAGGGTGACTTGCATGCCGCCTACTACGCGAAGAAGAAGCGGCTGATGCGCGAGGGCAAGGCGGGCTCGATCTCGATCACCAAGGACTTTGCCGGCGACGTCGTCTGAGTCGCGCTCGCGGACCTACCTTAGGTGACATAAGAGTCAGGTGGCACCTCGGCGGTGGGGCCGGTGTAGGGCCGGTGTTGCACTCAGTGAGAAGGCCGTCCAGCGCCGCTCCTCGCACTCAACTGTTACTACTGCGTGAAACACACGACCGGGCACCGGCACTCCGCTCAGCCCGGCGCGGGTCCGGTCGGGGGCACCGCGCGACGCGCGCGGCCCCCGTAGCCGGGGTTGACGTCGACCGACGCACACAGACGTAAGACGTCGTTTCGACGTCGTAACACCTTTTCAGGACTTCACCTCACACATGCAGTAAACATGCAGTCCCGGCTCCCGCGATCCCGCGTCGCCGTACGTCCGGGACGCGGGAGCGACGGTCGGGACGCGTCGCCGACGCCGTCGGACGACCGCTCGGAACCGTTACGAGAGACTCCACACATGTACACGCAATGTGTCTTCATGTGACCGAATAGAACACCACATTGGGTATTGAGACGCTCGCAACTGCATCCAAAGGGCGGACGTCCAACCCGCGCCCAGCCGCAACCAGAGACAGAATGCGCGGCAGCTCGCGCTCTCCGTGGCGGTTCACCTGGTGGGAGAGGAGCATGATTGGACCCTCACTGCTACTGTGGCGCTCTCTGTGGCGCTCTCTGAGCTCAGCGAGAGTGTCGCACAGTGGCGGTAGCAACGGCAGTGAGTATGTGATGTCCGCACCCAGCACGAAGTCAAAGTGCTTGTCACCAGCCATCAGTCCCGCCAAAGGCTCGCCCCACAGGTATTTGTGAGCATCGACCGTGGCGCCGCGGTAGAGGTGCGAGTGCCTTCGCGCGTTCAGTTTTGCCAGCGCAGTCTCGCCCTCACCACCATCAGTCAGCAATACTCGGGAGGCACCGAGCGCGGCGGCAAAAATGCCGACGGCCCCAGCACCTGCACCGAGCTCGAGGACGCTACTCCCTTGCAGTTCTGGTTGCATGGATACGAGCAGCTGACACATTGCGGCTGCACCAGGCCACACTCGGCCGCCTGTACCAAGATTACCGGCCCAGCCAGGCGTCACAACGTGGAGATTTGCGCCGCTCGGTAGTGACGGCAATTTTGAGTGTCGCATTGCTTCTCGAGGTTGAACGTGTGAACGTTTTTGAACCAGTGCTGTGAACGTCGACCGGGCGGGGCGCCGGGCGGTGCCGGTCCGGTGACGCCTGTTGCGTATTGTCAACGTGCGAGGCATAAGAACCCACCTGTTCGCGCTGTCTCTGGGCTCTCTGCGGCGTGGGCGCTGCCGTTGTAGTGTGTTTTAGCAATTGTGTTTTTGGTAGATCGATAGCGGGGCGGGGCGGGCGCAGTGCGACAGCTGTCTCCCGCGTCAAGATCGCCTGTGCATACAATGCTTTCTACGAACGTGGCGCGGTACCCACCAAATCCGCTTAAAAAAAGGCACACTTAAATGGTGCGACGCCTGTCGTCCAAGTCGTACTTGGTGTGCAGCGTGCGCATACGCTTGTCGAGGCCATCGAGCACTTTCGCCCAAGAGCGAAGTTCCTCGGCCAGCTGCTTTCCATCAGACGGCAGGCCCGCGCGCTCGCACAATACGTCCCACTCAGGTGCCGCACGCACCGACATCAAGAAGGCCTTGCGAGCGACCCACCCGTGGAAGTCCGAGATCTCCTTATCGTAGGCGAGGGTGGTCTGCGCCATAAATGTCCCTGGCTCACCCAATCTGAAGTGGTTGTCCATCAGGCGCCTGGCCTCGAGATCGAACAGACGCGCCCAGAACATGAGCCCGCGGCGCACCCAGAGGAGGCCCATTGCAGCTGATGGGTCGGCGAGGAGGCCACCCTTGCCGTGGATCGCCTTCTCAAGCTCGGATTCGAGCAGCGCACGCATCGATCGCGTCATCTTGCGCATCTTGGAGCGACTGCCTTTGGATGCAGCACCGATGAGGGATTTCCTCGCCTCTGCGTGAGCAACGGGCGCCGCCAGTGAGCAACCAAGGAGGCCTTCTTGTGCTTCGGGCGATTCGAGACCGGCCTCGCACCTTCAACTTTGTCGATGCAAAGGAGCACCTGCCGAATGGATCCTGCCGTGAAGACGCCAAAACGGCGCAGGAGCGCGCAATAAGCCAGCGTCGCGTCGGCGAAGGCCGACACGTCAACGTCACCCTTCCCTACGGCGCATGCCTTAAAGCTGGCCGCCGACTTAGTGAGCGGCGATGCACGCGTGTGGACGCAAGCGAGCAGAGCGACGAGCACAAGTCGCATTCGGACCAAGACCGGCGGAGTCGCAGCGGAGAGGACGAATGTTTGTACTCAAGACATATGAATATGCGGTCGTTTCTTCCATCACTACCGTCTCCTTGAACACGAATTCTTAATTTCGCAGGTTGGGAATGCAATTTTTGAATGTCCCCACAATCACAACTTTGCGTGGTGGACGCGTGTACGCTAGACCCTTGCGGGCGCTACGCGGTGCCATGAACCAGCAGCAGCAGTGGATGCCCGACGGCTCGATTCCACCCCTACCACCGCCGTTGAGCATGCAAATCCCTCCCGGTATGCCTCCGGGCTTTCCGCCGCAGCAGCCGAGCCCGAACCTGTCTGGAGGCATGGAAGGGCTCTTTGCGGCACTCGCCAAGGCAGCCGGTGCCGGCATGCCGCCGGGTGGGTTGCTGGGTCTCGGCGGTGGTGGCGGTGGCGTCATCACGGGAGGAAGCGAGCAGCAACAGCAGCTCCTGCAGCAGCAGCAACAGCAGCAGCTGCTCATGCAGCAGCAACAGCAGCTCCTACTTCAACAGCAAGCGCAAGCCCGGGCGCAAGCCCAGGCGCAAGCCCAGGCGCAGCAGCAGCAGCAGCAGCAGCAGCAGCAGCAACAGCAGCAACAGCAGCAGCAGGCGCAGCAGCAGCAGCAGCAGCAGCAGCAGGCGCAGCAGCAGGCGCAGCAGCAGGCGCAGCAGCAGGCGCAGCAGCAGGCGCAGCAGCAGCAGCAGCAGCAGCAGCAGCAGCAGCAGGCACAGGCAGCCTTGGGCGCCAGTGCCGAATCCGCGATCCCCGCCAAGCTCGATGTGCACCCGTTGATCGGCGAGTTTGCCTTCTTCGACGGCTCGTTTTATCTCGGCTTCTGGCGCGAGCAGGTCTGCCCCACCGCCGTGGAATACACCAACTTGCCTACATGAATGCGGCGCACGTCCCTATGCCAGGCGGTTTGCCCGACAACTTGCAAGCCCAACTGACGCCCTCCTCGTGTGTGCTCCTCGTGTGTGCTCCTCGTGTGTGCGTCCTCGTGTGTGCGTCGTCGCAGGTGTTCCGCGGTCCCGAGGACCTGAATCCACTCGGAGCAACACAGGCCGCAGGCAACATGAAGAGCGGAGGAGGCAAGCCGGGTGTCTCTGACACTAACCTCGCTCGCTTCAGGGCGCCCGAGCAATGCCGGTACGGCGACCGGTGCCGGCACAAGCTCTCCTGCTCGCGCTTTCATGGGGTCGACCCGGCGATCCATGCTGTGAACTGCGCGTGTGAAGAGAGCCACTGCCCCAAAGGCCACCCGTTGCGCGCCGGGCGCGACCGCAACACGGACCAGAAGATGAGCGCCGCGGCCCAGCTGAGTGCCGCGGCCGCGGGCGCAGCGAACGTCGCGCGCCCCGGCGGGCTCTCTGCCGGTAAGCGGCCGCCGCCCTCATATGTCTGCGCCAAGTGCAAGGTGGCGGCCGATCACTATCTGAACGAGTGCCCTCAGAACTTATGCTTTCGATGCGGTCAGCACGGGCACATCGCGACGCACTGCACGAATGAGCGGCTGCCCGATGAGAAGCGTCGGACCATCCCGGAGCTCGCCAACGCCCCTGCAAGCGATCGTCTACGGGTGCGCTCCCTCGACGGACAATCTGACGACCCGACCGGGCGCAACGTGCAACCCCGCCTGAGCGGCACAGGCGACGCCGCCGGCTTGCCGTGGTCGACAGATGCCGGGTCGGGGGCTGGTGGCGGCTTCGGATTTGACCCCTTTGGTCCGTGAGAGCTGTGCAGTTGCATGCATACATGATCATCAACATCATCCCAGAGCGCCCGCGCCCGCCCAGGCGGCCTTGCCCTCGTCGCCCTGTGGGACCGCGGACGAGAAAACGGAGCGGGTCTTCGCTCTCCCGTTCAAGAACCACTTATCGGTAAATCATTCCGCCCGGGCCGACGCGAGCGTGTACAGTGTACACTTCGCCGCGCGGCGCGAGAACCGACGGAACGGCGAGAGGCGAAAACCCGAGATGCGACGGAACTGAGAACGCGCGAGACCCGGACGGCGACGCGTACATGCGAGCGGTGCCACGAGAGATAGAGGTTGTGAGGAGAGGTTCGCAGCCACAAGGTCGCGGTGGAGGTGCCGTGCCGCGTGTGTCCGGCCGCGGTACGTTGAACGTTCGCGGTCGCGCGATCGCGATTCAACGCGATTCGCGGTTTGCGCGCCGTGCTGCTGCCGGGTATCGTCAGCCTGATCGTCAGCCCGGTGCCGTAGAAAGAGACGAAACTTGGCGCCATTTGACCCAAAGGGGTAGGGGAAGGTATTCTTTCTGGATTCACACACTCTCCTATCTCAACGCAGTCGTGTTTACATGGGAAGAATTATAATGCAGTGCGGGCCGTTGCTTCGCCCGATGTGTCAGGTGAGACAGATTACGCCAGGGACACGCCCCCTAGACCGTACACGGCACGTACAGGCTTCGTTCCACAGAGCTTGCAGCGAGGCGTTCCCAATTGGGCGTTCCACTGGAAAATTGGTCAGCGAAGAGGACGGGCGCGCTCGCGCGGAGCTGCAAACGCGCATTCGGACGCGAGCGCGGATGCGCCGTCTGCTCGTGAGCCTCGTCGGCCTCACCTCACCGCTCGTACGCTCGTACGCGGTGACACCGAGCCTGCAACGGCTGCCACACATCCGCGGCGGCAGCCGCCACACCACATCGACGGCGATCGCCGTCGATATTGAGCAGCTGATCGTCGAGCGCACGGAGAGTGTGCGCGCGCCGCCACTGGACACGCGCACTTATCGGCACGTGACGCTCGCCAACGGGCTGCGTGCGCTGCTCGTGCACGACGCGGAAGCCGATCGCGCCGCCGCAGCCATCGAGGTGCGTGCGGGCCATTTTAGCGACCCGCTGGACCGGGCAGGCCTCGCACATCTGACCGAGCACATGATGTTCCTTGGCACGGAAGTGGAGCCGGACGAGGGTGCGTTCAAAGCGTTCCTGCAGAAGCACGGCGGCTCGTCCAACGCATTCACCGGCATGGAGTCCACCGGCTTCCACTTCTCAGTCCACCCGTCGCAGCTTCCCGCCGCGCTCGAGAGGTTCAGCGCCTTCTTCTCGTGCCCGTTGCTTCGGGAGGACTCGACACGGCGTGAGATGCGCGCTGTGGACTCGGAGTACCGGCGCAACCTGCAGGATGACTCCCGTCGCCTCTTTCAGCTCCTCAAGACCACGAGCGCAGATGGCCATCCCTTTCGCAAGTTCTCTACGGGTAACCTCGAGACCCTCGCGGGCGAGGGCGGCGAGATCGAGATCGAGACCGAGATCGAGACCATAGGGGGCGAGGGCGGCGAGGGCGGCGAGGGCGGCGAGCAAGCCGTTGCCTCACCGAGCAGCAGCAGCAGCAGCAGCAGCAGCAGCAGCAGCAGCAGCGGTGCCCACCATGCAGAGGACGGCGGTGTAGCCGACTCCGTCAGCAGCAGCAGCAGGCTTGAGGCGCCCCACGAGGCAGTTCGGCGATTCTACCAAACCCATTACCGAGCCGAGGCGATGCACTTGTGCGTGCTCGGCGCGATCTCCCTCGACGAGCTCGAGGCGTGCGTGGTGCGCCACTTTGGCGGGCTGCGTGGCGGAGTGGTCGCGCCCAGCACGGCGCCGAACGTCGCCGACGACGCGGGCGTCGCCGACGAGCTGGCTGCTGCTGTACAGGATGCGGCGATGGCGGCGGTGGTGGCCGAGACGGCGGCGGTGGTCGCAGGCGTCGCAGACACGCCCAACACAGCGCTCCCACGCGGCCCCTTCTCGGACAAGCAGCGTGGCGGCCTGCTGCGTGCGACGCCTGTTCGCGAGACGCGCCTGCTGCGGTTGCTGTGGGAAGTCCCTCCGGAGGCCGAGTTCGCAGAGAGCAAGGCGATGCGGCTGCTCTCGTCGATGCTCAGCTTCGAGGGCGAAGGGGGGCTGGCGTGGCTGCTCACCCAACGGCTCGACCCGCCGCTCGCGACCTCGCTCTCTTGCGGACCATTGTACGGGATGAGCGATGCCACGCTGTACGGGATCACGCTCACTTTAACTCCCGAAGGACTTGCCAAATACGGAGACGCGATGGAGCTCGTGTTCGGCTATGTGCGCATGCTCACCAAGCAGGCCGCCCCGGGCGGCCCCGGCATCCCGCAATACCTCTTCGACGAGCGTGCGGCCATGTCGCGGATCGCGTTCGCGTACGCGGAGCAATCGGAGCCGGTGCGATGGCCTCCGATGTCCTCCGATGTCCTCCGATGGCCTCTGATGGCCTCTTTTGAGGACCCCCGATGACCTCCGAGGGCTTCTGATAGCTTCCGATGGCGTCTGACGGCCTTTCGGAGTGCGTCCTTCATCAGGTGCCGCTCGTCAAGGCGCTCGCCGGTCGACTGCACTTGTACGAGCGTCGTCCTGAGCGCGTGCTCTCTTTGCCGTTTGAGTGGCCGCACGGGATGGGTGACCCGGCAGATGCGGGCAGCACTGCCGCGCAGCTGCATAGTCTCCTCACAGATTTGAATGACCCGTCCGAGATGCTCACGCTGTTGGTCTCGCCCTCGCCGCTGCAGACTCCCTCGACTGAACGGTGGTACGCGACCCCATATGAGCTCCAGCCGCTGCCAGAGTCCCTCCGCCGAGCGTGTGCGATGGCGACGCCCCATCCAGAGCTACGGCTGCCCCCGCCGAATCCATACGTGCCATCGGACCTCTCCATGCTTGAACAGGTGAGCTTGATGACCTCCGATGACCTCCGATGACCTCCGATGACCTCCGATGACCTCCGATGACCTCCGATGACCTCCGATGACCTCCGATGACCTCTTGTGACCTCTTGTGACCGCTGAGGGCCGCTGATGACCGCTGGTGACCTCTTGCGACCTCTGATATCCTCTGATGAGCGCTGGTTGGACCTCTTTGTGCTGAGCAGCCGACGCGCGAGGCGGCGGAGGGCTTCTGGGGACGCTCGCCTTCCCGACTCACGAGTGACTTTGACGAAGCCGCTGAGGGCGTGCGAGTGTGGCATCTCGACAGTGGCCGTTTCGGGCGACCGCGCGCCTCCATCCTCACGCTCGTGCGCACGCCGCTCGTGTCGCAGGCCGGCGCCGCGAGCGCGCGGGCCGCGGTGCTGTCGCAGCTCGGTACTGACCTGCTCGTGGATGCGCTCACCACGACGCTCGCACCGTGCGCGCTCGCCGGGCTCAGCTGGTCAGTAAGCTCACACCAGGGAGGGCTGCTGGTGCAGGCGAGCGGCTACTCGCAGCGGCTGCCGCAGCTCTCGCTCGATCTCGCGCGCGCGCTCGCCGCGTTCCAACCCAAAGCCGAGCGCTTCGAGGTCCTGCGGGAGATCCTAATGCGCTCCTTGCGTAACCGTCAGCAGGAGCGACCCTTGTGGCACGCGCAGTACGCGATCACGCATCACTTGACGGTGCCTGCGACGCATCATGAGGCCGCGCTGGTGAGCCGAGCGATCGATCGGGGCCCCTGATGAGCCCCTGACGAGCCCCTGATGCCCCTGATGAGCCACTGATGAGCCACTGATGAGCCCCTGATGAACCCCTGATGAGCGACTCGTTGATGCTGCGTGATTACATCCCGTGTTGGGCAGGCGTTCGCGCTCTCGGACTCGTGCACCGTAGATGCGGTCGCCGAGCATCTCCGAGAGATGCTGCAGGCCAATTTCGTCGAGATGTTCGTGCATGGCAACCTGCTCCCGATGCATGCACGCACCCTCGGACGCCAGTGGCGGGAAGCTCTCGCCGGCTCCACGCCGCTCCCACCCGACTGCGCGCCGCTCCCGTCCACGGCGCTGCTGCCGACGAGCGTCGAGTTGGGCGGACAACCCACACGCTTGAGCGGCGTCGCTGTAAACGCGGCCGAGAGTAATTCGGCCATCGAGCTCTTCATGCAGGTGGGCACGACGCTGAGCTTGCAAGAGGAGGCCCAGCTGCTTGTGCTCGCGCAGGTGGCCTCGAAGCATGCATTCCACGTGCTGCGCACCCAAAAGCAGCTCGGGTACGTTGTGCAGTGCTCCGTGCGCTCGGTGGGCACGTCACGGGGTCTCACCGTCCTCATCCAATCGAGCGTGCAACCTCCGGCGCAGCTCGAGGCCGAGATTGAGAGCTGGATGCGCGAATTCCGCAGCGGCCCGCTCGCCGAGCTGTCAACCTCGAGCTTCGCGGAGTACCAGAGCGCCGTATCGGCGCTGCTCGATGAGCAACCCAAGACTCTCCAGCAGGAGACCTCCCAAATATGGGGCGAGCTCGTCGAGGGGACCTATCGGTTCCAGCATGAAGCTCAGCTGGCCCGTGCGGTGCGCGAGCTCGAGCTGACGCAGGTGAGATCCCCACTGATGACCTCCGACTGCCACCGAGGACCTGCGTTCGCCACTAACGACCTCCGATTGCCACTGATGACCTCCGGTTGCCACTGATGGCGCAGGTAATCGGACTGTTCGACGACAGGTTCGCCGCCGACGCGCCGCACCGACGCGTGATCGTGTCGCACTGGTCCTCGCAAAAGGATGCGGGCGCCGCTGAGCCGTCGCCACAAAAGGCGGCAACGATGGGCGCGTGACGAGAGCTGCACACTTGAGTCCACGCCGCGCTCCTGTGGCCCCACCGGTACCTCCAGTGCCGGTACTACGTAATGCGCTCTCATGGCAAGCACCTCGTGGGGCGTGCGAGCTTTGAGACACGGGCAGGCGCGCACTGTCGTACTCAGCCGCGTACTAGCCCGGTTGTTTCTAACGCTGAGGCGTTCGTGGTTAGTGGATGTAGTTGTCACTTCGGGGGCGCGCCGGGCGGCAACGCAACTAACGTTCAACGTACGCGGAAGCAACCGGCTCGAAGGGCGGTGCGCGCGGGTACGGAAGCGCTGGGTGGACCGCGCTCGGCTTGACGCTTGTATCGGAAATCGTCGACTCTACAACGCACGACACGTTGCACGAATTTGTTCACAAACACACAATCATTAAAGGCGTAAATCCCTGCCGGGAACACCGGACGAACAGGAACACCGCCCGGCCCGCCCGCCGGCGCGTCCCGGCGCGCCACCGACCCGCGCGCGACCCGGGGGCCGGCCCCGCGGCCCACCGGACGGGACCCCGGGGCCGCGGGCCCGCGGCTGTCAGCCCCGGGATCTCGACCGTGGCGCGCGCAAGCCGCAACGCGCGCAAGAACATCGACGAAGACCCCTCCACCGCACACGTAGGGCCGCCTGAGACGAGAGGAACTTTGATCTACCCCAACCGCCTTTGGGGAGCAGGCCCACAGCAGGGGTCAAGATCTCTTCAGCCCCGCGGCCGCGAGCAGCGACACAACGAACGCGGGCCCGGTGCCCGCGCGCAGCACGAGGCCCGCGCCGATGAGCATCACCGCCGTGTCGCGCTTCTCGGACATGTCGCGGCAGGATATTGCGAGCTCAACGCCAGAGAGCGCGAGCAGCACGCCGAGGACCGCGTTGGGGAAGGCGGCGAGCACCGTGGCGAGTGAGGGGCCGAGCGCGAGTGCGAGCGCCATCTTGACAAAGCCCATCAGCATCATGGAAGAGCCCGTGCGCGCACCGAAGAGATGCTGAGCGGCGAGGCCGCCGCAGCCGTGGCAACTAGGAAAGTGACCCAACCAGCCGGTACTCAAGTTCATCAGACCGATGCTCATCGCGATCGTCGTGACTGTTGCAGGCCCTTGATCCACCACCGGATCGGTGCAGCATGCGCCCTCCCCTCGCGCCTTGCGGTGGGCGGCACGGCGACGCCCTCTCGCTGGGTACAGGTCAGACGCGAGCCTTGCCGTCGAGATCACCGCATTGAGGAGGGTGACCGGGAGCTGAGGGAGGGCTGCGCGGTAGAGCGCTTGCATCCAATCGTCCGCGCTGATCTCCAATGGGTTGAGCGGCGCCAGCGGCAGGTACACGCCCCATTCGACGCTTGGCGCGCCATGCCGGGCAAGCACGACCACGGCTCTCACGAGTCCGAGGACAAAGAGGACGAGAGACGCAGGGCGCAGCCGATCGCCATACAAGAGGGCGGCGAGCGCGGCGGAGATGACGAGCAGTCCGAGCTCCAGGGCGCTCTCGGTGGAGGTGCGCCACTCCTTGCAACTTGTAAGCGCAAGGGTCACGCCGGTCGCGAAGACCTTGAGGCCGAGGCCCAGCTGCAGGCCGCGCACGACGGAGAGCGGGATGACGCGCTGGCACCAGCTGATGAGCCCGAGGCTGCCGAGGACGAGGAACGCGCCGCCGAGCCACACCGTCGAGGCGACCATCTGAGGGTACGAGAGCCCCTCGGTCAATGCGACTGCCACCACCGCGTGCATCGGCTGGATGGGCATCGGCAGGTCGAAGAGCACGCCCGCCCAAGCAGACCACAGGCCGCTGAAGAAGACCATCGCCGCGGGTTCGGGAAGAAGCGTGACGCCGCCTTTGGAAAGCGCGACCACGTCCGGTAGGAAAGTGCCGAGATCGCCGAGGGCGCCTGCGACTTCGCCCCGGCGCAGCATTCGCGATGGTGCTGCGATCCGAGCCACGCGGGAAAGAAATCCCTCATGCTGCGGCTCGTCGTCATCGTCGTCATCTGCCACGCCCTTGTAGCTGCTGTTGCCGTCATCGGTGTCGTCGCCATCCTCGACGCCGCAGGACGTATCGCGTGCCATCTTCACCGTTCCCGTTCCGTTTCAGGGCCCTCTCGGCCAGGCACACACCCACAAGCCCGGAGCATGTGCGCTTGCTTGCGATCTTCACGCAGCAAAGGACTGGCCTACCGGTAATTAGGAATATGAATATAAGTCAAGTCAAGTCACATCCAACGGTTGGCGTTTCTGTGTGGTTATAAGTTACAGTTTATAGACTTGAGTTGACTCTTCACTCCCTACTAATTTAGCATTTAGGACCAGCATCATCTTATCGATTCCGTCGTATATTCCAATACCCGCGAACCCGTGGCGCGCCACAGGCTCAGCCCCCTTCCCGGCCCGCGAGCCGCGTCGATGACTGGCGCTGTCATTCGGCCCCGCGTCTTGCATAGCACACCACGGAGCTGTCTCGGCGCTCGCCCGATCACGTGACGTGTCGCCCCTCCCGCGCGAGTGCTGCGTCCTCACACGGAGGGCACGCTTGCCACATTCCCCCTTACATTCCCCCGCACAACGCCACACGCCCGGAGGCATAGCCCTCGCGAGGCTCACTGCGATCAACCTCGGCTATCCCGGCGAGACTCACTGCGATGGCTCGAGCTCGGCCATTTTCGTATCCAGATCCGCGAGGACGGTCTGCAACCGATCCGCTTCGTCAAAGTCGTCATTGTCAACGGCCGCCTGCATTTGCTCTTCTGCCTTGTCTTTCTGCCGCCGCAGCTCCGCAATCTGCTCAGCCACGCCGCCGGCGGCGTCCGGCATCTGCGCCGCCTCCGCAGCCGGTGGAGCCTGTGCGGCAGGCGGCGCCGCCGCCGCGGGCGCCGCTACGAAGTCGAAAGCACTGGCGGCAGCGGGCGCGGGCGCTGGCTCTGGTGGTGGTGGCGCCGGCGCGGCTGGCTTGCCATCGTCGCTGTCATCATCGTCTGGCGCTGGCGCTGGCGCTGGCGCTGGCGCTGGCGCCGTTGGCGTTGCGGGTGCCGGCATAGCCGGCTTGTCGTCGTCGCTATCGTCGCTATCGTCATCCTTAGCAGCGGCCGCCGGTGGCGCTGGTGTCGGTGCCGGTGCTGGTGCTGGTGCCGGTGCTGGTGCCGGTGCCGGTGCTGGTGCTGGTGCTGGTGCTGGTGCTGGTGCTGGTGCTGGTCTCGTCGGTTGCACGGCCGGCTTGTCATCGTCGCTGTCATCGTCGCTGTTGTCATCCTTAGTGGCGGTGGCCGCGGCCGCCGGCGCGCCCACCGGCCTGCCCTCGACATTCAAGCTCCATTTCGTCATCAGTTCGACCAGCTGCGCATTGCAAGCGTCCAGCTCATGCCTGAGGAGCTCCGCCTGCGCCGACTCCGCCTGAGGAAGGAGGGCCTCGAGCGCGCCCTGGTGCTCGCGCAGCAACACAGACTTTGCCTCGTCGAGCTCCTTGGTCTCCGAGTTGAGCTCCGCCGCGAGATCCGCCTCACGGCGCACCTCCGCCAGTTGTGTCGCGCGCTCGCCCTCCACCTGGGCAGCCAGAGTGCCCACCGACGCGCGCGAGGTGTCGATCTTGGTCATCAGCGCCTTGAGCTCCGCCGAGAGGCGTGCCGCGTCGGCAAACTTTTGGGAGGAGGCCGCGAGCTTCTTTTCAAGCTCGAGGCGCACACGGTCATCTTCAGCCGCCCCAATTTGGCGTGTGAGCAGATCCTTCTCGGCCTCGAGCTGCAGCGCGCGGTCGCCGTGCTGCCGCTGCGCGGCGCGGCATTTGGCCACCTCCCCCTCGAGCTCGGCAAGCTGCTCGGTGCGCTTCGCCTTGTGGGCCGCAAGGGCTTTGGCCGCTTGCACCACGCGCACCGCGAGCGCCGATGCATTCCGATGCGCCTCGATGCGCTGGGCAGCCGCGCTCTGTGCCGCGGCGGCGGATGCAATCCAGGCGTCGCGCTCTGCCTGATCGGCGGCTGCCTTTGCCAGGCTGACGTCGTGCTTGGCCCTCTCGCCCTCGTACTTGGCACGCTCCTGCGAGCTCATCAGAGCTCATCAGAGGCCATCAGAGGCCATCAGAGGCCATCAGAGGCACTCATTAGTCACCATACGACCATCAGATCGCAATCAGATGGCAATCAGATGGCAATCAGATCGAAATCAGATCGCAATCGGAGCGCAATCAGCGGCTCGTGCCTGCGAGGTCGCCTCGCGTGAGGCCGCGAGCTTCTCCATCTTCTCGCTCAGCTTCTTGAGCGTCTTGCCGTGCTTGGCCTTGGCAGCGTCGATGACGGCGTCACAGCGCGCGATGTTCGCGACGCACTGGCTCGCCTGATGAGGGAGGCAATCATGATGAGGGAGGCAGTCATGATGAGGGGCAATCATGATGAGGGAGGCAGTCATGATGAGGGGCAATCATGATGAGGGAGGCAGTCATGATGAGGGGCAATCATGATGAGGGAGGCAGTCATGATGAGGGGCAATCATGATGAGGGAGGCAGTCATGATGAGGGGCAATCATGATGAGGGAGGCTGTCATGGCGGATCAGGGGTCGTCATCATAGGCGCTCTAAATGGCACTCTAAGTGTCACTCATACCTCCGCCTTCTTGAGCTCAAGCTGGCGCATGAGCTCGGCGATCTCGGCCTCAAAGGCGGTCTGCTTGCCGATCCACTCCTCCTTTTCCTTGGTCACGTCCGCCGTCTCGAGGCCAATGGCCGCGGCGGCTTCGTCCGACTTGGCGGCGAGCTCCTTCTCCTTCACAGCCAAAGACGCCTCCTCGGCCTCGAGACGGCCCTTTTCGGCGGCGAGGGCGCTCGAGGTGGAGTCGTTGGCGGCATTGACGGTCGCGGCCTCGCGCCGCGTCTTCTCCTCCCGAGCGACGAGGCATCGGCGGCAGTCCTCTGCATGCGATTGGAAAATCTGGAGCTCCTCGAGATCAAGCTGCGGCGCGAGATCGAGCGTTGGGCGACCATTGGGGGATCTTGGGGGTGGGGGTGGGGCGAAGCCGAGAGGGATAGCCCTGTGGGCCGGCGGTGCAGCGGGGCTTTGGGAAGCTTTGTCACACCAAAATAAGGAGTGCAGGCGGGGGGCTGCATAGGGTGTGCTCGCTGCACCTGCTCTTTCTGGATCTCTGCCGAATCATACTCATTCGCCGCTTTCGCTTGGCCGGCGATGGCGTCTGCCTCTTGGCTCTTGAGATACTCGATCTGGGATCCGAGTGCCGCCGCGCGCTCATAGTCCTCCGCCATCGCCGCCTCACCCTGTGCCTGCACCGCCGCCTGCACCGCCGCCTGTGAACGCGCCACATCAGCCGCGAGGGCGGCACGCTTCTTGATGGAGTCGGCTTGGATCAGGTAGAGCAGACGGCGCTTCTGCACCAAGTTGGAGGCCGCGACCTCCGCCTCCGCCGCCTTGAGCTGCAAGTCCAGATCCTCGTCGGGCACCGCGACCACCGCCGCGGCGGCAGCAGCGGCGGCAGCCGCCGCCTCGGCGGCCTTCTTCGCTTCTTTCTCCTTCCTCCTCTTCTCCTTTTCGGCAGTCTTGATCGCCTCCGCGTCGGCAGCGGGTAGTGTCGCGGTGGGAGAGGCCGACATGCCCATGAACATATCCATGCCGCCCGGCGCGGCGGGCGGTGGCGCGGCCGATGCACCGCTACCAAGGAAGTCAAAGGCGGAGGCTGTGGCGGGAGATGGCGCAGCAGGCGAAGACATGAAGTCGAAACCGGAGGCGGTCGCAGGCGCAGGCGCCGTCGCCATGCCTCCAAACATGTCGGGAGTGGCTGTCGCGCCGCCTGCCATGAAGTCGAATGCCGATGCCTGAGGCGCTGATGGCGCCGACGAGATGTCCATGCCGCCGAACATGCAGCCGCCACCTGCGGGCGCGGCCGGCGTCGCCGCGGATGGAACGCCGCCGCCGCTGCGCGAAGGCGTGGTGAGGGCGGCGATCCACATCTCCGCCTCCACCTCCGAGTCGGCTTGGAATGAGAATTTCTCGTCGCCGGCGATGAGCTCGATGCGGCTATCGTCCGGCGGCTGGGTTGGATCGCTGAACGGCGTCGCCAGCGCACCTTTCGCGCCGAGGTCGAGCGACCATTTGGCCGTACTTGGGCCGCCTTTTGCGTCCTCCTCTGTATTCCAAAAGTAGAGCATGTCGCCCTTGAGCTGGAAGAAGCGGCGCTGCCAAAGCGGCGCTGCAGCTGCGCTGGTTCGGGTCGACTTGGCCTTGGCCAGCTTAGCGAGCCAGCCGTCGAGCTCACGGTCGCTGGCCATTGTTGAGAACGCGCGGCGATTGTGCTGCCTGCGACGGAGCGCTTCTAGTTTAGCGGACGCGGCGACACCGGAACTCTTCGGGATGACGAATTCAAGACCAGTCAAGACCAGTCAAGACCAGACAAATTAAGACGAAACCTTCATCCAGAGGTCACTTTCAAAACTGTTTAGAGTTCCGGAAGTATTTCCCACAGGATCATGGGCGGCGGCGCCTTCCTTCCGCCATTGCCGCAAGTCGTGCTTCCGTGCGTTATTGGTGGGGTGATGGGTGCATTCAGCGCCGTCGACCTCGCCGTCGATCTATCGGACAACCAACCCCTCATTACCGCATGGTACTCTGCACAACAGACACTGCCCATACTGTCACAGTGGCAGCGCTTTGTGCTGCCGCTCTTGCTGATTGCACTCGTTGCCAAGCTCATCCGCATCACCATTCCCGGGTTCCGCGTTGGTGCGGTGGGCTGCACGGTCGGTCTCGCTCCGGCCGTGATCATCCCGGCAGTCATCATCACAAGTATTCGAGCGAAGAGGATTCTTGACGCTTCGGCGTTCCAACCATCGGTCGAGGACCTCGCCGCCATCACTCAGATGCACGCCATTCGCCAGGTACTCTCGTTTTTGATGCTCGTCAGTGGCGTGCGAGAGTACAGCTTGAAGCTGCAGGCAGCGACGAGCCTTCTAAAGCAGAAAGGGGCATGAAGGCTTCTATCCAGATATGCGTTCGCCGGTCGGTCACGCACGTTTTCCGCTAATTTTTTGTGTCGATGTGACGTGGCGCAAATATAGATGCTCACACCGGTGTAAATATGGACGCGAGCGCTGAATCTCTCTCTTTTGACTATCGCCTCTTACCTCGCCGGGGGGCCGCGCCCTGCTGACGTGGTGTTGCACGGCACTGGGTGACTATGTAGCCAGTTCGCAGCTGTGTGTAGCTCGATACCCGCCCGTCACGCCATGTAGGAGGCGTCGTTGAGCGCGACGTACTTGTTCGGGTTGTGCTGCATCGACTTTTGGCGCAACTTGCTCCGCGCTCCGGGCACGTAGTCCCTTGGAGGACCGGCGGTGGACGGTGGCGCAAGCTCAAGGAGATCATCCTCAGGCGAGACACGCATGAGCCGGTACACGTGCCACGCGAGGTTGTAGGTGAGACTCAAAATGGAGAGCCCGAGCACGACGAGCGAGACGCCATCCCATGGAAACTCGCTCCCGTGCATGAGCACGTTGCATGCCAGCATGGGCACGTCCTGCACCCAATGCAGCCCAAACGCCCAGATGAGCAGCTGCCGCTCTGCCTCGAGCGAGAGGGCCGCGCCAAAAGCCGGCAGCTGCGTGCGGCACGCGAAGAGGAAGACATCGGGTCCGCACAGCGCGAGCAGCATCAGGCATACGAGCAAGTCGTCCTTGCGGTCGAGCGCGGTGCGCAGCTTCGCGCTGAGCAGGTACTCGTCGTTCATGGTCACGATGCATGCATACGAATTGTACGCGAGCATCAGCGGCGGCAGACCGACCAGAAAGATGTACGGAGCCGGCGCGGCCACCGACCAGAGGGCCACGTACCCGAACGCAAACGCGCCCGCGAGGTTGGCGAGCGCGAGTAAGCTCGACAGATAGTGCAGCCAGGGCAGGTGCACCACCGCCTCGCCCGAGACCTGTACCGGTAGCGCCTTGAGCTCGGGCTGCCGCTCGAGCGCCGCGTACAGAAGTGCTGTGCTCGTCTCGCCGTCACCGAATTCACGCCATTCGATCGGAGGCAACTCGCGGTAGGTCCGATTGGGTACGCCGTAGAGGATGCGCACGCTCGCGGAGACGAGGCCGAAGACGCTCGCGAGCTTTTCGCGCAGCGCCTGGCGCTCGATCGGGCATCGCAGGATGACGCTGCCACGGCCTGCTAGGGTTGCCTGGAGCAGGATGGCGGCTGGCGAGCCCTTCGGGCCGAGTCCAGGGCTTTCCCTCGGCTCGTCCTCATCGTCCCCGACGACACTGTGCACGGGCAAGAGCCCGTGCTCTCGCAGCCTCGCTAAGTCGCCATTGGTCAATCGACTACTACCGACCCCCATCGGGCTCCGCGTCGGATTGTTGCTGGCGCTGCTCGCCATCACCCCCATGTCCTCCGCAGACGAATTCGGCGGCCTCAGAGGCGCGGGCGCCGGCGTCACCGCGTCCGCGCGCCGCCCGTCTGTCCATCCGTCCGTCCGTCCGTCCGCCCATCCGTTGGCCACCTGCTCTCGCTCGCGCTCGAGGAGATCCGGGGTAGCCGTTAGGGTAGCCGTTAGGGTAGCCGCCGCGTGTGGAGCGGCGGGCGAGGGCGCCATGGTCGGCACAACGGTGGAGGGTCTGCTCGTCGACGGCAGTGCTGCTGCTGGCGGCGCTGCGTGCGGCGTGGCGGGAGTCACGGGCGCCGTACTGCTGCTGCTAATACTACTGCTGCAGCTGCCTCCACACTTGGGCACACGCAGCTCGGGCGCCTTCGACGAGGCCAACGGGACGAGCATGGCGCGCAGCACCGTCTTTGGGAACGCTTGCACGATCGGCGTGAGGCGGAAGGCCTCGTCGAGCGGCTGCACACGCTGCACGGCCGGATCGAGATGGCGCATGAGTATGAAGCCATCCGCGCTCGCGCCCACATTCTCCTGGAAGAGCTGCCCCATCAGCGGGCTGCCTTCGATGTAGACCGGGCCCAGCAGCGCGTTCAGATGCAGGTCGCCCACGCGGTTAGTGACCATGAGCTCGGGAATGCCGCTGGCGTCCGGCGCGGCACGGTACGCGATGGCATCCCTGGGCAGGTCCATGCGCGTAGGCGCCATGTACTGCACGCGCATGTACGGCTGATCGCGCCAGAGCCACAGACCCTTGAGGAAGCCATAGCCAATGTAGGGCTGCGAGCCCTCGGCCATCAGCTGCAGCCGCACGATGTTGCCGAGAATGACGGAGCCATCATCGGTGAGCACACCTGGGTAGTAAGTCAGGCCATTCTTGAGCCGCGGCTCGCCGAGCAGGTCTATCTCCATTTTTTGGGCCGCTCAACTCTCGCTCGCTTCGGCCGTCGTCCCGACCGCCGCCGCCCTAATGCCGGCACACAGTGTGCCCGCACTCAGCGTGCCCGAGATCGCGCGCCAGCAGGCGCTGGAGGCGTGGGCGGCTGCCGGGCTCGCGGAACAAATGACCGTGCACGTGGTCGCGCTGAAGCCGCTCCTCGCACGCGTCTACGAAGACAAACTGCGCGACCCTCAGCCGAACAGAGCGGCGGCGGATGCGATCACCCAGTCGCTGCAGCGCGGCCGGCGTCACTGGTCCCGCGACGATTTTGCCGCGTGGTACGAGCAGAACACGCTCCATCCTGACGGCGCCGCGTTCAGTTCGCAGCAGCAGCAGGCAGCCCCGCGGCCTTCTTCGCCACGCCCGGGCAAGCCAGGAAACCGGCCAGGAAACTCGCCACGCCACTGGAACTCGCCGCGTGGAATTGGTCTCGCGACGCCGAGCGCCACGCCCTTGCCCACCGCTGCCGCATCGACGCCCGCGACGCAGCCACAGCCGTTCCAGCAGCCGTTGGTGCCGACGCCACCTCCGCGCCAGCCGTCCGACAGGCCCACGGGCGACGCCACGTACTCGGCCCGCGAGGAGTACAACTTCCAGCCGTCGCCCGATGGCAGCGTCTGTAGCGAGACGTACGGTTCGAGCCCCTCGGCGAGCGGCTCGTCGGTCACCTCGCTCGCCTCGACGTCTTCGGCGCAAGGGCGACGATCGGAGTCGGACTCGCGAGAGATGGCCTCGCGAGAGATGGTCTCGCGCCTCTTTGAGCGCCCGACGGCGTCGCGCGGCGCCGAGCGCGGCACTGAGCGTGGCGGCGAACGCGGCTACTTCCGCGCCGGGTCGCTCGCGGGCAAGCCGTACGGCGCCGAGCGGCGCCGCCTCGAGGCCGAGGCGCGTCTCGAGGCGGAGGAGGCTGAGACGAGTGAGTCGATGGGAATGGACGAGCGCATGCGTCGCCTGCACGAAGCGGAGGCACGCGCGGCGGCGGCGCTCGAGCAGCGCATCGCGGACGCTGCGGCGTGGGCAGCCCGCGCGGCCGCGGCGATGCGCGCCGAGGCGGCGCGAGCTGCCGAGGAGCAGCGCACTAAGTACCCGGACGCTGCAGCTGCCGCAGACCGGCTGTACGCGGATGCGGCGGATGCGGCAGCCGAAGTGCTCGAGGCCCGGTACGAGAGGGAGGCGCGCCAGGAGGCCGTGCAGCAGGAGGCCGAGGCGGCGGCCGCCGAGCACGCCGCTGCCGCCGCGGAGAAGGAGCTACTTGCCCTCGAGGCCCGTCTGCAGCGAGAGGCGACCGAGCGCTCCGCAGCGCGACGGGCGGCACTGGAGGCGGCCGAAGCTCACGTACAGCAGCTGCGGCGCGAGGCGGAGATGGCCGCGGCCGCGAAGCTCGGTGTCGTGTACGAGCCGCTTGTGTCCGCGCGCTCTGAGCGTGCTATCCTAGATGAGGCGCTTCGCGCTCAGTCCGGCGCTCCGTTGGACGCCGATGCGCGCAAGCAGGAGGCTACCGGTGCGGACGCGGACACGGACGCGCCGCTGACCAAGCGGCCGCCGTCGCCTCATGTCGTGTGGGAGCGGCTCCGCGTCACCATGTGGAAGGCTGAGAAGACGGGTGAAGAATGGCTGCAGGAGCAGCTTGAACGCGGGTTGTGAGAATGTAGAGAGAGAAGGGGCAACTCACTGCGAGCCGACGACTCACGAACCGAGCGGCACCGGGCCGACGGTGGTCGGTGCGGGGGTCGACTATAAGTCGACTAACGTGTCGCGTCTACGCACTACGGTCACCGGGCGGCGAGCAGATTGAGCTGACGCCGGCTTTCCTAGTTTTTAGAAGCACGACCGGTACTACGTACATGCGAATGCATCCGTACATTCTGCATCCGTACATTCTGCAGGCTTTCGGGGCGCCTGCACTGCAGCCTCAGCTCGCGCAGAGAGATCGGCGTGGGCCCTCGCCGTCAGAAGCGGCCGATCGCTCTCCGTTTCCTCGAGCTCGCGCGTGACAAATTCGGCGTCCAGGTGCTCGGCGTCCACCCAGCAGTCCCATTCCTCGCTCAGCCCCTTCCATCTGACCAAATAGGACCACACATCCGTACCCTTGAGACGTCTCCGAGCGAGGAGGCACTCAGGATCGGCGCTGTACCGCGGATCGTCCGCATCGGGGTCCTCCTCGTCCTCCTCATCCTCTTGCGCTCGAGGCTGCGGAAGTGGCTCCGGCGGGCGAGTAGGTGCGTTCATGTTTGGCCGGCTGCCTCGAGGCGTGCAGCACATGGCCTCCTGCAAGAATCGCTGCGCCAGAGCGGCCTCCTCGGCGGCCTGCCGGTCATCCTCTTCATGGTACGCCGACGACGGTTTTGCCTTAGGGGGCTTCTTCTTCTTCGCTGGCCTCGCCTTAGGTGGCGACGACGTGTCGGTCATCGAGTTGGCTAGGCTGGAGTTGCATGGCTAAAATGTAATTGAATCGATTGTCTTCAGGGGCAAGCAACTATAAGGGGCGGTAGGGCGCTCGCTCCGGCGCTGAGCGGCGCGCACACAGCGGGCGGGAATAAGCATGCATGCATACCGGAGAATATCCGTCCATTCACAGTGACA
>Ga0210240_100735_pt1 | contig 28104 bp, 23 predicted proteins | sample ChrtobMetP5a_4mM_FD_155463 | JGI IMG/M metagenome (GOLD analysis project Ga0210240, IMG submission 155463) | Chrysochromulina tobin associated microbial communities from unialgal haptophyte culture, Seattle, Washington, United States - P5a_4mM | ecosystem: Host-associated > Algae > Haptophytes >...
GGCCCGGACGTGCGCCGTCGGCATGCAGCCCGCTGCAGCATGCTCACTGAGACGCGCGCCGTGCGCGTCTCGCTCGCCTTCTGAAACGGCTTCCTCGCCGTCGAAGAGCCCGCGCTGCTCTTCAAGACCTTCAGGTTGTAGAGCATCAATTGCTGCCGCAGCCGCTTGAAGCCACATATCGTCAGAAGCGCGGCAGTGCGACACTCGTCGCGCCACGCCGAAGGTCGCCTGACCCTTCCGGTCCTTTGCCCATTGATGAGGCCCTCGCGCAGGCCCCCGAGCGCTCCCGCCATCGAGCTAAGGCCGCTTCTGCACGGTTGATGAGCCCTTGTCAGGCCCAAACGATCAAAACTCGTCGGAGAAGGGCCGCGCGCGCTCGACGCGCGGCGCCGGCAGTCACCAGACCCTACCGATACCTCGGCCCATCGGAACAGCCCTCGCGCAGGCCCCTGATCGCTCCCGTCGTCGGCCTGATGCGGTGTTGCATTGACCTACAGTAGACTTCCTGAAAAAGGCATGTAGATGAAGCCCCGGTGCGCCGCGATGATCAAGAGCAAGTAGATGAGGATGATGCCCCGAATCGGGGCTATCCAGTAGTGCCGGTTGCGCCGAGATCTGCCCTCCCGATCGCTCGCGCCAGCGATGGGCACCAAAGGAGGCGGAAAGGCGACCGCCATTTTGATTGCTTGCTGCTTGCTTGCTTGCTTGCTTGCTTGCTTGCTTGAGCAACAGACTTATCCTACTTTGCCTGCGACGAGTCCTAATTAGGTCGCACTTCTGACTTCAGCGCGAACCCTGGCAACCTCGGCCTGCCGTACCACGTCGTCGTGCTGCCCGAACTTTGCAATGCAGTCTCTCAGAAGGCCGCCGGCGAGCGCGGCGGCGGCGAGCGCGGCGGCGACAGCCGACGGCGGCGGCAGCGGCAGCGGCATTGGGGGTAGCAATGGCGGCGGCGGTGCTGCTGGCGGCGGCGCTTCGCCAGAAGGGACCATCGGTTGGGTACGCGAGCGCTGCCGCATGCATCTGTATGCGAATCCGGAAAGGGGTGGCGTGGCGACCGACGCAGAGGTGGATATGCTCAGTGCAACGCTCCTCGGGCAACTCTACTCCAATACGGCGGAGGATGACGCACTGCAGGTGATTTGCCATCGATGGCCACTGATTGCCACTGATGGCCACCGATGGCCAACTGATGGTCCCATGCGCCCACCACGACTCGTCACGCACTGCAGGGCGACCTGCTCAGCCTGCTCGGCCTCGGCGCGCTGGAGCTGATTGCGACGGTGCTGCCCGCACGGGTGCGTGTGAAGGACGATCTGGAGCGGCTGCTCGCCGCCGCTGAGCATGCGGATGCGGACGGGAGCTCGAGCGGCGGGCTGGGTGGCAGTGGAGGTGCCGGCGGCGGCCCCGCAGCGCCCGACACAGCGCCCGTTGGTTGCATGGCCATGACCACCACGTCCAAATTAGGCAAGTCGCAGCAGGAGCTCGAGGAGGAGCAGAGGCGCACGGACGCGACGAAACTTGCCAAGGAGAAGCGCCGCGCCGCGCTCGATGAGACGCGATCTCCCGACGAGATCGCGGCCGAGCTCGAGTGGCTGAGCGCGGCCGGATTCGAACCGGCGACGAAACGGCTTCGTCAGGAGGAGGCGGCGAAGGCGGCGAAGGCGGTGAAGCCGCTCGCGCCCGACTCGGCGCTCGCGCAGCTGCGTAGTCTCGCCTCCAGCAGCGGATTGGGCAAGGCGCTCCCAGAGGGAACTGTACAGCGCACCGGAAAGGGGTGGGAGGAGGTGCCGGTGCCACCCGCCCCAACCACGAGACTCGAGCCGAGGCTGGTCCAGATGAGCGATCTGCCTGAGCATGCGCTCCAGAGCGCCGTCGTGGGCGTGGCGCTCGATTCGAATGAGAAGATGCTCGTCGACGCTCCGACGGGTGCAGGCAAGACGCTCAGCACGACGCTCAGCACGACGCTCAGCACGACGCTCAGCACGGCGCTCAGCACGACGCTCGTAGGCGCTCCGACGGGTGCAGGCAAGACGAGCTTAGCTCTCCTCGCGATCGAGCAGTACTCGGTCGCGGTGGCGCTCAGCACGACGCTCAGCGACGCGGAGGAGGCGCTCGCGACGGCGTCAGTGCAGGTGAGCTCAGTGTCCCTGCCTGCCCTCTCAAGGATCGTGATGGACGTCTGATTGCGTCCGATTGCGTCTGATCGCCTCCTTACTTGCCGGCCTGGTTGCCGCAGGTGAGCGCACTAGAGGATGAGTGGAGTGCCGCCGAGGCCCAGAAGATGCAGACCAACTCGCGGCTGCGCGTCGAGTCTCGTCAAGCGGAGAAGGCGGCGAAGGCGGCCGAGAAGGCCCTCGCTCACGCGCATGAGCGTATCCAACAGCTCGAGAAGGCGCTCGAGGACGCGGAGGTGGCGACGCTGCCGGAGGCGGCGACGCTGCAGGAGGTGGCGACGCTGCCGGAGGCGGCGACGCTGCGCTCTGCCCCACCGGCGCCGCCTGCGGTGCCCGTTCTGTTGGCCGGCTTTCCGAAGCCGAAGCCCAAAGCAATGGTGCCGAGCGCAGAGGCCACCTGTGAATTCGAGGCTACCTGTGAACGCGCAGAGGCCACCCTGAGCGCTCGCCCATTGAGGAGCGTGCAAGGCAAGCTCAGGGAGGCACAGCAGACGCTCTCGGCGAACGGGCCCGCCTTCGAGCGTCGTGATGAGCGGCATGCGCCCACCACGGCAGCGATCGAGCAATATTCGGTCGCGGTTGCGCTCAGCACGACGCTCAGCGACGCGGAGGAGGCGCTCGCGACGGCGTCAGTGCAGGTGAGCTCAGTGTCCCTGCCTGCCCTCTGAAGGATCGTGATGGACGTCTGATTGCGTCCGATTGCGTCTGATCGCCTCCTTACTTGCCGGCCTGGTTGCCGCAGGTGAGCGCACTAGAGGATGAGTGGAGTGCCGCCGAGGCCCAGAAGATGCAGACCAACTCGCGGCTGCGCGTCGAGTCTCGTCAAGCGGAGAAGGCTGCGAAGGCGGCCGAGAAGGCCCTCGCTCACGCGCACGAGCGTATCCAACAGCTCGAGAAGGCGCTCGAGGACGCAGCTCTGCGGACTGAGGAGCACGACGACGACCAGTACAGCGCTACCCCACAGGCGGCGCGGGGCGGCAGCAGTGTCGCCAGCCTCGGCGAAGGGCACGGAGGCGTCGCAATGGGCCACAGCGGCAGCGGCGGCGGCGGCGGCAGCGGTGGCCGGCTCAGTGGTCGGGGTCGCACGTTCGGATTCGGCGCGAGCCCCGTGCCGAATGCGTACGATGCCTGGTCGGTCAATCCCTCGCCCTTGAGTACCGCCGACTCGCGCTCGAGGCTGAGCAGAGGGGGTGGCTTGGCTCCATCGCCCGGAGGCTTCTCTAGCTTCGACTCGCCTGCTGATTACGTCTCGCCAGCAAAGCTTACACTCGATGAGGTGCTCTCGAGGCGAAAGCAGGGCGCCGCGAGCGCTTCGGGACACGAGGGGCGGAGCAACAAGCCCAAAAGATTCCGCCCGGCCAAGTGGATCATCCGTGTCGTGTTTGGCAGACCAAAGCCCCGGGAGTGACCCGCCGCGCAGCGCGGGCCAAGGGGTTTGCACCGGGGACGACCCAGTGACGTCCCGATCGAGCAAGGCCACTACCTCGCGGGCAGCACGGCAAATCGGTGGCGGATGCTGGAGTCATCTCGCCAAGTGCCGAGCAGAGAGGCGTACCTACGGTTTAGTGTTTACATTACTCTCATAAGATCTAGTGACCACCTCGCTACTACTTATAAACCCGCGGCGCGAGGCCACCCCTCGGTGTAAGTCGAGCTCGAGCGGAGCGGGGAGGCGCTTCTAAAAGAAACCACGCCAGGTCGGGTGCCGGCTAGTAAAAGCTTGTAGCTAAAACCCCATGTAAAAACCGGAAAACGAAATGCTGGCACGACCACAGTTGACAGTATGCAGACCACCAGGGCTTGACAGTATAAACCACCAGGGCTTGACAGTATAAACCACCAGGGCTTGACGGTATAAACCACGGTTTCAATTCCGAGGTATTCAGCGACCCGATCAACGGGCGGGGGTCAAGGCTTGTTTAAAAGGTCAAGGTTAAAAAAACGGCCTTCGCGCAAGTTCAGCGGGGGCTACCATAGATTGGCCACATCCTCTCCGGCGACGATCAGTGTGCCTCTGCACTTTTCCCTTACTTTTCCCTAAGGGCATGTACATGGGGGGGGTAACGTGAACGAATTCGGCATGGGGGGGCGGATGGGGGCCGATCGCGATGTATACATGTGCCTAAGGATCCTTTAAGCGTGGCCGCTTGACGGGTTGGGGGGTGGGGTTCGGACCGCTGGTGAGTCAATATACGGTGCGGCGCGATCGCTGCGTAGCATCGTTCAAAAGGCACATCTGCATGCATGCATGTGCATGTGTACGTTTTGGTTTGTTCCCTTTCAAGGTATCTCGACGCAATACGGAGGAGCCCGAGAGGCGTCGGCTGCTGTCGCCCTTCCGCGCGGCGCGGGCGGCGCGCCGGGGCATGACGCTCATCGCCGTGTCATCTGTGCCGTCTCTGCCTCGTTGTTCTCTGTGCCGATGTTCTCTGCGCCGCACACTCGTTGTTCTGTTTGCCATCGCAGCCGCAAGTGAGACACCAACCACCGTGCCCCCGACGGTGGCATCTCCGTCTTCGCAGAGACCGCTTCCGCCGAAAGCGCCTCCGTTGAGATCGCCGTCGCCGAGAGCGCCACCGCCGAGAGCGCCATCGCCTCCAAAGTCACCAGGCCCGCGAATGGTGAAGGTCATGTCTGGCGCCCAAATGCGCCAATTGCATGCGACGATGGACACCGACGCCGACTCGAAGGTCTCGCTGGACGAAGCTTTCACGTTCGTCAAGGTTCTACGAACCTCTCTCGAGGCCCAAAGCTCCTTTCGAATCATGGAAACAATGGACGCGAACAAGGATGGACGTCTGAGCCAGCAGGAGTTTGCAAAGGACCTGAGGCACCTGAACATTCCAGACGAGAGGAAGGCGCATTTTCGACGCAAATTTCCAGCCTTTGACGATGACGGAGACGCAGTCCTTTCCCACGAGGAGGCGTCGCCACTGTTCAACTTCATGTTCAGCTTCCAGAATCTCGACGTCAACAAGGAGTGAGAGCACATTGCCGCGCTCAAACCCACTACCCAGCACCCGCAGACCCAGACCGCTCTCTCCCCTACACCCCTCATCTCTCACTGCCGCGCTTTTCTCTGCGTGCCTGTCATGTTTCACGCTCCCTCATCTGCCGTTCGGGCTCTCTGTCGTGTCAGCGATGTGCTCACCATGCGAGAGTTCAAGCAGATAGCGGCGGCGAAGCTCGAAGGCGCCTCGCGCGAGCAGATCGCCAAGTCGGATGAGGAGGCGAAGGCCATCTTCGCTGGCTTGGATGCGAATGGCGACGCGCGGATCGACGCCAAGGAGCACTTTGCATACGCGAGCGGCACATTTGCAGGGCTCGCTGCCATGCAGGCGCTGTTTGGACTCGCCGACACCAATGGGGACCGCCAGCTCTCGTCGGATGAGTTGGTCGAATGCCGCTCGAACCCGAAGTTTGGAGGCGCCGCGGCCTTCCATCATGCCCAGGATTGGATCCACAACATCGAGGCAGAGGTCGAGACGGAACTCGAGCTCCGTCAGGTGGGCGCAAAGTTCGAGCTGTGAGATGCATGTCGAAGTGTGGAAGTCATGACGTCAGGACAAGTCCTGTATACAGCAGTATACTGTACAGTACGTTGTCTGTCTGTCATCGCGGGCGTCCGACACAAAATGCACGACCCTCAGCCTTTGTCGACATCGGGCAACGGCGTGCACCGACAGGCCACTTTTCCCGAAATGTGGCCGGCGAACTTTAGAAGAAACTACGCTCCTCTCCATTCTTGATTCTAGAGCATTATCCAGCATTCGAAACGAAAAAATCATGGGGAAACAAAAATTAATGTGAATTCTAATCAGTTCAGAAACTTCACTTTACATCCTAACCCTAACCCGAACCTGCTTGCTTGCTTGCTTACGTCCTGCTCGTGCCAAACTTGAACAGAGGATGGTGACTGTAGCACGGCAGCATGCCTCGACGCAGGAGCGTCGCTTTGTTTGTTCCCACTTGGTCGAGCTGAAAGACGAGCACGTCACGCCGGCGCGCGCCGAAAGGCGTGCCGCGGTGAAGAGAATTCGTGTCAAAGCAGAACCCGTCGCCCACGCCACCAAGCAGCAGCAGACGACGAGTCGCAAACCGCTGCTGCACTTCCGCCTCGGCGAAGCGCGTGCATTCGAATGGGCTGTTGGCGTAGTAGAGCGTCGTGTGACTGCCAATGACGACCTCAGGCGGATGCGAGTCCTCTGTCACGTTGGACGCGAAGACGAAGCACTTGAGTCGGCGGCCACAGCGATCGTGATGGTGGATGCCCGAGACGTACTCTTTGGTGCTCAGCTCGCGGGCCGGTAGACGTAGCATATTGATCGAGGAGATCTCGACCTGGCCAAGATAGGCTTCGGCGAGAGAGCGGAAGCGTCCCAATGCGAGCTCCACCACAGGTTGGAGTGATGAGCCCACGCCTTGCAGTTGAGGTGCCCAGCCCTTGCTGCTGACCGCCGTCGCCTTACCGCCGTGCACCGCATCAAGATGACTAAGTGCATCGCTGCCAAGGGCATTGCGCAGGCCCCAGGCGGCGCCGTCAAAGCGAAAGACGCCAAGCCGCTCCAGCTCGTGGGCAGCCTCGTCGACGCCAGCCCACGGCATGCCAGCCTTTTGCATTTTCCGATGCCGACCAGCTGCATTATGAAAGCTGTTGGAGTCGAGCGAAGGCCACGGATGGATGAGCTGGGTAATTCCCTGGCGTTGCTTGATTGGCCGGAGCTCGTGATCGTCGTGCAAAAAGGCCAGCTGCAAGCGCCGTTCCTGCAAATTGCCATGCAGCAGCAGAGATTCCTTGACGTGCTGGGCGATCAGCGACGAGAAGTTCCACCGCGCATCGAAGGCGACGCCAAGCGAGCCCACAATTAGTCCTGAAGCGATTGCCTCCGCTCGGTCGATGGGAGATGCGGCACGCACTGCCATGTCGTAGTCATGCCAGACGCGCGCAGCAACGCTGGCCCCGAGAGGGAAAAAGAGTGCGGCCGGATCGGCCTCGTTTCGAGCGAACGGATTGAGGCGTAGTTGCAGAGCGCTGCCGACCTCGTCTGACGTCGACATTCGTGTGGGATACTGGTACTGTAGCGGAGCGGAGCGGAGAAACACACGCGCAGGGGGGGGGGGGGGGGGGAGAGGGGGGGGCGGGGGGGGGGGGGGGGGGGGGGGGGGGGGCGCGGGGCGATTCTCGGGGAATTTTAGCTGTTCATATTTCAGTCTATTCACAGGCATTTCAGGCAATTCACAGTGCAGGCGGCTCTTCGGGATGCCGAGCACCTCTTCAAGACCCTTAACGAGCTCGTCCACGAAGGGCACTAGCCGGTCCGCACCCGCATACACTCCCGTGGAAAAAGGTGAGAGCTCGTCAGCGGGTTGGCAGTGGCGGACGGGTATGCAATTCGCGTGTGCCTTTTGCACCTTTTGCATGTGTTTTGTGGGCGTCTTGCTGCTGCTGACGGATGACGCCGAGGTGGCAAGCAAGGACTGGCCATGGGCCATTCTTCCACGTGCTGAAGTTGAAGCGGCAGCCGCAGTAGCATCGGCGACCGCATCACCAAGTGCCGCCCCCCTCCCACGCAGCAGCGCGCCGTCACCGCCATCGCGATCGCCGTCATCGCCACTGCTAAATTCGCCACCGTCGCCACCGTCGCCGTCGCCGCCGCCGCAGCCGCTGCCGCTGCCGACGCCACCGTCGTCGTCGCCGCCGCCGCCGCTGCCGACGCCACCGTCGCCGACGCCACCGTTGCCGCCGTTGCCGCCGCTGCCGCCGCTGCCGCCGCTGCCGAACCTCCCGCCCTGCGCTGCTGATGCGGAGCTGCTGGCCATGGCGCTCGAGGCCATCGATCCCTTGGGCACGCCGTTTGCGGCCACCAAGCAGTGCGCCGCGTATCCGCGCGAGAGCGAGGGAGCTCACTGGCCCGGCTGGTCCGATCTGACGCATCTATACACGACGCAGTTTGTGCTGCCTGCGGAGGCGAAGGAGGCGACGACGTCGCTCCGGCTGCGAAGCAGCGCGGGCGACTTTAGCGCTTTCTATCAAGACGAGAGCCTCCACTCGAAGGGCGGGCTGCTCGTTGTGCCCTACCCCCCCAAAGCATCTCCACGAGGAGCCCCTGTCCATCTGACACTCGTGCCTGATAGCGCTCGCGACGGCGCTCAGGGCGACGGCACGAAGATCCAGGCTCTCTGGATCAGTTTCCGCGCCGCGAACGCCGTGTATGACTGCTCGCAGTACGACCACTGCTGCACGATCGTGGACGATATCCCCGCGGCTGGCATCGCGAGCGGCACGTGCGACCTGCAGCCGCCGCGATGGCAATGCTACGAGCCGTCTGGTGCTCCGTGGCGCCTCGGGCAGCCCGTCGGTGCCGTCACGTTCCTCGGCCCTCTTGCGGGCTCGTCGATGGCCGATGGTGGCTCGGTACTCATCCATCTGGAGGACGGCGCTGACGTGAGCACCCCGATCAGCAACACGTACGTCGAGCACCCGGTGCGCGACGATGCGGGATGCGCGGCAGTGTGTGCGGCGATCCAGGCCTCGCCCACCCTCGACTTATACGGTCGCAGCGGCGGCAGCTGTGCGGGCTCGTGCCAATCCACGTGCCGCACCGAGCCGTGCTCTCAGCCGCAGTGCGTCGGCTGCTACCAGCTCGTCGATGCCTCCGCGTGCGTGCTCAGCGGACGCCCGCGCATTCGCTCTGCCCCTGGCTTCGGACCGATTGTTGTCAACGGTTTCGGCCGCGTCAACGGCCGGAGGATGATGGAGCGCATGCAAATGAGTGGCCAACCGGTGTGGAATGCGCCGAGCGCGAGTGTGCTCAACGGCTACGGCGGCAGCTGGCAACGTTGGCGTACTCTCGAGGACGCGGAGCAACACACCCGCTGGCGCATCATGTCGGGCCTTGTCGAGCTCTCGAGCCGTGCCCAACCCGAGGCTACCGGCCGCCGCTATGCCGTCGACGTGTCGGAGCTGACGGTGGGATGGGGGCCCAAGCGTGGCGATGGCACCGTGCGGCTGCAGTTCGTGCGCGTGCCGCTCGGAGGCGAGAATAGCATAGAGGCGAACAACCAGCCCGCGCGCCTCTACGATGTGAAGACGCCGGGGACGTGGGTCGATGCCGCCGACGGCCCTCGCATCACCGCCGACCGCTCCTACCTCGGCTACCTCTACCTGCACACGGCGGACGACAACATCAAGGTTGACTCGTCGTTTTCGCTCTTGGAGCACCTGACGCTCGTCCAAGGCAACATCGGCTCAGCAATTGAGCTCGGCACGTACGGCATTGGCATCCGGCGCAACACGCTCACGTCGACGCTCGTGCAGGGCGTGTACGTGCACCGCGTGACTCAATCGGGCGGGATGGACGATAACCTGGGCTCACTCCTTGGCAGCCGTACGTGCCCATGGGGCCTCACGATTGAGGACGTGTCCATCCGTAACGTCTTCGTGCCGCGCGGCGTGGGCAATCGCATCGAGTCAATCGTGCGCGTGGGCACGTATGGACAGCCTACCGCGCGCTTTCAAAGTTTGACGAACCTTGACCGTTGGTACTTTTGCTCCAATGACTGGTGGCTCGATGATCAAGTCATCCTCGGCCCGAACGCTCACAAGCCCGCCGCCATCTTTCGCAACGTGAGCTTCAGCGGCTGGAACGTGCAGGTGACGCCTCGGACGGTGAGCTCGCTGTATGGCTTCCACAGAGGCGCCCCGACCGTCTTCGAGAACGTGACATTCGACACGGTGCAGGTAGATCGGCTCGTTTTGGAAGGCGTGCATGAACTCCCCGCGACACTCTTCCAAACGGCATAGGGGACGTGTTGCGTGAAGCGAGTAAACTTGGAGCGAATCGCCATGGGTTAATTGCGCCGTTGCGCGTGCGTCTGTCGAGTCGGTCCGGTGCCGGGCCTTGGTCCAACTGCGTGCGTGAAGCAATCGTCAGTGTACCGTGTATTACATGATTACATGTTATTCCGAGATACCATACCGGGCATGCACACGGGACGGGATACGGTATCCAAGTATCATTTAAAACACCCGTATACAAATCGTATACAAAGGGTCCCGCGCCGCGACACGCGACACGGGGCATTGTATTCCGTACGGTACCGAGAACTGTCGGTCACGCGCATATCGGACGGCGCGTCTCTTCAGTCTGCAGGACCGGAACGGATCCGGATCTGAATCGGATCGAACCGAACCACGGAACCAGCCGAGCAACAGCAAGCCGCTCAAGCCGCCAGAACTGCTCCCAAACCTTCGACAATGCTCCATGCACATGCGACCATGTGGTACAAAAGCGCAAGCCGGTTTGCGCGCAACAAAGGCTTGGAGCGTCCACCGGCAACAAGACAGAGCTACCATGCCGATGACGAGGGCCCGATAACGATGGAGTTGCCACCGAGGGACTGAGGAGATTGCGGGTAGCCTGTGCTCGTCAGGGCGCTCGGGTTGGCCACTCCCCGTCGCGCTCTCCAGCGGGCGGTGGCCGCGTCCACGGCAGCGGGCGGGCGCGCGGAGCTCGTCGCGGCGCTCGTCGGCTGCTCGGAAGCGTTCTCGAGAGCTCGACTGCTCTCTTTGACAAAACTGCTCTCGAGCCGGCGGCGGAGGGAATCCTCATATTCCGCAGGCGGCGGGAGCGGTGGCTCGACGACCTGGCCCTTGAGCAGTTTCGTCACCCAGCGGCGCTCGGCCTGGCGACACACGTCGAGGAGATCCCGGCCGCTCAAGCCGACTGCCGCCGCGCCCAGGCGCGAGCACACGTCGGCCGTCAGATGCTTCGCGTACATGGCGAGGATCTCCGCGCGCGCCGCCGCCTCGGGCGCGGGGAAGTGAACGCGAACGTCGAAGCGGGAGAGGAGTGCGTCGTCGAGGTCTGCCCGACGGTTGGTCGCCCCGATGAGGGTCGTGCCTGGCTGCGCTTCGAGACCATCGAGACGCCGAAGCAGCACTGAGAGCACCCGGCGCGACGCGTCGTCGATGTCGCGAGAGCGAGAGCCCGCGAGCGCATCGAGCTCGTCCACGAAGACCACACACCGGCCGAGGGCGGCGCACGCGTCAAAGAGTGCTGCGAGCTGTTGCTCCGCCTGGCCGAACCACTTGGAGAGGATACCTTCTAAAGGCGCATACACGAGAGGGAGACCCGCCTGGGCCGCCGCGATGCGCGCCGCGGTCGTCTTGCCTGTGCCCGGCGGTCCGTAAAAGAGCAGCGCCGCTGCACGGTCTGTGCCCAGGCGGCGCGTCCCAGCCCGCACAGACGCAAAGGCTTCGGGATACTTGAGGGGAAGCACGAGCACCTCCTCCACCTGCTCGCGCAGCTCGGCCGCGCCAGCGAGCGCATCCCACGATGCCTCTGGTGGAGCCGGCTGGCCATCCGGCGGTGGAAACAGGACGCGCGCCCCGATCCGCTCGAGGCTCACAATCGCCGCCTCGGGCGTGCGCGGCTGACGTCTACTCACCTCTAAGGCCGGAAGAGGAGGCGCCGGCGGCGGGAGGCCCTGCTCTTCCTCCTTCTCGGGATACCAGCGGTCCGTCTCGGGTGGTCCCTCACGAGCCAACGCCTCGCGGGCCGCCTCGCGAGCCGCCTCCCGAGCCGCCGCTCGAGCCGCTGCGCCGGTCAATGGTCGGCGGAGATCAACAGTCTGCGGGACCAGCGGTTCGTCCGGCTCGTCAATCTGGCCTCGTACGGACCTCCGCCAGGTACTATATGCGTCGTAGTTTGGACGCTCAGCCATGCGGATGTTTGTGCGTGCGGTCACCATCGGACGAGCAGCGAGGGCTGCAAACGCCACCGATGGAAGAAGTAGCATCACACCCGGGGTCCCAGGAGAAGAGAGGCGCCCCGCGCGCGGGATCGAACGAAATCACAGTCACAATAAGTCACAAGTCCGTTACTGTTCCGTACTGGTGGGTAAATATAAACCGGGGTTACCGGTACGCAACGGGCTGGGAGCACTCCCCGGGCTGGCTGGAACCCCGGACTCAAGAGGTCCCCCGCGCTCACCATGGCGCTCACCATACGAGACTCTTACCGGACCACCGTCACACGACCTCACGAGTACACGGGCTCCGCTGCCTCCGCCCCGAAGTCCGATCGGCAAAGTTGAAAGGGAAAGTACGGTACTGACCGGGGGGGAGGCTGATCTCTTTTGCAATGCTCTTTTCACTTTTGATTACTCTTTCCGTCTGTTCCTGGACCTGGTGGCACTTTGGCTTTAACTTTGCCTTTGCACTTTCGACTTTATGGGACCACTCTCCCCGGCACTGGTGCTTCTGGTCGGGTGCTAAACCTAAATAGTGGACTTTCACTTTGAAAGGCCGGTCGGAGTGTCATGTCTGAAGGCATGTCGAGTGCGTCCACCTCCACGTCTGTCTCAAGCTCTGTCTCTGTCTCGCTCTGAGGGCGGCGATGACAAACGAGGCGGGGCAGAGGTACTCCGGGAATACGAGCTCTCAGTACGCTCTCCCCTCTACAACTCGACACACCTCTACAACCTCTGCCTCGTCCGCTGGGAGGCACGGGTGCGCGGCGCCCATCGTCCCTTCCTCGAGGACCTCTCCCAACAACTCGTCGGCCGCTAGCTCATGCCCCGGCGCCAGGCCCACGAGCGGAGCAACGGCTAGCTCACTGGCCATCGCATGGCGTGCAGCGGCGGCCGCGGCCTCCGCGGAGGCTGCCTCGGCGGTGGCCGCTGCCATGGCTGCTGAATCGACCCACTGCAACTCAAATTTTGTGTGCTTCGTGAGTTTCCGATGCTGTCGCCACTGATGCTGCGTCATGCATATCATCCCGCATCGCTCGCAGCGAATCGCCTTGCCCCTGTTGAGGCCTTCAATGCACATGCCCTCGTGCGCGCGGCGTTCCGTATCAGCCTTGAATCCAAGGCCGCAGCTTGCACACTGGAACTGGCGCTCCGTCACGTGCTTGCGAGCAAAGTGGCGCTGGAGCTGCTGCAGCGTGCCAAACTGCAACTCGCATTCGGGGCAGATTGCGGGCACCCCATTGCGTTGGGCATTTGCGTCGTTGCGCATTGCGATCTGGTGCGTGGCTCGCCTGTGCTTATCGACGGCAGCAAGAGACTCGAAGCGCTCGCCACACTCGAGGCACGCGAACTTGCCGTCGGCCGCGCTGGATTGACCGCTGATGCGATCGAGCATGTCTTCGCGTGTGGGTCGTAGCACGCGCGCGTCGGCAGCCTCCACGCGGGCTGGGTCGACGGCCAAGATGGCCATCATTCTCGAGAGGAGGGTCACTTCCCAGGGCCTGCACTAGTGTACATGAAGGGTCGACATCTTTATTCACACACTCCCGGGACGCGCCTGCATGAGCGCCGCTGTACTGTGTGGTCCTGTTTCTAATTCACACACTCCAACACTTACATGTACTAAGCAAAAGACATATTCACACGCACGGTTGTACGTTCACACGACGCACGACACCGCACTCGTGAAGTGCTCTCCACGACGCCCATTTGCATTCTCTGCCGACAAAATCTCATGTGTGCTCATTTATGAAGTGTCCCTTTACTCCCTCCGATTGCTGAGCGTCGTCTATCACGCGCTCGCGCTCGCAGAGCCGTTTTTCGGAGACCATGCTCGCCGTCCTCTCCGCTCCCGCTGCCTTCTTGCCGGCCGTGCAGCTGCCGGCGTCCCGCTCCCACGTGCAGGTCCGTCGCCCAGGAACATCCTTGCTCTGAGGCCGTGTCTGGCCGCCGGCGCAGCCTGAGAGGCGTCACAGCGCGCAAGCCAAGGCATCCGGTTCCCGGGCCTCATCCGCCACGCTCACGCTTGCGCCCTTCTCGCCAACGTCCTCCGCAGATGCGCATCGATGACACCTTTGCACCCGCTGGCATGGGCAAGGAGTACCTTCAGCAGCCGCGCAAGCCGCTCTCCGAGTACGTCGGCGCGTCGCAGGAGCTGGCCGCCTTCCCTGGCGGCGTGGTGCAGCCGTGGGACCCGATGTCCTTCTCCAAGCTGAACATGGTCAGCGGCAACAACCCCGACGTCGGATGGCTGCGGGAGGCCGAGCTGAAGCACGGCAGGATGAGCATGCTCGCAGTGACGGGCATCATTGTGCAGTCGTCGGGCATCCACCTGCCGGGCAATGCGGAGATCGACTTCTCGGGCGCGTCCAACTGGGCCACCGCGCCCACGACGCTGCCGCTTGTCGCGTGGAGCCAGGTGCTTCTCTTCATCGGCCTTGTGGAGGGCTGCACCTCCCAGGGACTCTTCGACCTGTATAACGGCGTGGGCACCCGGGAGCCGGGCAACCTGGGCCCGTTCTTCGGATCGGGCATGCTCTCGAAGGACAAAAAGGCCGCCGATCTGATGCGCCTAAAGGAGCTCAAGAACGGTCGGCTCGCCATGATTGCCTGGGCCGGCATCATGTCCAACCACTTCATTCCCGGCGCGCTGCCGGGCTGCATGTTCAACTGAGGGACGAGCATGGACGACACAAAGTCGCGCGCCTTTCGATCCCGTCTCACGACCATTCTGCGCGCCTTGCCGTGCACGAGAGCGAGAGTCACAAGAGATAGAGTTACGAGTCCCCACCCTCACCCTGCACCCGGCGCGGCACACAGGTAACAGCACCGCTGGAAAAGATCCTTGTAGTGCTTTTGTTGAGGTGGCCGTGTATATGCCTGAGGTGCTTACTCAAAATACATCCTGAGCCTGATCTGATTATACACAGCCCTGCACCCGGTTTATAACGCTTCCGGCTATGGCGTTCCGGCACCGTGGCGCTTGGTCCTTGGACGGGACGCATCTGTCCCCCCCCCGATCGCCGAGGGCGGGCGTCAGCCGCGAGCCGGCACGGTCGCGGCGGGCCGGGCCGCGGACGCGCGCCCCCCCCACGGTCTTTAAAACGACCGCGGCGGTAATCAATGTTAAATCAATGACCATAATAGCGGGCGGGGGTAAGCGTCGGGTAAGCGGTAATGAAGCTCGAGCGTCGAGGGTACGACATAAGTCATAACAGAGAGCGCGTCACGGGCACATAGACGATACCAACGTGCAACGACTCGCGACGCAAAGCCACGGTGGCCGCGCGTGGAGGCCCCGCGCCGGCCCAAAGACATATTTCAAAGCTGCCCCGGTGCCCCTTCCTCACACGAGTAGCCCCACGCCTTCGAGTAAGCTTCCCACTTCTCCGCGACGAGCTCGCGTAGGCCAGCGGGCAGCGGCTTGTGCGCATTCTTCTGGTACCCTTTGAGCTTGGGCCCTCCTCGCTCCACACCATGGGGCTGACCCACCTGCAGCGAGGCCACGCGCTGCTTGACGCACTCGTCGAATCCCGAGAGGCCGAGCTCGGCGTACACGCGCCCGACGGCGGCTGTTGGGTCTGTCGAGAGCTCCTCGAAAGACATCTCGACCAGCCGACCTGCCGGGATCAGTGCCCGGTCCGCCGCGTACTCTTCCCACAGAGTGACGAATTGCTCAAGGATGAAGTCATGGATTTGGGCGTTCGTCGGCTGCGCCAGGTACATGTGCCAGTAGGTGGTATCGGCCATGTGGCACGCGGATTGGTACACGACGAGTGGGTGCCGGTGCAGGTACACGAACGACGCCTCTGGGAAGAGCTGTAGCAGCAGCGCCACACGCGCCGTGTGCACCGGAGACTTGAGCAGTAGACGCTTGCCACCGCAGCGGAGGCTCAGCTTGCGCAGCAGGTGGACGAAGGCGGCAGTCCAGCGTCGCTTGTCGGCCTCGGGCGCGTTCTTGAAGGAGAAGTACGGTCGGAACGACGGCTCGTCCGTCATGAATGTGAGCGGCATATAAGGCGATGTGCCCGCGCTGAGCACGTTGACCCCGAGCTCGTCCTCCTGCGGCGTGTCAAGGTCGAGCGCCATCTCGTCCATGGGGCGCTTCTCGGACACAAGGCCCGCGAAGAGGAACTTGACCGGCTCGAGCCACAGGAACGCCGACGGAAACGCGACACAGAACGTGGAGCAGTAGCCGAACGTGGCATCGTCGAGTGCCATCAGCGAGTGAAGCAGCGTGGTCCCCGTGCGCGGATGGCCAAGGATGAAGACCGGGCGCGGATCGATTTTCTGCTTCTCAATGGCGCGCCCGTGCATGATCGCCTCGACGACGCTGAGTGCCGAGTTGAGCACTGCGATCGCCGTCACGAAGGCGACGCGCTGCCAATACCGCAGCCAGTCAACGTGCCGGCGGCGCACGTAGAGCAGCTCGAGCCATGCGAAGAGGCAAATGCCGCAGATGGCGTTGTTTTGAAAGGACCAGCGGTGCTTGGGAGTGAAATTCCAAGAAGAGGCCGGCATGGGAGACATGGATTGGCGCGTGTTCCTGATTTAAGGATTGTGTGAACAAACAGTAATGGTAGACAGGTGTGCTCCGGACGTGGGTTGGTTGGGCAAATTAAGCCAATACGGCGCTTGTAAATTAAAAGTTGACTTGACTTGCCATGTCTTGAACTTGGTAATTATCGGCGCATACCCAGAGCCCCAGATCGGAATGCTCGCGCTCTCCTCCTCTGCCTCAATGTCCTTCGCGGCGCCGCTTGCCGCCCGCGTCACTCCTCGCGCGAGCATCTCCATGGTCAAGTCCGAATCCTTGCCATTCATGGAGCGCCCGAAAGCCCTCGACGGTGAGAAGCCTCACAATGCCCTCAAACGCACTTCAACACAGCTTGGCCCCGACGAGTAGCACGCATGCGCTCATCACCCTCCGTGTGCTTTGTGCCTTGGCATCACAGGCTCGATGCCCGGCGACGTGGGCTTTGACCCGCTCGGCCTCTCGTCGGCCGGAATCCCGCTCGGTTGGATGCGGGAAGCTGAGCTGAAGCACGGCCGCGTGTGCATGCTCGCGATTGTCGGCTGGATCGCCGCGGACATCGGCCTGCGCGCACCGGGGCTGCCGGCCGACTCGCCGCTGATGTCGGTGACTTCGTTCACCGCCCACGACGCCGCAGTCAAGCAGGGTTCTATGATCGTGCTGCTCATCTTCTGCGGCGTGTGCGAGATCGCGGGCTTCGCGGCCATCCAGCAGACGCTGGAGGGGAAGCGCGCGCCGGGCGACTTTGCGCTGACGGGCAACATCCAGGTCACCGACTCGATCAAAAAGGCCGAGATCAAGCACTCGCGTCTCGCCATGATGGCCTTCAGCGGCATCGCCACGCAGAGCGCCATCACCCACGGCGCCATCGGCTTCCCGTACTTCTGAGGGAGGGCTCGACCCGAGAATGGCGCCGCGCCCAGGCACGTGCAGCTCTCCATTCGCGACGGTCGCTTCGCTACCGTAGGCCTACCGCTGTATGAGAGCTTGAGAGGCGGCGCCTCCTGCCCTCCTCTGCCCGCCGCGAGCACGCGGCTGACCTAGCTATGGGGGTGCGATGGTGCCACGCCGCACGTGTTCGTCGCTCGAGTTATAAAACGTGTACCATTCTCGCACTCGAAAAGGCGCCGTATCGGGCTTCACGGCAAAATTCACGCTCACGATCGAGAGCATGGCCTTGTCCAAGCCTTGTGTGGCTTGACAGGCTCGCGCACGCTGCCTATTGATGCGACTTCGATATGTGGCGACGCTGCTGCTCGCTCCGCCAGTGATAACGCTGCTCGTGATAACGCCGCCAATTCGCCGCTATCGCGACCTGCATCACATGGAACTGAGCCCCGACGCAACGCGCATCGGTTCACGATTGTATGTCGCCAAGCATCAGCAGAGTAGCTCCAAGGCCCTTGTCCTTGCTGAGAGCGCTATGCACGTGCTCGAGCCGATAGCACGCGCATCTTCGTATGGCAAGCTACTGGCAGAGCTCGACTCGCCAAGTCGGCCGGCTGTGCTTGAGCAACCCTGGACGCTGCGCTACGAGTCGTTTGCAGCAGACGACGTTGGTCCGCGCGCCCACGAGTGCCTGTGTGGCGTGGCTCGATACTTGCCCGGCGAGCCCGCGGCTCGGCGTGGTGACACGGACAACGCGTTAGAGCTCGTGCTCGTGCGGACGCGCCGGCTCTGGTACCTCTGCCGCAATGTGGGTTCGGCAGCCTCTCAGCAGCAGCAGCGGCAGCAGCGGCGGCTGTCAACGTGGACGAGCCGCCCGTATAGCTTCTCGGCGGCGACCGACCCTGAGCTGGCGCTCCTCGCCGTCTCGCTCGCGCTGCAGCACCACGCTGCCTCTACTGGCCGCACCACCACCACTACTAGCGCTGCCGCCGGCGTGCTGCCACCGGTGCTGCTCGACCCTTGCTGCGGCTCTGGCACGGTCCTCTGCGCGGCGCGGCTGCGTGGGCTAAGGGCGGTGGGGTGCGACCTCAACCCTCTGGCTGTGCGTGGCGCCCGTGCCAACCTGGCATTTGCGGCACAGGAGTTTGGTTGGGAGGTTGCGAGTGTACCGACGGCGCTGGAGCACGATTGCACGACGCCGCTGCCCACCGAACAGGCCAAGACTGTGGGTTTGGTGGTGGCGTCGCTGCCGTGGGGTCGTGAGCAGCGTATCCCGCACGCTCGCTACCTTACCGATCTGCTCTGCGCGCTGGCCGCTTCAGTGCCCCACGCCAGCACCTTTGTATGTCTCGCCACAGAGGCGTTCACAGCGACGTTCACCGACGATGCGCGATTGAGAGCGGCCTTTGACCTCGTGGCTCAGGCGCCGGTGCACGGCAAACCGGGCGGTGCACCGCGCTGTCTGCTCTCCATCCTGAAGCCCACGGCGCTGGCAGCGGCGGCAGGCGCGACGGGCGAGATGGCGGCGGTGGCGGCGGCTGGGGTAGCCGCCGCTCACGAGCCTACCGCCGTGATCACCGCACTGCTGAGCGGCGGTGGGCAGCGCGGTGCGGACACCGACAGCGCTCCTCCCGCGCGCGGCGAGCTGCTCGAATTCCAATGTCGCACTGCCGCTCACGGGCGCCGTTGGGTAAGGGCTCACCACGAGCCACCCCGATGACGTCTGATTGCCTCCTAATTGCATCCCTCCTCACTCTGATGACGACTGATTGCCCCCCTCATCAGGTAAGGGCTCACGTCGAGGAGGTCATCGAGGGGGTTGGGGCGGCCGAGAGGGGCGTTACTGTGGCGGAGGCGGCGGCGGCGGCGTGGCGATGCCGTCTTGCTTGGGCAGATGAAGGCGCCCGCTCGTGTGCACTTCCCACAGAACTAGTCCTCAAGAGATTCGGCGGAACCAACTGGCGTCGGCTGCGGGGTGGCGCCGCAAGCCCCGACACGGAGCAACCGGGGTCCGATCTACGCACGGGAGGCAGCCCGGTACCGGTAGATGCTGGCTCCGGGATCGACACCACTGGTGTGCAGGGCGGTGCTTGCGCCATTGCCAACATGGGTGCCGGCGCACACGCCTTTTCCAGAGACGATGCCAATGCGGGTGCCAGTGCCAATACCGCACGCTCACTGCCGTCGGGTGCCAGTGCCAATACCGCACGCTCACTACCTTCTGCGTGGCGATCAACACACGATGAGTCGCTACGAGGCTTCGAAACAATGCTCGCCGCGCAGAATGCGGCTCGGAAGCGCCACCACGCGGGCGCTGATGAGCGCCGCAATCGGCTGCTCGACACGCAGCTGTTCCCACGAGGGCACTCACCTCACGATGAGTGCGCAAGCCTCTCTCTCGCGCGCGCCGAGTTGGCACGATTCAGCGCCGAGTTGGGCGCTCAACCGGCAGTTGGACCGGTGCTGTTGGGGGCGGCCGCCCTCCTGACCGTGCAGTCCCGGCGCGACGATCGGTGTGGCTGGGTTCTCGAGCGCTCAGCGCTGCTCAATTGCGGAGATGAGATGATGCGACGCCTCGTGCGCCTCATGATGGACTTCCTCGGCTTGCGTCGCGCGCCGTTCCGAGCGGGCGTGGAGGACGGCGCCGACGACCGAAGCAGTGCTGGCACGATCGCGTGGATTGTGGAGAATGACCGATGGACGCCGACAGAGTCGCTCGCGCTCGCGACGGTACTGCGACGCCTCGCAGCTCGGCAACCCATCGGCCGCCAGCCCGCCGGCAAGGTGCTCACTGGGCAGTCGATGCTTGCTGATGCGTACCGCGCTCGCCTTCTGAGCTCGTGGCGGGAGAGGCTCTTCTCGGACCTGGCCGCCTGGCGTGTGAGATTCGGCTGGGGTGGAATGTAGCGTCTGTGCGTGTGGGATGAACAAACATGTGTTAAAAACATGTGCACCACACGACACACATCACCGTGACACCGACGAGACACGACCGTTGGCGTCGCCGTTCGGCCGCCGCCACGCCCGGGATAGCGCCCCCGGCCGCGCCGCGTACACACGACCACGCAGGCTCGTGCGGTCCGGTGCGTGGCGCTCCGCAGCCACGCGCCGCGGCGCAGCCACACGACACGGCAGCAACGAGCCGCATTAACGCGGGCACAGACCCGGGCAGTCGGGACAAACCGAATCAACGCGGACAGTCTGAGTACGCTCATCGCAGGGCAGCTGTGAGTCGGCACGGCAGTGACCCGACCCTGAGCAACCTTTCGGCATCGTCGTGCACCAGCCACAAGACTCAGGAGCGTATAGCCTCCCGCGCGAGCCGTTCGAACACCGACCTCGCGCGGACCAACGCGCGCCCAGTAGCAGCTCTCAATAACGATTCGTATCCTTGTGAATCCCGCTGCCTTGGCTCCTGCGCTGCATGAGTCGGAGGTGCCCTGCCCCGTGCACGGGCTTGCTCTTCAAGCTAGAAGCCTGCATCGAAGCACGCACGCGGAGAGTACCCAGCAGCAATCATCTGCCCCATCGTCAAACCCGCCGCCTTGGCTTCCTGCGCTGTATGAGTATGGCGGGCTTTTCGTAGATTCACATGCACCCAGCGCTGCCGCATGGCGAGAGAGACGGGCAGAGCATTGCTATAGCGCTTCAACTCGTTGGCAGAAAGCATGGTCAGCTGCCAGGTTGGATCACGTGCAGCAGCGCGAGCGGCAGCGCTCCAAGCTTTGCACACGAAACGCAACGGGTCTAACTGACTCAGATTAAGGAATTGGCACACCACCACAAGAGCGTCGTGAGTGAGATCAGTTGTGCGATTGGTCGATTTAGCTCTGGCTGCCACCTCTCTTACTTGATGGATTCTCTCTTGGCGCCTCGTCTCCTCATCTCTTCGCCTCTCCTCCTCATCACTTCGCTGCAGATCGGCCCTTCGCTGTCGCCTCTCCTTGTCATCTATTCGCTTCTGCTCGGCGTATCGCTGCTCCACATGCCTTTGAAACTCGTGCTCCCAATTATTTCTTCGACGTCGCAGAGACTCATAGACTGCACAGTCCTGGCTGCCGATTGCGACCAGGTTCTCCGGCTTAACGGTGATCGATTCCGGAGGATTCGTATGGATGACGAGGGCTGCCCAGCGCATGCATGGCAGCCAGGTTACTAGTTTCACAGCTGATCCATTCAAGTCCAGGCGACCTCGGAACCCCGCAATCTCCATTGTAGCCCCTGCGTGGAGGGACATCGCTGCGCCCTCTGAAGCTGCCTCTCGTGCTTGCGCAGCAAGCACAAGCACAAGCGCGAGGAAACTTCGTGCGTTCGGTGGCTATAGGAACATCCGAAACAGTGAGAGGCGGGTGCGGACTTTTTGTGTCGTGAGTGCCGCTCGAGGTGATTACCCAGTATAGGTATGAAGTGTTCGGATAGAACTTCATAGACATCTCGAGAAAGGCCATGTGAATGGCTCCATTGGCTCCCCGCCGCGCCCTACCCGTCTGGCTTCTGACCGTCGCTGGCCTCCGCTCAGTGTCCGTGGTGCTCGCCATCGCACGGCCAGATCTTCTTGCAAATTCGCTATTCGCGGCTGAGCCGCAAGAGCTGACCGAACTCGGCGCGCGCATATTTTCCAGCTGGACACTCATGACCTGCTGCTTGTGCTTGCTCTGTGCCAAGGAGGGCGCTGACCCGTCGACTTCAACTTTCGTGGCGACCGCTTTCTCATTCATCGTTGCGCTCGCGCTTTTCGTGCCTGAGCTCGCCATTCATAGAACCATGACTCTTCAGTCTGCTGCCAGCCCCATGATCGTGGCGAGCATCAGCCTCGTCTGGATGACAGTGGTGCGCTGGCCAGGGCGTGGCGCGTCGTACTGGGTCGCCTTGTTTGCGGGCACGGCGTCGGTCATCGTCACCGCTGGCATGGGTTACGATGCCTACCGCGCTCACTTTCCTGGCCGCCTCGACGCCTCTCTTTTTTGGGATGCGGAGACGGCCCGAACTCTCTTCGTGGAGCTCGGCCCCTCCGGTCGCGCGGCGTACCGGGCCATGTATCTGGCACCGTTGGGGGATCTCGCGCTGCCACTCTGCTACGCGCCCGCGACCGGTGCACTCTGCTGGCGCTGCTTCCCAGCCCGTCGGGTACTTGCTGCAGGGCTAGCGCTCCTTGCAGGCGCGTGTGACCTCGTGGAGAACGCGTGCGTCCTGACGCTGCTCGAGTTGTACCCGAACTGGAGCGAGGCTTCGGGCCAGGTGGCGTTGCGCGTTGGTCCGTGGGCAACTTTCGGCAAGTGGGCACTCCTCACATGGACGCTCGCGATGCTGGTGAGGCATTCAGTTATGCATGACTGATGCCGCGGCTCGGTGGCCGGTCGGGCGGGGTGCTCGCTGCTCCGGTCGAGAAGTTGCATACCACTCTTTGTACCTCTTCTCTCCCCCAGTAAAGTGTGTATAGAACACTGTGTAAACTGCTAAGTAACTATCTAAACCTATCTGCTATCTCGTGTGGAGCGGTGCCGGTCGTGGGTGTGCCGTCAGGCCGGGCGAGGGCGACGTCGAGGGGCAGGGCCCGGGGGGGGGGGGGGGGGCGGCCCGGCCGCCCCGCGGCCGCGCCGGCCCCGGGGGCGCGTATGGACGTATCCTGAAAACTGAACCCACACAGCGGTCACAGCGCCTCACAGGCCGTGGAAGATCTGAAAGGCTTTCCACATACTCGACTCTCATCATGTTGAATCATAATGTATCATGACCGGGGGCCGTGCGCACTACCGGTCGGCTGCTCGACGTTACGCTTACGACGTAACATGAACATCATTGCACGGTACGTTTCGTCCTACATGTTACATGCTGAAGCGATCATACGCTCAACGTCACCGCTCATCGCAGCAGAGAGGTTGATCGGAGGCTGCTGCCCCCCTAGCGTGGGCGGCACGTGGGCGTGGGCAGTGAAAGACGCCACTTGATCCCGATGCGACAGAAGTATGAGGGGCCACACCGTGGCCCCTTCCACCCCTGCCAGGCCCAGCCGCAGCGCGGTGCAGGCATCGCTGGGGCGCGCGGTGCGAGGGCATCGGAATAATTGATGTCGCACGACTCCTCGATCACCATCTGCGGCGAGTCCAATTGCACCGGCTCTTGCATGGACAGGAGTGCCGCGAGGAGCACGCCGAAGGAAGCAGCCAGAAGAAGCAACAACATGAGGAGGATTGCACGGACGAGCTTCGAGGACCCAACCCGATGAGGAGTACGAACCGATGAGCTGGCTTTGGATGCCGGCGCCACGAGCGGCGCAAGCTGCATTACGTAATGTGAGGCGCTTGATAGCTCCTGTGCTGCTCGGCGAGCGTTGAGTGGCTTCACGACCGCCATTTCGTCCTGCAGCAGCGCGCCGCGCCCCTTGAACGGAGTGTTGGGCTTGCCGAGATGGGACAGACAGTCCTCCCTGTTCGTCTTTTCGCTCAGAACCATGCACTTGACCTCCGGACTCGGGCGGAAGAGAGAGGGTCGGCCGAGAGCCGCCCTCTCATTCAAACGCGATGATTACAGTTTGAGTTGCTGATTTTGATTTTGATTTTTCGCGAACACCTCTCACCGGCGCCTGGCGTCCAAACCAATTCGTGGCCGACTCGGCGCCCAACAAGGCGCCGCCGACCAGGTCTTCTCTCTCTGCGACTCGGAGGGGCGGTGCCTACTTGTACCTTGACTTCGCGGAGCCCCCGCGGGCCGCCTGCTCCCGCGCTCGACGCGTGTCGGCATGTGGTACCTGGGCTACATTGTCGCGGTTCTCCTGGCCGTATGGCTCATCCGCGGATTCGCGGAGCCGAAGACCTTCATTGGCTTCCAGTTCATGGTCACTCTCTCGTGGTCGCTCGGCTTCTCATACGTGCTCGTGCTGCCCTTTGACATAGCATGGGCCTTTTGCCGCGCGTGCGACCCGAGCGTGCAGACATGTAGCTGCCTTCCCCTCGATGGCATTGAGATCCTCTCCGTCCTCGTTCCCACGGCCTACTGGACCACGCTCATCCTCGGTTACCTCATGAACGATCTGACTCGGACCTACATCGAGTCGGGCGAACACACGAAGTGTGCGAAGTTTCGTGATGCGTTGAAAGAGGTGAGCAAATTCTATGTCCCCGCGACCATCGTGGGGATAATCCTCCTTGCCGTCGTCCTCGCCACGATGCCCGAGTTCCGCGACCTTCAAACGCTCAAGCTGCTCGGTCGCGGCTTCTTCAACGCCATCTCGCTGCTCATCCTGGTGGCGTTGCTCTCGTACGGGCTGGTGGAGGTGCCGCGCGCGCTGTGGAACCGTGGCAACATCGAGGGCCGCATGAGGTACGTCAAGTTCCAGGTCGCGCTGCAGTCGGAGGCGCTGCAGGCGGGGCGGCGGCGGCTCGACGAGGCGCTCGAACAGGTCAAGGACACCAACCAGCAGCTGCTAAGGGAGACGGGAAAAGACTCGGAGAAGCTCAAAGAGTTCATGGCGGGGATCCTGGCCCGCGCGAGCTCGTACGAGATCGAGGCCGCGGCCCGAGGCTCGCCGCGCGCGATGCGGCCCGCGGTGCATGGCGGCAACATCACGCCACCGTCCACAGAGGAATCCAACACGATCAGTCGGGGTAGGTTCGGTGGCTTCTTTGGCGGCAGGCATGGCAGCGTCGCGCCCACTAGCACGCCGTCGAGCAGCAGCACGCGCAGCGCACCACCCTCGGGCGAGACGGTGCCCATCACGCGCAAGAGTCTCAAGGTCGTGCACGTGAAGCTCAAGAAGGCACTCCTCAACGAGAAGCGTTCTCGTTCCATGTACGAGGAGGCTGTGCGACGAGCCCTCAAATACCAGAGCATCTACGAGCCCTCGGCCTCGTCACCGCCGCCCGGAGGCGTCGGGCTCGCGCCCGCGCGCATCGAGAGAGACGTGGAGAGCGGATCGCGTCGTCCCGAGCGCCGACCCGAGGTGTCCAAACGGAAAGGGCAGAGCCAGCCCCTGCCTTGCATGCAAGTGCCCACCACGGCGCCCCCGCCCTCTTCCCCACAGGTGTCCAAATGGAAAGGGCAAATCCAGCCCCTCCTCTACCGCGTCCTCTCGGTCTGCTGCATAGTGCTCTCCCTCACGATCATCTGGTGCGAGGGGACTATCTTGCTCGACGGGGAGCCCTTCAACCTCAACCTGTCGCCTCTCTCGCTCCTCATCCGCTGGATGGGCCTGGGCGGCGGCGGAGCGGCCGTCACCTTGGTCATCTTCGTGCCCCTCTTCTACTGCGCGGCCTGCACCTACTATGCCTTCTTCAACCTCAGGCTATGCGAGGGATATTCGATCCATTGGAATCGGCACTCGGACTCGAGTTCTCTCCTCTTCAACGCGACGTACGCATGCCGCTTCGGATCGGCCCTCTGCTTCAACTACCTCAAGCTCATACACGAGAACGAGACCGGCCAGGACGGCGGCCTCGGCTTCTATCGCAAGGCGCCCGATGGAAGCATCGTCACCTCGTATTTTGATCAGACAGCCTTTGGCCAGATGGACAACATGCCGCCGCCTTTTAGTGGCGACTGGTTCGACGACTACGTGCCGCTGATCATTGTGCTGCTCTCAGGCTGCTGGTACCTCAACCTCTTCACCGTTCTCGTCGGGTTCTGCTGCAAATGCATCCCATGCCTTGCCGACTGCGCGACGCAGGCCTTCTCATTCGATGAGGACTTTTCGGACACGCGCATCGAGCACGGCGCGGCCATCCTCGTGCAAGAGAAGCGCGCGCTCGCCGACGGCGTGCCGCTCGGCTCCAACCTGCAGCTACTCGCCACCGCCACCACTGGTGAGGCCCCGAGCCGCGTCACCTCGCGCTCCGAGTCGCCCCTCTTGCCTCGCTTGCTGACTGGGCGCCTCACCTCGCCTCGCTCCCCCGCCTCAGACGACGAGGAGGAGGCCGCGCGCACGCGCAATAAGGCAACGGCACGCGCAGGGCGCAACGTCATGCGCCACAATCGCCTAAAGGACGAGCACCTGTGAACAGGGCATCCTTGAGGGCACCTGTGAAGGGCACTTGTGAACAGCGGCGGCCGTCACCCTGCCGTGGAGCGTTCGCGGCGCTCTTGCCCCATCAGAGAGGGTGTGCTCGTGCGACGAGGGATCGACGAGAGACTCGCGTAGCCAGGGTGGCAGTGCCAAGGGCATCTCTACGACCTCGAATGTTCATGCGGCACGCTCCTCTCGAACTATTGATGGTACAGGAAGTTGTGATCTCTCACTGTCTCCAGGACCTCATAGTCAGTGGACAGTGCTGCCTTAACTAGCTTGTAATTTTGTGGTGATAAGTGGTGATTCTTGTGATCGACCTCTCGGCCCTTGTATATCGGTATCTCGGGCTCACAATTTCAAGAACCAGACGGAGACGCCGGGTCTCGCCGGCCCGGCGCCCGGCCGCCGCGTTCTCGGAAGTTCTCGGTGACGGTAATCGGTAACGGTATACGTATATACGACGTATAGGGTTTGCGTTTGGGTTCTGGCGGCATAACCGTGTATAAACATGAAAAATAGTACATGTCCCCCTTGGGTCAAGCCTACGCGAACCTACGCCCTCTCACCCAGACGCACATGTTCTAGCCGGTGTCCCGCGGGAGCACATAGAGCATCTTGCTCGTGACTGCGACCCTCATCGGCGATCAGCGCCCCTCCCGAGTCCCGACCGTCATCGGCGACACGGCGAGCGTGCAGCCACACGCGCCGCCTTTTCGGTGCGCTCGACCGCCGTGCGCTCCCACCCTCCTTTTCGTGCCGAGCTCATCTGCACTTAGCGGCGTATCTTCATTCCCTTGGCGCCGTCGGCACTCAGCAGCGTATCTTTCCCTTAGACGCCGAGGTCAAGCTTGGCTCTGCATACAGGGTCACCATCATGGCCCAATCAGATTGCATCACTCAGATTGGCCTGGATCTGGACGGGTTTTCCGTCGATCTTGACCTCGAGGACCTTGTTCGACGCTTGGGAGCTCGTCATGGACACACCTGCCAACACCCCTCCCCTCTCCAGCGTGAGCAGCTCCGCAGCCCTTTTCTCCATGTGATCCTCCGAAGCGACCCGCTCCGTGATGTGCTTCTCCATGTCTTCGAGCCACGCCAGCTGAACCTTCAACTGAGCCGCGGGGGCTTGCGGGGGCGGTGGGGAGGACAGCATCGACTCCCCAGCGCTGCGCGTGCGGGCACGTTCTTCGACGCGACTGGCGGGCCTCGCGAGCTGGCCAGGCAAAGGTGCAAGCTCACGCGCCTTCCCGTAGGCAGACAGAGCCCTCTGGGCTCGGATACTTTCATCTGCTTTCCACCGAATAGCTGACTCCTCCTGTCGCTCCAGCTCCCCAGGTGCGGATGGCGGCACGGAAGATGCGGGGGGAAGTGCTGGGGTGGCAGAAGAGGCAGACACCGAGGGATTCTCAGGGGTGCAGCGGGTACAGAAGCCGTTCTTGACTGCGACGTAGATGAGGAGGCCAGTGAAAGTGAGCATGGCGAAGACCGCCGTCGCGGCTGCCGTTTGCTCCCTCGTGAACTGATCCGGTCGTACCTGGGCAAGCGCAGCTTCTACGGAGAGCGCAGCTTCTACGGAGAGGAGCCTAGGGCTAGGCAGCGAGGGCGGCGGCGCCAACGGCGGTGGCGGCGAAGGGGGATGCAGCAAGGGCGGCGGTGAAAAGGGCGGCAGCGGCGAGGGCGGCGGCGGTGGCGGCAAGGGCAGCGAAGGGGGAAGCGGCGAGGGCGGCGGTGGAGAGGGCAGTGGCGGCGAA
>Ga0210240_100740_pt1 | contig 27930 bp, 27 predicted proteins | sample ChrtobMetP5a_4mM_FD_155463 | JGI IMG/M metagenome (GOLD analysis project Ga0210240, IMG submission 155463) | Chrysochromulina tobin associated microbial communities from unialgal haptophyte culture, Seattle, Washington, United States - P5a_4mM | ecosystem: Host-associated > Algae > Haptophytes >...
GCGAATGATCAGGCGGCGAAAGATCGGGCGGCTGCGGCGGCGTACACCCCATCGCCAGCACAGAAGCGGACAGACGAGCCGATGAACCAAATGGAAGCGGCAGCGGCGGCGGAGGCGGCGAAGGCGGCCAGGGAGTGGGCGGCCAGAGAATGGGCGACGATGAAGTTGGCGGCGGCCGAGACCAAGAGGGCGGATGCGGAGATGCCGCAGGGGGGTGATGAGGCGGAGGATGAGGAGGAGGGGGCGCCGGATATGATGGCGGTGACGGAGGAGGAGGAGGAGGGTGAGGAGGCGGTGGAGATGGCGGAGGCGGCAGTGGCGGTGGAGGTCGAGCTGCGCATGCTGCCAGAAGAGCTCCTGGAGATAATCTTCAACTATATGATGCCAGAGAGAAGGGAAACCAACAGCATGACCCAAACCCTCGGGGTGTCGCGAAGCTGGCACCGTCTCTCGGTTCAAGCCATGCTGCACGCGCCGCGCCCTGAGGGGCGCCAGCCGCATGCCGTGAACATCGGTGCAGATGCCGCATGTGGCATCTGCGGCGATCCATTCTCATCCCTGTGTAGGCCCACCGTCATGCTTAGCTGCAGCCGCCCTCATGTGCATTGTTGGGAATGCATAGCGAAGCATAGCCTCGGCAATTCCGAGACCACATGCGACGGGCTGGTGGTCTCGTGTCCCATCTGTCGCATTTGTAGCAGCGGATTGCAGGTGTGCGGCATGGCGGGCGGCATGGCAGGGATGGGCATGTCGCGCGTGCTGCTGCCAGGGGATGTGGTGGGCTTTGCAGACATTCGCCGGAAGCAGCTAGGCCGCAAGGAGCGGGATAGGGAGGAGGGGATGGAAGCGGAGCGGCGCGATCGGGCCGCCTTTGAGGCGCTGCAGCAAGCCCTGGCCACAGCCCAGCCCCCCGTAGAAGTAGATGTATGGTGGTGCACCATAGGGGCGGAGGTAGCGGTGCTGAGCGGGTCATGCGAGGCACGTCAGCTGCAGGGGCTCGCGAACCATGTGGGGACGCTGTCGGCCAGGCAGGTGTCGGTCAGCTTAGAGGTCCTCTCGCTGGCGAGCGATGACATCCTTCGGAGATGCATGGGGGTGGATGAGCGCACTGCCGATGTGGTGATCAGGGAGTTGGAGCGGCGCGCGCGAGAGGGTAGTCTTCGGGTGACGGCAGCAACGGCTCAGGCCGTCAGAGATCATCGGATGGTGGGAGTCGGGGGAAAGAGGGTGCGTACTCAGACCCCCGCCTTCATTCCATATAGTTGATCGAATGTTACCGATGTGTCGGAGCCGTCAGAGATCATCGGATGGTGGGAGTCGGGGGTATAGTTGATCGAATGTTACCGATGTGTCTAGCCGCAGTGGTTACCGATGTGTCTAGCCGCAGTGTGTTTTGCAGTGTGTGTGTTTTAAAAAGAAGGGGGAAAGTCCCCTCCGGGGACTGCCGAGAATCGAACTCGGGGCCTCTCCTACCCGAAAGGAGAATCATACCACTAGACCACAATCCCAAGATGGTCTTTACACGCGTTCTCTCACAATAAGTATGCTCAGCTTTTACCAAACATGGCCCCCTGGGGCAACCGACGAGCGAGAAGCGCTCGGAGTCGGACCTTGCCGGCTGTGAATAGCAAGGGTAGTTCCAAAATCGCCACTACCAATGCCTAAGCCGTCATCACCCCTGGGCCTGTGCCCCCCTCACACCATTCCGCAAGGTGCCTTGGAATCGCCTTTGAATCTTGGAGCCACGTACCGACGGCACAAAAGAACCCGACCAGTGATGCTCGTCACACAACCAGTCAACGTGGCGACGAGCTACGAGCCGATGGTGTGCACCGCGGCCACCCCGACGGGCGGCAGCAGCGCCCAGGCAGCAGCATCGCCCTCATCGCTCTTCTTCGGCCTTGACGACGACGAGGACGAGGCCCTCCAGGCAGTTTTGCTGGCCTCACTCATGGCGTCGGCGCCAGAGGAGCAGGTGAGGAACGCCGAGCAGGAAAAGGCCTTCGAGGCAGCGGTGAAGCCGCCGCTCGTCGCCATGCCGAGCTCCCTCGCCGCCTTTGGCGAGGAGGCCTCTGTGGGCGAGGCCATCCAGCGCGCCTTGGCCTCGCTCGAGCAGACGGCGCATTTGAAGCTGAGCAAGATCCGCGGCGACGGCCACTGCCTCTTCCGCGTCTTCGGCGCCGCGCTCGTGCTGGGCGGATCGTGGTACGGGACGCAGGCTGCCGACGCTCTGCTGGCGCACGTGACGAACCAGTCGCTGCCCCCACACGCCTCGGAGGTTGGCTCGTTGGTAGCAGCCGTGCTCGAGAGCTCAAAGGCGACGCCGTCGGCCGCCTTCGAGGCGCTCAACGACGAGGCGGACGGCGCGCCAGGCGGGCAGGCCCTCGTTGCCGCCCTCCGGCGCTGCGCGGTCGCCTACATGCAGTCGGCCATTGAGCGCTTCCGCCATTGCGCCGACTCCCCGGACGATTTTGGTGGCTACTGCGAGGGCATGTCTGACATGGGCCTCGCGCGGTACGGCGGCCACCCGGAGCTCGTGGCGCTGAGCGAGGCGCTGCAGGTGCGCGTCGACATCTACGACACCTCGGCCCTCGGTCCAGTGGCCCACGTGCCCACGTATCGGTTTGGCGAGCATCTGCCCGCGACGGCGCCGGTCGTGCGCGCGCTGCGCCGCGGCCTGCATTACAATCTGCTGCTGTGCGCGACGGCCGAGGGTGACGCACTTCCGCCCGCCGCTGCGGCTGCCAAGGCGTCCACCGTCGATGAGCCGCCCCAGATCAGCTAAGGGGGCAGGAAGTCGGACCAACTACGGACCAACGTCCCAGGCATGCCCCCGTGAACTGCGCGCATGTATGCGCGCGTGCCGAGGTGACGTGCGCGTGGTGGTGCGACATACGCCGTTTATGGTGTGTGAGCGCCCAATATTGGCCTGTGACGCGGCGCGCGGTGTGGCGTGCGCCCCGGGCCCCGAGCTCTCTCGCCCTCGCCAACAGCACGGCGCTGCCCGGAATGAGTTCACAGTTCTGAGTTCAGTTCTGCGACCATGATGTTCGGTCGCGGCTGTCACGGACGATGCACGATCGAGAGAGGCAGACAGTGCGGGGTGTCCGCAAGTCTCTTAGTCCCTCCGCATGCCGCGCGCGCCCCATCATATTTAAAAATGATCGAGAGAAGTTTTTAAGAGAACGTCAGATCCGCACGAATATACTAAGCGATATCTGAGGTACGAACGTGCTTAACGAGTTAACGTCGACGTGTAACGACGTGATCGTTCATCGTAACCGCCGAACGCCCGAACGATCCAACGATCCTCGATCGGCCCCGCGCGGATTCCGGATAGATCATATAGTTCAGATATTTGAGATTCAGATGAACCGAGAACACATGGAACCGAAGTGCTGTCCGCCCATGGGTCCGCCCCCGTCAGGGTCACCGTCGCACACCGTCAAACGTGCGGGTGCGCCTGGGTGCGCGCGAAGCGCGCCGGCATTGCGCGCCGGCCGCCGCGTCGCGCTCGCGCAGGAACTATGGAGTCAGACCTACACGGCCCGATCCCCGTGCCCGTCGTGGTGCGTGACGGCGCGCGATCGTGCTTCGCGCGCGTTCGTGGAAGCAGATCCTGGTCTCACAAGTCTCAAGTGGGTCAATACGTCAATTTAACCCTTGATTGCTTGAATTCAACGTGCATTTGTTACCGTGTGTGTGTGGTGCCCCGTTTGACTCTGTTACTCTGGGTGCATGTCTGTGTGGTCTGTGGAGTGTGCGGTGGACCTTGGAGTGTGGACTACCTGGTCTAACAAACGCAGATGTAACGCAGCAATGGCCTTGAGCCCTTGACTTGACTTGACTTGACTTGACTTGCACACTTGGACTTGTCTTGGCTCAAAATGGCCCAAAGTTCCGTAGGTATACAAGAAATTCCGTAAGTTTCGTCACACTGTGAACAAGAAATTTACGATCACGTCAACGAACGGAAAAAGAATGGGGATGACGTCGCTTCACTCTGCCGTCGCGACCACGGCGATAGCCGCAGCAATGGCCGCAGCATGGTTTATCTTGGGCCGGCGCCGTGCAGCTTTGAGAAAGCCGTCGCCCGCTCCAAAGCCCGACAGGAGAACAAGCTACTTCCTCTCCGGCGTCATGGGTGGCTCTGGCGGCGGCGGTGCAAGCCTTGCTGGCATCGCCGTCGAGTCACAGGACTATCGCGCGCTCATGCGTGGCGCAATCCTCGCTGCCGACCCGAGCGCCACGATCGTGGATCCTGCTATCGTCGTGCCCGCGATGGCTCCGGGTCTCCACCCGCCCAGCACGCCCGAAGTGGAGTGGTGGAGTGCCGATGTGTGCGTGCGCCAAGCCTTTGAGGCGTGCGTGGACCTCGCTGCGAGATCGGACGTGATCGTCTCTTATCTGCCGACGGCGAGTATGGGTTCCGCGGTCGAGCTTCACGCGGCGCGTCAGGCAGGGCGCCTCGTGCTCGTGGTGGCGCCGGGTAAGATGCGTGGAAACTGGGTGGTGCGCTCGTACGCTGATCACGTCTTCGAGGACGTGCGCGCGCTCGAGGTGTGGCTGCTCGAGCGCGCAGGCGGCAGTGGCGCAGGTGGCAGCGGCCCAGGCGCGTGGCAAGCCTCCTAGCAAGGGGCTAGGACTCCTTGTAGACTCCTTGTTGCTCCTCACGGAGCGCCAAGCAGTGCTGAGAGCGCACCGCTCGAGGGGGCTCTGCACGAGGCTAGCACCGCACCGGGGGGGGGCGTAGCGGCAGCGCTCTCACCCAGCCGTACAATCTAGGGGGACGTCCTCCGGCTTCGTCTCCGGGCGGACAAGGGTGCGGTGCTCTTCTACGAGCTGCCCACGACGGCGCGCCTGGACAAGGGTGCGGTGCTCTTCTACGAGCTGCCCACGACGGCGCGCCTACCCCCAGGGTGCGGTGCTCTTCTACGAGCTGCCCACGACGGCGCGCCTGCCCACGACGGCGCGGACAAGGGTGCGGTGCTCTTCTACGAGCTGCCCACGACGGCGCGCCTGCCCACGGCAGGGCAAGCACGCTGTCGTGAGCGCCGGCTCCGCCGCTAGCCTCGGGATGGTACGGCAGGGCATGAGCGCTGTCGTGAGCGCTGCCGCTACGCTCCCGTGCAGTGCGGCCCCCGCTGCCAGGGACACGGCCATGCCCTGCCTCCCCACGTCGGTTGTGGTTGCGATCGTTGAGCGCGTGGTGGCACGGGGGCGCCATGATGGGCGCGCGACCGTCGACTCGTGCAGCCGCCCCAAGCGAATGGGCGCCATGATGGGCGCGCGACCGTCGACTCGTGCAGCCGCCCCAAGCGAATGGGCGCCATGATGGGCGCATCGGCATCTACAACGCCCTGCTGCGCGAGACCCGGATGGATACATCTTGGAGCTGCAAGAGTTTTGCGAAGCTGACGAGCACGCTCGCTTCTTTGGCCGGCGTGGCTAGGTAAGCTGTGGAGGGCCTGGGCGGGGGCTGTGCAGACTCCGGTCTACAGTTGACGGAATTACCCTGGGTCCCTGCGCTGACGTGAGCGGGGTCGGTGACGCGGATCTCTGAGATGAGACCGAATCCCGTGAACGTCCTGAATTACTCTGTACTGGCGACTGAAATACAAGTTACAACCGCCCCCCGCCCGGACCCGTATAATGGAGTATTTAATGTCCAGATCAGGTTAACGTTTATAACCGAAACCGGGAGACGGTGCGGCGCCAGCGGGAGCCCCAACACAGCACACACAGAACACATCACACGCAACGGGACTGGATTCCTATTATTTTTAACCGACACGGAGAAGAGCCCCAACAGCACACATACAGGAGAACACATCACATCACGCAACTACGGGGGACTGAATTCCTATAGTAAATAACTTGGTATCTTGTATGATAGCCTCTTTAATCCTGTCTCTTGGGAGCCTCCGAATACGGGCCGCATCGCCATTGATAGCCACTAATTGTCACGCAAGCCTCTTCTAGGTATCTCAAGGAGCGTCCGATGGACACTACATACTCCTGTATGGTAGCCTGGGGCACACAGGCCCACGCCAGTTCCATCGGCGAGCCTCAAACCACTGCGAACTTCCCATGCCCGTACGTCTAGGTTGCGTGGGGAGATCAGAGAGGCATCAAGAGGGGCGATGAGAGGGGCGTTGAGAGAGGCAGAGAGGGGCCTCAGGCACTCGGGGAGGCACTCGGGGAGGCACTCAGGGAGGCACTCGGGGAGGCCACTGGGGGGTATTCAGAGAGGCGCCATCCTGGAACGCACCTGGAACAGCACAACATGATCTGCGCCGGAAGACGCAAGGAGGCGGGCTGCCTCGGCATCAAACTCTGCCTCTGATAGCGCACCAGCACCCCGACGCTGGGCGAGCCGGGACAACTTTTCGGACAGGTCGGAGGGAGGCCCGGTGGACGCCTTTTCGGGCAGCTTGGGGATTTCAGAGGAGGGCCTCCGAGATCCGGTGGGAGTCCTCGGGCCTCCCGCTGAGGTCCCGCTGAGCATCCCGCTGAGCCCGCTGACCATCCCGCTGAACATCCCTTTGACAGAGTCCTGCCCGGGCGCGGCCATCGGCGCCCCGTTGCCCGAGGACGATGAGGACGAGGGTGAGGACGAGGGCTCGTCCAGCTGAGCATGCGCTCCATCCGAGACGCCTCCTCGTTCTTCGGCCAGCATCCTGTTCTGCTCTTCCGCTCCGGTTGGGTCCAGCCAGCAAAGGGCTCCTTCCTTTTTCGAAGTTTCGGACGAAACGCAAATTGAGCGAGCGCCGTCGGCGCCTCATTTCCATCTGCGAGCGAGTGGGAGCTGGTCGGTAGGCGAGGATTTGGCTAATCAACGTCATTTGGAACGGATCGCATTCGGCATGCAAAGAGGACGTGCTGTTCCAAATGGAGACTCAGCCTTCTCTTTTTTGTTCTTGATCTTGCGGAGGGGCTTCGCTTGCGTGACTTGCGTCAGGAGAGCAACATGGCAACAATGTTTGCCATGTTGACGCTAGGCGTATCCTTCGACGTGTTGCCTTCAGACCCGCTGCTTTCGTTGACGGCCGATGCGCTCTTCCTCATGCACGAAGTGGAGACATTCCAAGCGCCGAAACCGCTGACCATGGACCACCCAGTGGTGCTGGTCATCATCTCCGACCACGGCAGCGGCACGATGGAGTTTGGGGCGGCGCTTAATACCCACCCCTGCATGTTTGACCTCGGGGAGCCGTTTGCGCTCAAGGACACGCTGTGGTCGAATGCCGAGGTCGCCGAGTGCACTGGCGCTACAGCGAGTGATATGACGAAGCCCATCTTCGATTCGGCTACCGGCGCCCTCCTGAAGAGCAGCAACCCGACTCTGACGACGAGGATCTTGGCGCAGACAGCCCATGCCGCCATCAACGGAACCATCATGATGGGTACTCTCACCGTGGTCAAACGCAAGGTCGCCCACTTGACTCTCGCCGGCGACGCTCCCGAGCTGTACGACGGTCTGCAGTACAGCTTCGCCGACTACGTCCTCCGCATCCGCGACCACGTGTGCTCCGCTGTGCCCGCCGACGTGTGCGCCCCCTCGGACTGCTCGATCACGCTCAAGATGCTCCCGCAGTTTGTGAGCGCCAACACGGCCGGGCGGCTCATGAGGGACGACCCGCCCGTGTCGAAGTGCGTGCTCGCGCGGAACGCGAAGGCGATGACGGCGTGGACGGCGGCGCTCGCCTCGATGGTTGAGAGCCCCAAGGTGGCGACGATCTCGCTCTCGCGCAACGAGCGTGACAGGCAGTTCTCGCTGTTCCGGGAGTTTTCTCCGCCTGGATCGCTCTTCGACTGCAGGTGGGTCTCACTGAGTGCATGCTGATTGCCTCCCTCATCAGGTGCAACTGACTGGATCGCTCTTCGACTGCAGCATCGAACGCTCGCCCAGCGACTTCGCAAGACAGTCCAATTACCCCAACGCCGACGACCAGATCAAGATCGAGGACTGCTGGCAAGGGGCGTACGGTGCCAACAAGTGCATCAGCGACGCTCTGAAGCTCGTCGGCTTGTCCCCCGAGCCAATGTTGGATGCGGGCACGAAGAACATGGCGCAGCTGTACCCTGAGAAGATGAGCTGCGCGACCGATCCCACCGCGACGTTCAGGCGGCTGCAGGGATTGGCTGCGGTGGAGAAGGTGAACTGAAGACGAAGAACAAGGGCGACATTGGCGACGTGACGCACTACCTTCTACCCTCTAGAACCCGCGCACGCGGAGACGGCGATAGAGAGGGCGCCGACGGGGAGTGGAGACTGATGACGAGCGATGCTGCTCATACATGTAGCCGTGCCATCGTCATATGATCATAAAGGCCGGCGCTCGAAGGGCCAGCGGCGTCTCCGGCGCTTACCGCCGCAGCCGTGCAACCCCAACCGCCGGGACCGCCGGCGTGACCTTAGACGCGCAACCGCCGTGACCATCTGGATAGAGGAGGGCCCTAAGAACAAGGGGACAGGCCGGCAAGGATCGGCTGCAAGCGTCGCCGTGTGTGCTCGAGTTCCGAGTTGTGTTGGTGGCATGGTGAATGACTTGTCATGTAGGCGCGTGTTACATGTTACAATCACAATTGTCGTGTTGGAGTGTCGCATGTCGTGCTGTTTCAGTGCGCACGGGAGACGCGAGGAGGCGCCTGGCGTAGCGTCGAAACATGTGGGCAAACATGTTCGATTAGGAACAGGCATGCACTAACTCAATGCGCTCTCGGGGGTCGCATGAGCTCCTTCTGCATGCCATCGCGCTCGTGAGTGTGGGCTGCGCCATTTTCATGGACGCGCGCCTTCTCGGCGGCCCGTTTGTGCTCGACGACCTAACCAAGATCGAGAACAACCCAGAGATCCGTGAGATCGGCAAGGCGCTGATGAAGCGGCGTGTGGGTGCAGAGCACACGAGCGACGAGCTGGCATATAACGACCCGAGCCGACCGCTGGTATCGCTCTCGTTCCAGCTCAACTATGCGTGGGATGGCACGCGGCCCAACGGCTACCGCTTCGTAAACATCCTCATCCATGGGATCAACGCCGCGCTCACCCACGCGCTGGCCTCCACCATTGGCGGCATCACCCGGTCGGCAAGCAGCGCGAGCGGGTCTACGGAGGCGCTCCTCACAGCGCTGCTCTTCCTCGTCGCGCCGCTCAACCACGGCACCGCCGTCTACGTCTACGCGCGCTCCGACGTGATGGGGGCGAGTTTCACGCTGCTGTTCACGCTGGTCGGGTTGCGTGCCCTCGCGGCGCGGCGCGAGGCAGGCCAGCTGGCCTCGTGGAAGCCGCTCGTGAGCGCGCCGATGCTGCTCTCTCTCGGCGGCGCGCTCCTCTGCAAGCAGCTCGCGCTCGTGGTACCCGTGTGCCTCTCCTTCCTGCATCTCGTCCTAATCGAGCTCCCTCCGCGCACTACGTGGACGTCCACCGCACGGCCGAGCGCGCGCATCAGCGCTCACGCGGCCGCCACCGCCATCGGGCGTGTCGTGCTCGTGCACTTGCCCGGGTACGTGCTCGTCTCGGCCTATGTGCTCTTTCGAGCTACCTTCTTTGGGCAGGTGGGCGACGCCGAGCTCATCATCTCGAGGCCGGGGGGCGACGGCTGGTCTGATCTCGCTTGCTACTGGGGGTCCCAGCCGTATGCCTGGGTGCGTACCGGCACGACGCTCCTCGTACCGGTGCGGCTCGCCATCGACCACCACGTGCTGCAAGACGACGTGTGTGGTACATGGGACGCGAACTTGGCGGCGGCGGCGGTGCTCCTGCTGCTCGTTCTCATGGTCATCTCGGCCTTGGTGCGCGCACGCATACGCGGCGTCGCGGAGACATTGGTGCTCGCGGGCATGGGATGGCTCTGCATCAGCCTGCTGCCCTCATCATTGGCACGTACTTCGGACGTGTACGTCGAGCGGCGATCGTACGTGGGCTCGTCCGTGTTCTACGTATGCATGGTCCTTGCTTCAGTCCATCTGGCAACCATCGCCGATCGTATGCACGACCCCACTGTACGCGAACCCGCCGCGGCCGCCACCGTCCACTCATCACCCGCCGCGGCCACCACCGTCCACTCATCACCCGCCGCGGCCGCCGCTGCCCACTCAGCATTTCCGTCCAAGCCTGCGTGTGGTTTCGTGCGTTCGACCTTCTTCGGCTTGGTGGCTTGGTGGTGCGCGGTCAGCCGACTGCGCAACCAAACCTTCTACTCGACCGAGGCGGTGTGGCGTGAGGTGACCTTCGCTCTGTTGAGTGCCTGTGAGTGCCTGTGAGTGCCTCCCAGTGCCTCTCAGTGCCAATGTCTGAGAGCCTCTGATTGCCTTCCTCATCAGGTGACCCAGATGCTCATCAAGTTTGCCGTGATGGCCTCTGATTGCTTCTGATGGCCTCTCGATTGCATCCCTCATCAGGTGACCTCGCTCTACCCCGAGAGCGTGCGTGGCCGCAACAATCTCGGCACCGAGCTCATGTGGCAGTCCAAGAGCCGGGGCTGCGTTGCGTGCGCTGCGGAGGCGGAGCGTCTCTTCGAGTCGCTCATCCAGCGCGACGCAACCGACACGTACGCCATCCTCATCCTATTGAGCTCTGATGGCCTGCCTCATCAGCCCTGATGGCCTGCCTAATCAGCCCTGATGGCCTGCCTCATCGGCCCTGATGGCCTGCCTCATCCTACTGAGCTCTGATTGCCTGCCTCATCAGCTCTGATTGCCTGCCTCATCAGCCCTGATGGCCTGCCTCATCAGCCCTGATTGCCTGCCTCATCAGCCCTGATTGCCTGCCTTATCCGCCCTGATGGCCTGCCTCATCGGCCCTGATGGCCTGCCTCATCCTCTCGGAGGGCCTCCTTCATCAGGTACGCCGCCCCAAGGGAGATTGCGCCTGATCGCCTCTGATTGCCTCCCTCATCAGGTACGCGATCCTCAACTTGGGCAGCCTCAAGAGCCAGCAAGGCGACCTCGACGCTGCCGTGGCGCTCTTCTCCCGCGCCGTCGTTCTCGACCAGCAGCTCAATGCACTCCGTGGCAGACGGGGAGGCGAGGCATCGCCCCAGGCACTGTTCAAACTCGCCACGGCGCTGCACCGTCGCCGAGCATCCAGGGACGACCTTGAGCAAGCCGAGCAGCTGTACGAGCCTCTGATGGCTCCTGATGGCCTATGTTGACCATGGATTGCGGAGCAGCAGTACGAACCAGACTCCCCCTGGCCCCACCACTGATACCACGAGTCGCCGCAGATTGCGATGGATGGCCTCTAATGACCTCCCTCATCGGCTCTGGTGGCCTCCCTCATCAGGTACAAGCGCGCCGAGAAGTCGAATCCGCTGTTGGACGATCTCCACAACAATCTCGCGCTGCTCTACGCGGACAGCGGTCGCCTCGCTGCCGCGCTCGCCACGTGGCAGCGAGGCTCGACGCTTCACCCACAGAGCGCCTTGCTCCAGTCGACGGGCCAATTGCTCCGGCAACGACTCCAACACCCATCGACTCCGGGTGGTGGTTCAATCAGGTCTGATGACCTCCCTCATCAGGTACGCCGGCACCCATTCGCTCCGGACGGCGGCTCAATCAGCGGCGCTCATTCAACATCCGCTGCTACGGCAATCAGCAAGGGGCCACGACAGGGGCCACGGCAGGGGCCACGGCACAAAGCGAGCACCAAGGGTCGGAGGCCCCGGCACAAAGCGAGCACCAAGGGTCGGGAAGCCGATGATGCTCAAGCGGGCGAGGACAGCGCAGTCTCTCCTAACCCCGAAGCCCGCAACGCCTTGAAACTGATGTGGGAGGCTGCGCTCGCGAGCCACCGGAAGGGCGACATAGCGGAGGCCGAGCCCCTCTATCGCGCTCTGCTGAAGCAGGACCCGGTCTACCATGCTGATCTGTACAACAACCTTGCACTCCTCCTGGCTAGCTCGGGTCGTGGCACGGAGGCGCGCACCGTGTTCAGCCGAGGAGTCAGTATGTGGCCGGATAGCCAGCTGCTGCAGAACAATGCGCAGATCATCGCACACGCACCAGGCTGAGCTGTTGATTTCTTGATGGCAAAAAGTTGAGAGAGCCTATACTTTGGACTGAGCGCTGGGACTGAGGCAGCTAGAGGACTGAGGTAGTCACTAGTCGGAACGACAGGACGTATTTAATAATATGAAATGTAGTATCCGCAGATACAGAGTCATTAGTATCCGAAGAGAATGAGATGAGATGAGATCCTCGTACCTCGACGCTCCGACACACAGGCGTAATCCGATCCATGACACATGGCAAGTAAATCCCCCTTGCAAGTTCCGTGTTTCGACAAACCAGCTTGCTTCACCACACTCGGCACACACCGGCGTGCGTCGGGGACCTAGTCGGTATCTTCCCGTCGACAAATACATGCCCGCGACGGCGCTTAAGAGGAAGGTACGCCTCGGAAGGTGTGGAGCCGCTACCGCCTCACGCTGAGCCGTGATAGCATCCATGTCCAAAACGACAATGCGGAAGATTGCAGTCCCCGTGCCAGCGGGCATGCAGGGCGGCATGGAGCTCATTTTGGAAAGCCTGAAGGTCACAATCCCTCAGGGCCTCAGGGCCGGCCAGGACTTCTACGTGCTGGTTCCCGTAGCCGCGCCTCCGCGGATGGCGCCGTCCGCGTCAAGCGACCGGATCGCGGAGCGCCTCCAGCGGCTGCCGCCCAACGTACTGATCAGCCTCGTGGCCGAGGCGTGCGCGGCGAGCCCTCGCATGTGCGCCGCAGTCGACAAGGCCACCGCGGAGTATGATCCCGTTCCGCATTGGGCAGTCACGAGCGTCCTAACGTCGGCCGACCTGCTAGTGCCGATCATGGAGCACCTGAAAATCAGGCATGGAGCTGTGGCAAGTGTGTGCAAGGCTTGGGAGCAGGCGTGGCAAGCAACTTCCGAGAGGCGGTGCCGGCTCCGTCACCTCTCTTCCTTCCCCATCCCGGACGAGTATGGCCTGCTGCCGGCCAGCAAAGACCAGCTCACAGTTCTGTCCGAACCTGGTGTGCCGAAGACGTTCTTTGCTTACTCGTTCCATGAACACGAGGTGAAGGTACTCAACGACGAGATGAGCTGCCTCCGCAGCTTCAGGGTGGGTGGGACGATCAACCGCATGGCGGCCACGCCCGCCGGGGTCTATCTCGCTGGGCATAGTGATAGCATTCCCCCACAAGACACCGAGGCGGAGCTCCGTCTGTTGGATGGCGCCACGGGTGAGCAGCTTGCCCGATGGACGGACCCCGCCACGGATCGAGTGAGCGGCATGGCCTTCGGACCGGACGATACGTTGTACGCACTTTGCTTCGGAGGTGACCATGGAGCCTATTGGAGCAAGGTCGTGGCCCTCGATGCGAGCACGCTCGAGAAGCGCTTCGAGTTCTTCGTCGGCGGGGGGCGGACTTCAGGTGCATTGGCGGTGGGCAACGGTGCGGTGTACGTCTCGGAGCCGTACATCCACAGTACGTCTCCGCTGGGTGCCATCAGGGTGTTCACACTCACAGGCGAGCCGCTGCGGGTGCTGCAAGGCGAGTGGCAGCAGCTGCGGGACTTGTGTTTCTTTCGGGACCATCTGTTCTTCAGCAGGGGCGAGGCCATCTGGCCTTATGAAGAAGGCAGGTTTAAGGTCGTCATGCTCGACTTGCAGGGAGAGGAAGTCCATGCCTATGAAGACGAAGAGTGGAGGGCTCGGCGGGAGGAGTCCGAGAATGGGTTCGTCTCATTCGCCGGCATGATGGTATCTGGCTCCGAGCTGCTGGTGCACGTGATCTCGGGCGATGCCAAATCCTACGACGCCGAATCCGATCAAGCATTCATGACTGTGCTCACCACCGGCCCCGCAGCTGTCGTGGCTCTCTCGCGTGACAACACAGCCAATGGTTAGAAACTCGACACCTACCTATCACTTTTCCGGATTTACAAGCTTCAAGAAGGAGACAAAGACCGAAGTCCGGAAGTGAGGTATGTGTGAAGTTAAAAACGGGTCGACACAGTACAGCGGCGCTCGTGCGAGCGCGCCCGGTGGGGGGCGCTTACATGACCACTGGCAGGAGGCCAGGCAGCTGGGCGCCGATGAGGGTGTGAGTGTGAAATTGATGATGGCGGGCCCAGAGCAACGCTCCGCAGCTGCGCTCCGTCCACATGTCATCGGCGCTGCACGAGTCGCTAGACCGCGCCGGCCTGAGCCAGTATTTGTCGCGCCTCACGGACGAGCTCTCGTGCGTCAGCCCACACCAACTGCTGGCGCTCGATGCGGCCACGACCGAGGCGCTCATTGACGCAATCCATCCGTTTCCTGGGCATCGCTTGAAGCTGGCCGAGTGGCTGCAGCGCGTACGAGCCACAGCTCGACCGGAAGATGCTGCCACCGTAACTGCCGACGAGCGTCGGAACTGGCGCGTAACGCTTGCCTCGCTCAAGGACGCCGCGAGTTTGCGAGGCTCCGACGCCAGATTTGCCCATGTCACGCATGCGCAAAAGATATTTGCCGACGTGCGCGGTGTGCATGAATGTCGTGCGCCGCCGCCTGGGATCGGTGGTGGGTTGGCCCCGCGAACCAGCGCTGTCCGTGTGCTGCGTCAGGGGCACGAGTTCGTGCTCGCCTTCGACGGTCCGGTGCCCAACTCGCCAGTGTCACTCGCCCGGAGCCAGCGTGGTGACGCGCAGGCCGCAGCGGAACCCCAGGGCGGGGCTCGCATGGCGGCGGCAGACGCGGAGCTCGCAGCTCTCAAAGCCGAGCGCAAGGCGAGACTCGCCCGGGCAGCGGCTCAGCGCGCCGCAGCGGCGGCTCGGGGCAAGGAAGCGGCCGCAACCCACGCCACTGCGGTGTCGGCCACGTCGTTGCCCGCGGCAGTCGCCTCACCAGAGGGGACGCATCCTCCTCGCGGGCGGCAAGCGGTCTTGCGGACTGTGCATCAGAGGGCGAGGGCACGGCAGGAGGCTTCGAGGGAGCTCGTGCACGTCGTGTACGCTCCGCGGCCTGCGAGCTCGGCTGCACACGCGCCGCCCAACGCGCCGCCGCCCTGGGTGGATGCAGTGCCCTCGGATCGATCTCGTGCGCCTCTCTCCGCTCTCGAGCTCGAGCAACGTATGTACACTGCCTCCGTCCAGGCGAAAGCTAAGGCGCCGCCGCCGCCACCGCCGCCGCCGCCGCCGCCCAAGACAGTCTACGGCCAGCGTGCTATGCGAGTGCACGTGCCTCCGACGCCGTCGTCCATGTCGCCTGTCGAGAAGAGGAACGAGCGAAAGCCGCCGCCACCGCGCCATCGCGCGCTGGACGAGGCGTTCGCGGCGGCTCAGGAAGTGACGCAGGGGGGCATCAGCGGCCATCAGCGGCCATCAGCGGTCATCAGAGGTCAGCAGGAAGTGACGCAGGCGGGTAAGATTATCGAGGTGGCTCTCGAGACTCTCTCTATGGCCACGGGGGAGGCTCGCCTCGTGTCCACGGAGGCCACAAGATCGCATCTCGCGCACCGAGATTGCATCTCGCACAGCCCCGTGGCCACGGAGGCGGCGGCCGTCGCTGCGCAGTCAGGGGCGGTGGCATGGCCGACGGCAGCCGAGATTGTCGAGACAATCATCGATGCGGCCGTGAGGAGGGCCGTAAAGAGGGCCGAGGCAGCCTGCATGGAGGACCCAAGTGCAGCGAAGGCGCAAGGGCCGCAGGAGGGGGCCACAGGCGAGGGCGAGTGGCCTACCCAGGAAGCCGCCGAGCAACGCGAGTGGCCTACCCAGGAAGCCGCCGAGCAACGCGAGTGGCCTACCCAGGAAGCCGCCGAGCAACGCGAGTGGCCTACCCAGGAAGCCGAGTTCGTGCCGCCGCCTGCTCGTGTCCGCGCGATGCCCACTGCCCGATTTGGGTCGGCACTTTGTACCGGTATGCCCGATATGGGTCGGTACGCGGAAGAGCTGCATGCATTCGAGCCAGACGCTTGGGCCGACGATGAACTGCTCCATGAGGACGACTTTGAGGAGGTCTGTGAAGAGGTCTGTGAAGAGGTCGCGAATTGCATGCAGCCCTCGGAGCCGGTATTCGCCTCGTGCACATCGCCCACGAGTACGATGGCGCATGCGAGTGCTGCGGTGGGCGACGCAGCCATGGATGGCCTGGACGCAGGGTGTGGTTCAGAGGAGGACAGCATCGGGATCGGGGCCGGGACCGGTGACGGTACGCGCGATACCGCCGATGACCCCGTCAGCCGAGAGGTAGCTCGGCGAATGGACTTGATACGGGCGGCGCTCAAACCGCAGGAGGAGGCTTGGTGAAGAATCCATTGCACGTGTGGTCATAAGGGTCGCTGACTGGAACGACAAAAAGACACCATCACCAAAACTCCCCACCTCTCGGACCTCATGTGAGCGCCTTGCGGGGGGGCTGTGAGCGAGTACACTCACGCGTCACGGTACTGTGTTGACCGAGTGGAGCGGAGCCGTCCTTTGAGATCTGCACACTTTCAGCTCCTCGTTAGGTGCATACTAGTGCACGGGGGGCGCTCAGAGGAACTCTATAACTGTCTCGGGCATGGTCTCGGGTTGGGTTGTTTGAAGCGGTAGATACATTGGGACTTGCCAAGTTCAGTATTCTCTATTCAGTGAAATTCAGTCACAGTACACAGACAAAGTGGCCATTCCCGGCGGTCCCGCAGTGTGGGGCCCCTGGGGCCTATGCGGGCACAGCACTACCAGCTTTCACGCACCGGACTCCGGAGTCTTCGATCTACTAACACCTCCCGCCACCCGCGCCGTGCGCGACTCCGCGTACGCGCGCAGCACCGCTCCGGTACTGCGACCACCGCGCACGACTAGACTGAGATCTGAGTTCACTGCGAACAAGTTAGACTGGCACACAATCTGGTCTCTGCGACTGCGTCGCTCTTGGAGCTAGTGAAGCTGACATGGTCAGCCAAGCACACCCCGCTCTCGCCAACAAACCCTCGCCGGTCGGTTTTTCGTTGTTGCTGAGGAGATTGATGCTCGTTGCTGCTACTGGCGCCGTTCGGAGGCACCGACGGTCCGCGCCTCCGCCTCGTCCTTGGGCCCATCACTCCCGTCGGCGTGCAGAACCGCGAGGACGCACTGCGCTTTAGCATGACCATGAGCAGCCGCGAGGCCATACAGTCGCCGCGCCTCCGCCTCGTCCTTGGGTCCGCCACGCCCGTCCCCGTGCATTAGCGCGAGGTTGTACTGCGCTTGAGCAACATCTTGCACAGCCGCGAGGCCATACAGCCGCCGCGCCGCCACCTCGTCCTTGGGTCCGCCGCGCCCTTGCGCGTGCATGAGCCCGAGGTTGCACTGCGCTTGAGCATCACCTTGCGCAGCCGCGAGGCCATACAGCCGCCGCGCCTCCGCCTCGTCCTTGGGTCCACCGAGCCCGTCCTCGTGCATGAGCGCAAGGTTGCACTGCGCTTGAGCAACACCTTGCACAGCCGCGAGGCCATACAGCCGCCGCGCCTCCACCTCGTCCTTGGGTCCGCCGCGCCCTTGCGCGTGCATGAACCCGAGGTTGCACTGCGCTTGAGCATCACCTTGCACAGCTGCGAGGCCATACAGCCGCCGCGCCTCCGCCTCGTCCTTGGGTCCACCGAGCCCGTCAGCGTGCATGAGCGCGAGGTTGTACTGCGCTTCAGCATCACCTTGCACAGCCGCGAGGCCATACAGCCGCCGCGCCTCCGCCTCGTCCTTGGGTCCGCCACGCCCGACCCTGTGCATGAACGCGAGGTTGTACTGCGCTTCAGCATCACCTTGCACAGCTGCGAGACCATACAGCCGCCGCGCCTCCGCCTCGTCCTTGGGTCCACCGAGCCCGTCCTCGTGCATGAGCGCAAGGTTGCACTGCGCTTGAGCATCACCTTGCACAGCCGCGAGGCCATACAGCCGCCGCGCCTCCACCTCGTCCTTGGGTCCGCCGCGCCCTTGCGCGTGCATGAACCCGAGGTTGCACTGCGCTTGAGCATCACCTTGCACAGCCGCGAGGCCATACAGCCGCCGCGCCTCCGCCTCGTCCTTGGGTCCGCCACGCCCGACCCTGTGCATGAACCCGAGGTTGCACTGCGCTTGAGCATCACCTTGCACAGCCGCGAGGCCATACAGCCGCCGCGCCTCCACCTCGTCCTTGGGTCCGCCGCGCCCTTGCGCGTGCATGAACCCGAGGTTGCACTGCGCTTGAGCATCACCTTGCACAGCCGCGAGGCCATACAGCCGCCGCGCCTCCACCTCGTCCTTGGGTCCGCCGCGCCCTTGCGCGTGCATGAACCCGAGGTTGCACTGCGCTTGAGCATCACCTTGCACAGCTGCGAGGCCATACAGCCGCCGCGCCTCCGCCTCGTCCTTGGGTCCACCGAGCCCGTCAGCGTGCATGAGCGCGAGGTTGTACTGCGCTTCAGCATCACCTTGCACAGCCGCGAGGCCATACAGCCGCCGCGCCTCCGCCTCATCCTTGGGTCCGCCACGCCCTTGTCCTTGCATGGAGTCTCCTCGGGAGGGGAGAGCCAACCTGTCAGCCGACGAAGGCACCGGTGCGCTTGAGCAGAGTTTGCATCGACGAACAGCTGCACTCTTCTTCAGCTGCGCTTGCGTGAAGGCTTCTTTGGGACGTCGCTCCTTGCATTGCGAGCAGAGCGACCCGACGCTATTGACCTCAGATGGTGAAGCCGGTGCTGGCGACTCTGCAGCCGCTGGTGGTGATGGTGCGGGCGGCAAGGCGGCCACGACCAGTGCCAGTTCTATTTCCCTCGCTGCCTGCTCACGCTCACGTCGCTCGCGCTCGTGCCGCTCCTCCGCTATCGCCGCTTCTGCCGCTTCTGCCGCTTCTGCCGCTTCTGCCGCCTGCGCCGCCTGCGCCGCCTGCGCCTCCTCTTCCCTCCGAATCTCATCGCACTCGTCCACAGTCAGGTGCGAGTCGAATAGACGCTGGTCGATGATCGGGAGTGCTCGCCACCACTGAGCAAAGGTGATCAAAGGGCAGTTGCCACGCCTCACCTGGTCTTGAGTCCAGAGCCAGTCCGCACGAATCTGCTTCACCTCCTCCGAGAGGACCTCGTCCGCCTCGAGCCGTAGTGACGATGCTGCTGACGATGATGATGATTCTTGTGGCCCAGCAGCTGATTCAGGCCGTGGCGGCGGCGGTCGAAGTGGCGACGGCGGAGGCGGCAGTGGCGGCGGCGGAGGCGGCAGTGGCGGCGGCGGCAGCAGAGGCGGCGGCGGCGGCAGTGGTGATAGTGGCGGCGGCAGTGGCGGTGGCGGTGACGGCAGCGATGGTCTCAGCATCTGCCTTGTAACTGTCGTCGGTGCTGTCGGTGCCATCGGCGCCATCGGCGCTGGCGGCTCTAGCGCTGTCGACGGCGTGGCACTTGACACGTGAGGTGCAACTGGCTGGACTGCACCACGTCCACCGCCACGGCCGCCACGGCCGCCGCGGCCGCCGCGGCCGCCGCGGCCGCCGCGGCCAGCCCCTTGCTCGTACGCCGGTGAGAATGCGGCCAATGCAGCGAGGAGTCCACGGTTAGTGTTGATGCGTGCACCCGCAGGTATGTTCTCCCTGCACTCTGGACAAGAAAAGGAAGATGAGGCGTCGGGACGCACGGTCTCGACGCAGCGCGCACACAGCTCATGGCTGCCGTTGCAAGGAATGATCTTGGGCTCGCGCTCACCCTCGTTGAAAGGTTCTAGGCAAACCGGACACTCAAGAGCGCTCATGTTTGCAGGCGGCAGCGGCTCGTCCTCCTTCCGAGTCCTTCGAAGCCGCACACTTAACCGATTTGGAATAGAGTTGTTTGCATGCAAATTTTTTATCAGGCTCTCCCACCATCCCCTGCAGCCGTCACAAACGAGTAGCCCGAGCGAGCGAGTACTAGGTACTTGTGGTGACCGAGGGGAGCGGAGCCGTCCTGCGAGACGGTGCAACTTTGAAAGAGGGGCTACCGGTACCAGCGTGTCCACCGACGCTCATCTTCGGCCGACCGAAGGCCACACACCGGCCCAAGGCAACGCACGCGTGAGCGCGTGCACGTACTCCCCCACCCCTTTCCAAGCTATTTGTAGCGGAGTGCACTTACTTTCTCACCCCTTGTATCATGTTAGGGGTCGGAATGGTGGTGAGCGCGGGGGGACCGCGACGAAACTGACTGATGACTTTACTGGGGGCTGTGAGCACGTTCATTCACACTTTCGCAACGCACGCACGCACGCACGCGTCGGCTTACTCGTGAACATGCCCTTCTCCTTTTCCGATTCGGACGACGACGATGAGCCCGGACTGGCTGCGAGCCGCAAACGTCCGGCCACGGTGGTTGCAGACGCGTCCAAACGCAGCAGAACAGCCCTGCCCACGATGCCTCCCGGCCGCATGCATCAGCCTCCTTCACAGGAGCTCAGCGGCGCCGTTCGACGTGCTGCGCCACCGCTCCCGACTACGAGTCATCCCTTCTCCGCGAGTCAGCATTCTTTGAGCCGCCCATCGCAACCAAGACAGACGGGCCCCGCCGAGCTGATACGCTCAGTAACGCCTCCAGCGTCGGCGTCGGCGGTGGGTGCACCCGTGCGCCTTCCGACGCAGCCGAGACTGCCGGGTCCCGCCGAGCTCCATCGTTCAGCAGCGCCTGCAGCATCAGCTTCGTCCCGTGCACCTGTGCGCCTCGGCGTCTCGGCCCCCTACCCTGGCGATCCGAGCCGTGTGCGCCGACCCGAGCCGGCGTCGAGTACCGAGGCCGATCCGTTTGCCGCGTTCGAGATGCTCAAGCGTGCGCCCGAGCACCACGGCGGCGCCAGGTCGGCTGTGCAAGCCCGACCGTCGGGCTTCCACAGCACGCATCCACGTGGCAGCGTGGGCGACTGCGGCGGTGGCGGCGGCAACGGCGGTGGCGGCGGCGGCGGCGGCGGCGGCGGCGGCGGCGGCGGCGGCAGCGGAGGCGGCGGCGGCGGCAGCGGCGGTGGCGGCGGCCCTCCGCCTCATCACCAGCACGTCGATTTGAAGCAGGCGCTGCTCGACCACGTGCTCAGCTGGCGGTCGGAGCTCGCAGAGATGAGCCCGCGTCATTCGCCGGTCCCTCAGGGAGCTGCTGCTGCTGAGGGCAGCGGTGGAGCGGCCGGCGGTGCGGCCGGCGCCGCCACGTCACCACCGACGACCTTCAGGAGCGTGAACGCGTACCGCGACCACTTTAGGCCGTTGCTACTGCTCGAGCTGCAGCAGGAGCTGTTGAAGGGTTCACAGGAACGACGCGCGGAGCCGACGACGAGTGCTCGCTTTTGTGCCTACGGAGGGGCGCCCGCTCGCGTGCGCGCGTCGGCTGGGCGCTCTGGCGGGCCGCCAGACGGTTGGGCCTCCTTTGAGGTGGTGGTCGAGGTCGAATCGGCCGATTGCATGCTGATTGCATCTCTGAGAGCATGCTGATTGCATCCCTCATCAGGTGGTGGTCGAGGTCGAATCGGCCGATTTGGGCGAGTACGATGTGGTCCTCTTGCACTGCCGCGATGGACGCCCGCGCGCGAGCGGAGGCGGCGGTGGCGTCGATCGATCGGATTGGCGCGAAAGGCTGTGCGCGCATCTGCCCACCGTGGCCGTGGTGACGTGGCGGGAGCGCCGTGCTGAGCGCGATGGCAGCCGTCAACAACTTCGAGTGCAGCTGCACCTGCCGTCGGCTGAGTTCGCCCTAGGAAGCAGCGGCGGCGGCGGCGGCGGCGGCGGCGGCGGAGGCGGCGGCGGCGGTGGCGGCGGCGGTGGCGGCGGCGGCGGCGTTTCGTCACGCGGCCCGGCGCCGCCACCGCCCGAGATGAAGACGACATCTGCGGGCGGCCATGCTGCTGGGCCGCCCTCCTTGCAGCTGCGCAAGCTGGGGCAGCTCACGACGGCACTGCGCGAGTGGCTCGTCCTCCATCGGCTGGGGCCATCCGTCACGGGTGAGGGCGTGATACGGCCGGAGCTCTTGAACGACCTGCTCAGTGCCACGCCCACCGCGGTGCATGCTCGAGAGCGCGACGATTGGGAGCGGCGCGAAAAGTGGCAGCGGCTCGTCACCTCCGTGAGCTCTCACCAGCGCATGGACGACGACCAGGTGCGATCTCCCTTGATTGCGCTTGATGGCGCTTGAGTGCGCTTGAGTGCCCTTGATGGACTTCGATTGGCAGAGCTCTCACCAGCGCATGGACGACGAGCAGGTGCGCGTGCTCCGCGAGACGGCGAGCATGGTGTACTACGACCGGTCCGGCTTCTCTCTCGTGCAGGGCCCTCCCGGCACTGGCAAGACCACCTTCCTGCGCGCGCTCCTCAATGTGCTGCACAATGCCGCCACGCAGCACCTCTTCGAGAACGTCCTGAGCGCGCTCAGCCGGCGGGCAGCAGCGGTAGCACCGGCGGCTGGCGGCGGCAGCGGCGCGCCAGAGATGAGCCTGCTCGGGAGTATCACTGACTGCATGTCGCGTCAGGAGGCGGGCATGGCTGGGCATGGCGCCGTAGCGGGCATGGCGCATCCGGCATGCGCAGGCGCCGTCGCGGGCGCCAGTGCACCCAGCCCAGTACGGCGCGGGCGCATCCTTGTGTGCGCGCAGTCGAACGCCGCGCTGGATGAGCTGATCGCCCGCGTGCTGCGGCTTCAGTTCGTGGATGAGTTCCGCAACCGGTACCACGCGGACATGGTGCGACTCGGCAGCCAGCCTGGCGAGGCGGTACGCGCCATCACGCTCAAGGAACGCGCAGCAGACCTCGCCGCCAGCGCGCTCGGTTTGGAGCGCGGGCGTGTACACACGCCCCAGGAGCAAGCCACGCGTCGGCAGCAGCTGCGTGCGCGCGTCGCCAAATGCGAGCGCGAGCAGTGGGAGCTTGCCCGGCGCAGGCAGCAGCATCATACGCAGCGGGAGCAGCTGCACAATCGGCTCGACACGAGCGCCGAGCCGGGCGCTCTCGACGCGCTGCGCCGGCAGCTGCGCGCCTCCAACCAGCAAGATGGCCAGATGGCCCAACGGCTGGTCGCTCTGCACACGGAGATGGGTGACCTATTGGCGACGCTGCGCTCGATGGACTGCGTGGAGAGCCACGTGCAAGCGCTCGCCGCAAAGGGCGCCGGCGCGGGCGCTCACGGCGGCGCCGGCGCGAGTGGTGCTGGCAGCGCCGTGTCGAGCGACTGCGGCGTCAGCTCGCGCCCGTCGTCGCGCCCGTCGTCTCGCCCGTCGTCCCCAACCGCAGCGGCGGCGGCGGCGGCGGCGGCGGCGGCGGCGGCGGCACCCTTCGTCGATGGGACGACAGCCAGTTCGGACGGCGCCTCCGTGGCTAGTAATGTGATCGGCTCACTCGACCGCGGCACGCAGCGCCTGCTCGAGAGCGAAGTGCTCGAGCGCGCGCACATCGTCTTCTGCACGCTGAGCGGCGCGGGTGACGTGGCGCTCCAACGGCTCGCTGAGATCAGCGGAGGGTTCGAGACGGCCATCTTTGACGAAGCCGCGCAGGCCGCCGAGCTCGCGACCCTCATCCCGCTGCAGTACGGTGCACGGCGCGTCGTGCTCGTGGGCGACCCGCAGCAGCTGCCCGCCACTGTGCTCTCGCTCGAGGCCAAGCGTCGGGGGTACGACACGTCGCTCTTTGAGCGGCTTCAGCGCGGAGGCTACCCAAGCCACATGCTCCGAACCCAGGTGAGTGTCGTTGATTGCCTCTTGATGGCCTCTTCTGATTGCGTCTGATTGCATCTCTGACCAAGCCGCATGCTCCGAACCCAGTATCGCATGCATCCAAACATTCGGCGCTTCCCGTCGGCGCATTTCTACGAGGGAGCGCTCAAGGACGGCGAACGCGTCCTCTACGCGGCCCGCGTGCCCGTGGGTGCCCACGAAGGCGCGCCCGGCTGCCTCGCTCTGCCCCTCCCCTCCCCCCCCGAGGTACGGTACGCGCCGCTCGCCTTCTTCAACCTGCTCGACGGCGAGCAGTCTCGCTCGAGCGAGACGCACTCGCTCCGAAACGAGCGCGAGGCGCGCTTCGTGGCACGGCTCCTCCTCGCGCTGCTCCACGCGGCCGATGCGTGGCGGCTGGGCGTGGCGGCTGCGGCCGCGCGGGCGGCGGCGGACGAGGCGGCGCACGAGCCAGAGCCCTCGGAGGCGTCCTCGTCAACGACACCCTCAGTCAACGTTGCGGCAGCCGCGCCGCCGATCATGCAGCCGTGCATGGGCAGCGGATGCTGCCTCGGGCCGAGCGCCCGTTGCGCCTTTGGCGGCTTGTGCGGGCGCATCGCCATCCTGACGCCCTACAAGGAGCAATGCCGCTCCCTCGAGCACGAGCTGAGCGCCGTGCTCGGCCCACGCGCGGCCTGGGCGCACGCGCTCGAGGTCGCGAGCGTCGACACGTTCCAAGGCAAGGAGAAGGACGTGATCCTCTTCTCGAGCGTCCGATCGGGCAACGCAGCGGGCCTGGGGTTCGTCAAGGACCTTAGGCGGCTCAACGTCGCCCTCACGCGAGCCCGGCATGCGCTCTACATCGTCGGGCATGATGCGAGCCTGCGTCGCTCGCCCGATTGGAACGCGCTGCTCACGAGCGTGCGGGCGCATGGCTGGAGCCGCGACGTGACGCTCGCGATGGCGCTGCGCCAACGGCCGAGCGAGCTGCTGGCAGCCACGCTGCCCGTCAGCCTGCTCGACGGGAGCCAGTTGGTCTCGTGCGAGGATGCCGATGCTGCGCGGTACTCGCAGCGCTGTCGTGCGGTGCTGCTTCACAGGCGTCAGGTACCAACTCCACTGTAACATGCGAGAACGTTCACTCCAGCACTAACCGTGACACGTCCATGGACGCGGCACGCACCACGCCAGTCGGAGTCGCCACCCGCGGCCCCGTTCCGGCCCTCTCCGCTATCTACTCTCCGCGTTTATCTCCGCGTTACGCGTTCCATTCGCATGCGATGCGAAAGCGTTACAGCTGGTATGCGCTCAAATGTATAACAGACACAGCCGCCTTCTCATAGAGAATCCAAAACCTGCTCGTCCGATCGCCCTGGTCCCCCCCCAGGGGCGGGGGTGGGGCGCGGCCGGCTCCCTCCAAGGGGTCGGTCACGACGAGGGCCACTTCGATGCATATTGCCCACGCCACACCCGAAAATCCCCCCAGCGGCGCGACCCACCCACCCGCCTGGGGCGGGCCGTGAAACTCAACCAACGGAAAATCCTCCCCGAGATAGTGCTGATTCTACCTCCCGACTTCCCCTACGGAAAAGGGGGGTTCGAGGTGTCAGGAGGGGGGTCCGGGCCTGGCATCATATTGATGAACCCCGGGCCGTATAGGCCGTTATACTTGTGGGGGTGGCACGTTTGGGGGGTCACAAACGAATCGCCCCTCGCCTGGGGGGAGTTCTATCTAGCCGCCCGATGGTCGCCCGCCTCGTCAGGTACGGTCCGGTGAGACAAAAGACAAACTTCAAACTGTCTTTCGGTCACCATTCTTCACCATGAATCCTCGCGCCCTACCGCTTGGCAGGCTTACAAAACGCACCCCCACGCACACTCCAGTACCCCCAAACCCGGCCGAGTGGCCGTCGAGCCCCTCGCGGTCTCATCCTCAATTTTCCTTCTTCTGCGTTCTGGTATGAATAATGAAGTTTTGGAGATATTTCTATGGACTATGCGCTCAAATGTGCTGAGGCTCTCTCACGCACCACATCCACATAACTCATAAGACGCGACTGCGACTAATCGACATAGTCAACGCAAATCAGACCGCCAGGGTTAACCCAGTGCGCGCAAGACGATGACGACACAGAGCGAGCGTCTTCTGTTCTACTGTAGATACAATTGTCCAAGCAAGCGGTCACTCAGCGTCCACATGCCAACAAACCGACAAACCGGCCCAGCCCCGGTAGCACCACATCATGATTGCATGGACGTTCACCATGCTGCATGGCTCACTAGATGGACTGCACCGTCGGTCCGACGGCTAGACCACTGCCACCCACTAAAGTTTTGACGCGGACGTCACCGGATGCTTGCGTGCGTGCGTGCAGGGCGGGCGCTCCCGCGATCGGCTTGGCTGCGGCCCACTTGGCCTCCCAACTGAGCCCGCTTTGGCCGCGGTAATATTCCTCGAATTCCTGCCGCGTGTAGCTTTTCCCGTCGGCATCGATGCGCCTCTCGGCGCCGCCTGCGGGGACGCCACCGGATGCTTGCGTGCGTGCGTGCAGGGCGGGCGCTCCCGCGATCGGCTTGGCTGTGGCCCACTTGGCCTCCCAACTGAGCCCGCTTTGGCCGCGGTAATATTCCTCGAATTCCTGCCGCGTGTAGCTTTTCCCGTCGGCATCGATGCGCCTCTCGGCGCCGCCTGCAGGGTACTGCGCGATCGGTCTCGCCACCGCCGTCAGCCGCGCTGCTTCGAGCGTGGCATGAGCCGCGCTGCTATTTGAGACGGCTGTAAGGGTGACACTGCCAACGGGGAGCGAGGCGTGCTCTTCCGCATTGAATGGAAGAGCTCTTAGCCTTGGTACTTCTGGAGAGGCTGGGGGGGCTGGGGGGGCTGGGTTGGCTGGAGTGGCTGAAGTGATCGGCGTGGCTCTGGTGGCGCTCGCCCTTCTCGCCGCGCGCGCCTCTGCTTCAGCAGAAATGTCATAGGGGAACTTGTGCTTCCACAGCATCAGCTGCTCGCCCTTCTCGAGCCACATTCTCCCATCCAAGGTCACGTTTTCCGGGTGCAGCAACGCAATCCACGCCTTGAAGTTGACATTCGCGGGGCCGACGGCACGCGCATAGTCGTCGAGATGGTCCCGCATCAGCTCGCGGCAGGCTGCCTCGCTGGCTGCAATGATGGCTTGAGGGTCGTCGGTCATTTCGACGCCACTGTTGACATCTCGCTTCCTTCGGGGCCTGCGCTCGCCAAACTTCAGCTTTGCGCGTTGCTTGCGACGCCGCGTCTGAACCATGTAAACAAGTAGCACGCACGCACAGGCGGCCGCGAAAGCTCCGGCCATGATCCAAGCGATCATCAGCAAGGACGATGACGAGGGACTCTCGTTTGCCAGGAGCGCTGCAATCGAATCGGCGACGCTTGGCGGTGGCGTCGGCTCGACGAGGCGCATGGTGGGCGTGCTGAGGACCGTCACTCCAAGGATGGCTGTCAGAGCCGATGGCGGCTGATCCAAGGTGTTATGGACGCGCGAACGGTCAGATGCACTTGAAATATAAAAGGAAGCTGTGACTGTGACCGATCCTGGCAGGATGTTGAGTGCGATAGCAGAGGCTGTAACTCCAGTTGTACGAGCCAGTTGCAGGGTGAAATGGGTTGTATTGAAGGACTCAACGGTGCCTGCTATCCGGAACGTCGCAACTAGAGATGGTTCCGTCTGCGGGCTTGATGGCGGTGGTGGTCTCGGCGACGGCGGTGGAGGGGACGGTTCGGGAGGTGATGGCGAAGGTGGCGGCGGTGGAGGCGTACGCGGCTCGGGTGGATTGTATGGCGGTGGAGTAGGTGGTGGCGAAACATGTGACGAAGGTGGGGGAGAGGGCTCCGGAGGCGACGGAGAAGGAGGTGGCGGCGGAGGGGGAGATGGCTCAGCAGAGGGTGGTGGAGGCGCGGGAGGTGGCGGCGAGGGTAGTGGCGACGGAGGTGGCGGCGGCGATAGCGGCGGCACCAACGGTGGTGGTGCTGCTGGCGACGGCGATGGCAACGACGGCAACGACGGCGACGGCGGCGGCGGCGAGGGCGGAGGAGGCGATGGCGATGGCGGCGGCGGTGATGGCAGCGGCAGTAATGGCGACGGTGGAGGCGACGGCGGTGGTGAGGGCGGTGGCGAGGGCGGCGGTGGTGACGGAGGTGGCGACGGCGGCGGCGGCGATGGGGGTGGCGAGGGTGGAGGTGGTGAAGGCGGTGGCGAAGGCGGCGGTGGCGAGGGTGGTGGGCTTGGCGGGGGCGGCGAGGGCGGCGGAGGGGGTGGAGGTGGGGAGGGTGGCGGAGAGGGGGGCGGTGGCGAGGGAGGCGGCGGGGATGGGG
>Ga0210240_100747_pt1 | contig 27836 bp, 16 predicted proteins | sample ChrtobMetP5a_4mM_FD_155463 | JGI IMG/M metagenome (GOLD analysis project Ga0210240, IMG submission 155463) | Chrysochromulina tobin associated microbial communities from unialgal haptophyte culture, Seattle, Washington, United States - P5a_4mM | ecosystem: Host-associated > Algae > Haptophytes >...
CCGCCCCCCGCCCCCCCCTCATGCATGTGCCCGCGTTCCACGCCTGCGACGCGCGCTGGTTCGTTGTGCGTCCGCGCGCCAAGCGCAGGGAGGCGTTGCGCGCGGAGGAGGAGCTCACGTTGAGATCGTCGAGCTCTCTCGCCTCGTCGAGATCGCGCGAGCTCGGCATCTCGGGCGATCTCGCCTCGTCGAGATCGCGCGAGCTCAGCATCTCGGGCGGCTCATCGAGCGCTCTCGCCGTGTCGCATGGGCACGCGCGTGCACGCGCCGCGGCGGGCGTCTCCATGTACGAGCGTGCGCCCACTACGGCGCTCGGCCTCTCCAACTGCATGCTAGCACCGACCACGGCGCTCGGCACGGCGCTCGGCATGGGTGGCCTCGCTGAGGAGAGAGGCGCCGCAATGGGCGCCGAGAGCGGCGAGCCCAGTGCCATCGCCGACGGCGCTCAACTCGGCGCTCCTTGCATCGACGGCACGGCCGACGCCACCAACAGCAGCAGCAGCGGCGGCGGCGGCGGCGGCGGTGGCGGCGGCGGCGGCGCAGTAGCGGACGCGGGTGCTCCCGAGGTGGGCGCTGTGGTGGGCGAGCCGCCGCTACAGCGCCTCCTCGCGGCGGCGAGACGGCTGGTGCCCACTCAAGTGCTCGGCTTTCCAAGCGGGGGGAACGGCAGCAAGTCGCTCGACGACGGCACTCCCGTCGACCGGGTCGGCAAGCAGCCGGGCGAAACTCAAGGGACTGGCGGCGCTCAAGGGACGGGGCGGACTCCGTTCAGGGAGGATGCGGACGACGACGACGAAGAGGAGGAGGGGGAGCAGTCGGACCACTCCGACGACGACGCCGAGGAGGAGGAGGAGGAGGAGGAGGAGATTCGATCTCGGACCATCTCGCCGGAGCTCCGGCCGCGCGCCACTGATGAAGACGTCATTGACGAGACGATGACGTGCGTGCGGCTGCGCTTCCGATGCTGGACAGGCCCGTTCGCACAGACGCGCCTACCGGGCGAGCCCACCCCCCTCGTCCAGTCAGTGCCTTCACACCTACATTCGCACCTGCATTCACACCTCCCCGGCGAGGCGACCCCCCTCGTCCAGTCAGTAGCCCACAGAGGCCAGCAGTGGCTCCCTTCTCCGCCCCTCGACGACCTATGGCGCTCAGGGGGCGGCGCACCGACCGACGGGCAGCACGCAGGTGGCAGCTTGAACGTCGACGTGGCGGACTTGGTCGCCGTGGATCGCCCGTGGCCGGTGGCGTTTCCATCGTCGCCGCGCCGGCGCATGACGCCTCCGACACCCAGCCTGCTGACGAGGGATCTACTGCCGATGGACCTCGCGGCTGCGGCGAGATCGGATCTCGCGGCTGCGGCGAGATCGGATCTCGCGGCTGCGGCGAGATTGGATCTCGCGGCTGCGGCGAGATCGGATCTCGCGGCTGCAGCGCCCGGCAGCAGCTCCGTCGGTGCGGCCCCCGCGCCGCCGGCTTGCCTCGTGAGCGTGGTCGGCCACGGACCGGTGGTGGGCCGTCGCGACACGCGCGCGCACGTACTGTACGCCATCCGCATTCGCGCCGTCACGGGCAGCTGGCAGGTGTGGCGTCGGTTCTCGCAGTTTGCCGAGCTCGACCACGAGCTCAAGGCCAAGGGGCACGGCGAGGCGCTGCAGCACGTGCGGGCCAGCCTCCCTTCAAAGCTGCGTCTGCCGCTGGGCCTGCAGATCGAGGGCGACGAGCGCCAACCGAAGCTCGATGCGTACCTGGTGAGTCTCATGGGCCACCAACAGCTACGCCACTCGGATCAGCTCATGTTTTTCGTCTCGCAGACGGAGGTGCACCGGCGGCTGTGGCGCCGAGCGATGGGGATGGCGGCTCCGGAAGACGCAGGGCAGCAGCAGCTGTTACGGTGCGAGTGAGGCGCGACAGTTTCGCGGCTTGGCGTTGCTGAGACTTACATGAAACGAGAGCAGCACGATAGTCGGTTACAGCAAAGTGCAAGTGACCGTGAGACCCGGGGTACTGCCGTGTCCGGACGACCGAGAAGTGGGATGCTCGAATGCTCGGGCGTGAAAAACGGTCCTTACGACCCGCGGCGGTCGACATGGCGGCTCTAAAGTGCGGTGGACCACTGGAGTGCCTCTGACCGCGTACCCAGTGGTTCAGTTACAGAACAGTTACAGCATGAGTTACAGGGAAGTAAAGTCTAAGGTTCGTTTCTACGAGAACCGTCACCGATACACACGCGTGACGGCTGACGCCGATAAACAAGTAACTCAGTACTCCGCCACACTCCACGTACACTTCCCACTTCATGGGCCACTTTCCACTTTGCACGGTACACGTGCCGTACACCGTACACGGCATGGCCGTACGGGCACGCGCGCCACGCGTAGCACACGAAGTATCAATAGTGAACGACATCATTTCAGCCTATGCTCTATTATCGCACGCTACGCCGGGTATTCGCCCAGCCCGTGCGTTCGCAGAGATTTACGCTTCTACGCCGGCAGTCCCGACCCCCAGTTGGCGATGAGATCCCGAATCGCGGCCACATCCGTATCCTGGTCAGGCGTGCGCCCCTTTCTATCAAGGGCGCGCGGGTTCGCGCCCGCCTCAAGCAGCACACGCACCGCGTCCTCGTGGCGCTTGAAGGCGGCAAAGTGCAACGGCGTCTGCATCTTGATGTTGGGAGTGTCGAGATCAATGCCGGGCACCGCACACAAGAGTCTAAGCACATCCGAGTGACCACGTCGTGCCGCACGCGACACAGCCGTGGCACCCAGGTAGCCGCGCGCATTGACGGCAGTCGCAGCAGCAGCAGCCGGACCGGCGGCAAGCAGCGTGCCAAGGATCCCTTCGACGACGCCCTGACGGCCCGCGTCCGCGGCCCAGATGAGCGGCGTGTTGCCTTTGCCTGACCAAGCCTCCGAGGAATTCTCCGAGGATGGGTCCGGCTGCGCCAGCTCCGCCGCACTGAAGCCCTGCAGCAGCGAGCTGTGCCCCGCAGCCGCGGCCGCCGATGCCGCCGACGCCGGGGTCGGCGCACCGTACTTTGTCAATATGGGCTCGCCAGTGGGGCCCGGCAGGGTGAAGTGCGCCCAGATGGCGCGGGGGAGCTCGGCCAAGGAGGCGACGACGAGGTCAGCGCCGCCGCTTGATACGGCGCCTTCGCTCACGCGCCGCCCGCTGTCCACGAGGGCTGTGTGAGCGCCCGCGGCCTTGCCAAACGCGACGTCATTCGACGGCGAGTCGCCAACCATCAGAAGAGTGTCGGGCGCCAGCGACCACCTGTGGGAAATGTGCTGCATCGCCGTCGGGTCTGGCTTTGGCGGAATGCCTGCATCGTCCCTCGAAACGGCAGGGTCGAACCGCGGCATGCCAGCAGGCCCGCACAGGGCAGCGTGCAAGTGTTCGACCGACTCTGCCGAGTTGCGAGTCACGAGAGCCACGGGCAGCGAGTGGGCGCGCAGCCAGCGGCAAAGCTCGATGGCTCCCGGCTCGAGTTGGAGTGTGCGCCGACCTTCGGCCTCCATCTCGTCGATCACCTCGAGCGCGACGGCGGCCTTCTCCGCTGGCATCTTGGCAATCTCCGCAAGCAGGTCATTCTCGCGGCTGACGCCGCAGCGTTCGTACATGAGCTTGAAATCCAGGTTGGGTTTGGTGATGGTGCCGTCCATATCAAAAACAACGCCGCGCAGCACTGGCTTCTTGCTCGACGTCATGAGGGATGCGGCAGACGCGCGCACGCCACTCAGTCCCACAAGGCCGAGGCGCCGCTTCTCAGGCATCTCGTGCGGACTTCCTGACTTGCCTTGACTTGCCTTGACTTGACTCATTTTAGGTCCTAAAGGGTGTACTTTCATTCAAACGAGGACTGGAAGGGACGCGCTTGTAAGAGAGTCATAGGTACGTGCGATCAGAATACTGTAGGAACTCACACGGAGCAGCACGGGGAGAGACGAGAGTGGGACATACACATCACCGCGCGTCGCAGCGCACCAACAGCGGCGAGCAAACTCCGCCAGCGCTCGCTATCGTACACAGACCACGAGTCTGCCAGCAAACGTACGGGCCGGGGGCATCCGGCTGGTATTGATGATGCAGCAGCATGAGGTAGCAACGCCGCCGCGTGAGCACTGGCGCATGTGCTGCTGCCGTTGACGCCAGCGCGCACGAGGCGGACTCAGATAGGATCGATTGCAGAGAGGCTTCTCGCGCGCCACTCACGCCAACGGCGGCCACGGCCGCTCTACTTGCGCTTGGGGACGACGAGCAGCAGGCGCTGGTACGTGTCGAGGTCCCGGTCATTGACCGAGCCCACCCTCCGAAGCTTCGTCTGGCGCTGCGGGCGCTTCTTTCGCAGGAGGTGCGCCTTGCCGGCGAAGTGGCGCAGGAGCTTGCCGGTCGAGGTCACCTTGAAGCGCTTGGTGGCAGAGCGGCTGCTCTTCAGCTTGTACTTGGCCGCCTTGGCCTTCTTGTCGTCCTGGTCCATGCGGATGTCGGCAGCAGAGGCGACGGCAGCAGCGGCGGAGCGCGCGACCGCAGGCGCGGCCGGCGGAAGCACGAAGGCGCTGGCGCACAGAGCGCACAGGGCGAGCACGAGGACTCGGACGCTTCCCATGGAAGGAGGTCTGGGAGATTCGATCTCGCCTTCGCGTTCACACCGACGGTTACACCCAGGTTTCCATGAGCATCCTTCATGCCAGACCCGCCACAACAGTACTCCACATTCCGCAGCCCGTTTCCCGCCCTCTTCGAACACACGATCATATAAACGAACGATCGCGGCGCTGCCCCACGCATCGAGTGACGAGTCCCCAAAAAGACTCACTTCACCCTGCCCTTAGGACTGTATTGGGCGACGGCGCCCGAGGCGATCAGCGCGTCGACTCGCTCAGCGGGCATGGCCAGGAGGCCTTCGAGGACCTCGCGCGTATGCTCTCCAAGTTCGGGCCCAGCCCACTCGGTGCGTCCGCGCCCGTGCGTCAAGACGGGGCATAGGGCAGGCACCCGCAGTGGTCGCCCCCCAACATTCACCTGCTCGAGCATGCCGCGCGCCTCGTACTGCGGGTCGGTCGCCATGTCCTCTACGGAGTAGATCGGTCCGCTCGGCACGTCAGCAGACTCGAGGCGCGTGAGCACCTGCAATCAGTGGCAACCAGTGGCAATCAGAGGCACTCAGTGGCAATCAGAGGCACTCAGAGGCAATCAGAGGCACTCAGTGGCAACCAGAGGCACTCAGAGGCAATCAGAGGCACTCCGAGGCACTCGAAGGCAGACTCTGAAGCAAAAAAAGGCACTCAGTGGCAATCAGAGGCACTCGAAGGCAGACTCCGAGGCACTAAGCGCACAGCGGTCCTGGAGCCGCGCGCGTGCACCTCCTTCGAAGGCAATCAACAGGCCATCAACAGGCCATCAACAGGCCATCAACGATACTCACCTCCATCGAAGGCAGCGAGGCTGTCCACGCTGCAATCGCGCCATCCACTTCGGCCTGGTGGGTCACACGCCCCGGGTTCGTCGAAAGCCGGGGATCGTTCGCGAGATCCACCCGGTTCGCAGTGACCATCAGACGCTTGTAGATCGAGTCGCCGTTCCCGCCAATGACCACGTACTTGCCATCGGCGCACATGTACGTGTTCGTGGGTACGATGCCGGTGAGCGTCGAGCCCGACGGCTTCCGTATCACACCCTTGCGATCATACCTGGTGAGGGACGTTGGTGGCAATCAGTGGTCCATTATCATGGCTCGATGGCGCCGTGTGCTCAGGCACGCCGCGTGCTCAGGCGCGTGCCTTCAATCACATCGAACACGCTCCCACTCGAGCATGCAATCACATGCAATCCTAATGCAATCAGATGTATTACTCAGGCACGATGCCTTCCATGCAATCACATGCAATCATAATGCAATCAGATGTATTACTCAGGCACGATGCCTTCCATCAAATTGAACACGCTCTCGTAGATGGCCACGTCAACCACCTCGCCACGCGGCGCACCTCCACGCGCCCTGCCGCGCTCGCGTGCCAGCAGCGCCATCACCACGCCCAGCGCCGCATGGAGCCCTGCCAGCGTGTCACCCATCGAGAGGTTTGGGCGCACCGGGGGGCGGTCTTCGAAGCCGTTGATGTACCGGAAGCCGCCAAAGGCTTCGCATACGGACGCGAAGCCGGGCTTGCTAGCGAGCGGGCCTGTCTGCCCGTACCCCGAAAGGCGTGCATAAATCAGCTCCTTATTTGTAGCCTCCATGGCCGCCGGGCACAGCTTCCATTTCTCGAGTGTACCTGGTCGGAAGTTCTCGATGAGCACGTCAGACTTGGCCGCGAGCTCCCGCACGATCGCACGGCCCTCCTCAGACTTGAGATCGAGAGCAACGGATTTCTTATTCCGACCGATGGAGCGCCACCAAGGGCTGGTGCCGTCAGTATCCAGCTCTCGCCAGACGCGAATAGGGTCGCCCTTGCCGGGAGGCTCCACCTTGATCACCTCGGCACCGAAATATGCCAAGATTGTGCCCGTGAATGGGCCAGCGATGAGCTGGCCGAGCTCCAGCGCGCGGAGGCCGGCAAGTGGCCTTACATCGGGTGTGTTGCTGAGGCGACGACGAATGATTCCGCGCATTTTCGGCGCGCGAGCGTGACGGCGTGAACGATGCCGGGCGTCTTTAGATCGGCCGAGCTCCCGCACTCTTCCTCAACCACGGCGGGAATTGAGTATCCTATCCTTATACCATCTTAAGATGGTAGGGGGCTCTATGCTCTACGTTTTCGTTTTCAGGACCAGGTGTATTGACCTATTGTTTATGCACAGCCCCAGGGCCCTGTGCGGATCGCGCGCCCTTGAATTCGGCATCAGTGCCCACCTAGCTTGAAGGCATCTAGCGCGCAACCGTAGAAGAATCCAACCTTGAACGCGTTCAAAAGCCGGAGCGTCGGCGAGCGCCGCGCCTGGGGCAATGCATAGTACCCACGCGTGATGCGCTCAACAAGAAAGACCGCCACGCCTCCAGAGATGTACTCCCAACGCCCCCCTTGATCGCCGCCGCCGAGAAACTGGCCGTTTGCCACATAGAACCCGAACAGTAGCGCTAGCGAACCGAGTATGAGCTGCTGGGATGGTGACTCGGAGTATTCATTGAGCGACCCGGCCACCTCGGAGGAGAGGCGTCGCAGCACAGGCCCCAGCGGCCCCAGCGGCCCGTTTGCACGTCGGGAGTCGTCGATGCCATCGCGCGACGCACGTAATCGTGCACGTTTCCGGGCCACGGGCCCTCGAGCAGCGAGTCGCAGTTGTGTCTCGAGGTCATCAAGAAATGAGGAGTCGAGATCATCATCAATACGGTCCATCTCGCCGTCCTTGAGCTGCATCTGAGCGAGGGCACGCGAGCGGCCGAGTGCCGGCGTGTAGATCGGGCACGGCACGACTGGCAACGTTTTTGAGGCCGATGGCAAGTAGAGGCCTGTCATGAATGCGACGTCCAGCATGTGTGCGATCATCAACAATCGAAACCACCCCTGGCTAGCAAAGTTAGGTGGGCCTCACGGAATTGAGCGCTCATGAACGCTACGCGATGCGTTTCATCGAAAACGGTTTCTCGAACCTCAAGTTTGTTCTTTACCCTCGACACAACAACGCACGGTGACCGTCCGCGGGGCCTGACAACACGGTGCGGCCCTTTTGGGCTCGCCGGAGGGGCACAAATGGGTGACAGAGCCTTGGGTTTACTCGACGCAGTCATACAGCTCGTCAGGCTAGTGGATTCCGATCCGGAGCCGGCGCTGTGGGACCTGCGTGACATCATCGGCGCAGCATTTGGCGACGATGGCCGGGTAGTAGGCGCTGCATTTCGCGAGGCGGGTGGTGTCGGCAAGCTGGTAAAGCTCCTCGTAAGGTGGAATCGGCTCGGTCCATCTGAGTCGCATCTTCCCCATATTTGGGCGCTCCGCCAGCTCGCGCTCGAGGTGCTTGGAAACTTGAGCTCAGATGCTGTAGACGCAGACTCGCTGGTGACCAAGCGAGCGCTGCTCGACGCGGGCGGCGACTTTCCGCTCCTCGCGTGCCTTCAAGTCAACGATGTCAACGTCGTGCGTTTGGCGGTCGCCACCATGCAGAACCTGGCGCAGGACCCTGCGTGGTGTCAGGTCCTCGGCGCGGCCCATGTGTATCGCAGCCTCGAGGAGCTTGTTGCGCACTCGGACGCGATCATTGTGCGCTACGCGTCGGGCACGCTGCGCAACATGCAGTTGGCGAGCGAGCTCGCCGGGCTGCCTCCCCCAAAGCTGAGCCAAGCGGCGCTGCGAACCCTCGAACAACGCCAACGAGACGCCGCCGTCGAGGCATTCAGCAATAAGCGAGCTAAGCGCGTGATCAATGCGGGCGTGAAGAGGTACAAAGGCAGCAAAGCATACCGGAAGCGGCAGCTGGAAGCAAAGAGGGTGGCGCTTGAGGCAGCTCTCGAGTCGCAAACAAAGATGGAGGCTGCGGCAGAGGCGAAGCAGAAGGCGAAGAAGGAAGCGAAGGTTTCCTCCCCGCGATCGCCGTTGCCGACAACCTCACCGCGCGCGAAGTCGGCGGGTGAGGCGGCGAAGCAGCTGGCTGACTTCTTACGATCCCCCGAGGTGGACGCAGCGGACGTGTATGACATTCTGATCGCCGAAGACGTCAAAAGCATGAACGATCTTGCGTTACTTAGTGAAGCCGATCTGGCGCAGCTAGGCCTCCGCTTGGGAGTGCGCAAACGAATCAGAGCGGCATTGGTCGCAGCCGTCGAGGAGGCAGAGGAGGAGGACAAGGACAGACTCACCGCGCCGGCTGTTGCCATTCGGCCGCCGCCGTCACCTCGGTTGCAGACGCCGCCGTCACCGCCGCCGTCACCTTTGCCTCGGCTGCACTCGTCCCCGGCGCGCGAGTCTAACGAGGTGTCGGATCCCTACTCCTTCATTGTGGCGGATAGCCTCTTTCACGCTGTCGCCAGGGGGGCCGAATCCATCCCGCTGGCCGCGATGGGCGCCTTCCTGCGCGGCCGAGGAGACATGTCAGCAGAGATTGTTGAGAGAATGGTGAGCTTTTTGGACACCAACGGCGACGGTCGCATTAGTCTGCACGAGTGGCGACACGGCTGGAAACTCTTTGAACCTGCGGACGGCGAAGACGAGGATCAGAGGGAGCAACACGTGACAGAGAAAGAACAGCAACAGCGCGAATCGCCGCTGCTAGCAGCACGACAACAGCAGCAGCAACAACAGCAACCGCAGCCAGAGCAGCAGCCGCAGCCAAAGCAACAGCAGCAACCGCAGCAGCAGCAGCAACCGCAGCAGCAGCAGCAATCGCAGCAGCAGCAGCAGCAGCAGCAGCAGCAGCAGCAACGACAGCAGCAACAACAGCAGCAGCGGGAATCGCCGATGCTAGCAGCAGCACGAGGAGCAGCTGCAGAGCAGCGCAAATCGCCACTGCTAGCAGCACGAGGAGCAGCTGCAGCTGTCGGGCGGCTAAAGCTCGGAGCAGCAATGAAGGTCAACGCGTTTGGCAACCAGCTCAAGTCAAAGGCCTTGGATGCGGCGGCACTGCGGGCGGCCGAGGCCAAGGCAGCTGCTGAGAAGGCGCAAGCGGAGTCCGAAGCGACTGCCAAGGCGGCCGCCGCAGCCGAGGAGGCACTTGCCGCAGCCGAGAGCGAAAGGGAAAGGTTATGTCTGGAGCAGAAGGCTGCCGCGGCGCGCGCGACAGCCGAGGCGGCCGAGGCGGCTGCGGCGGCTGCGGCCCAGGAGGAGGAGGCAGCCCGGAAGGCGGAGGCCGAGGAGAGGGCGGCGGCCGCGAGGGCGGCTGCAGCGACGCGAGTCCAAGCGCGGGCGCGAGGCAACGCCGGGCGGCGGGTAGCCAAAGCAACTGCCGAGGAGGCAGCAAGGAAGGCGGAGGCCGAGGAGAGGGCGGCGGCCGCGAGGGCGGCTGCAGCGACGCGAGTCCAAGCGCGGGCGCGGGGCAACGCCGGGCGGCGGGCAGCCAAAGCAACTGCCGAGGAGGCAGCAAGGAAGGCGGAGGCCGAGGAGAGGGCGGCGGCCGCGAGGGCGGCTGCAGCGACGCGAGTCCAAGCGCGGGCGCGGGGCAACGCCGGGCGGCGGGCAGCCAAAGCAACTGCCGAGGAGGCAGCAAGGAAGGCGGAGGCCGAGGAGAGGGCGGCGGCCGCGAGGGCGGCTGCAGCGACGCGAGTCCAAGCGCGGGCGCGGGGCAACGCCGGGCGGCGGGCAGCCAAAGCAACTGCCGAGGAGAGGGCGGCGGCCGCGAGGGCGGGTGCAGCGACGCGAATCCAAAAGCTGACACGGGGCAACACCGAGCGTCGGGCTCTACGCCAGAGACCGTGGCCATTTAACCTCGAACCCGATTCCGACGACAAGAGGAGCGAGGCGCTCGTGAAGAAGGTAACTGGCGCGATGCAGGCGGCGGTGGAGACATCGGTGCACGTGGATGCAAAGGTGATGGTGATGGTGTTGGTGAAGGTGGTGCCGAGGCGCGAGCGAAGAGCATTCACGCAAGCGCTCCGCGTTTGGTTCAAGCTCACGAAGTACGAGCTTGCCTTGCGCTTGGCGCTCAAGAAGTGGATCGCACGCTCAGACCCGGCGGCGCAGCGCCGCGAGGCGCTCGAAATGACACTCGGCGGCTGGCGCTCGCGCGTACACGAGCGCCGCCGTTTCAGCTTTCTTGCCAGCGAGGCAGAGCGTCGTGGACTCGAGGCGCACACGATGCGGCCACGCGTGATGCTGGGCACATGGCGGGAGCGCGCTCTCGAGATAAAGGCGTTCAAAGCGCTCGCGGAGCCCATCTTGCGACACTTTGTCCTGCGGCGGCTGCATGGTGGGTGGGCCCTCTGGCTCGAGATGGTCGTGCACCGCCACGAGCATCTCGTGCAGGCGAAGCGCATCTGGCAGCACTGGCACGACCATGTTTTTCTCGCGGCGCTTCGTGTTGCAATGGAGCTCTGGGCGGAATGGATCGCGTACCAGCGCGAGCAAAGTCTGCTCATGGCACGCGCCTTGTCCCTTTTTGCGCTGCGACTGCGAAACAGATGGGAAGAATGGCTGGCACATTACGCGCGCGAGCACGAGTTTGCATTGCGCGCAGAGCCTATCTTTAAGCGCTGCGACAGGCGGCGGCTGCAATGTGGATTGAGCCTCTGGAGGGAGCGGGCCGTGAAACGGCGCGAGAACGAAAAGCGGGTGAAGCGCGCCGCCGAGTACTGGTACAACAGCACGTTCACCGACCGGATGATGCCCGCAATGTCGCAATGGGATTATGAGGCGAGCCGGCGCCGTCGAGCGCTCCAGGTGATCGCCGTCTTCACGAAGCGTCGGGTGACGTGGGCGTGGGCGAGATGGCGACCATGGGCGGGTGCACAGTCGCGCCTAACACGGCGTGGCAACGGCGGCCACAAGGGGACAGCTCGGCTGCAAACCTTGGTGAGCGCGTGGCTTGCACGCCGGCAACACGGCGCGAAGCTGCATGGGCTGCTTGAATGGGCGTTGCTCGCAAAGAATGGGCGGGAGGGTTCCCTAGTTGAGGCGCGGGCAATCGAGCACGCCCTTGGCACGACGCTTCTCGTGGCGGTGAATGCTTGGCTGGCCCTAACGCATAATTGCCACCAGCGCACGCGCCATCTGTACATGGTGGTCGAGTATCGGCGAGCCGAGCGTAAGCGCTCGATACGAAGCGCGTACCTCCGCTGGGAGTACAACACGCGAAAGAAGCAGTCGATCGAGCGCCGGCAGCGGCTTGCGCAGGTGCCACCCGTACTGCCTAGCCGGCATGCACGTCCGCCAAGCCCACACCCACGTCCGCCGGCGGCCCCGTCGTCTGCGTGGCCGTCGCATGCGGCACCATCGCCGCCAGCGGCCTCTTCGCCGGCGCCGCGCCGCTCGCCGCGGCCGGGTCGACTGGACATGAGCAAGCTACGGTTAGTATCGCCCCTGCCCCCGCCAATACCCCCGCCCCCGCCCCCGCCCCCGCCCCCGCCGCTGCCTGCCGCTGCTTCGTCTCCTAAACCTCTGGATCACTACGAGACAATGGTGGCGGATGGGCTCTTTCACCAGGTCGCGAAGGGGTCCGACTCCATTCCGGTGGCCGTGATGGGCGACTACCTGAGCAGCAGAGGCGACATCTCCGCCAAGACGATTGAGAGCATGGTGTTCGACATGGACTCCAACGGTGACGGCCACATCGACCTGCACGAGTGGCGGCGCGCCTGGAAGACGTTTGGAAAAGACCGTTCTGCGGAAGAAGAAGTCGAGCAGCCGCTGGCCGCGCCGCGGACCAGGGTGACCTTCGCGCGAGAAATCGATGAGCCCACGACGGCACCGAACGCAGCGGGTGTGGCGGGGGCAGAAGCCTTGCGCAAGGCGCTGCTCTCGCAGGTGCTCCGCGTGATCGACTTATTTCGCAAGCTCGACGCAAATAATGATGGCAAGGTCTCGAGCGCAGAGTTCCGACGCGTGCTGCCGCTCCTGGCCACTGCTGGTGTGTTGAACGCGGCGTCCTTTGCCGAAGCGGACGTCGACTCGCTCTTTGCCCTGCTGGACCTTGATGGCTCGGGCTCGATCGAGTACAGCGAGCTGCACAAGAGGCTGCGGCAGGGGCTGAGCGTGACCCTCGATCAAAAGCTGCAGGCCGGTGCGGTACTATTCGACGTCGAGGCCAAGAGTCGCACAGCCATCGCGGCAGGCGAGGCAGGCGCGGCGGGCGCGGCGGGCGCGGCGGGCGCGGCGGGCGCGGCGAGCGTGGGGGCCGCTGCTCCGAGCGAGACGGCGGCGACAGCCAAGATGCGCCTCGAGCAGGCCAAGCGCCAGTTTAATAACTTGTCAGCGGATGTGCGCCTCGATCGAATCTACGACTCAGCGCCACGGATCGGGGTCTACGACTGGACGCAGTACCGGACGCGCCACGGGCGACGTAGCCGCCCCGCCGAGCCGCCGGCTGAAGCGCTGCCAGTGCTGCTGTCTCCGAGGTACGGCAGGGCTAGGCCCCTGGCGCCACCGGCCTCCAAGAAGGCGGCTGCCGCACTGCCTGTGGCTGCGCTCATCTCGCCAAGGGTTTTGGGCGGGCTTCATGCTGGCTCCGAGGCAAGCTCTGAGGTCCCTTCGCCGCGCCCTCCCGCGCCAGCCAATCCTTGGCAAGCCGTGCCACCCAGTGTCAATCAGTGGCAGTCGGTGCTACCCAGTGGCGAGAAGCGGGCACTCACGCACGGCAATCAGCGGCACTCAATGCCCGCGCACGGCTCCCCCTACGGCCCACCCCTGCCCCGCCGGCACCGCGATGCCCCGCTGTCCGAAGGAGCGAAGTGGGCCGCCGGCTCTGAAGGCGACCAGCTGGACCACTTGCTCGCGGCGGCCGCGGCGCTGAAGACGCCCACGTGGCAGCAGGCGTGGCAGCAAGCGGCGGAGACCACCCAACGCGTCAAAGCGAGCGCGCGCCCCGAGCGCGATGTGCGGGCGCCCATCCTGCCCGCCGCGCTGCGCCTCGACAAGGGCCGCAGCAGCAACCCCGCCTATTGGGACAAAGATCACATCGAGCGCACCCTCGTGCAACCCTGGGGAGGGCCTCCGTCAGATCATTACAATTAGGAGCTCGTACACAGCGCCTTCTTGCGTACAGCTCTCTCGCGCTGCGGCACGGCAGCTCTCAGCGCGGTCAGGGCACAAAACCCTGAATTACTGGACTCATAGCACGAACCAGCGCTACGATTTAACGATTAGACTTATCGAGTTAGATGGTACCCTAGAGGACTCATGATTGTTAGACTAAATTGAAACACTATGGTCGTTGGTCCAGTATCAACTATAATTGAACAAGCACACCTACCATACCTACATGCATACCTACCGTATACGGTAGTGAGTGTCTTCTCACACTGGCCGCCGCGAACCGCTCGATACGATGAGTCAGCGATTGTGCCAGGATCAGTTCGGCCGACTGGCTGCTAGCCATCAGCGCGTAGTATGCGCTCACTGCGGCACATAGACGCCGTACACGCCATTCGACAACTCGCTCAGCGCGAATCGCAGCCCGTCGACGCCCGCGTAGTTGTAGATCGTGTAGTTGTGCATCTGGTGCGTGTGCTCCGGGTGCGGCAACTCGATTTTTTCATTCAGTCTCTTGCCACTTGCTCGTGTCTTGCCACTTGCTCGTGTCTTGCCACTTGCTCGTGTCTTGCCACTTGCTCGATGGCGCCGATGCTCATCGCTCAGTCGCTCAGTCGTATACGTTCACAATGAGATCCTTTGCGCCCGCCATGTGCCTCGCGGCGTCGATGCCAATGGAAGCGAACTCAGTAAAGAGCATCATGCCCGGAAGGAACAGAATGTACTGCAAGAGAACGAAGCCGACGGAGTCGTACTTCATCGTCACGTCTCCGAATCCGATGGATGAGACCGACACGAAGAAGAAGTAGATGCCGCGCGCCACTTCCGCGATGTACGAGACCTCCTTCCCTTTGGCCTCCCAGTCGCCCGAGAGCAGGGAGTAATCCAGGGTACATAGCAGCGCGAAGAGGGTCGAGTACAACAAGAGTAGCGTGGCGGTGGCACACACCTTGAAGAGGACTAGGTACCCGTAATTGTGGACCTTGCGCTCGCCCAATCGCACACTCTCGCCCGTTCGCAAGAACCAGCTCTCATACTGCTGCTTGAGGAAGCGGTCGAAGGCCGCGACAAGAGTACCGATGAAGAAAGAAGAGACGATGATGCCAAACAGCCCAAAGAAGATCACCGCCGTGCGGCCCGCCGTTGTAACGGGCGCAAATGTACCGTAACCGATGGTGAACATGACCTGCAGAGCGAAGAAGAGCGAACCGGCCATGGTCCATTTCAAGTCATCTTCGCTGGGTGGCCCTTGAATGCACTCCAGCTTCAACTGCTCGTAAAGCTCACGAAGCGCCACCAGCTCCCCTGTCGCATTGTACGGCATCGCCGGCGCCATCACCTCTTCTTCCGTGCCATTGACGTCTATATCGAGCCCCGCCTCTATCTCCAGCACCTCGTCTAACCCAGCCTCTGAGCGCTCATTGCCCGACTCGGCCAGCCAGAACAGAAGCGCGCCGATCCACGCAGTCACGCAGACGACGCAAAAGACCATGAAAAGCAGGCAGCCGAAGCTCGGATTGGTACAGCTCTGCTGTGTCTCCGTTGTCTCCGTCGTCTCCTTTGTCTCTAGCAGTGCGCTGCATTCGCCAGTAGCTTGCGTAGGTGCTTGAGCCTTCGCCATTCGGTGGCGCAACCCAAATCGAGCCAGAAGGCGTCCGGCCACCATAAAAGGCAAGGCACACTCCAACCATCGACACTAAAACGATCGCGCCAGGCCCCCGCGGACGCGATTGTAGTCTGTACGTGTATACTGTTGATGTCACATGCGAAACGAGAAGTGTAATATGAACTCGCCGCCACACCCCTCTACAAATTCGAGGGTGTGAAGGTAGGGTAGTGTCGTGCAGTAGTGAGAGCATGCACGCATCTTCTGGAGGTGTGACGCCCGAGCGCCTCATCTCTCCTCCACTCGCCCTCAGCTGAAGAAGTACGTGCTGTCCCTCACGCAGGTGATGTCTAGATCGCCCTGCTCGGGCGGCGGCGGTAGGCGATCCCATCTCACTTGGGGGAATCGCTCCATGAGCTCCGCATGCAAGCACTTGAGGTTGGTGGCCGTGTGCAGCTCGATAAAAGCCTCGCGCAGCAGCACGTTCATGCGCGGCACGTCGCATGCGTGCGTCCAAAACGAGTCGTGCACAGCAGCAAAGGTGAGACCCTCGTTCACACAGCGCGTCGCCGTCATCAGCATGTGCGACGAGTCTAACGAGTGCACGTAATTGGGTGGCAACGCGGAGCGCTGCTTGGCCTTGAGCACTGGTGCTTTCGAGTTGTCGTCGAGCAGGTCCAGCTGGTCCGGGTCGTAGATCGTCGCCATGTTGAAGGGCGTCTTGACGCGGCGTCCCTTGACGTTGAAATAGGGCTGGAGCACTGGCCAGCCTAGCGGAGTTCCCCACACCACAGGCTGGTTCGTATCCTTGGCGATCTGGGTGGCGACGTCGGCGAGCCAGCCCATAGCATTGGTCGCGCCCGAGAAGACCTCGCCCATCGAGCCGAACGTGAGCTTGCTCGTGTACTGCGCGAGGCGTCGCAGCTCATCTCGACTCATTGGGCGCACAAAGCCGCCCGCGTCGTTGATGTCCTTGAGCCGATTGTAGATTTGGTCGCGTGCGCCGATGCGTGTGACGCCATACACGGAGGTCATCACCGTCTGCTTCACGACCTTCCGGGAGATCAGACCATCCAGAAGCCTCGCGGCTTCGATCTCCGCATCGCGCGCCGCAATCGCCGCCTCATCGAGGCCCTCCAACTCCTTCGCAGCCGCAGCCGCGGAGGCGCAACTCACTCCCTCACTCCGGCTCACTTCACACCTCACTTCACGACTCAACGGTCGCGCTGCCGACGCGGCCACCTGCTGCTGCACGAGCAAGGTCACACCCGAATAGACGTCCGAAGGCCGGTCGGCGGGCACCAGGTTGACCTGCGTCGCCCCGAGCCGATCGCGACCGAGCGCCGCGTAGTGCTGCAGCCCGTTGCACGAGCCATCCTGCTGCACCGGCAAGGCCGAGTGAAAGTCGCGCGCCAAGCCGCCCTCGTCAAGGTGCCGCTCCACCGCTTGCAACTCGAAGACACACTGGAGGGCCTGTACTGGGTTCTCGGCGCCCATCCACCACGTGCTCGAGGCCTCAGCGAGGGGCTGCTCGTCGACGGAGCGCACGAGGCCTTCTGCGATCCGCGCCTCGGTCCAGGCCGCGCGCTCGTGCAGTGGCAGCTTATCCTTGCCATACAGATTCGCGAGCTGCACCTTGAGCCAAAAATGGCCCGACTCGCCGAGCGGCTTAGCGAGAGCGAATTGCAGCAGACCGCGGGCGAGGTCATCACCCAAATACTGGAGGTGTGGGCCGACCGCGTACACGCGTCCACGGAAGTCGAGGTTGTGTGGAAAGTAGAAGGGGGTGTCGGCAAACTCGGCCGCCACATCGAGCTTCAACCTTGCCGAAATCCTCTGCGATTGGAAGTTGTACTGACGCAGCCGCGCGACGTTGAGCTCCTCACTGTAGCGCGCGTTTAGCGCATCGATCTCCTTATCGTACGCGCTCTGCTGCTCGTGGGATGCATCTGGCGGCGGCATGGGAGGCAGCGATGGCGGCGGCGGCATCTCCACGGCCGACGGGCAGTCTGGTATGAATGGAAGTCCTGAGGGGTATGCCTCCCACATGAACTCGACCAGCGATAGCACGCGCTTGTTGACGCGCCACTCCGTGCGAGATAAGGCGTTGAGTCCATCGAGCATCGGCTGCATGACCTCCTGCGGAGTGGACTTGATGATCTGCGCGTGCTGCACCGAGTCCGTGCGCACAAACTGCGTCGCGATGTGCAGCTGGCCGCCTCGTGGCATCTCGCCCACCCCAGGCTTGGACCACGCCAAGGGCGGCGTGAGCATCGGCTTGGCCTCAGGGTCAAGGGTGTGCCGCAAGAAGCGTAGGTCGCCCGCCACGAGCGTGTCGTACAAGAGCGGATGAGCGCACACGTACGTGAGCGACTCGTACTGCTTCTTACGGCGCCCCCCTCCGCCGCCAAGCTTCTCGCGAAGGCTCGCCCCATTCTTCTGGTACACGCAGAACGCCGCCGGCCCGAACTCATTCTCGCCTCCAGTGTGAAGCTCATTTCGGCCATCGTTTCGTGGCTCGTACATGCCGTTGGCATGGGGCTCGTTTGCGCCCGAAGCGGCCTCCGGAGAACCGGAAGGCGAGGTGCCCTCAAGAGCAGCAGGCAGCATGTCGGGGCGCGCGAGGGCACTCTGCTGTGAAGGTGCAAAGAGATCATCGTCCTCGTCGCCCAGCCAACCGTCAGCAGCCTGAGCAGCAGCAGCAGCAGCGTCCTCATCGAGGGTCTCGCGGGCCATCCGTCCGGCCATCCGTCCGTCGTCTTCGTCCTCGTCGATCTCGTGCAGCGAGCTCGGCTCAGGCCGATCCCAACCCTCAGGCAGATCTCGCGCTATCTGGAAGGCCCAATCGTCGTCCCCGCCGCCGCCGCCGCCGCCGCCGCCGCCGCCGTCGGACGTGTCTCGTGCCATGACCTGCTCAACCATGGCCCAGTACACCTTGCGTGCGCGCGCCATCTCATCGCCACGCGGCCTAAAGAAGGCGTTCTGCACGAGCGTACGCACGAGATAGCCGCCAAGCTGCACCTTGAGAGCGCTCCCCCACTGCGGGCCGAGAGCGGGCCCATTTCCCTCTCCCCCCGGCCCATTCCGTAACGACCGGATAGCCTTTGCGACTTGCCTCTCGTTGAAGCTCGCCGCCGTAACCACTTGCTTTCGCTTGTAGCCAATGAGTCGTGCACGCTGCTCGTGCGCATCCTCACCAGCATCCTCACCAGCGACGCCGCCATCCCTCGGCCCGTCTTCGCCTTCCAGGCTCAGCTCGCCCGCCACCTCGACTTCGCGCCGATCCCGGGGCGCATCTCCCTCGGTCTCGCGCCGATCCCGGGGCGCATCTCCCTCGATCTCGCGCCGATCCCGGGGCGCATCTCCCTCGATCTCGCGCCGATCCCGGGACGCATCTCCCTCGATCTCGCGCCGATCCCGGGGCGCATCTCCCTCGATCTCGCGCAGCTGCTCGCTCCGATACCGAACGAGGTCCTCGCGTTGGTAGTGCGACTGCACCATCGTCGCGAGCTCGATGGCGAGTCTCGTCAGCTGGACGCCCTCGACCTCGCTCGGTTGGAGCAGCTCGGACGTCACGTGGTTGAGCGAGATCGCGGCGAGATGCTCCGCGAGCTTTTCGAGTCGCTCGCTGAGATTCTTCTCATAGGTGCTTCGAAGCTGGGTCTCAGCGGCCCAACGGCAGTAGATATCGTCGCCCAATACTGAGCGCAAGTCCGGCTCCGCTGGCGTTGCTCCTCCTTCTGCTGTTGCTGCTGCCTCTGATCCTGCTGAGGCATCTGCTTCTGCTGCTCCTGCAGCAGCGGCTTCGGCGGGCGCAACGACCGCCTGGCGACGCCTCTTGCCCACCTTGCCATTCCGTGCGCTCTTGATCTGCCGAGCGAGGGTCGCGCGCTCCGTCTGTGCTGCCGGCGTGCCGTGCGCCCCCACCAGCTCGATCGCGCGGCGCACGTCTTGAGGCTTCGCCTCCCGAGGCAGCGCAAGCACGCGCTCCTCTGCTGCCAGCAGCGCCTCGAGCACGTGTGGAACGCCCGCTTCTCTCGGTTTGGCGATCAGACGACGCACTGCGTCGAGCGCGACGTCACGCGGTCCGGAGGTGGAGTCGTTGAGGAGCGCTCCGAACGTCGCCGTGGGCACCTTCGAGCGCTTGCGCAGCTCGGACGGCGACTCGCCCGATGCCCACGCGAGCATATCTGCATGCAACTGGGCCGCGACCTTGGTGAACCATCCGGCGCTTACCATCTCGCGCTGCGACGAGCGCCGGTCGAGCAGCTCGGAGGAGGTGAGCTTGGTGCGCGTCTGCACCTGCGCGTACCGGCTCCGATACTCGGCCACCGCGATGTCGATCGAGTGCAGCTCGAGCACCTCCTGCCGCCACTGCCGCTGCTCGCACTCGCTCAAGCCAACGGGGGGGTCCACATCGAGCATCTCGCGCCACGAGGTTCGTGTGGTGGCGTTCCACGGCGACAGCGAGGGTGCTTCGGAGCAGCGCGGGTAGTACAGCACCACTGGGTTGCCGAGCACGTCCAACGCTCCGCGCTCATCCGGCGCGGCTCTCGTGTGGGTGGAGGAGGTTTGGACGGAGGCGGAGGCGGTGCTTTGCAGCTCAATGTAGGCATCCATCGTCGCTTCGTCGAGCAAGTCGGACGTCGAACCGAAGGTCTCCACATCGGAGAGCGTCGAACGCAGCCGCACTCCAAAAGAATGTCGCGCAGGCAGCCTTCGCATGCGGGCGCAAGCTCTCGGCAGCATCATTTGAAGCCTGATGCCAACTACCTTGCGCCGGATGCATGCACAGAGCCAGCTCCGTCGCCACCTTGGCAGGCCACGAGGTAGGACCCGCGCACAAGGCAATTTCCTTTCCGGTACAACTTTCGGAACCCATTATCCGGAAGGTCGCGAAAATTCGGGGGACATCCAACACTCCAAGGCAAGGCTTGGGCGCTCTGCAGAGTTCAGGCACCTTGTCCGTGACCCCAATTTGTTCATTTGGCAGTCATTTCATTGGTGCATTCATTGGGTGGACTCGCAGCAACCTACGCTCTAACTACGACTGCACAGCTCCTGCAGCTAGACCACCGATCCAGTTGTTGGGTCCCCTAGAACGGGTACATGTATTAACACTTGGCCGCGTTTTCATTTCATGCCTCTCATCGTCCAATTCTACAAGAAGCTCTGCTCGAGCATCCTCGCGCTGCGGCCCAGTCCAGCCACCTGCACCAATGCAGGCATCCCAATCCCCGCGCGGGGACAAGTTGGCGAGCGGCGTTAAGAAGCTCAAGGCGGCGAGCAAGCTGACATTGCCGCTGCCACCGTCTGCTGCCCCCACACGCGGCGAGGGTCCTCCGCCGGCGCCGTCGGGCAGCATATCAAATCGCAAGGCTGGGGCTTCCTCGCTGCGACTATCCGTGAGCACGGTCGCTGCCGTAGCCTCGGCTGGCCAACTCAGCCAGCGCAAGAATGGCAAGGCCTCGCCCAGAAGTGCAAAGCCCTCGGGGTCCGCCAAGAAGGCCGACGGCAGCGTGTCGCATCGGGACGGCGGCAGCGGCGGCCAATTGAGCACTCGCGGGCAAGTGAGCAGTCGTAAGGCGAAGAGCGCTAAGGCCAAAGGCAGCGCCACCAAGAAGCCCTCTGGCGCCGCGTCGTCGCCAGCCGCCACGTCCTCGGTCCAGGGATCGCTCCTCGATCGCTTCAACGTTGTCGTTGAAGGTGAGTCAGCGTCAGAGACGGACAGGTCGGGTTCTCCTTTGCACGAGCTGCTCTCGGAGCGCTCGCGCGTTGGGCCCATACTGTCGGACCGCTCCTACTCGAACTCGATGGCCTCCGTCATTGAGGTGGACTTTCCGCTCGGCACAATGCCCATTGAGGAGGACGAAGAGAACAACGAGGAGGCTGAGGGCGATGAGGACAGTGGATGGGCGCCAAGCGCGGCGTCCAGCCATAGGATGCTCGATGACTGGCCTTTAGTCGAGCTGCACGTCGAGCCCGGCGAGACGAGCCCTGCCATTCGGGAGCTCGCCGCCTCCGCCAGCGCTGTGCCTTCGTTCATGCATGCCCAATTTCAGGCGGCCATCGCCGCGAATGATAGCGACCTGATCGAAGAGCTGCTCGATTGCCTCAAGACGTTGAGAGAGGACGAGCTGATGAAGCTGGCGCCACCACCGTCTATGGACGCCGATGCAAAAGATGCGATCGACGCGCCCACGCCGGCGCCCCCGGTGGACTCAATCGACGCGCTGGAGAGGCGGCTTCGAAACCGTAGCCCCTTTGTGGCACTCCGGCCACTTCCGCCTTCGATCTACGAAGAGGAGGCAGCTGCGGAGCGAGCCGAGCTCGAGACGGCGCGCGAGATGGCGACAGCGGCGCTCCTCTCCGAGATCGGGTTCGCTATGGAGGCATCGATCGCCGAAGAGGGCGAGCAGCTGCGCGACGCCGCCGATGAGCTGATGGCGGACGTCATGGCAAGCCTCGCAGTGCCCACCTCTCTGAACCTCATGCCTGCAGCAAAGCTCGAAGAGGCAGCAGAGGCCGAGGTGGCAGCAGAGGCCGAGGTGGCAGCAGAGGCCGAGGTGGCAGCAGAGGCCGAGGTGGCAGCACAGGCCGAGGTGGCAGCACAGGCCGAGGTGGCAGTACAGGCCGAGGTGGCAGCAGAGGCCGAGGTGGCAGCAGAGGCCGAGGTGGCAGCAGAGGCCGAGGTGGCAGCAGAGGCCGAGGTGGCAGCAGAGGCCGAGGTGGCAACAGAGCCGGAGCCAGCTGTTGCTTCCGAGCCAGATGCAGACGCGAACGAGCTCGCACCGAGCTCGAGTGCCCATCTCGACGCGGACGAGCTCGTGCCGAGCTCGAGTGCCCATCTCGACGCGGACGAGCTCGCGCCGATCTCGAGTGCCCATCTCGACGCGGACGAGCTCGTGCCGATCTCGAGCCTGATCGACCTTCGCTGCAACATCGCAGCTCAGCCTGACTCCACCCTTTTGGTTTCGTTTGTATGGGGACCCATCAAGCGCTTGTTGGCCGCAGCAGCGCCCGAACACACAGCAGCGCCCGAGGCCGAAGCAGCGCCCGAACACACAGCAGCGCCCGAGGCCGCAGCAGCGCCCGAACACACAGCAGCGCCCGAGGCCGCAGCAGCGCCCGAACCCGCAGCAGCGCCCGAACCCGCAGCAGCGCCCGAACCCGCAGCAGCGCCCGAGGCCGCAGCAGAGCCTCGTGGCAGCTTGTTGCATGCCTATCAGCTTCGGAGCGGCGCGCCCGACGACGCCCGGGACGACGCTAATGAGGGCGGCAAGTTCTCGGTGCAACTCTTGCTCAACGAGGAGGGCGACTTCAATGTCGAGATCCAAACTCCGCCTGCGGAGACCGAACCCGCAGCAGAGCCCGAGGTGGCAGCAGAAGCCGAGGTGGCAGCAGAGGCCGAGGTGGCAGCAGAGGCCGAGGTGGCAGCAGAGGCCGAGGTGGCAGTACAGGCCGAGGTGGCAGCAGAGGCCGAGGTGGCAGCAGAGGCCGAGGTGGCAGCAGAGGCCGAGGTGGCAGCAGAGGCCGAGGTGGCAGCAGAGGCCGAGGTGGCAGTACAGGCCGAGGCGGCAGCAGCGAAGGACGAGACAGCCGCCCTAAAGGCAAGAGTAGATGCGCTGTTCGAGTCGATGGACACGGATGGAAGTGGCCTGATCTCGCGCAGGGAGCTCGCAGCCAAGCTGCGCGCCGATGGTGAGTTGGAAGCCCTTCTTGGCGTGGCCGACGCCAAGACCATCCCGCAGGTGGTTCGGGTCACGCGCATGCTTGAGCAGACGGGCGAGATAGACCGAGATCGTGATTCGTACCTCACGCGCGAGGAGCTCGAGGCTGGATTGCTCGCGGACCGGGCTGTCGCTGCGAAGATGGCCGCTGAGCGGTCCGCGGCTGCTCGGATAGTTGCATTGGAGGCAGCGGCTGCAGCTGAGGCCGAGGCGGCGGCGGCGGCGGCATCTGAGGCCGAGGCGGCGGCGGCGGCGGCAGCTGAGGCCGAGGCTGCGGCGGCGGCGGCAGCTGAGGCCGAGGCGGCGGCGGCGGCGGCAGCTGAGGCCGAGGCGGCGGAGGCGGCGGCAGCCGAGGCCGAGGCGGCGGAGGCGGCGGCAGCTGAGGCCGAGGCGGCGGAGACGGCGGCAGCTGAGGCCGAGGCGGCGGCGGCGGCGGCAGCTGAGGCCGAGGCGGCGGAGACGGCGGCAGCTGAGGCCGAGGCTGCGGCGGCGGCGGCAGCTGAGGCCGAGGCTGCGGCGGCAGCGGCAGCTGAGGCCGAGGCGGCGGAGGCGGCGGCAGCCGAGGCCGAGGCGGCGGCGGCGGCGGCAGCTGAGGCCGAGGCGGCGGAGACGGCGGCAGCTGAGGCCGAGGCTGCGGCGGCGGCGGCAGCTGAGGCCGAGGCTGCGGCGGCAGCGGCAGCTGAGGCCGAGGCGGCGGAGGCGGCGGCAGCCGAGGCCGAGGCTGCGGCGGCGGCGGCAGCTGAGGCCGAGGCGGCGGCGGCGGCGGCAGCTGAGGCCGAGGCTGCGGCGGCAGCGGCAGCTGAGGCCGAGGCGGCGGCGGCGGCGGCAGCTGAGGCCGAGGCGGCGGCGGCGGCGGCAGCTGAGGCCGAGGCGGCGGAGGCGGCGGCAGCCGAGGCCGAGGCGGCGGAGGCGGCGGCAGCTGAGGCCGAGGCTGCGGCGGCGGCGGCAGCTGAGGCCGAGGCTGCGGCGGCGGCGGCTGACCTCGCCGCCGTTGACGCTGACCTCGCTGCCGCTGACGCTGAGCTTGCCGCCGCTGACGCTGAGCTTGCCGCCGCTGACGCCGAGCTCGCCGCCGCTGATGCGGAGTTTGCGGCTGATCTCGCACCCGCAGCTGGCGACGAGCCCGAGCCCAGCCCCCTGGATCTCCCTGGATCTCCCTTGGATCTCGCATCCCCACACGTTGGAAGGACACACACGTGGCAGTCACACCCGGTGTTCGCGCCCGTCGGAGGCTATTCGAATGGTAGGACGCCCCCACGGCCGAATACGATGTCGTTGCCGCCGCCGAGCATAGCCGTCATCCTCGCTTCGGAAGCGAGGTCGCTGGCCGAAAGCGCTCACGAGATAGCGCTCGATGCGGGCGCGGATTCCGCCAGTCGCTGGCATCGTGTCAACGGTTGCGCCTCGCTCGGCACGCATCGTGACGACAGTGAGGTGATGATGCCTGAACCTACTCGACCCGATGGCGTTCCGGAGCTTCACCTCTAAGTGGTTTGGTCACTAAGTGGGTTTCGTCACTAAGTGTACCCGATGGCGTTCCGGAGCTTCACCTCTAAGTGGTTTCGTCACTAAGTGGATTTCGTCACTAAGTGGACCCGATGGCGTTCCGGAGCTTCACCTCTAAGTGGTTTCGTCACTAAGTGGGTTTCGTCACTAAGTGGACCCGATGGCGTTCCGGAGCTTCACCTCTAAGTGGTCATTCTCCGGGTCAGTCACACTCCGCGCGTCAGTCCGAGTCATTCGGCTCCGGCCTCCGCACGTCAGTCTCAGACGACAGAGTCACTCCGCGTCCAGTCACGGGCTGGACTACCATAGTTGCCTGTACAGTGCGGCTGGGCCGCAAGCTGCGTCTAGTAGCGGCTGTCGGCACGGTCGCGGAAAAACGTGCCGTCCTCGTAAATCGAGCGCGAGCGTCACAGAATGACCGCAGTGGATGATTTAATCATGATGATAAACGAAAGAGCGGAAGCGCTCAGGCCTCAGCGTGAGTCTGCGGTTTTGGGGGCGATCCGTCTACATGTCCGTCTAATAGTTCGATTCAGCCGTAGTCGGAAGTCGCGGACACAGCTACCGGTACTCGTACATGCTATCGAGAATCGAGTATCACGTGCGGGCAGCGGTGCGCGTACGGTATCGTACGAGAATCGCCGCGCGGTCCGCGCACAAACGCAGGCGTCCGACGTCAGTCCGGCCGGGCCGGTCGGTAGAGTCGATTCAAGCTAAAGCGTCGATTTGCTCAGCAGCCGCCGCGCTGCCGCCGCCAGCAGGCTTGCTCGCCGGCTTTACTGCTGCGGGTTTCGCGGCCGCCGGCTTGAGTGTGCGAGGCTTGAAGGCAAGCGCGGGCTTGTACGGCGACTTGCTCGGCGGTGCGGCCTTCTTCTCGTCGATCCTGCGGGACGGGCCGCCCGCGCCTCGCCGGCCGTCGTCGTCGAAGTCGTCGTCATTGTCGCGAGCTTTGTGCGGCTGTCCCTGCACCTGCAGCCCGCCTGGGCCGGTGACTTTGATGCCGTGCAATCGGCCATCCTCCATGCGACTCACCTCAAACATGACGGGCTCGCCTTCCAACAAGCTGCGGAAGCCCTCCTTTTTCAAATCTCGCTGGTGCACGTACACGTCAGGCCCGCCGTCGTCACGCGTGACAAAGCCAAAGCCTTTTGCGGTGTTCCACTTCGCGCACTTGCCTGTGAGTTTGAGTTTCGCCGCCGGAACATCACGCTGAAATTTTGCCACCCACTCTGGCACTGGACCGTCCTCGGCGGGCTCTACGGACGTCAGCGGCATTGGCTGGAGCTGCGCGCCAAAGTGCTCGTTCTCGCGCTTGCGTTCGAGCCTGCTCAAATCGTACGCATCCTCTGTGGCAAACTCCTCGTCGTCGACGACGCCGTCCTCCATCGACTTCACGGTTTCATTCATTCACATGTGGAACTTTCAAGGAGTTCGGCCTTCACAAACTATTACAAGTCAAGTCAAGTCTGTTGTTATGAGGCGCCACGCGAAGTGATAACTAACAACTCGCGTTTTCGGGTTTCAAGTTCCTAGGTGTTAGTTGTTCAACAACAAACAACTCACAGGAATACCGACATGAGACACATGCAGGCGGAGAACTGAGAGACAGCCAAAAAAGAGAAAGAGCGGCGAAGTATGAACTCGGGAGGGAGTGCGCCCGCCGACATGGGCGGTGAACCCCCAGATGGGCGAGCCAAGGGGTAACGAGCATCGAGTCGGAATCGAATGTGGCATTCACGACACAACAAACCAACACGTACAAAGCAAACTCAACAACGCAGTACGTGAAGGGCAACACCTCGCACACCTCACACTCGCTTCATTCTCATGCTCGCGACGTGCAATCACAGCACACCAACTCGTACAAAGCGATCTCAAATACGTGAAGGGCCCGTTTCACCGCCAGGACGCGGAAGGAGAACTCGAAATGGGTGCATGCCAAAGTTGGGGGCTTTAAGAAAGCTCTTCGAAATGGCTGCATGCCAAAGTTGGGGGCTTTAAGAAAGCACTTCGGTCAAAATCGTATGCGTGACCCGCTCAGTGAGCTACATGCTACAGTTGGTTACCGTCCCATGTGTGCCCCGGCTGCCTCCAGTGTTTTTGAATCGTTCCTATTTTAGGATCCTAAGGAGGGTGCGGGCCGGCGAGCACCGGCCCACCGGAGAATGGCTTGTCGTGCTCGAGGTCACCCCCGTCGAGGTCGTGCGCGCGAGCGCGGGCGCGAGCGTCGCACGGTGAGTCGGTTCGGTTCTTGACTTGTGACTCTTCATGCATGCATGAGTCAAGTCAAGTCAAGTGACTTGACTTGACTGCACGACTTTTCTCCGTACCCCACAGCTGCGCAGAGAACGGCGGGCACACCCGACAGAAAAAAAGGTCGGGGGAGCCTACCAAATTTGTGCGCGGGTGGGCCAAAAATGCTTCGCGCGTACGTATTCCCGTTCATGCCCGTTCCAAACACGACTTGGACATACCTTTGCACAAATTGATGCATGCACAACTAATCTCCGTCACCCTGCAACGTTGCAGGGTGCTCCAGGCGTTGCAGGGTGGCACGCTCGTAAAAAATACTTCGCCACTCCGTGCCGACCAGCGTCAGTTCCGCGTGCCTCGGCGCGCCTTTCCTCGCCATGATGGGCATCGCCCACCTCGCACAGGGCTCAGTTCATGGGGGGAACAGGCGCCTCGGGCCCGCGCCTCGACTGCCTCTACTTGCCCGCATCATCTTTCTGGTCACGACGGTGGGCTTCGCTGAAGCACAGTTTTTCTCGGTGACCGGCCCTTGCACCGTGACCGGCCCCTGCTTATATTCGTACAACTTTCCGGGCACCTACAACAACAACGAGCAGTGCACATTCACCCCCTTTTCGACCACTGTTGGAATGGTCCTCAACACCGTCGCCTTTCAAACAGAGAGTTGTTGCGACAGGCTGTCAGTCAATGGTGTGCAGTACGTTGGGAATAACGGGCCTATCAACGTGGTGTTGGGCTCGGGAGCAATCACCTGGTACACAGACTTCAGCGTGGTCTCCACCGGCTTTCATGTGTGCGCTTCCTCGCCACGGCCACCGCCGCCATCACCGCCGCCATCACCGCCGCCGCCCTCGCCATCTCCGCCGCCACCGCCTTCCCCTCCTCCCCCGTCGCCACCACCATCGCCGCCACCGTCCCCACCACCCTCACCACCTCCCCCGTCGCCACCGCCATCGCCGCCACCACCGTCGCCTCCCCCTTCTCCGCCGCCACCGTCTCCTCCACCCTCACCACCTCCCCCGTCGCCGCCGCCTTCCCCTCCTCCCCCGTCGCCACCGCCATCGCCGCCACCACCGTCGCCACCGCCACCATCGCCACCTCCTCCGAGCCCACCACCCTCCCCACCTC
>Ga0210240_100761_pt1 | contig 27591 bp, 28 predicted proteins | sample ChrtobMetP5a_4mM_FD_155463 | JGI IMG/M metagenome (GOLD analysis project Ga0210240, IMG submission 155463) | Chrysochromulina tobin associated microbial communities from unialgal haptophyte culture, Seattle, Washington, United States - P5a_4mM | ecosystem: Host-associated > Algae > Haptophytes >...
CACTGATTGCCACTGAGTGCCGCCTTGCTCGAGGTCACCCTCCAGGTGAGTGTCGTTAATTGCCACTGATTGCCACTGAGTGCCGCCTTGCTCGAGGTCACCCTCATCAGGCTCGCATCAACGAGGCCGCGCTTCTGATGGCCGCCGAGATGGGCGCGGAGATCGCCTCACTTGTGAGCGAAGGACGCGGCTTCACACCGAGCGATCAGGCAATCGCCAAGGCGCGTACCGAGCGCATCATCGGCCGTTACATGGAAGACAAACGCACCATGTGCGCGGATGGCTCTTGAGTGCCCCCGCCGGATTGCCTCCCTCATCATTGGCCGTTACATGGAGGACAAGCGTACCATGTGCGCGGATCGCCTATCTGGTGGCCTCCCTGATGGCCTCCCTGATGACCTCTCTGATGACCTCCTTGATGGCCTCCCTGAGTGACCTCCCTGATGACCTCCCTCATCAGGTACGCCCGCGACGCCGAGAGCCGCATGGCGCTCAACATGGCGCTGGTGCACGGGGCCGACGAGCGCCGTGCTGAGCGCTCCTCCCGCGGAGGCTCGCCGCCGCCCCCGGCGCCGTCGTGGGCGCAGCCCGAGCTCTTGCCCTCGTCGCAGCCGCCTTCCTGTGGGGCGCCGTCGTGGGCGCCTTCCTGTAGGGCGCCGTCGTGGGCGCCTTCCTGCGGGGCGCCGTCATGGGCGCCTTCCTGTGGGGCGCCGTCGTGGGCGCCTTCCTGCGGGGCGCCGTCGTGGGCGCCTTCCTGTGGGGCGCCGTCATGGGCGCCTTCCTGCGGGGCAGGCCGCGAGCCCTACCTCGCGCATGCGGCCGCGCGCGCCGTCTCGGGCGACGTTCCTAATTTGGGATCGTCCCGCGCCGTGTCGGGCGTGTCCGGATCGGCCGGTGGCGCTGGGCCCGCGATGGTGCCCGGCACAGCGCCGTCTTCCAAGCTGCGGATGGGAGAGGCTGTGGCTGACGAGAACGACGCCTCTGTGACGAACCCGCTGCCCCGAAACGGGACGACCGCCGCCGGCGGCGGCGGCGGCGCTGCTGGAGGCGGCGGCGTTGCTGCTGGAGGCGGCGGCGGCGCTGCTGGAGGCGGCGGCGGCGCTGGGGGCAGCCGGAAGGAGCGATCAGCGCACACGCAACGCTCAGGCGCACGCGCCGCGGCAGAGGCGCTGCGTGAGCTTGCATGCGCCGATCTCGCGTGTGCCAACAGCCCGGCGGCGGCCGCGGGGCTCTCGGCCGAGATGTTCGACCCGAGTCTCTTTTTGATGGGAGATGATGATCTCGATCTCGAGGATCCGGAGGTTGGGGCGGTTTGGGCGCCGCCGCCGTCGCCCCAATCGGACCATCCGATGACGAAACCGTCGCCCCAATCGGAGCATCCGATGACGAAACGGCTGCAGCGCGAGATGGCCGCGCAGATCGAGATGCAATCTCGGGACGAGCGCTCGTCGCCGCAGCAGCGCCTCCAACACGGGGACACATCGTCCTTGGGGCTGCGACCCTCGCCGCCCCCAGATCACCCAGGTCATCATCTGCATCGCATCTCGGCCGACGAGGCGTACGGAGATCGCATCTCGGCCGACGAGGCGTATGGAGATCGCATCGGCCGCACCGGCGGCGGCGGCGGCGGCGGCGGTGGCGGCGGCGACGAGGGGGGCGCCGTGTCGGGCGACCGGCCTTCCACAGCGGGCGCCACCCACGGGCGCCCGGCACGGCGCCCCACCGAGCCGACGAGCGTCTCGCGCCGGAACAAGGCGTACCAACGGCAAGTCAAGTGGGCGGCCATGCAAGGGCTGCAGCCGACTGGGACCGTCTTTGAGCCGATACTGGGGCTGCGCGGCCCCACGCCGCTGATGATTCCGCAGTTCCCGATGCCGCCTTCGTCGGCGGCCGAGCGGACGCCGCGTGGGCCCTCGCGCATCGCCGAGTACCTCGCCGCGTGCCAGGAGGTGATTCACATGCACACCGAGCGGCGTGCGCAATGGCAGGCGGCGAGGGAGGCAGAGGGCGCAGGCGGAGGCGTCGTCATGAGCGGAAGCGCCGTCATGGGCGGAGGCGTTGGGAACGTCTCTCTCGAGCGTGATGCCCCCTCGACCATATTAGGAAGGCCCCTCTCCTATGGCGCCGCCGCCGCCGCCGCCGCCAGCCAGTACCACCCCCCACCTACCGGTGAGAGACGAGCATTACCGGTATCATTGCTCGATGAGTTTGCGAGCGCCGCGGCGGCAGCCGTCCTAAGTGAGCTCGAGGAGCTCAGGCGCACCTTCCGCATCGACGCGCCGGGCGCCGTGTCGGGCGCGACCGCGGGTGCTGCGCTGGGGGCGGGGGCGCCGATGCCGATGCCGGCGGCGACTGCGGCCACGTCACGGAGGTACCCCCAGCCACCTGCCCCCGGGCTTGCGGTGCACAGGGTGGCGCCGGAGCTCGGGCTTCGTCCCGTCGTCAACGGCTCGCGCCCCGCCCCCGCTGTGCCGGGCACCATCGTGCTCGCCTCCGAGAACGTCGCCGGCGCGTACCAGTGCGCGCTCGGGACGGCGCCTCCGGGCTACGGCAAGGGGATCTCGACCTCCCCCCCCCGAGCTCGACCCAACTCCCCCGCGAGTGATGCGCCGCCGCCGTCCCTGCCGGCGCCGCTCGCTGGCGTCTTCACAGTGGCGACCCGCTCGGTTCACAGCCTGGAGCAGGCTGTGAACGAGGCCGCCGCCGCGCGCAGCATGCAGCTCGGCTGGAAATGGAAACTCCTCGTGCTCCGCGCGCAGGGCGCCGTCCTGAGCGCCTTCTTTGACGCCTTTGTCCGTTTCTTCGAGGGGCTCTCAAGTTCCACAACGGGCGCCACCGGCGCTATCGCGGGCGCCACCGGCGCCGTCGCGGGCGCCCCGAGCGTCGCGGCCGCACTAGAGGTCGGCGGCGAGGCGGCCGAAGGCGGCGGCGGTGAGTTCGGCGGCCAGGCGGCCGAAGGCGGCGTCGGCGAGGTCGGTCTGGCCGTCTCTACACTGCGTCCGGCGGCCACCGCGCAGACGCCCCAGCAGTTACTGGCCGTTACAATGGGCGCCATGCTTCCGAAGCTTCGTGCCACGTCGGTGTCCATATCTCGCTGGGCGCGAGATCGAATGGAGCGGCGCGTGCTTCGAGGGGAGTGCGCGTGGCGTCATGCTGCGACCGAAGAGCTCGGAGCTCATCAGGTGATGACGCAGGCGGCGAGCTCGCTCATCTCGAGCGCCGCGGCTGACCCCGCGAATGCACCCCACCCGATGACCATCAAAGGCGTGCGCCGCGCCTCACCATCAGAGGACCACTCTCAGCGCTCACCACAGCGCTCCGCATCGCAGCGCTCACCACAGCGCCCCGCCGCCGCCGCCGCAGAACATCCCATCATGGTGGCGGCCAAGGGGAGGGCGACGCGGCAGGTGGCGAGCGCCGTGGTGAGCAAGCCGACGGCGCACGCTGCTGCTGCCGCCAAGGCCGCCATCGAAGCCACGGACGCGGTGGAGATGGCGTCGATGCGCGCAGCATGCCATCCGCATGCATCGTCGGACGGACAGCCAGCGCCCACGACGGCGCTCGTCGACCGGAGCGGTACCTGCGAGCTCAGCCGCCGAGATTCGATCTCGAGCGCCGTACCGAGCAGTACTCGAGCCAGCCCGACGCCGCAGGGCAGCGGCGCGTGCGCCGCTCGGGCTGTTCACTCCCATCAGTCTGTTCACACCAATCGGTCAGCAGGCGCGCTGCCGCAGAGCGCGCGCGCCGTGTCGGGCGCGGTCTCGAGCAGCGCCGGCGTGAGCAGCTCCCTCGCCGCGCCCTTGCGGGCACGCGAGGCGGCGCCCGTCACGGCGCGCGAGGCGGCGCCCGTCACAGCGCGCGAGGCGGCGCCCCCCCGCCCCGCCTCGGCGCGTGCGGACGCACGACGGCAGGCTGATCGTCGGCCACCGGCCGAGAGCGCCGTGGCGAGCGCCGTGGCGAGCGCCGTGGGGAGCGCCGTGGTGAGCGTCGAGCATGGCGTCGGCGGGCCTCCCCACTCCTCGGCTTCGTCAATCACGGCGGCGCCGGTGCGCGAGGGCCTCAACGGCACGAGGCTCGGCTTCTGCCAACCGCCACCGGATTCGTCAACTCCGTCAGCGTCTCGCCCTACCTCCGCTACGCCGCGTGGCCCCTCGAGCGCCGTCGTGGGCGTCGGTCTCGGCGTCGTCGTGGGCGCCGGCGTCACGTCGCCGCGCACCGGCGCGGCGCCTCCCAGCGCCCACGACGGCGCCTACCCGCGTCGGCCGCTCCCTTTGGGTTCCGGCCGCGCATCGGTCGCTGCGACGCTCGCTGCGCGCTCCGCCGCCGGCAAGGCCATCTACGGCGGCGGGTGGGATCCCTCCGATCCGATGCAGGAGAGGGCGCGCCGTGCCATCGCCGCCGTGACTGCGGCCGGCGAGCACCAAGGCCGTCACGCCCCGGCTATTCACACCCCAGCTATTCACACCCCAGCGATTCACAGGGCACCGCCCCCGGGGCACCCTCTCCAGGAGGGGCAGCCCCTCGGCGCACGAGAGCAGCCCGCTCGCCAAGCGCCGTCGTGGGCGCCCTCTGAGCCCTCGCACGGCGAGCCATTCACACCGGAGCTATTCACACCTGAGCACTCGCTCGCACCTGGGCATAGGGGGGGGGACCGGCCGCCGCCCCTGTTGCACCGACACGCGCAGGCCATCGGGCACAGCGCCGTGTCGGGCGCCGAGTCGCTGATCAGGTCACGCTCACCTGCAACAGTCGTCGACAAGGGTGAGGCCGCAGCTGAGTTGCCGGCCGCTGCCCGGCCATCCTCGCCGTCCGACTTTGAGTGAGCGCGCGTGGACCGCGCATCGCGACTGCACACACACACACACACACACACACTACTGTTCACACGCTCGTGGTCTTAGAGCCCATAGAGCGCTCCAGGCCCTTCCTGGCACACCGACTACTGCAGGGCCTACCTCAGGGGCCACATCAGGTTAGGGACTGGTACATAAATCTAGCAAAGCTCAGCTTTTCTCAACGAAGCGCGCACCGCTGTTGGAACCCTACCGCAACGTATCCGCTTTTTGGTAAGTCAGGCGTCCCGGCGTCGTGTTGAACAACGAAGATGCTCGGTCGCATCTTGCCAGCGACGGCGGCCTTCCTCCTGACCGCCTCAAACGCGTTGGTGCTTCCGACATCGCGCACTAGCACCCAATCGCGCACTAGCACCCTTGTGTGCGCCGAGCCTACCACCATGATGCCGCCTCACCTCCACGTGCCCGAGGCACGAGACTCCCACTACGCTGATGGCAACCTGGCTCAGTACCTCGTCGACCTGCACGACGCGAAGGCGACGTTCAATTTTTGCGGCGGCATGATGTTTCAGCTCATCCTCTCTGACAAGCTCAGGGAGCACCTCGCGAGTGGCAACGCCCAGAAGCCTGTGGTGTTCGATGCGGACGCCGGTCGCATGGCACGCATCCCGGGCTACTCGCGGACCGCAGAGGCGGACAATGCCAAGATCTTCCACGGGCGTGAGGTCCGGCAGGTGCCCACGGCGACGGGCGGCATGGGCTTCGCGATCCACCTCTCCAAGGCCGGCGAGGACGACCCGGAGGGCTGGACAGCGCCTGAGGTCGCGGGGTATGATGGCTGGGCACATGACGCCGGCCGCGTCTGGCGCACGGGCGAGACGCTGGAGAAGGAGGGCTTCGCCGGCTTCCGCACAAAGTTTGGCGACAAGGCCTACACGCTCCACCATCGCTTCTACCTGCACCTCGATCGGGAAGATCAGCTCTGGCTGTCGGCCGAGGACGGGTGCGAGGGCCACCCGGCGCCCGCCGCGCCCGCGAAGAAGGTGTTCGGGCTGTTCTAGCTTGTCTCAGCCGTTGATTTGCAAGTTGCTGACGTGCATTCGTAAGGTCCGTGAGAGGACCGATAGACAAGATAGCCGAGGGATGGGCGAGGCACCGAGGCTAACGGGGCTCGGGAGGTACCGCTACCGGTAAGGCTCGGGCGTCCCTACAAACACAGTCGCTTAAACGAAGTAGGCAACACCTTGAGACGATAGACGACGACATGCGACGAGACCTCCTTTCCAGACACAACCTAGCTGATTTGCAGCAGTGAGTGACGAACACGTGGCAATTTCGTGGCAATTTCGAAGTGGACTCGTCACAATGTCGTGGTTCGCCGGCGGCGTCATGCGCGCGCTCAGCACCTGCAGTGCCACTGGCGGTAGCACGCCGCCACCTGCTGACGCTTCAAGCCAGATCAGCGGATGCCCGGTCATGCACAAGGGCTCAGCCTCCGTGTTCGTGTCCACGGCGGCGGCCACGCCGGCCACGCCGGCCGCGGCTGCCAGCTCTTCGAGCAGCGGCGATGGTGGCTGTCCAGTGATGCGCAAGCCGGCACCGTGCTCCTCCGACGCGCCCGTCAACCCGCTCAACATGATGCCTGCTCTCGCGCAGACGCCAGCTCCTGGCCAGGCGGCCGTGCTGCCGGTCGAGCGCGTCGAATCGACCATCCCAGACGGGAAGGGCGAGAAGTGGGTCTACCCGTCGGCGCAGATGTTCTACAACGCACTGGTGCGCAAGGGCAAGGGCGACGGCGTGGACGAGGACGCGATGGAGGCGGTCGTGGCCATCCACAACAACATGAATGAGAGCACGTGGAAGCAAGTCCTCGCCTGGGAGGAGCGGCACTCCGAATGCAAGCAACCGCGCACGCTCAAGAGCTTCATGGGCCGCCCCGACGAGCTCTCGCCCAAGGCTGCATGCAAGTACTACCTCGGCCTCGCCTCTCGCCCCTTTGATCGTCATGACTGGATCGTGGACCGTTGCGGCAAGGAGGTGCGGTACATCATCGACTATTACGACGTCGCCAGCGCCCGTCCGAACGACAGGCTGCCTGTGAGCATGCACGAGGAGGGCGCGGTGCCTTCGATCTCGATCGACGTGCGCCCCGCGGGCGACTCGCTCGCCGACGTGCTCGATAGGGTGCAGGCCACGTTCGCGGGCCTGCCGAAGGTGCTCGGGACGGCGCCTGCCCCCGCCGCGGCGGAGGCCGTGCTCGGGACGGCGCCTGTCCCCGCGGCGGTGGAGGCCGCGCCAACTGCGGCAGCAGCAGCGGCCGATCGGCGGGGGGGCGAGCGCCTTGTCGAGCACGTGCAGCAGACATGTGCGGAGAAGATGGCCGCGCTGCAGGCGTGCGACTCGGAGCGCAGCTGCGCCGTCGCCCATATCGGGCTGATGGCATGCATCGCGCAGCAGGTGTGCCCGGACGAAGCCGACGCGTTCCGGCGAATGAAGGAGTCGGTCGGGTCGTCGGCGGAGAGCGCCGCCGAGGCCTCCCGCCGATACGAGGCAATGGAGGGATGCGTGTCGCGCTGGGGCCAGCTGGCGCAAGCTACGTCGCAGTAGCAGAAGAGTGTAGCATGTGGCAGAGTCAGAGCACAGAGGCGGCATCAGGGATCAGGGGAGCACAGGCCGGAGGGTGTACACGGGGGGGCGTGGGGGAAAAGGGGGAAAAGGGGAGGTCCTGGCCCACACGGCGGGAACGTACTGATCGTGTTTGTTGTGATTCCCAGCTCCCCCCGATGTGTGAGCGTGGGGGGACCGCGAAGAAACTGAACTGAACTGAACCCCCGAAGTTTTTGAACACGGTAAGCTGTTTCTCCGTTCAGTTCAGTTTCTCCGGGCTGAGTCGCTCTTTCAGTTACATATAAGTCCTCCAAAAACTTCCTCTCCAAAAAGTCATAAAACGCTCAACCGCTTCCCGATCGCCGTCCTTCTCTCAGGTACCAAATGCTTTTCCCGTGGTGACGCCCTGTTGCTGGGTCAAACAGGGCAATGCAGATCGCCCTGATGCTGGGTCTCGTCGGCATGAGCTCGGCACAGGCCTACTCCTCTACCCATTCCGCGACCTCGGCGCCGAGCTCCGCGCCTCGGCCCGCCCGCTTCCTCTTCTTCGCCCTGATGGTGGGCTTCGCCAGAGCACAGACCTGCTCGGACTCGTGCATGTTCGCTTATGACGGCTGGTGCGACGATGGCGGACCCGGATCGGAGTATTCCGACTGCACCCTCGGCACCGATTGCGGCGACTGCGGACCGCGCTCCGGCGCAAGTTCGAGCCCCCCTTCTGTCTCGTGCACCTCCAACTGCCTGTGCACCAACACCTGCTCTAGCGCGAGCGACAACGACTGCGACGACGGCGGCCCGGGTGCCGAGTACTCCGCTTGCTCTGTCGGAACCGATTGCGTGGACTGTGGCCCCCGAACTGCCCCCGTTTCTTCACCAGCTTCGCCACCTCCACCTCATTCCCCCCCTTTTCCGCCTCGGTCCCCCCCCCTCGTTGCCCCACCGGGCTCGACCTACGTGTGCTCGGACACCTGCGTTTCTTCTTCACCATTCGATAACGGATTTTCTATGGCGATGTACTACGCCGGCGACAGCGAGTGTCAGGACGGCGGCCCGGGCTCTGAGTTTCCTTTTTGCACTTTCGGCACCGATTGCACCGACTGCGGCCCTCGTTTGGTTTCAATCCCCCCGCCGCCGCCGCCTCAGATAGCCCCTCCAATCGTTGTCGCGGGGGGCAGCTGGCCATCTGAGTGCGGTTGGAGCATCTCGTGCACCAACGGCTACGCCCGAACCCTATCGCAGAATACTGTTCCGATGACGGTTGCCAATCCCAACTTGATCGCGGGCGCGACGTGCACGCTGATTTTGACGGAATCATACGGCGACACATGGAACGGAGCGTCCTGGACGTGGGGGGACGTGGGCCCATACACGATATCGAGCTACTACGTCTATTCCCAAACGTTCACGTTCACCGTCCCCCTCCCGGGACCTCCGCCCGCGCCCCCCGCGTTGCCCCCAGTCGCTCCGATTGATGCCGGCACCAATGGTTTTGCCATGGTCGTTCCATCGCTGATCATCACGTACCAGTTTGACAATTACAGCGTGGCTACAGTGCCGTCGTGCGCAGTGGGATGCACGCCTACGGTAGATAACACGACAGCATGGGATTCCCGTCTCACCCAAGCACTCCGCATTGGCACGAATGCCATTATGGGTTGCTCCGGTAGGCCGAGATGCGTTACGTCATTGTCATTGCCACCAGAATGGAACACCACCGATGCGGCGGGCATCTCCACGATACATGTCGAGGTCATAGTCAAATGGACGGATGCTGAGATCCGTCGCACCTATCCTCCGGCAGCTCCGACCCTCCCGCCGTCAGAACCCTCACGCCCTCCGCCGCCGCCGCCTCCCCTTCCTTACCTCGAGTCTACAGACATGACAGTGGACATGATTGCAACCGGCATGGGGCTGTACCATGAGCGGTTCCTGACCAAGTCGCCACCACCCCCTGTCTCGAAGCCGCCACCCCCCACGCCATACGCAGACGCAAAAGTCTTCGTCCAAGGCGCCGAACTCGCCCCAGCGATTAGGAAATCTCAGCTGCTAGGCTACAACATGACGCACTTGTCCACGCTCCTGGGGTTGGTCAACATGACAGTCACCCGCGTAACAACCGGGGATGACCGTTCCGCCGTCGCAATCTACTTGCCGCCATCCTCCCCTCCCAGGCCAAAGCCGCCGCCCAGCAAGCCACCCCCTCCCCTACCGCCGGTGCCGCCCTTCGCGCCGCCCGCCCTGTGCGTCAACACGTGCAATGAGAAGCTTCCGGGCAGCAGGGGCAAGTGCGACGATGGCGCAATGACTGAGGACGCTATTGCGGATGCATTAGCGCAGATTCGCGCCAGTAGGAATCCAACGCAACGCGTCGATCCATTTGCAGGGACCACTGATCGAACGAGCCAGGTCAAGTGCGATCTCGGCACTGACTGTGATGACTGCGGGCTTCGCAGCATGTGCACGAGCTGCCCGAGCGCGTGCTCGGCGCTAGCACTGAATTCTGTGGAAGGCAACACGTACGAAAAAGAAGCCTGCCTCGAGTTCATGTACATGGACGCCCAGTGCTGGCCGCAGTGCAACACCGCGGAGTGCGGGCATCATCACTGCACGTCGCAGGCGGCAATTCTAGCTTGCCTAACACTCGAACTCAAACAGGGGCGCGTCTATTCCTCGATGCCCTCCGATCCCTTCGCACCAACTGGCCAAGAGTCGAAGCCCTTGGTGACTGCATCATTCGATATTGGAGAGTTCCGCATTGGTGTCGATCGGCTGAAAGGCGCTGGCGTGCAGATTGACTTCAACCTTAAGTACAATCTGTCGTGGCGGGACGATCGCATGGCCAATTCGCCCTGCCGCGTGGTCCTCCCTGCGATGCTCTCCAGCAAGGGATCCGAGCCGTCACAGCATTTGGCTACCTACTGGCGCCCGAAACTCGCCATCGGCACTGAGACGGAGCCCGCTCGGGCACGCTCGACAATGGATTCCTTCTTCAAGGTTTCAAACTTGACAGAAACGACAGCCACGGCCTTGCTTGACATCCGCGAGGCTGTCACCGTCTCATTCGACTTCGTCTACACATTTTTCCCCTTCGACCACCAGACCATTCGCTTGGATCTCAGGCTGCCGACCGTGCGGATGAACGGCTGCCAAGCGCTGGTCGACAAGGTGCGTGCCCAAGAGGTGGCACGTGGAAGTGGAATTCTTCCCGGGAATGCGGCGTGGCTCTGGGAAAGTTGTGGCACTTCAGGGGGCGGGTGCGACCCAGAAAAGATCGAAAAAGACGTCTTCATCGATGCGGAATTCTTGGCGGCCCAGCGGGCGGGCGGGGATGCATTCTCTGGCGACTGCCCGGTGTTGTTCAAGATCAGGCGTAACAACAACGTCTTCGTCATCAAGCAGCTGGTGCCCACCATCATCATCGCGGAGGCGCCGCTCATCAGTCTGTGGCTTGACCCGACCATCCCTCCGGTCGTGGCTGGCCGCGCCTCGATCCACATCTTCGCCATGGTGCTCGTGGTCCTCCGCGCCAGCGCAGACCTCGGCCTGGGTGTACTTAGCTCCCTCATCTGGACGGACGAGTTCTCGCTCGTCCAGTTCTTCGTCATCTTCTCGGGGCTCATGGAGACCATCTTCGTGCACTGTCTCCTCCGCTTCAATCACAAGATCCTGGCCCTCTCCGTCGATGGCGTCTTCCGGAAGTTGCTCCCCTTCGTACTCTTCCCGTGCCTTGTGGTCGGCTGGATCCTCAAAGGTTTGCAGGAAACTACAGCCTTCCTGGCTGTCATCGTTGGCGGCCTTTCCGCATTTACAGTCTACTCGATCTTTCTGACGCTGCGGAAGACCTGGAACATTGAAAAGAACCGCCAGACGATGGTCAAGGCGCTCAAGGCGCTCAAGACGGACGACGTCCAGAAGACGCTGACCAAGGATCAGATGGACAAGGTCATGCGTATGACGTTCGACACCTTCGACCTTGACAAGTCGAAGAAGCTCGAGAAGGCGGAGGTTCGCCTCATTCTCGATGCCATGTATCCCAACCTGAACAGACAGCAGGTGACCGAGGCCATGAAAGCCGTCAAAGCGGACGAGATTCCTTACGAAGACTTTGCAATCGTTGTGGAAGATTGGCAACAAATTCAGGATCAAGCCGTTCGTGATGCACCACCCAAACGCACCCTACTCGAGCTACTTGGCTTCCGCAAGAAGGTCAAGCAGACCTTCAAGGACGCGGTGCGGAAGCAGATGGTCACCAACGCTTTCGCCAACGGGAGAAAGATCACCAAAGATCCACCAGCTAAGCAACACGAGACTGCTTTCGATCGTCTTAGGCACATCAAGAATCCCAAAGACCTCGTGAAAGAGCTTGCCAAGCTGGCAACCAAAGCAGAGTTCGAGGAGAGACAAACGTTGAAGAGATCAAAGTCGACGTCGGCGAAGCTTACATTCGACTCGCCGGTGAAGTCAACGACGATTCCAGAGCCGTCGAAGCCAGCTGATGCCGCTGCCGGCTTTGCGGCGGGTTTCAAGAAGCTTGGCAGAGGTGGACCTCCACAAACCGAGCCACAAATCGAGTGCTAGATCACAACCATCACCAACAAGCGCAACGGAACAATACCATTCGAACCAAACCCAAACGCATACAATTCGAAACCAAACCCATACAATCTAACATACAACGAAGCCATATTCGCTTCCACGTACATACCATGGCAATATTCTACACGAGGCCGACGGCGGGGTGCACTAGGGAGAGGTGAAAACACCATCCCCGTGGCCGAACCGCGACAGCCGAACAATCGAGACGGGGGGGCGGGGTCGAGATGCGAGAGGGATCGGAGAGGGATAGGTCTGACGTCTGTGCTCGCTGAACACGCAACACAGATAATCGACGGGCGCCGGGCGGCGGGGTGGGGGGAGCGAGCGTGGGGCCTGTGTGCTCTGTGGGAGCTTGGACGAGAGGGCCCCTCAATGGACCCCAACATCAGGACCCGAAACTGGGCACCAGGCACCGGCCGGCTGTGAGGGGGGGGAGCGGTAGGGTTGCACGTGTGTCTACACACCATTCAATGATCAAACACAATCATGTTGTAGGTAATTTGGTTCCGTCACGCGTACAATTGTACATGTAACCGCTAGCCGGTCGAACATTTTACACGACTTTGGAGTCGCTGTTCACAACACATCGAGAGAGAATCACAGCAGGTCGTGGCGTAACTTTGCACACATGTGGTTGATCTTCCAAGCTGTCCAAGGGCTCTTACCCATCACGCTGCTGCAGCGCCAAGGCGGCGACCGTGTCTTCATCGATTCCGCCGGGCGCGAGCGCATCTTCCACGGCACGAACGCTGTCGTCAAGGGGCCGCCGTGGCACCCAGACCCGTACACGTTCAGTGCCGACATCAGCATGGCCAAGGAGGACTTTGAATGGATGCAAAGGCTCGGGTTGAATGTGGTTCGACTCGGCGTGCTATGGTCGGGCGTCGAGCCCACTCGTGGTCACTATAACGAGACGTACCTCGACCAGCTCGACACGATTGTGACGCTCGCCGCCGCGCACGGGGTGTACACGCTCCTCGATTGGCACCAAGACGGGATCTCGGAGCACTTTTGCGGCGAGGGCGCGCCCAGCTGGGCCATTCGGCGTGCCGAGCAGCCACAGCTGCGCTACCCATTCCCCTTCGCGCCCGCCTTCAACGACAGCTCGCTCTTCTACGTGGAGGAGAAGATGGGCGGCGCACCTACGCTCCCTACACGGTCCGCGTGCCTCACGAGCCACGGGCCGGGCTGGGGCGAGACGACGCGCGAGACGGCGCAGGCGTACCAGGCGATCTACTCCAACTGGCAGGGTGTGGCAGACGCCTTCGCGATGGCGCAGGCCAAGCTCGCGTCCCGCTTCGTCCGCCGTCCCGAGGTCTTAGGCATCGAGCTGCTGAACGAGCCGTTCGCAGGCGCGCTGATTGGCCGCTGATTGGTCGCTGATTGGTCGCCGATTAGCCACTGATGAAGGAGTCGTTCGCAGGCGATTTGTACGAGGAGCCACTGATCATGGTCCCGTACCCAAGCCCGAAGAATGCGGACGCGCACAACCTGCAACCGTTCTTCGAGCGTATCAGTACTGCCATCCGTGCCGTCGACGAGCAGGCGCGCCCCTGATTGCTCCTGATTGCGACTGAGTGCCTCTGCCATCCGCACCGTCGACGAGCAGGTGCCACTGATGGCAGGTGCTCCTCTTCTTCGTCGTGATTGCATGCTGATTGCGACTGATGGCAGGTGCTCCTCTTCTTCGGCGGGACAACCTGGGACGATCTCGGTGTGGGCTTCACTGCACCGCCCGGCGGCGGCGCATATGCGAACCGGTCGGTCGTCGCGTACCATTACTACGCACCGCCGCAGATTTCGGCGCCATTCCAATTCAGCGCGTACAAGCGTGCGGCGCAGCGGCTTCGGACGGCCGCGTTCATGACGGAGAGCGACAGTGCGCCTGGGAGGGTGGTCGATAGTGCTGTGGGGGACGCGGCGGACGCGGCACTTCAGTCGTGGGCCACGTGGGAATGGAAGAACTTTTTCCGCGGCGCCGACGGCAATGTGAGTCGGGTGGCTGCATCGGATGGGTGACACGACCGGAGGGTATGGCTCCATGGCTGATTGCATCCTGATTGCATGCTGATCGGCTCCCTCATCAGGTGAGCCAGATGGCTGCCTGGGGCGCCGACAAGACCGGATATGGGGCCAAATGGCCAAATGTGGAGCGATCGCCTCTCCAACCTCCAGAGGATCTCCAGAGGGGCTACGCGCGCACGTACGCCATGGCTATTGCTGGCGAGGCCCTCTCCATGCACTTCAACGTGAGCCAAGGACCGTCCGTATCGAGTACGCTCGTGCCCATGGCTGATTGCATGCTGATTGCGTCCCTCATCAGGTGAGTAGCAGTGCCTTCCGTCTCGAGTACGTGGTGCCGGCCAATACGTCGCTGGACGAGCGAGCTGCGACAGAGATCTTCGTGTGGCCTGAACGGTACCCGGGTGGGGCGACGGTGACGGCGAAGGCCGACATTGGAAGCATGCGCATCGAGTACAATGGCACCGGTAGCCTGGTCTCGATCTATCGTAACGAAACCTACCCGGTTGACGTGCGCGTCATCGTCAGTATCGATAGCAAGAAGGATGAGGCTTGAGCGTGGGGGTGAGTAAGTTAGTAAGTAAAACACGCCAGATGGCAGCGTATACCCAGATGCAGAGCGGTTACGGTGATCGGTGTTATTTGTGCCGGTAGGGGAGTTAGTTGAGGGCGGGGGGCACTCATTCAGGGGTTGTTCTTGATTGATGTTTTGATGTCGACGTATGCCTGCGCAGCGGTCTTTTTTTAGCCGAGCCTGAATATAGCGCGTCCAGAACTGTTCCCGCGATTGAAACCGTCTGCCAAAAAGTCAACTTAGAACTTTGAGCTTCCCCATTGCGCAGGGTCGGGAGCCATGGCCAAGTCGCCCAAGAAGAAGTCGCCCAAGAAGAAGAAGTCGCCCAAGAAAAAGGTTCCGAGGCTGATTCTACGAAGTGCAAGCCCGATCAACGTCTCGCTTCGCGGTCCGCACCAACCCTCTGACCCGAAGCCGTATCAGCAACAAGAAGAGTCGGCCCCTCACCTCAGCCCGGAACGGAAAGATGAGGTCTGGCAGCACGAGATCGACCGGCGCCGACAGTTTCCGAGTGGAACCATGCGGGTCGTCTCGGCGCGCCAGTCGGCGCACTCGGCCAGGGAGCAGCAGGAGCGCTTTCTCGCAGCTCAAACCAAGTATGCGGAGACGCAACGCCAGGAGAAGCTCACCGCAAGGATGACACGGATGGAGATGACACGCCAGGCTGAGCGCGAGGCGACAGAGCGGCGGCGCGCTGAGCTCGAGGCCACTCGTGAGCGCGAGGCCACGGCGCGCCAGCGCCTGCAGGAGGTAGCGCTCATGAAGGCCGCCGAGGAGGCAACCGCGTACGCAGAGAAGTTGAGGAAGCAGGCAGAGGCGCAGCGCGATCACGAGGTTCACATGGCGAATAAGGCGGAGCAGGAGCGGAGGGCTCGCCAGCAGCATCTCGAGATGCTCAAATGGATGGAGGAAGAGCGGGCTGATCGGGCTGCGCAGGAGATGGAGGCCAAACGGAAGGCCATAGAGGCGATGGCAGCGTCGCGCAAGGCCAAGCGGGATGCTTGGGCGTGGAAGGCGCGCCAGGAAGCGGAGGCCAAGGCGCGCGAGGCGGCGGAGGTGAAGGCGAGATTCAAGGAATCCGAGGCGCATCGCCTCATGGAAGAGACGGAGAGGAAACGGCAAGAGCGCCAGACAAAGGCCGAGATGGAGGCCGCGTTTCGGCAGAAGATCGAACAGGAACGTGCTCTCGAACGAGACAAGGCTATCGAGCGCGAGAAGGCGCGCGAGAAAGCTCTCAAGGAGGTCATGGCGATGCATTATAAGGAGGACGAGTCGGGCAAGCTTGTCAAGATCGCGGACCCCTTCATCGAGGGCATGAAGAAGATGCGCGCACTCGAGGAGGAGGAAGCGCGGGAGATGGCGGAGCTCAAGGCGCTGATTGCCGAGCGCGACGCTGCCAGAGAGAAAGCCAGAGTGAGACAGGCAAAACAGCGCGAGCGCGAGATTGTCAAGGCGCAGCGCGAGATTGCCAACGTCTTCCAACAGAATCAGGCCAAGGAGAAACGCGTCAAGGAGGAGCTGGAGCAGGCCGAGAGGGAACGCAATCGTCGCGTCGCCATCGAGACCCGCAAGAAGATCGAGGAGGACAACGAGCGCCGAATCGAGGCGGAGAGGCAAGCAGAGGCTGATCTGAGGCATGCGAAGCAGACTGAGCACCAAGCGCAGGTGGCCAAGGCCCAGCATCAGGAGGAGATGCGTCAGATGAAGGCCAAAAACCACCGGAAGCTCCAGGATGAAAAGCGGATCGCGGTCATGGAGTGGCACTATGCGACCGATGAGGAGAAAATCAAGTATTGGAGCGATTCACAATGCGCCTTCAAGAAGGAGATCAGTTGGAGGCAGCAGGCGTGGGGAGAGCAGTCTTCCGTAATGGATTTCGCGCAACGACTTGGTTCGCGTCCGTTGTCCGCTCGCTTGGTCGAGCCGCCGGCAGAGGTACCGCCACCGCCGGTCCCTACAGGAGGATCGGCTCCGAACATGGCCCCGAAGTGACCTGCTTCACAATCCGCCATTTCAAGCCATGCCATATTGATTCGCACAATTCGGCAAGAGATGCCATGGTCTAAGGCCTCTGTACACAATAGTTGGTCGGGTCGTGTCGTAAGGATCTCGAGGCGGGGCCGAGAACGTGATTCCGCTCGAACGCTAGTCAGTCTCGTGTGAGGTTTCGAGTATGTTCGATTCTGAAAGTAATTGAGCTTTCGTTTGAATAACTCAATGGGATACCTGATACCAGGGGTGAGGGGATACAGTATCCCATTGAGTTATTCCCCTCACCGTACAATTGTCGTAGCCCACGGCGGCGCGTGCTGGCGCGGGTGGTGGACCCGCTCGCCGATCATGAGTACATCTGTCATCTATAGGTTACACATCGCGGGCGGTCGGGGTCCAGTGTCCCGACCGGCACGACTCGCGCCAGGCGGCGCCACCTCGGGCTCACCTCCTCACCTCCTCACCTCCTCACCTCCTCACCTCCGGGTTGGCTGGCACCGGGCCGGCACCGGGGGGGGCGGAGCCATCAGTGTCGCGGCACTGGGGGGGGCGGAGCCATCAGTGTCGCTATTGCTCGATGGGCCAGCCCCGACCCCGAACGCCTCGACTGGTAGGGGCGGCGCGAGCAGCGGCACCACTGTGGTGGGTAGCAGCGACGAAGAGCGCACGCCGGCATGCCCCATGACGCTCACCACGACGCCCCCCTTAAGGTCATCAGTAGCAGCAGTAGCAGCAGCTTCGGGCCTCGGGGTACGCGTCTCATTGCTGACGAGGCAAAGCAGCGGGATCAGGCAAGCGATCGAGACCACCTGCAGCGCTGCAGTGATCAGAAAGGTCGTCTCGAACCCATACATATCGATCAGGTAGCCTCCAAGCATCGACGAGCCACTGTGGAATGGGCATTCGGAGGTGTGAATGACGAGCCAGGAGGTGTGGAATGGGCAGCGCGGAATCTCCATCAGAGAACTCAGGAGGGGCTATTCATGTGACCATAAGAGAGGCAACAGGGTGGCACTCAGTGGCAATCGGTAGCCATCAGCGGCAATCAGTGGCAATCAGTGGCAATTAGTGGCAATCGGTAGCCTTCAGCGGCCGTCAGCGTGTCTTCACCTCCATGAGAAGAGATTAACGCTCTCGAGCGCATTCCACTTAGCGCGGTTTCGTCTGCTCACGTAGTCGTTGAGGATCGATTTCGTCAGCCCGCTCGTGCAGTTCATCAGCCACGTGCGAATAATGTACAGCGGAGGGATCGACCATTGCGCGATCATGAACGCGCTCCCTGCTGCGCCCGAGCCTCCCCTGCCTTCCATCCAGTGCGTCAGGGCGGCGATCATCGCGAGGCATAGCACGGACGACGTGCGACACACGATCGTGGTCAGCGGCCGGCCAGCCGTGCGCGACACACGCTGCATCACAAAGGCGAGCGCGGCAATCCCGACCGGCCCGCATGCATACACTGCATTCGTGGCGACGGGTGACATGCCGAGCTCTTGCCAAAAGAAGAGGGCGAAGAAGCGCACCTGATGAGGCGGGCAATCAGCATGCACTCAGCACGTGCACTCAGCATGTGCACTCAGCATGCACTCAGCATGCACTCAGCACGTGCACTCAGCACGTGCAATCAGCATGCACTCACCGTCATGCCCGAGCCGAGGAATTGGAACGTCAATCAGCATGCACTCAGCATGCAATCAACGTGCAATCAGCATGCACTCACCGTCATGCCCGAGCCGAGGAATTGGAACGTCAATCAGCATGCACTCAGCATGCAATCAGCATGCAATCAGCATGCACTCACCGTCATGCCCGAGCCGAGGAATTGGAACGTGTCCGCACCCGCAACGAGAGCGGGGATGTGCTCTCGACGGAACCAAAGGCAACGTGGGCCGTCGGGCACCGCCCTTCCTCCGTTGATGGTGCCGTAGGCGGTGCCGTAGGCGGTGCCGTAGGCGGGGCCGTGGGCAACGACGCTGGCGGGGCCGTTGGCAATGACGCTGGCGGGGCCGTTGGCGGGGCTGCTGCCTGTCAGGCTGGCTGGGCTCGTGGGTGAGCGTGGTGATGTGCCTGGATGGCCGGGCTCATGTGCGAGTGTGGCGGCGGCGGCGGCGGCGGCGGCGGCGGCGGCGGCGGAGCTCGTGGTCATGTGTGCCGAAGAGGAGCTCGTCGTGATCACCGCGGGCGGCCTCGGCGGCGGCGGCGAGGGCGGCGGCAAGGGTGGCGGCAAGGTGGCGGATCGAGTAGAGGCGCCGACGCGGGCGCCGGCGGCGGAGGCGGCGAAGAGGTTGGCGGCGGAGAGGTTGGCAGAGGCACAACTCTCCTCCAACAAAGGAACGCGCGCGCTCTCTCGCGTGGCGCGACTGCTGTCGCTCCTTATTTGGATGGATTCGGATGCGTTCCTTATAAGGATGGATTCGGATGCGTCGATCGTGTGTCGATCGGAGAATGCGAAGAGGATGAGCGCGGGCGGGACGGAGCCGATGAGGCCGACGAGCATCACGAGGCGCAGCTGCGAAAGTGTCCACTCATCCTCCTGCGAGACGTGAGACAGTCGTAATCGGAGGCGATCAGAGGCGATCAGAGGCGATCAGAGGCGATCAGAGGCGATCAGAGGCGACCAGAGGCGATCAGAGGCGATCAGAGGCGATCAGAGGCGACCAAAGGCAGTCCGAGGCCATCAGTGACAATCAGAGGCCATCAGGGGCGATCACCTGTGAGAAGATGACGATCGAGAGAAGAGGCCCGAGGACGTTGCCGAGCGTACGAAGCGACGAGCGCCACACGAACAGCTTCGAGCGCTGCCCCGACACCGTCGAATCGGCAAACAGGGCCTCGAGAGGCGCCGAGTGCAGGCCCATGAAGATTCCCCACAGTGCTGAAGAGCCGAGCAGAGTATAAAAGAGTTCGTTGGCGATACGGGTCGCCTCGGCGTCCTCGCCGCTACCCGGCTGATTGCCGCTCGCCGCCTCGTCCGCCCAGTTGCCCCGCAGATCGGCTGTGCCGCCCCACCTCCACCTACCGGTGGCGAGCGCCGCGCCAGCCGCCGCGAGGCCGCTCGCGTCGCCGGCGTCGGCGCCGGCGCCACCGCTGCTGCTGCTGCTGCTGCTGCTGCTGCCGCTGAAGAGGCTGCCATCGAAACCATAGCGGTTGGCTTCCACACCTGCGCCACCGCCGCCGCTGCCGACTGTCAGCTTCGATGGCATCGCGGCGTTCACCACGTGCTCCTGGTGCTGATCCAAGTAGTTTTCGAGCTCAGTGCCGAGTGTGAGCAGGATGGCCCCCATGTAGGCCGCCGACACGAGCGCCACGACGCCCGCGATGCGCAGCATGCCCTGCCGGCCGAAGCAGTCGGAGATGGCGCCGGCGGGCAGCGCCATCACCAGGCTGATGGTTCCCTGGATGCCCGACATGACGCCGATGGCGGTGTAGTCGTCGGGTCGTAGGAGCAGGGCGTACGCGGTCATGGGCGTGCCGGACGTGAGGCTGCTGTACATGGAGAGGCACGTCACGTATATGAGCACCAGCTTCACGTTGCGGTTCATGGGCGCCGCCGCATTGGCGACGGCCATCTTCGCGAAGCACTGTTCTTCCCCGATCCGGCGCCTCCGATCGCATCTCAGCAAAATTCGCCCTAAAGGATGCGAACTGTTCAATCTACGACCCATGGACTGGCCGCAAATAGATGAAGAGGACTGCAATTCGAAACTTGACTTGCCTTGACTTGCCGGCTCTCTGGACAACCTCCGCCGCTTCCACCGCCTCGTACCGACTCCGCCGCTTGGCTGCACACGGTTGGAGGTGGCAAATGACGTTTGGCACGTCTGACACGACGGCCCGCGTGTTAAACGATGTGCGTGCCGCTGCCGTCCCCTGGCACACACCGTGCTGCAATCAGATGAGCGTCGTCCACGAATTTGTTCCGCCAACGTTTGTGCGGCTCTGCGACTCTCGCCCTCGCAGGATCTGTCCCAGGTGGAGATCTTGCAGGAGTGTGCGCGGCTGCCACGCAATGCGCAGTGGTCCGATCAGCGCTTTCCGGCCGACATCCCGACGACACTGTACGTGACCGGCGAGCCCGCCGACAAGCCGTTCAACAACGGACAGCCGGTGCGCTGGCTGCGCCCGCACGAGATCGCGGGCGCGGTGGACGGGCAGCTCGATCTGATCAAGGACGGCCTGGCCGCGGGCGACGTCGCGCAGGGCGAGCTCGGCGATTGCTACCTGCTCGGCGCGATGTCGTCGATCGCCTCGCGCAACCTGCTCGGGCCGCTCATCAAGCCAGGGGTGGATCCGAGGGAGTGCATCAACAAGGGGTTCATCACATTCCTGCTGTACAAGTTCGGTGAGTGGGTCGAGGTGAGCGTGGACACGCTCATCCCGTGCAATGAGGAGAGCCAACCCATCTTTGCTCACGGCAAGGACCCGAGTGAGCTCTGGGTGCCACTGCTTGAGAAGGCGTACGCGAAGCTCCACGGCTCGTACGAAGCCCTTGATGGCGGCTCGGTGAGCGTTGCATGCTTATGGCCCCTGATGACCCTTGATTGCCCTCCACGGCTCGTACGAAGCCCTTGATGGCGGCTCGGTGAGCGTTGCATGCTTATGGCCCCTGATGACCCTTGATTGCCCGCCACGGCTCGTACGAAGCCCTTGATGGCGGCGTCGGTGAGCGCGGCGCTGCAGGAGCGAACTGTCCACAGAGTTGCATGCTGATGGCCACTGATGACCCTTGATTGCCCCCCCCATCAGGTGAGCGCGGCGCTCGTGGACCTAACGGGTGGCGTGGGCGAGTCGATCGACATGACCGATGAGGACGTTCGCTTCGAGATCGGCGATGGCTCCTTTTGGAAGCGTCTCAAACGTTACAACTCGAAGGGTGCGGGCCACGAGCACGACGACGGCGGTGGGACCTACCTTCTCGGCGCAGCCCTTTCTCGCACGGATGTGGAGGATAAGGGCGGGCTGGGCGCGATGCAGGTGGCCGCCGCACTGCATGCTGACTGCATCCTGAGTGCATCCTGAGTGCATCCTGAGTGCATACTGCGGTTCCTCATTTGCATGCTGATTGAGATTCAGCTGAGTGCATGCTGAGTGCATGCTGAGTGATCCGAGTGCATGCTGAGTGATCCGAGTGCGTGCTGCAAACCGTCGTTCGCATGCAGGTGACCGACCTGGGGATCCTCGTGAACCACGCGTACTCGCTCATCGACGTGCAAGAGGTGGGGGACGGCGAGGGCAAGCTGCGCCTCGTCCAGCTGCGGAACCCCTGGGGTATGAAGGAGTGGGAGGGCCCGTGGAGTGACAACTCTCGCGAGTGGGAGACGGCCATCGGCATGCGAGCTCGAGAGAAGCTCAACGTGCAGTTCGAGGACGATGGCACCTTTTGGATGGCGTGGGAGGACTTCCAAGCGCACTTTAATAAGATCTACGTGTGCCGCATCTTCCAGGAGTGCAATCCGGCCAAGCTGCTGCGTGGGCAGCGCCGTGTTGAGCGCCCGCCGCCGGGCAGCTGGTGACGTCACGAGCTCGAGCGAGATCTGAGCGAGATCTGAGGGAGATCCGAGTGCCACTGGGTCGCCACTGATCACCTATGATTGCCTGCCTCCTCAGGTGCCGTTACGAGATCGAGGGAGAGTGGACGGAGCAGACGGCGGGTGGCTGCTTCAATTTCCCAGAGTGGCGTAAGAATCCGCAGTATGAGATCCGCACGGGCCCGAACGAGACGCAGGCAGTCTTCTTGCTCATGCAGGCGAGTGCTACGGAGTGCTACGGAGGGCTGCGGAAGGCTGCTGATGGCTGCTGATGGCCTCTGCTGGCAGCTGATCGCCACGTATTGCGACGCACTGCCACACCAACTGCCACTGACGGCCTGCCTTCGTTTGCTGCATGCAGCCCGACCCGCGCACCAACCCAGCGGCGCTCACGGGTCGCGTGCTCTCCGCGAGCGACGGAGGTCGCAAGCGTGGCGGGGACGAGGGTGGCCCCGTGTACGAGAAGAAGATCGGTATGTACATCATGCGCGGCGATGAGGTCTACCGGCGCAGGGTGCTCTTCGATTCGGACGAGATCGAGGGAGATGAGGTCGTCGACTCGACGCCGTTCATGGCGTACCGTGACGTGACCTGCAACACCATGGACGAGGAGAATGAGCCCGGGCTCTTCTCTATGCAACGGTCCGTCCCGCATCCCATGCAATCAGCTGATGGCCCTCTGATGACCTCTGATTACGGTCCGTCCCTCATCCCGTGCAATCAGCTGATGGCCCTCTGATGGCCTCTGATGACGGTCCGTCCCGCATCCCGTGCAATCAGCTGATGGCCCTCTGATGGCCTCTGATGACGGTCCGTCCCTCATCCCGTGCAATCAGCTGATGGCCCTCTGATGGCCTCTGATTACGGCAGGTTCGTCCTCATCCCGTCTACCTTCGCCCCCGGCGGCAAGGGCATCTTCCGCATCGTCATCCTCACCTCCGAGCCCCTCGAGCAGCCGCCTGAGCCCATCCCGCCTCTCAAGACACTACACGTGGCGGGCGCGTGGACGGAGGCGAACGCGGGCGGCTGCCGCAACTTTTACACGTGGCGCAAGAACGAGCAGTACCATCTACAGCTGTCGCGTCCGGCGCGAGTCTCGGTGGTGCTCGCACGCCACAACCCGGAAGTCTCAGAAGCCGCGCTCCACTCGAAGAAGAAGGCGGTCCAGTCGAAGAAGAAGAAGAAGCCCAAAGACGCCAACTTCCTCATGGGGTTCATCGTCGCAGTGCTCCCTACCGAGCAGTCGGAGCGCAAGTTGCTCCGTTTGGACGGTCGCAAGCTGGCCGACGGCGGCGACATCATCGACAAGACGACCTTCTCGCCCACCTTCGAAGTGGCCGCCGAGTTTGTGACGCCGATCCCACACGACGAAGACGGGCCGAGAGGGCGTTCAACGGGCGCACGCGCGCGCGCGCTTGCGCTCTACAGCGGCGGCGGGCGCGCGGCGCGCGGCGGCGCGGGCAGCGGCGCGGCGGAGCCTCCGCTCTCGTACGCCATCGTGCCGTCCACGTTCGAGCCCCACAAGCTGGGCGATTTCGAGCTGCTCGTGTACGCTGAGTGGCCTCTCTGATGACCTCCCTGAGTGAGCTCCTTGATGACCTCCCTGATGACCTCCCTGAGTGAGCTCCTTGATGACCTCCCTGATGACCTCCCTGATGACCTCCCTGAGTGAGCTCCTTGATGACCTCCCTGATGACCTCCCTGAGTGAGCTCCTTGATGACCTCCCTGATGGCCTCCCTGAGTGACCTCCCTGATTACCTACTTCATCAGGTACACGGATGACGAGCGCGCGCAGCTGCGGCGCATTGAGCCGTCGACGTGGCATCATCACGAGCTCGCCGGCGAATGGGCGGGAAACTCGGCGGGCGGCTGCCGCAACCACGCGAGCTGGGTACGCAACCCTCTCGACATTGATGGACGGCTCGAATGCCAGTGCTCACTACGGCGCGCCCTCTCCCCACAGGTGCGCAATCCTATCTACATGATGCGCGCCTCGCGCACGGCCACGTGTGAGCTCTTCCTTCGGCAAGAGTCGCGTGAACGTCTGCCCGAGGGCGGCGGCTTCACGGAGGGTCAGGTGAGTGCTCCGAGATGACGCCCTGATGACGCCCTGATGACGCCCTGATGACGCCCTGATGACGCCCTGATGACGCCCTGATGACGCCCTGATGACGCCCTGATGACGCCCTGATGGCCTACTGATGGCCATTTGATGGCCTACTGATGGCCTACTGATGGCCCACTGATGGCCACGGACGGCTTTCCTATGTTTCAGGTGGGCGTCCATTACGAAGGGATAGGCTTCTACGTCACAGTGGATGACGGATCGCTCTCGCTCGAGGACGTGCGCTGCCAAAGTGGGTTTCGTCAGGCGATCGAGACGGCGAAACCGTTTCGTCTCGAGGCCGACACACCGTACCTGCTCATCCCAATGACGTACAAGAAGGGCGTGGAGATGCCCTATGACATCGAGGTGGGCGCCCTTTTGGAGCATGCTGATGACCGTGCTGATGACCTTTGATGACGCCCAGATGACGCCCTGATGGCCGTGCTGATGACCATGCTGATGACCGCGTGCCGATGGCCGTGCAAAAAGCCCTCCTTCGATGCATGCTGAGTGCCCTCCCTCATTGCATGCTGAGTGCCCTCCCTCATTGCATGCTGAGTGCCCTCCCTCATTGCATGCTGAGTGCCCTCCCTCATTGCATGCAGGTGTACTGCGACCAGCCAAGCCTGCGCATCGAACAACTCTCCAAGGCGGCCGCGGACGCGCGCCGTGCCGAGCAGGTGCTCGCCTCTGATCACCTCTGATTGCCCTTGATGAGCCTCCCTGATGAGCCTCCCCGATTGCGCGCCGTGCCGAGCAGGTGCTCGCCTCTGATCACCTCTGATTGCCCATGATGAGCCTCCCTGATGAGCCTCCCCGGTTGCGCGCCGTGTCGAGCAGGTGCTCGCCTCTGATCACCTCTGATTGCCCTTGATGAGCCTCCCTGATGAGCCTCCCCGATTGCGCGCCGTAATTGCGAGCAGGTCGAGAACGAGGCCGCACGTACCATCGTGCGCTGGTTCATCGTCAGCCGCATCTGGAAGCTGCTGCGCGCGCGCCCGCCCGACAAGTCACGCGCGCGCAAGCTCATCGTCACCTTCTTCTTACGCCCCGTGCGTGACAACGACGAGGGCTATCTCGACATCAATCTCGCGCTCAACGCGCTCGAGTCCGCGTACATCCAACTGACGGGCAACCCGGAGGCGAAGGAGTCCTTCTTCCCCGAGATGCGCAAGCGGCTCAAGGCGCGCGGCCACAAGATCGCCGACTACGACGTGCTGCTCTGAGCCGCTTCGACGCGCTGCTCTGAGCCTTGATGAGCCTTGATGACCATTGATGGCCATTGATGACCCTTGATCGCCGACTACGACGTGCTGCTCTGAGCCGCTCTGCTCCAAGCGAGCCGCTGTGAAAGCGAGCCGCTGTGAAAGTGCTCTGAGCCGCTGTGCTCCGAGCCGCTGCGGGCGAGTGGCCGGTGGCTGGGTCGAGCGGAATCCAGTGGCGACGGGGAGCGAGCGAAAGGAGAGGCCCGGCTCGAGAGGCACGCAGACGCGGATCGGGACAGATGCGAAATGGTGGTCGAGGCACAGCCTGCGTCCTACACGTCCCCAGACCTCAGCCGCACATAGGAGCGACTGTGTTCGAAGTTCGATGAGCCGTACATGTTTCATGTTATGTGTCTACTAGTAAGTAAGTAACACATGCCAACAGGGGCAGCGTACACGTGGCGAGGGGGGCTCCCCCAGGCAGCTCGTCGCATACTAAGCGTCGTACGGTGTCAGCAAACCGAGTGTTGAGGCCAAGACGTGGTGTCCACGTTGGTTGAGGCTGATCCGTCGGATCGAACGGCCCGCATCACCATCACGCATCAGGCAACACGGTACACGCCCCGTTCAGCGCGCATTGGCCATTGCGGCTCAAGAGCTGCGGGGTTAGTCGACGGGGTTAGTCACGGTCGTGCACTCCCCCTCTCGCCCGATCTCGCAGCCGTGCCCTCGCGATTGTTGCAAGTCCCTTTCGGGGACGATCGTGCGGGGCCGGGGGCGGTGATCGTTCCGGGTGAAAAACTCAAACTGCGTGGGTTCAGGGTTGCAGCCCCCCACCTACCAGTATGATCAGAGTGGCACGAGCGGGCGAGGCACCCCGCTTGGAGGTTCGCCCACGTGGACCAGGGACAAGTGCCCACCGCACACCTCGCGCGCCGCCCACGGGCTCTTCACAGACGTTGCACAAAACGTTTCACAGAGGGCTTCCAAAAGTTGGCGGTCAGACAATCCCAATGTAATGGTGGACGTGAGTTCGGCAATCCCCTCGTGCGGGCGCGCATTACCCAATGCCCTCGTCGAACCCGATGGCCTGCTTCGCCCGCTGCTTCGCACGCCCACACCACGCCGCTCGGGGCCTCGGGAGCCAGGCGTTGCGGCAGCCTCGACTGCGCGCCGTGGTCGCATCGAGCGTCGAGGGGCGTGTGGGCGAGCTGCATGCGCCGCGCCGCGACGGAGTGCGCGCCGCCGCCTCCCGAGCGTCACAGCGGAGTCGCGCGTGCCCCCCCGAATGCGCAGGTGTCCGAGCGGGCGAAGGCCTGTAGAGCGCGGCGGACGCGATGAGCGACTCGATGGGCCGGGCCGTGTACAATGCCGCAAGGGACGGCAACGAGGCGGAGCTCACGCGGCTGATCGGCCTTGGAGGGAACGTCAACTGGCACAATCCTGATGCGGTGCGCCGCCGCATGTGCCTCGCGTGGGCGCCCGCGTCCTCGCCGCCTCTGCTGCTTTCGCCGCCGCGCTCGCCCGAGACGGCGCCGTGTCCCCACAGCTCGCTGTACCGCGCGCGGCCGCGCTGGCTGCGCCGCCACCCCGCCGCCCCGCCGAGCTTGGCACACGCGTCCTCGTCGCATGGCGCGCGCCGCACCCCCGCGTGCTCGCCCACGCTCCTCGCGTGCTCTGTGGCACTCGATGACGCCGCGTGTGCTTCATTTGCCACAGGACCGATACACAGTTCTCGTAGCGGCCTCAATCTGCGGGCAAGAAGGGTGCGTCCGCCTCCTCCTCGCGGCCGAGGCGATCGAGGTCAACGCCAAGGTAAGCCTCGAGCATGCCCTCCCCCAGCACATGCGATGGGTCCGCTTCCATGTAGTCATTCCGTTTGGCCTCTCGTTTGTCTTTAGGGCCGCTTCGATGATACAGCATTGCATTGGGCGGCACGCTACGGCCACCTCGCGATCGCCAAGCGCCTTCTCGAAGGGGGCGCCGATCCGACGCTTCGAAACAAGTTCGGCAAGACGGCCATCGACTACGCACGGGAGGAGGGCAAGAGCGAGGTCGTGGCGCTCCTCAGCGAGCCTCGGTACGCCGCGCGCATGCACACTGATTGCCCAGCGCTGCCGAGCGGATGTGCAGAGGCGCCGTCTTGGGCGCACGCGGACCACGGGTTTT
>Ga0210240_100773_pt1 | contig 27297 bp, 28 predicted proteins | sample ChrtobMetP5a_4mM_FD_155463 | JGI IMG/M metagenome (GOLD analysis project Ga0210240, IMG submission 155463) | Chrysochromulina tobin associated microbial communities from unialgal haptophyte culture, Seattle, Washington, United States - P5a_4mM | ecosystem: Host-associated > Algae > Haptophytes >...
GTGCTTGGTGGGTTGTTCTTCCGCCTCCCGGACGGCGTCACATTCGCCGCACATGATGTGCTGTGACGTGGCCATGCGTGCGTCTGTCACCTGCTCGCCCCGTGGCCCTCTCCATTCCCGCTCGCCCATATTTGGAGAGCTTGGCATAGCTTGACCCGTTGCTTTAGCTAGAGACCGGTGTGGTTTCTTTCTAACAAGCCTGGCCCTCTGCGTACGCCCGGCCGCCCGGCCCACAGCGGTCAGCGCCACGACGACGACGTTGCTTCTGTTACCCGCGGATCCCGGTGGACCGGTACGATTGATTGCAGTTTTCACAGTCTCCAAAAACAGATAGAGGCTCAAAGTCTCTTTCATCTCTCTTTCCACACACACAGCCGAAACAAAGAGTTCACTCTGGCCGCGGGATGCTCACATAACTACTCACAACAATCATCATGCCTCTCAAAATCAAGATCATCCGCAAGCCGGCCCAACAAAGGTGCCAGCCAAAGGGTGAAAATCGAGCTACTCATGCGGCATTGAGTTGTAGAATGGCAGCGCGACCGAATTGGTCGTGCGCAGGCTGAGCGATTGGACATTGGACCACTTTCCCGGTATGAGGCGCACGGCCTGCTCGACGGCAGCGACGACATTCTCGACCAGCTGCGCCGGCGTCTGCACGCACGTGCCGACCTGCATTGAGTTGCTCGTGCCCGCGCCATGCCGGTACAGCGCGCTGCAGACACCCTTTTCGAGCTCGCCGCGGAGATCTTTCTTGGTGAGGTCGACGGCCACGGGCAGCTTGCGCTTCACGAAGAAGCCCTTGCCAAGCAGCGGCGGCAGCATCGGCAGCACGCGCGCGTCGGCGAGGAAGACCTCGTACGCGCGTAACAGGGCGCGCTTGGCCTCATACTCCTTGTGCTTCTTCTTGAGCTTCGACACACCGATCACCTTGGCGCGCACACCGAGCGCGGCGAGCTTGTCCTTGTACTCACGCTGCGGGTCCTTGGTGATGAGGCAGATCTCCGCCGTTTCGAGTGACATGTACGGGTGCGGCAGGCCGAGTGGAACGGGCTTCGACGCTTTGGCCTTGCCGATCGCCTTGGGCATCGTCTTGGTGGAGAGGAGCACGTGCACGGGCGGCTCAACATCCAGGCCATCGAGCAGGGATGTCTTCGCCGTCCCACGCTCGCGCTGGACGTGTGAGAGCAGCGCACGCACCGCCCGATCGACCTGTGGGACGTCGAGTGCCGTCTTCTGCACCTGCGCCAACTCTAGCACGGCCGGTCTGACCTCCCTCATGGGAGCATCGTTGACCTTGGGCTTCTTTAGCACGACGGCGCTGGATTCGGCCGCAACCACTTTGGGCTTCTTGAGCGCGACGGTGCTGGATTCGGCCGCAACCACTTTCGGCTTCTTGAGCGCGACGGTGCTGGATTCGGCCGCAACCACTTTCGGCTTCTTGAGCGCGACGGTGCTGGATTCGGCCGCAACCACTTTCGGCTTCTTGAGCGCGACGGTGCTGGATTCGGCCGGGGCCCTCTCGGCGGCGGTCTCAGCCTTACGCTTTCGCTTGCCGTTCTCCATCGCGCGGACGGATGCGACTTCACTGAGCGACGTGGACACACGCGGCTTTTCGTATGATTCTTTTCTGTTCAAGTGCAACAGCTGGATCAAGCAACCTCGGCGCATCGATTTAGACATCAGGTAAAACGTTACATGAAACCCAAGTTTCTGTCAAAATGGAGCCTCTGGAGCCAGGAGTACGGCTCCTGCTGGAGTCAGGCTGGCCAGGTGGAGTCAGGTTAGCCACTGCAGCGTGGCCATGGCCAGGAGAGCTCGACTGCAGCGCTGCCAACGCCCTGATGCATGCGAGGGTGCAGGAATCGGAAGTATCTGCTGCCTTGCAGCGCGGACTGGCTCGTGCAGCTGCGTACGAAGCAGCGGATCGTTTGCGGCCGACCGTTCGACTGGCACATATCGCGATAAGTGGCGAGGAGGACTGCAGCGCAGTTCATGCATTGATGCACTCGTCTGCACGGGATGCCATGTCATTTGATGCTGTGCAGCGCGGACTGGCGCGTGCAGCTGCGTACGAAGCAGCAGATCGTTTGCAGCCGACCGTTCGACTGGCACAAATCGCGATAAGTGGCGAGGAGGACTGCAGTGCCGTCCACTCTCAATTGCACGCGCGTAGCTTGCCAAGCGAGCTTGCGGTGCTGCGCGGTCTTGCGCGTGCAGCAGCATACGAGGCGGCTGATTCGATGCGGCCGACTGTGAGCTTGGCGTTGACCGCGCAACACGGCGAGGAGGACTGCAGCGCAGTCCATGCATTGATGCACTCGTCTGCACGGGATGCCATTTCATTAGATGCTGTGCTGCGCGGACTGGCGCGTGCAGCAGCGTACGAGGCGGCTGATTCGATGCGGCCGACTGTGAGCTTGGCGTTGACCGCGCAACACGGCGAGGAGGACTGCAGCGCAGTCCATGCTTTGATGCACGCGCGCGGTTCTTCGAGCGTGGCAGCTGTGATGCGAGGGTTGGCGAGGGCGGGAGTGTACGAGACGGCCGACCTGCTCGATGGGCTCGATCCAACAGGTTCAACAGGATGCTCGCCCTCGGCGCCCAACTCGGCGCTCAACCCGCTTCTCGCGCTCTCCACGACACTGTGGCTGGATGCAGTGGCTCTGAGCTTACGTCCGGGAGGGCTGCCCTCTGTGGAGGTGGTCCTTTCCTGCGCGGAGAGGATTCGCCACGCAGTGCTTCGCGAGCGCGAGCGGCAGCTGCTTCGGATGCAAGATGAGGATCATGTGCTACGCCGCATGCTTGCTGCCCACCACAATGCGGCGTCCCACTCTCAACTGAGCCTGTTCGAGGCCAAATCGAGCTGGTTGATCGCAGTGCATCATGTGGAGTACGCGGCGCACCTCGCTGCCTCGATTACGCCTGGTCCGACGAATGTGCCCGCCGCCTTTCACTGCGACCGGCAGACGCCAACATCGGACAGCACTGCAGGAAAGGCACTCGCTGACGATCGAATTAGGCAAGGCTCCCCTCGAGCATTGCATGCAGCTGCATTGCACATCCCCAGCTTGCTCTCTCGGCAGCAAGCGCCGGCGGCGACGTCGCATCCGGCGCAGCAACCTCCGTCGCCATCAGACAGGGCTCGAGCTTCGGCATTGCCATTGCGCCCACCGTCACGAGCCCAGGCACATCCGGCTCAGAACTATCGCAAGCACCCTCGGAAGAACGGCAAGCTGCATAAGCCGCACAGCTCTGCACCACGCAGCACGCCGGGCAGTTCTGCTCAAATGAATCGGGGACAGCGATCGGCGTCTCGGTTGCGCGCCGATAAACCGAGCGGCACCGGTGTATAGCAAACGTGCCGAACGGGGCACGACATACGCGATGGTCCAACCTAACACTAGCGATGCATTCGGCGTGGGCCGGACGCGCAGACGCTGAACCGGACGGGACTTCGGGATCCATCGGGACGACCGGACCTGGAGCGGAGCGAAGAACGGCCGGACCCGCGCCGCAACGCCAACGCGGAACCCGGCCGGGCGGTACGAGGATCATACCAACTTAGAAGCTACGTAGGTAAACTAATCTTAAGATCTGCTCGTGGCACCTCTCAGGCCATCACCTCTTCGTCCGGTCGCGCGTATGGTCACGTAATAATGCGCGTGTAAGTCGCAATTATCGGCGAAACGCACGCGCCCAGACCGGCCGCACCGGCGCAGCCCACGCCGCTCACGTACCGGAGGCCAGTTCTGCATGAACTTAATCGTCATGACACCCGCGTGTAATATGTCTTCATACCTACCATTTCGCCATCGAGCAGCCGGCGCTCCAGCTGGACGACCATCCGCCCTCCCTTGTCCACAAAACGGTAGGATCGGATGACGGGGCACTCGTCGCCCGAAGCTGGCTGTCCGTGCTCCGCGCCTCCAAAGTGCTGGAAATAATATTCGTCGATGACGAGGACGCCGCCCTTGTCCCATCGCGCTCGCTGCTTCATGGGCAGCTTCATGAAGCCTTTGCCGGCGTAAGTCTTGCCGTCCGGTCGTATTTTGAACCTGGCCGTGCCGCGCTTGTCCGTCATCTCAAGGTGCACGACAGAGCCCTCCTGCCACAGCCGCTGCTTCTGGGTGGCTTTGCACGCAATCTTGCGCTTCAAGTAGCCCACACCCATTGCACGATCGAGGTACCCGTCCATACCTTCTGTGCTTGCCGTCTTCCACGAGCCCGCAAATGCAGGCTGAGCAGTCTCACCCTTTGAGGTGCTGCGATGGAGCACGCGGTCCGCGACGGCCTTGAGCTCGTCGCGCACCTTCTGCACGCGATCGGACAGCGGCGCCGTGGCTGACGTTGGCTCTTTGACCCGGCCGTGCGCCGCCGCGACGACGAGCGCCAACGCCGCCGCGTGAACGCCCATTTGTAAATTCTCGCGTTTACCTGTGATCGCGGGTGAGTCCGCAACCGAGAGTTTCATCTTCACACGTCACACTCTCGCGGGAGTGTGAACTTGGCTGTCCTAGAAGAGATGAGTCATTCGCGAGACGCTGTCTACGATGACTTTTTTGGTGAGACGCCATTCGGATAAACAATTGTACAATGTAGGAATTTACTCGGGTCTACACCAGAACTCGGAATCTTGGTGATTATGTGTTGAGGAGGGGCGTGGGCCTCCAGTGGGATAGATTTGGGCAAGGGGCTGCTCTCAGCCCCTGGATTTGGGGTTCGTTGAGGTAATCGTCGACGTCGTCGGAAAGTCCCTATGTCCCACTTTTTGATCGGAAAGTGATAAGTGTGGCTGAGGGACAACGCGGAACGTGGAGTCGCACGACTTCCGGTGTCAAAGGATTCGAAACAGGAGGGGAGCTGAAGAGACTCGTGTGAATGCAGAAAGCGATGTACCCGGTAACGGAAAAGAAGGAAGCGGGGAAGCCGCGGGAAGGCCGAGATGAGGATTATAAGAGGATCTTTCCGAGCACCTTCCTTTCTCATGCACGTCCTTTCGCTCGCCTTCTTTGCGAACGCCGGCTTCGAGGTTCCGCTCGTGGATTTCAAGGGATCCGATCCCAAGTTGACGCACACATGGAAGCCGAACAATGACCCGGTCATGGGCGGTCAGTCCTACTCGACGGTTGTCGTGCAGAATGAAGTCCTCAACTTCACCGGCAAGTGTGCCATCGTGCCGAGCCTTCAAGCGCCCGGCTTCATCACCGCGGTCAACTCCGACAAGGCGCCGTGGGTGGACGTCAGCGGATGCGAGGGTCTCAAGATCACGTCCAAGAGCACGATCCCGTACTCGGGCTTCCGGATAAGCTTCGGAAATGCTCATCCGATCGGTGGCAAGTTTTTTGCTTCAGGTGTCAACGATGGGAGAGGCACTTCCCAACGTGCCCATGCCATCGCTGTCAACGATGGGGGAGACCCCTCCCAGCGTGCCCATGCCATCGCTGTCGACGATGGGGGAGACCCCTCCCAACGTGCCCATGCCATCGCTGTCGACGATGGGGGAGGCCCCTCCCAACGTGCCCATGCCACCACCGAAACAGGCTCCTCTCGGAAGGCGAGCACTCCGACGAGATCGCGCAGCTGCTCTCGCGGCTGTTCACGAGGATGCAAAGTCCGCGCCGACAACATTGCCGCCGGCCGCATCATCGAAACCCAAGCCGCAGCCCAAGCCCCCTAAATTCCGGAGGCTGCCGGCAATGCTCCGAGTGCCCAACGTGCAAAACATTCTTGGTGTCACCTTCGCGGCGGCACTCATCAACGTCTCGACCGCTGTCATTGGCGCACAGATTGGTGTTGAGTATTCTTTCAGTGAAGAGGAACAATGGCACTACATCCTCGCTTGGGTTGTCTTCATCTTCACCATGCTCTGGTACCTACATCAGGTCTGGCGGCTCGAGAAGTTGCGGCGGCTGCACATGTCCATGATCTGGACTGACGCGGATCCGCCCGAGACGCCCAAGGACTGCGACGACCCCCTGTTTGGATTGATGATGAAGGTCGGTTTCAAGGGGCGCAATCGCGTCAAGGGCGAGTTTCGCGTGCCCGAGGAGGACAAGCAGGAGCCCGCGCGCACCGAGCGTGCCCTCAAACACGCCTTCTTTTGGCTGACACGCATCATGTACCTGTTTGGCTACGGTTCGGGTGACAGAGAACACATGACGGACGCCGAGTATTACAAGAAGAAGATCTCGATCATGGGGTTCAATTGCTGTGAGACTCACGAACGGCCGGGCGATGCCTTGGAGCGCGGGCCCATGTGGCTGGACGAAGCCAAGGGCGGTCGAGGTGTCCACTACCTGTCGGTGCAGTTGGGACTACAGCTCGTCGCGGGCGGACTCTCGGGCTTCCTCGAGGCCCATCCTTGGAAGATGACCTCGGCTGGTGGCATGGGGCTCATGGTCTCCCTCCTCTGCACGCAGTTTTTGAGCCTGCTATGGTGCGCTGCCAACACTGCCTCGGATTATCTAAAATCCGGGCAAGCGATCACCTTGTATGGGTGCGAGTTCCTTGCGAGTCTCCTCGTCTTCGTAGCTACAAGGCCGACTTCCACCCGCCGTTGAACACGATGGGCTCGGTGTACGTGCCCTTCAATAACTTCACCGACGTATGCCGATGCCATCCTACCGCCGCACGCATTGCCTTCGGCCCGCCGCCTCTCACTGGTGCCTCGCTCCGTTCGTCCCGTGCAGTTCTGGGACGACTCGACCGGCAATCCGATCCACACGTGCCAGGAGAATCCCAGCTACTGTCCCGACGCAAAGACGCTTGCCGACATGAAGACCATGTCCATCTGGGCGGAGGGCGTCGAGGGCGACGTGAACCTCCAGGTGTCGGCGATCGCAGGCTACGAATGCACCCATTAAAGACTCTGTCACGATGTCCGTATGTCGAGAACTCCTGAGCTGAATCATCTGAGGAGGCGCCGTTTCTGCATCAGCCACCGAACGTGCAACGTGTACACAAAACAAAACATCAGATGGTCACTCCCCTTTCTTCCTAGGAGGAAAATATAACAGGTCGGACATGGCCAAACCCTAAGCTTCCTAATCTACCAAACATACCCAATCACACCACACACGAAGTACCCGGTACAGTACGTTTGTCGCGTCTGTCGTGTTAACGTTCACACAGGCACGGAGGATGGCCGACAAGGTCCCACGCATCAGTCTGGCTGACTGCTCGACGAGCAATAATACCTTCGAAGCGCTGCTCTCCGCGCACGGATACTGCATCATCCGAGGGCTGAAGACTGAGGACGTTTCGAGACTGCTACGAGTTGAGGCTGAGGGATCCCGCGTGCTCTTGCGTATGCATCATCGCCGCCGTTGGCAGCGATCAATGCATGTTGCACGGCGTCACATCGACGCAGAGGCGACGCAGACAAGGCGTTCTGACGCTCAGTTCCGGCAGCTTCCGCTCGCGGGTATCGGCCTGAGCACGGTCGTTGACGTTGGCGGCCGATTGCAGCGGCACCAGCTACACCTGGTTACTGACCCGACTGCAATGAATTTGGTGCCGTGGCCGCCAGGCTCACTGCGTGCGTCCGTCGAGGACGGCATTGCAGTCTTGTACGATCTGTCCACGCGACTATTGCAGCAGCTCAAGGGTGGGGTTAGCCTGGAGCGAGCCCGCGCTGCGCAAGCGGCCGAGAGCGGAGATCTGTCCGTCTTCGACACCTTCCTCTACCCTAATATGGAGGCTTCCACAGTCAACATGCGCGCGCACACAGATCCTGGCTTACTGACCCTCAAGCTGGCATCGAGCACGCCGGGCTTGGAGGTGCGCGATCGGCGCACGGGCTGTTGGGTGGACGTGGAGGCGCTCTGCGAACCAGCTGCGGACTGCATTGTCTTCTGCGGAGAGGCGCTGCAGCTGAGTTCGGCGGGGCGGTACGAGGCTGCGTTGCATCGGGTTCGTCACGCTTCTGCCGGCGCCCGCGTCTCGTGCGTCTTCGAGCTGCGTATACGTGGCATCCCAAGGAGTGGATCCGCTCACGACGACGCCGGTGACGGTGGGCTGTGCATCGGGCAGATGGCCGCCGCGGCAGCAGCATCGGCAGCTGGCCCCGACAGCGAGCGCTCCGCCCAACACGATGCATCCGCCCAACACGACGCATCCGCCCAACACGACGCATCCGCCCAACACGACGCATCCGCCCAACACGACGCATACCCCGTAGACAGCGAGCGCTCCGCAGCACACGGGGGGGGGCGAGACAAGAAGGAGCGTGGGCCGTTCAAGGAAGAAGTACTCATGACTGCTGAGCAGCTGGAGGCGCGGAGCTACTGCCTCGCCTTCGTGCAAGAGCGCCTAGGACGAGGGTTTCGAGCCGTCGACGTGCTGCGTGAGTTCAATGTGAGTGAAGAGTATCTGGCCGGTGCGAGCCCGGACGTGTGCGACGGTTGGGGGGCGGAGAGGCTCGCCCTGGTCGTGCAAGAGTGGGTTGCGACCGAGCGCGAGCGCGAAGCCCTGCGCGAGGCGTTCGAGCGCGCCGAGTACGTCGAGGTCACGCCCGCCTTTGCCGACTGCACTGGTCGATTCGTGCAAGTGGGTTTCGTCGTGGCGCCGGACTCTTGAGCCGCGACCAGGAAGGGCCGACCAAACACGCACATGCGTGCGCGCATCCGTGTTTGCAGTGGTCCTACTGGCAACTCTCCAGGTATAGCCCACTCAAAGCATTTTCGAGCCATCGAGGGCCCGCGATCGCCGCATCGCCCGGATGCGGATCCCGTGGTCGGTGGTGTGGTTCCGGCGGTGCCGGGTGTCGATGCCCCGGGGTGCCGGGCTGCCGGCGCACCGGCCCGCTGCGCGAGATTACTGATTAGCGCTTGTGGGCGATACAGCACAATACACTAAGCGTGTAAGTCCGACCGCGCATCCGCGCCACCGCGCGCCGCCCGGGTACGTACCCCGCGTACGGTACGGTAAGGTATACTAGGGTTAGATACGAACACGCGGGTGGGCCGCATACTGACTAGGGCGCCCTATTCCGCTCCGTTGGCACGTCGCGTCATGACACCGCGCACGGTGCACCACAGCCGCCACACCGCTACACTGATTACCATTAGCATTTACGGAGAATGTGCCGGGCTACGGTAACGGGGACAAACCGTTCTACCGTGGGATAATCGGACGAACACAGACGGGAAACCGCCCTCCCGCACTGCGACCCGCAACGCAAAACCCCACCTCGTGTGAGTGTCCCGGAACGTTGCGATGTCTATGGTGACGAGTGTATTGGTTGGTTTCTTGTAGATGATGCCGCCTCTCCATCCGCCTACACACAGAGACGCCGATCTAAGCTGCGAAGCTTGACGCGTACTACTTAAGCGTCTTCTTCATCAGTCCTTTGCGCATGTCCTTGATCACCTTCTTCATCTTCGGCAAGAACATGATCTGCAAGAATGATTGCCAGACGAACTCGAACGGCTCGGGCGGATCACCCCGTACCTCAGGCGGAATCTTGGCATTCGCAGCCCGACAGACCATCATCTTGAATTCACTAAAGTTGAGCTCGTCGCCATCGTCATCCTTCTCGCCCTCGTCGTCGGCTTGCGCGTTGACCTGTGCAAAGATCTCGGTCAGCCGCGCAACAGTGAGATGGCCGTCAATGAGCTCCGACGTCTTAAACATGAAGAGAAGCTCGGAAAAGGACATGGAATCGGATGCAGCCTGTGCCGCCAGCGACATATCGGACGCGGCAAACACTTTGAAGATGTCGAGGAGCTGGTCCGAGTAGTAGCTTGTTATGGCCTGCACACGCTTCGAGCTAAGCTCCGATTCCATCGGGTCGTCAGGCTCGAGGATGTGCACGGAGTTCGGAAAAAGGGCACGATCTAGCAGCGCGCTCAGCCGTGTGCCAATGCCCGCTCCAGCGATCGGGTAGCTCTCCCATGCGAGACGGATGAGAGCGTGTATGAATTCGTGCAGCACCATTGATGCGGCGCCGCCATCGCCCTCCTCTTCTTCTTCCACTTTGAAGATGTCGGCCAGCGTGATCCCCTTTTTCGGCATCACGCCGATGACCTCTTCCTTCGGCTTACTTTTTGCCTTCTTTTCTTCCCTCGATTTTGCCATCAGCACGTTGACGATTTCCTCAAAATCGAGCTCGCCCGAGCCGTCGGCATCTGCTTCGGCTATGAGCTTCTTGAGTTCTGCTGGCTTGATGTCTATCTTGAGTTTTACTGCCATCTGCTCCACCTCGCTCGTCGAGACCGCGCCTGACCCGTCAAGATCAGCTTTTTTGAAGAGCGGCTCCAGTTTCTCGCGCAGAGCCGCCTCACCTGGGTCGCTCTCTACCAACCATCCCGACGCGGTCAACTCGTCGAGAACTGTGATCGCCATCTCGGCAATCTTCGCCCTGCTGAGGCCGAGGCCGTGGTCCTTCCACCCTTTTGCTCCATCGTTCTCACTAGCGTCAATATTCGCACGTTGAAAGATGCGATCGATGTCGACGAGCTGCAGCAGCTTTGCGCCGCTCCGCCTTGCTGCCCGCTGACCGTAAACGCTGTTGTCCTTGCAGAGCCCGACCTCCTTGCACATGCGTAAAAATTGCACCTGCGAGAGCTCGCCCGCCTTGCTGCTCTTGTTTCCGACGGCTGTTGCACGCCCCCAGCCAAAGAAGACACGCCTGATCTTGCGCACGTTCGGAGTGAATACCCTTGCGAGCTCAGTGAAAAAGTGCTTCGGCTGACAAGCAGCCTCGAAAACGTGCAGCGGCACGAGGTCGGCGACATCCAACTGGAGCCACAGCCGCGGCAGCGGCAACGGTGCGGCTTGCTTAGCCGGTATCGGCAGAGTCCTCATCTCGAGCTCGTTCCACTCGCCCGGTCCATACTCACCGCATGCGCGGATTCGCAACCGGACTCTATTATCCTCAAACAGGCCATTGACAGTGGTCTCGAGAATGTACGGCTCCCCTTTGTACACCGTCTCAAAATCCAAGAAGCCGTCGAAGAATTCGGTGCCCTTCCACGCGACGTGATGGCTTGCCGCCTGCATCTCATATGCCATGACGGCGAGGCCTTCTCTCTCTTCCTCTTTCCCGTCCCAAGGGTACGTCGTACTCGCCGGCTGCCAGCAGACACTCACGCTACTCTCGTCAGCCTTCACGAAGGAGAGCATGGGCGCCTCCGGCTTTGGCCCATCGCCAATCTTCACACCGTCATCGAAGATCTTGTCAGGGTCAAAGATGCTCGAGCGAGCCGGATCCCGCGCAAGGGCCAGGGATTGCGCGCCCGCCCGCTTCCTGTGCGGAGGGCGCTGCTCCTCAAAATACCGCCTCTGGCGCATGATAGTGTCGAGATAGCCTCGGAAGCCCACGTCATCCGACGTGCCTGGAAGCCCACGGCTCATGCTCGTCAGGAAGGCTGGGCCCGCCTCGACCAGCTTTTGGTTACGCTGACAAGCCACTGCGAATGTGTGATGGTTTTGTGGGTTCGACGGATCGTGCAAGACAGCTTTGCTAGCCGCTTCGAGAGCATCGTCGAGCTGCCCCAACTTCGCATGAACCTTGGCGCGAAAGCGGTGGACTGCGTCGGACTGCGGCATGTGCTGTGCAGCGACGCGCAACTGTAGCTCGCACTCTTGCAGATCACCTTTGGCCCAAGTACTTTGAGCTAGCACCATTGCCTGGGTGTATGCTGACTGAGCATCGGCTAACCGCTCTTCCTGTGAGGCAGCAATAAATGCTTGCATCTTCGAGTCGGGCTCCTTGGCTGACGCTGAGACCTTACGCCACGCGGACAGCTTCTTGGCAGGACTGGGCATGGGTGGTGGCAGGGGTGGCTCGATTTGCGGCGTTTCGTCGGAGGAAGCTGGTGCAGACGCGGAAGCACCCGCTTCTTGAGATGCAAGCTGTTGTTGCTGCTGCGGCTCGACCTGCTGTTTCTGCTCACTCTCGCGCGGTGCTCCCCCCTTAGATCTTGGCAGCCGTGCCCGAGGATACGATGAAACGTATCGACCAGGTGCGGTTCGTGGAGGAATATAAATGGGCAGCGGCGGGCTCTTTGGATTCATTGGCAGCGGCGGGCTCTTTGGAAGCATCAGGCCTGGAGGAGATGTTGGCATCAGCATTGAAGGACGATGATGAACATGTGGCCGTGCTAGTGTTGTGCCTGGTGCTGTTTCTGGGCGGCCTCGATCTGTGATCCTCAAAGCCCGTGGCTGCTGATGTGCCATTGCCATCAATTCTGTGGCGGTTGCATTCGAGAGAGAGATGGGGTTTTCAGTCTCCAACGAGACACGTTGGGATAGATCGTGATGGCCACTCATTGGGGGAGACAGAAGGATCCGATGAAACGTGGGAGGAGTCATTTGGGCACGTTCCGGCGCCCACGTTACTGCTGAGTTTGGCCGCAGGTTTGGCGGGAGAGCTTTGGGCGGCGATCCTCTCAGGTGTCTCATCCCGGCGCCTGCGCTTTCCGCACGAGCGGCTGGCAGCAACTCGTCACGAGGACTCCGCTTTGCAGCGCGGAGACGCTCCTCAATGATGCCGTGATCATCATTCCTGACTTGGACGCGTCGCATGCGCCAACGTGGCGACCGCGACCCCACGAGCTCGAGCCGCCCTGCACACGAACGGTGTGACGAACGTTTGTTTTGTCGTTTCGTGGCGCAGTTACGGGTACCGGTAAAAAGACACCGGGGGAGTTACCGGTACCACCGGTACAGTACTGGTAAAAAGACACCGGGGGGAGCCGGGACACACACGGTGAGTGAGTGAGTGAGTGAGTGAGTGAGTGAGTGATGCACACGGGCGCACACGGGCACACCGGTACCGTAGTTGGGTTGCGTCTCCCCCTGTGCGGGAATTCGGTCCCCACGGGAACTCACAACAGATATTGAGATCATAAACATAATTCATTCGTAGGCGAAGCCGAAGCGCGAGCCCAGGAAGTTATCGGTGCAAGTTGTGTTTGGATCATCTGACACTGCTCGAATAAATAAGGTATAATACTATTTTGGTATAAGCACGTTTAAGCTAAACTCTATTTTTACTACAGATCATATTCCGCGGGGCAAACGGCACGCCTCGCTCGTGCGACGGGCAAAAGCTCGGTGCTAGCTTGCAAGCCTCTTCGACAGTGAGGCAGCTCCGAGCTCGGCTCGCCTCGAAATGGACACGTGTGAGTCAGCGACCCTCTTTGGATTCCGTTTTGCACTGTGCGGGCCCTATGGCATGGCCGATTGCCCATATTGGAACCGTTTTCCCAGAGGGCTGCTGCCACACATTGTTCTCTCTCCGCTTAGCACGCGCAGTTAGACGCGCCGTCCTCAGAGCTGGCACATTGACATCGGCTGCTCGCCGCCGCTCGCTCAGTCCAGGGGTCCGAGCTTCACCTCCTTCTTGTCCACCTTGGCTTTCACGAATTGAAGCGCGCGCGAGTTGGCGCAGTGGCGCTCACCCGTCGCCGTCTTCGCCTCGCCCATGAAGATGTGCCCGAGGTGCCCCTTGCAGTGAGCACACACAATCTCGATGCGCTCGGTGCCGTCCGTCTCGACGCGGTGCTCTACGGCGCCCTCGTAGCACTTGTCGAAGGCCGGCCAGCCGCATCCGCTCTCAAACTTGGACTTGGCGCTATAAATGGGCGCGCCGCACTTGCGGCATGCAAAGTAACCGTCAGTGGGGAAGAATCCCTCGTACGTACCCGTGCCAGCGGCCTCAGTGCCCTTTTGCTCGAGTACGTACTTCTCTGCATCCGTGAGTGCGTGGCCGGCCGCCATCGCAAAGTCGGCGGGCGCGGCGTATTCGAGTTCCTTGCGTGCTGTCTCCCTGGCGGCTTCCTCCGCCTTGCGCTGCTTGTATGTCTTCGTACCCCCGCCGCCTGGCGCGAGTGGCAGTGGTGGAGGCCCGCCTGGCATGGGTGGCAGTGGCGCAGGCGGTGGCGGCGGCGCCAACGGCGCAGACGGCGGCGGAGGCGCTAGTGACGGAGGCGCCGGCGGCGGAGGTGCCAGTGACGGAGGCGGAGGCGGCGGAGGCGCCAGTGACGGCGGAGGCGCCAGTGACTGAGGCGGAGGCGGCGGAGGCGCCAGTGACGGAGGCGCCGGCGGCGGAGGTGCCAATGACGGAGGTGCCAGTGACGGAGGCGGAGGCGGCGGAGGCGCCAGTGATGGAGGCGCCAGTGGCGGCGGAGGCGCTGCCGCCGGAGTCGCCCGGGCGTCGCCTTCGTCCTCGGAGTCCGGCGGCGACGGCGGCGCGTCCAACGGCGGCTCGGTGGGCGGCTCGACAGCGGCAGCGCGTGGCGCAGGTGCGGCGGCAGCAGGCCCAAGCGTAGTGGCGTCGGGTGCGGGCGCGGCGGCGTCTGGCGCTGGTGCGGTGGCGTCGGGTGCGGGCGCGGCGGCACCCGATGCCTTGGGCGCGTTCGTGAGGGGTGGGGCCGCCTCGGGCTCCTCATGCGCCGCCGCCTCTTCCTTTTTCTCGCCCTCATCGCCCTTGTCGTTCCAATCGTCATCGTACTGCTTGTGTACCGACAGTCGGCGAGCGCCTGCGCCCGACGCTGCCACGCTTGCGCCCGACGCTGCCACGCTTGCGCCCGACGCTGCCGCGCCGCCGGGTGCGGCAGGGCCTGGGTCTTCACGAAGGTCCTGCTCGCGCGCGCGCTTCATGTCACCGTTCGCGAGCCTCAGCACGTAGAGGGGTGGCTGGTACGCCGGATCGAGCTGCTCAACGGCCGCCACACACTCGTTGCCGTCGCTCCGTTTGACAATCACGCACGCGCCGATTGCGTATCGCTGCACGGAAGCTTCGGGTGCGGCCACGGCGGCTTCGGGTTCTGACTCGGGAGAATCAGGAGTGCTGACGATGCCGGATTGGGGGCTGCGGAGGCTATGTTCCCTGGCGCTATTGCTGCCGCGTCTCTCGATCACGCGCCGCGTCGGATCCGCGCGTGCCTTCAGCATTGAGGTGCGGATGGAGTCCATGCGTTCCAGTCTGGATGATGGGGATTTGACCTTCTCCTGAACGGTGATTGCCTCGGTCACGAGTGCAGCGGAGTTGGGCGAGGGCGAGGCCGCACTATGGGATTCGTGTGCAGGCACCTTTGTGCAGCACGTGCCCATCGTGCGTGTCTGCGCGGCCGGCGGTCGCTATCGCAATCGGTCGCGGTCGCGACTTGTGATACGGGTAAGTCAAGTCAAGTCAAGTCAAGTCATTGATCTGGAGATCGTCATAAATCAAATTCCCATCATAGGAAATTACTCGAATGACCACCCTAACTCTCCCGTGTGTCCCGTGTGTGTCCCGGCTCCCCCCGGTGTCTTTTTTCCGGATTTGGATCGCGTCCGGGACTTTGTGGAGTCGAGTGCGTCGCGGCAAGCGCAGCATGTTCATCGCGCCAGGCCAGCCGTCAATCTCGGCGATGGTGCCGCTCTCCATCGCCGTGGGCGTCATCACCACCTCCTTCGGCATCTGGTTCAGCCGCCAGAAACACCGGCCTTACCGCGGCTCCGTGCTGGGCACGCTCACGGCCGGCATCCTCGTAGGTATCGCGCTGCTGAGCATGCTGCCCGAGGCGATCGATCAGCTCAAGGAATGCGGATGGCACACAAGCACCGTCATATTCATGTGCATCGGCGCCGGCGGCTTCATCTTCTTCCTTGAGAACGTGGTCCTCCCGCACGAGCACATCACTTCCGGACGTCAAGGGCCCCTCGCGATGGACGACAGCGCTGCAACCGCCTCCCCTCCGGCGACCGCCTCGACCTCGACTGTCGAGGTGGAGCTCGCGTGCGAACCGTGCGAAGATGGCGCGGAGGCGCTGCCGCCCACGCTGCCGCCTAAGGAGGCCGCCATCGCGTGGGGACCGCCGCGCGGGGGCAACAAAAAGGTGCCCAAGCCCCCAGGCACCAAGGGCGGGGCAAAGGGCAGCGTTGGCGACGGACTCAGAAACGGCTGCCGAAAGCCTCGGCCGCAGCCGTTGTGGGCGCAACGCGGCAGCGCCGCCTTCTTGAAGCTCGACCGGGAGGCGATGTGTGAGTGCTGTGACGAAGCTGGAGGGGCGCGCGTCAGCGATGGGAGCGAGGCGGTGGCGGAAGAGTCCGTGACGGCGCCTCCCCCGTCCACGTGGCGCACGCTGATGGCGACGTCGCTTCGCCAGCTTGCGTGGCTGCTGCACGCGACCATCGATGGGATGGTCCTTGCTGCAATCCCGCGTTGGGGATTGCTGCCCACGGGTACCCTGGCCGTCCTTGTGTGCGCTCTGCAGGACGTCGTCGCCTACTGCATCGTGCTCGCTCGCGCGCGCACGTCGCGCCGGCGGACGCTGCTGGCGCTCGTGCTCTTTGGCCTCGCATTCCCGCTGGGCACCACCCTCGCCTCGACTCTTCTCTCTTCGCTGCGCGACTCAGAAGCAGTCGCGATCGTGCGCGCGCTCTCAGCAGCAATGTTCCTCCACATGGCCTCGGAACTCGCGCCTTCACACACCCACTCGCGCGCCCGCAACGTGCTGTACCTAACGCTCTTCACGCTCGGTATTGGAGTGAGTGCACTGATGGAGATGCTCGAGGGTAGCGTCGAGAGCGGCGCCACCCTCGCTCCATACGGCGCGCCGACGGGCTACCCGGCTGCCGTCACGTACGCCCTCGATACCAATTGGAGGCCCAAGCTACCCGACGGCAGTGCTTACCACGGCGCCCTCTCCCCACAGGTACGCCCTCGATACCAATTGGAGACCCAAGCTACCCGACGGCGCGCATACCTTCTCGGCGGTGGGTGTAGCGCATCACGGCGTGCAGGCGCCTTGGGATCCGCCGCCCACGTCGATAGTGTACGTTTTCACCGCGCGCCAACGCCTCACCGCGCCTCGTGCATGCAAGTGCAGCGCTTACCACGGCGCCCTCTCCCCACAGGTACGTCTCACAGCGCGGCAACACGTCGCTCCAACCGCTCCTGGCGCTGAACGCCACCGACGGCTCCTTGATTCGTACCTTTGGCGGCGCGTACGTAGGCCGCGACAGTGCGAATGCCACGTGGGGTGCTCATGGGCTCATCGTCGAGACGTGCAGCTACGCGTGCGTGCCCGGCGCGGGCTACCATGCCTCCGTACGCCTCTACGTGCAGGATTTCGACGCCCACACCTTCATCGGCTTCGGCGGCGACGGCGCGCATCTCTTCACCGCGGGCACACCCGGCCGCGCGGGCAACGGCACCGTCCCGGTCCTTCAATTCGGCTCCGTGGCGGATGCAGATGTGAGCACGGGCGCTGTGCTGAGCGGCGAGGTGCAGCCGTCGACTGTGTTTGCAAGCGACGGCGACGGCGGCGACGCGAACCGTGTCGTGAGGCTCAGCGTAGAGCCGAGCAACACAGGCGTCTATTTGGAATGGGCCACCGGCCACATCTTCCACAACCCGCACTCGATCGCGCTGCATGCGCGCTCTGGCCTGCTGCTGGTGGCTGATCGAGAGGACGCCCAACTCCGGCTGCTCCGCGCGGCAGATGGCGCCGACTTGGGCGCCTGGGATCAATGCGGGCTACACCTGGGCCAGAACGGTGTCCCGTTTGCCTTGCGGACGCTCGTTACGTCCACAGGGCGCGATCTCCTCTTCGTCGCCACGTATGACAACCCACCCGACGGCCAGCATCAACGTATCGTCGTCATCGATGCCGCTGGCATCGACAGCGCAAAGGGCATTGAGTCGCCGTGCACGGTGCTACAGACGCTGGCCATCGACCCTTCCGTCTACTCTGGGCCCCACCTGCTCGGCGTCGACCTGTACAGCGGCGACCTCTACGCCGCTCTCGTCGCTGATGTGCCTCACTCGACGGTGCTGCGCTTCAGGTGCTCAGGCTGCCGGTGACGTGCACGTGCAGTCTCGGCCCCGCATCACGTGCAGTCTCGGCCCCGCACCACGTGCAGTCTCGGCCCCGCATCAAGCATTCTCCTATGTGTGCACGTGGGGCGGACGATCGAGAGCGAGCCCGTCGCTTCCAAAGAAGCGCGCGTGTGTGCCAGTGTACGTAGTACGATTATGTTCCGGCTCCCACGGTGGCGAGGACGAACCGAAAGGCCGTTACCGCGCTGATAGGGCCCATGCGCGCGCGGCTCGGCTTAGGCTGCGACGCCGGTCGGGTGGTAAGGCGTATCGTATGCGTTAAACACACGTCCCGACGTCGCCGTCGTTGCGGCTCCCCGGGCTAGCGGCTTGGTATCCGGTTGAACCGCGGCGGTTGTGAAAGCCCGATTGTAATAGCCAAACCCGGACAAACGTGTAAATACTAATTAAATTACATTCCACGGATCCCCGTCTATGTGGTCTAACCCCGGCCGCCTAGATTACAAATCGAATATCGTGCCGAAGTGCGCCGCGCGCCGCGCCCTCTATCGTCTAGCCCTTGGTCGTCTTCATGTCTCGTCTAACGCGCGGACGGTTACCGATTGTCGCCGTCGCGCTCCTCTGTTTCGTGTTTGTGTCCCCAACGCCCACGCAAGCCGAGGCATGCCCTACGGAGCGGAGGCCTCCGGGTTAGCCCTTCCGGGTTAGCCCCTTATTCGCCTATCGTCCGAACTCGGGGAAGCCCTGCTTTGCATGCATGCCCATGAGGTTGACATCTGGGAGCTGCACTCGCATCAGCCACGCGCCCACATCTTCATCACATTTCTGTCCTCAGTGTCCTCTGCCCTCTCTTGTCCCAATGTGCCATCACCGCCGCATAACCGCCGCACAGGCTCGGGTGGCCTCAGTGCTTCATGATGGCGCATGCATGCACCCATGCGACCTGGATGGCCTCATGATGCGCTGCTCGTCTCGTCGTTCGCGCCCTCATCCTCATCGCCCGCCTCACGCGACTCGCGCCGACTCAGAGCACGGGCATGGCGCCATGCGCGCACCCGAAGCTTGAGAGCCTGGCACGCCACGCACACGTCGTATCCACAGCCGAGCCTGCAGTGATACATACCGACGCCGCCCATGCTTCCCTCATCTGTCCATCTCCACCGTCCATCAGTCTGACGCCCACAGAGGCTGGTGGCGCCGTTGCGCCCGCAGAGGTTGCAGTGGTACTGACCCCCATCCTTGCGGTAGATCTGGCGCAGCGTGCTCGGGGCGCATAGCAGCAGCGGATGCGGCTCCTCATCCTCCGTCGGGCAAGGGCGCCCAAAGAAGAGGATGAGGCTCATGCGTGTGCCCGAGAGCATGCGTGTCACGCCGTGCGGCACATCCGAGCCGTGCACGACGACGCTACCGGCAGTACGCTCGAGCCGTACCAAACGGGGAATCCCGCTCGAGGCGTACCAGGGGGGGCGGCTATTGGCGGGCACCTTCGCGCCTTCACTTGAGAGAGATTCGTCTGTTGGCCGCTCGACCAACGCCAACAGCCGTCCCCCAACGTGCGCGTGATCGTCAGTCAGCGCCACGTTGACGGTCAGCAGCGAGTGGTCATAGTGGAATTGGAACCATGGGCGCGTGTAGGGGTCGAACTGCCGAATATAAATCCACCAGCAGTGAGGCAGCGCGGCGACGCCCTCGGCGGCACTCGGTGGTGGCGGCTCGGTGGTGCATCGAGGCCGCATTCCGCACGAGGGGCGATCGATCAGAGGAGCACAGCGCATCTCGGCGTAGTGCTTGGCCGCGAGCGCCCAGAGCTTCTCAACGGCAGCCACGCCGATGACGGCTGTGAGCGCTTCGCGGCTGCGCAAGTTGAGCTGCCACTCCAGCGCCCCGTCTACCAGACCATCGTACCTGATGACGGAGGCGATCAGGCGGCATCAGGGAAAGGCAAGGAGCACTCGGAGCAATCAGAGGTGTCATCAGCGGCAATCAGGCCTGCTCCCAAGCTCGGAGCAATCAGAGGTGTCGTCAGCGGCAATCAGGCCTGCTCCCAAGCTCGGAGCAATCAGAGGTCATCAGCGGCAATCAGGCCTGCTCCCAAGCTCGGAGCAATCAGAGGTCATCAGCGGCAATCAGGCCTGCTCCCAAGCTCGGAGCAGGCGCGCACGTCATGTCAAACCACGTACTGACTCTGCGGGGTGAGTCTCGCCTCGATGAGCGTCCTTCGCAAGGCCGCACACTCGGCAGCGCTCAGCACGGCGGGATGCTCGCGGATGAGGCGCCCGACGCCATTGTACTCGTTGCGCCCGCGGTCATCCAGCTCGGCAAGCAGCTCTGTCGCGAGGCGCACCTCCTCCTCGGGACGTACGGGCAGATTGTCCACCATCAGAGCATATTCCACAGGGCCCATGCCCTGCCCGATCCTTGCAAAGGCCTCGGGCAGCTCCGGCGCCTTCGTGGCGCAATGGACCCAGCACTCTCGCGCGCCGTTTACATGGGTGCTGCGGCATGCAGCCCACTGGCCAAGAGCCCACGCTGGAGGTCCAAACACGCTTCCAAACGCGCTCACTGCCCGCTCGCTCGAGGAGATCATCACGTACATGCCGCCTGGGCGCAGCGCCCTCCACGCCTCCTCGATGAACCGGCCAAGATTGCCCGAGGCGCCCACCTTGTCGAAGGTGCCAGTGTCGAGGACGGCGTCGAAGCTCGCGTGCTGTAGCATCTGCAGCGCGTCCTCGACCCCACATCGGAGGACTTCGAATTGAGCCGTCCGCAATTGCATGCGCGCGATGGCGGACGGCGATTTGTCGTTTGCGTGCTGGTCGTGAAACCCAAGCTCGCGGAGCTCCTCGGACAGGTGGCTATCACTGATATGCAGGATGCGCGCCTCTCGCCGCGGAAGCGCCTGAAGCACGTCGGCCAAAGTGACGCATGACTCAACGGTCTTTTTGTGTCCTGGCGCGTCCATCATAGCAAGACACGGCAAGCCGCCGCCGCCGCCGCAGCAGCAGCAGCAGCCAGCCGCGACACGGCATCCTCTCCAGTTGCCTCCACGCGCTGTGAGCGCAGTGTGTCGAATTATAAACATTGGCTGTGAACGCTCCCTGAGGTGTAAAGGACGCTCATTTTGGCGTGCAAGCGAGATTGAGGTCATCCAGCAATATCAGCCACTGCAACACACGGATGGCTCTGACGTGTGAGAGGGGGGGTGCGTCGAGGGGGGGACTCTCTGGCGCGAAACCGAAAGTCAGCAGACACGCACACCAAACGAACACACCGTCACCGAGGGCGAGGTACAGCGCGGGGTGTGGAAGCGGTCAAGCGGACGCGCGAGACTCGATTCTCAAGTGATCGACATCCAAGAGACTTGGACTGCGCGCTCACTGCTGCTTCTTGCCCTCGGCAGCGCTCACTGCTGCTTCTTGCCCTCGGCCCCGTCAGCCTGGAGCATCGCCGTATACTGCGCGAGAAAATCGGCCACCGATTTCATAAAGTCCTCCTCTGCGAAGACGCCCTCCTCATCAAAGTAGTGCTCCACCTTCCAGCTCCGCTGCATGCTGTGCTTGCTCGTGTTGCCGCCCTCAACCTCCGGCTGGAAAGCGGGCGCTTTCGCCAGCGACGTGATCGCGCCGCCGGGGATGGGCGTGATGCCGAGCGTGTACGTGCTTTGGAAGCGTGGGAAGTGTGTGCTGATGTTGAGGCCGGGCACCGGTACCTTGGGCGCATCCTTGCGCCGCGTTAGCAGCAGGATCGACTCGAGCTCCACAAACGAGAGCAGCAGCTGCAGCACGCCGCTCGCAGCAAAGTAGTAGGTGCAGCAGAACAGGAGGCACCACCAATTGTGCGGGAAGGGCGCTGGGAACACGTGCGACAGCAGCGACGCGCCAACTGCCGAGAAGCCGACGAAGAGCTTCATGTTGGACATTGAGGTGTCCTCCACAAACATGGTGTGCAAACCGCTGTCGTCCTCCGAGTCGAGCAGCACCTCAACCACCGCATCGTCGAGCATGCGTTTGATGGTCGCCGTGTCACCCAGGATGGCCTTTTTCTCCTGCTCAAAGTTTTTCGATTTCCATGAGGGCATGACCGACTTGGCGCGGCGAGCGGGCCTCGGTGTCTGTCGCGTCGACTCGCACAGCCTGGTGTGATTGTTATCTTCATCAAGGTTTCTCAAACAACGGGAGGACTATGGGAGGCACGGTGCGGACGGCTCCACAACACGCGACGCTCGTGTGCTGAAACGTAACCGTAATTAAGATTCCTACCGGTACCTTTAAGCCTGTCTCTACAGGGGAACAAACTGCAACGAGGCCAGCAGGCCGTCACGTGTGCCCCCGGTGCGACACCCTATTTTACGACCGTGTATGCGCCACACCCACGGGCGCAAGCCGCAGCACAGCCTCCTCGACCGCATCGGCCTCCTCGGCCAGCTCGCCATGCGCCGTTCCGGGCGCCGCCTCGCCCGCACGCCCCCCGAGCATCTCCCCGAGCAGCTCGCGCGGTTCTCGTGAGCCACCGTGCTGGAGCACCGTGCTGCACCATCGCTCGCCGGCGCCGCCGAGCGGGTCGTCCGCGAAGCAGCGCCGCCACACGCGCGAGCTCACGGAGCGCGCCCACAGGTACGTGTAGTAGCCAGCGCCGTAGTGAGCGAGGTGACGAAACCCCGCGTGCCAGCGCGGCGCCGGCGCGTCCGGCTCCACCGGGAGCTGCGTGTGTGCCGCGGTCAGCTGCTGCACAAGGCGTGCGCTCTGCTCGGGCTGCCAACGCGCCGTCGTGGGCTGCCAAAGCGGCGGCGGCGCCCACGGCGGCGCTCCCCAAAACGAGCTCCGCAGTCCGCCGCCCGCGCCATCGTGGGCGCCGTCGTGGGCGCCATTGCGGGCGCCATCGTGGGCGCCGTCGTGGGCGCCGTCGTGGGCGCCGTGCAGCCGCAGGTCGACGAGGGCATGGAGGCAGGCCTGCTGGGTCTCGAGTGCGCCGAACATGCGCGCGGCTGCCTGGCTGCGCGCGGCGAGCTCGGGCGGGAGCGGCTCCCCCGTACGTGCATGCCGCGCCCAAACGCACAGGACGGCAGGCTCGTTGGCAAAGCGCTCGAGCAGAAGCGCGGGAACCTCGACGAAGTCGAGCGCGGTCCGCACCTGATGAGGGAGGTCATCAAAGGTCATCGAGGTCATCAGAGGTCATCATCAGAGGTCATCATCAGAGGTCATCATATGACGAATTCGAGTGCGGTGCGACCTGATGAGGGAGGTCATCAGAGGTCATCATCAGAGGTCATCATATGACGAATTCGAGTGCGGTGCGCACGCCCGCAAAGTGCTGGCACTGGGTGCGCGCGAGCAGCGCATGCAGCGCGTGCCCAAGCTCATGGTAGAGGGTCTCGAGCATTCGAGGACGGAGCAGCGCGTCGCCCGTGCTCGGCTCGGCGCCCGGGCCGTTAGGGACCGGTAAGTCACACACGAGCGCCGCGGCGGGCAGGTGGCGTAAGAGCAGCGCGTCGTCGTGGGCGCCCAGGGAGGCGCGGGCCGCCGAGGCGCCCGCTCGTAGGGTGTACAGTGCGGGGTGGCTCGTCTTGCCAGCTCGAGGCTCCAGATCGAGGTACAGAAGCCCGAGAGGCGTGCTCGGGCGGCCGTTGCGCGGGAGCGTGCCCAGGCACAGCTTGCGCACGGACGCGTGCCACAGCTCGCCCGGCACGGCGCGCATCGGCGCGAGCTGCAGCCCAAACGCGCGCGCACAATCAGTGGCAATCAGAGGTCATCAGTGGTCATCAGTGGTCATCAGTGGTCATCAGTGGTCATCAGCTCACCTGCAGCCCAAACGCGCGCGCAAAGACCATTTGAATGCCCTCCAAGCAACGCCCGAGCTCCAAGTACTGAGAGAGCTCCGCTTCGTCCGCCCCTAATATGGAGGCGCGACTCTGCTCGATGAGATAGGCAAGGTCCCAAGGGCGCACGCCCGCGCCCGAGACGGCGCCGCGGTCAAGGTCGCTGTGAACGTCCCCGCCCAGCCGCCGGAAGGTCGCTGAGAGTGTCGCTAGCTCGACACGTGCGCGTGGCCGGAGCGCCTCACTCAGACCGCGTAACGCCGCGCAGACCTGGTCCGGGCACGACTCCATTCGGTCCAATCAGTGGCAATCCGTGGTCATCAGTGGTCCTCAGCTCACCTGGTCCGGGCACGACTCCATTCGATGCAATCAGTGGCAATCCGTGGTCATCAGTGGTCATCAGCTCACCTGGTCCGGGCACGACTCCATTCGGTCGTGGGACAGGGCGTGGTGAGCGAAGCTGCGTCGGCCGAGTGCGGAAGCGAGCGCGTGACGTGTCGTGAGCAGCTCCGAGAGCACCTGATGAGGGAGGTCATCAAAGGTCATCAGAGGTCATCAGAGGTCATCAGAGGTCATCATCAGAGGTCATCATCAGAGGTCATCATCAGAGGTCCTCCGAGGTCACTCCGAGGTCGAGCTCCTCGCGCACCTCGAGATTGCTGCTCGCGAGACCCTCACGGCATTCGTACAGCTCGCGGCGGCTTGGTCCGCAGTGCACATGCTGCAGCGCCGTGGTGAGTAGCGTACGCTCTGCGGGCACGTGCGCGAGCGTGCCGGAGGGCGCCTCGCGCCGCGGAAGCGCCGCACGCAGGTGCGCAGGCAGACCTTCGAGCGCCCACTCCGGCGCCCAAACACCCTGTGCACCCCGTGCGCCCGCGCCCATGGCAAACTGTCGCGAGAGGTCAGCCTCGCGCGCCTGCAGCGCCCGGAGCCGGCTGCGCTCGTCGGCCGGCAAGTGCGCGCCATCGTGCTCGAACTCGCGCACCATGCAGCGTGCGAAGCGATGCCACTCGGCGCTCAGGGACGCGGCCACGCGCTCGTCGGCCAGCACCGCGCGCACAGCACCGTACAGCCGCTCGTCGGTGCTGTACTCGGCCATTCGACCCGCGAGCTGCCCGTACGCGGCGTCGGCCGCCTCACGGAAGGCACGATGCGGGTGCACATTGCGCGCGAGCTCGAGCGGGTCCAGCACTTCGCACAGCGTGCGCGAGGTGTCGTCGAGCGCCTGCAAGGTTGCCGATGATGGCCTGTCCGAGTGGATGATGCCCTCCACGAGCGCGTCGCTTGCGCTCGCGGCTACACGGGCTAGGCGACCGCAATCCTCTGGGGTCACCAGGCCTACCACGCCACCAAAATGGCGCCTAGAGCGTGCCCGCGCCGCCGTCATCTTCACCCGCGCCGCCGTCGTCTTCACCGTCGCGAGTGAGCACCAGTGCATTGAAACTGTTCACACTTGCGCCCATCGAAAGCAAGTTCACTTGCGCCGTGTTACATCTCAACGAGAAATGGTGGCCGGGGAGGCACTCATTTTTGTCAATTTTGTAATCTTGTGTCGTGAATCTTTAACACCGGAGCCAACAGCGTCAATTATCTCGGCTAATTCTTTGCCGCCCCTTATCGGAATCCATCACGTCGCTTGATTGATGGCGGGGCACCCTCCCTTCCTCGCGAAGCTCTACCAGATCGTCTCGGAGCAGGGCACAGAGCACTGCATCCAGTGGACACCCAAGGGGGACTCGTTCGTCATCCGTGAACCCGACTCTTTCGCACGCGACATCCTGCCGACCTATTTCAAGCACAACAACATCCGCTCCTTCATCCGCCAGCTCAATACGTACGGCTTCCGCAAGCGAACAAACATCTCGTCCTCCGACGAGCACCTCGAGTTCTTCCACCCAAAGTTCCGACGGGATGAGCCGATGATGCTCTCCCAGATCAAGCGTTGCCATCAACCGAAGGCGGGTGGAGCGGGTGGATCGGGGATGCACGGCATCCCCGATCGCGAGCAGCTGCACCGGGCAGAGATCATGCCCATGCCCCAAAGCGTGCCATCTTGTAGAGGCGGTGGCGCCGCCGCTGCCACTGTCGTGGGCCCGGAGATCGACATGATCCGCGCCCGCGTCACGGAGCTCAAGGCGCACCTCGGAGGTTTGCAGGTGCGATGCGCCGCAACGAATGCCCCGCCTCTCTCTCCCACCGCTTGCCCGCGCCGCGCTCGCACTGAGTGCGTGTGTTGTCGCTGCCTGTGTGCTAGTCGGAGATCCGCGAGTACAACCAGCAGATGGAGCACAAGGTCGGCCTGCTCATGCATGTGCTCACACAAGACGCCGGGTCCAACAATGGCGCGGCGCGTCTGAGCTCAGGATCTCGTGAGATAGGATCTCGTGAGATTGGATCTCGTTCGGATGGCGCCTCGTCGGCGGCGCCCCACAGCTCGGCATGCTCGATGCAAGCCCCTCCAGGGATCCACTCGTCCAGCCTCGACCCGCTGAGGCTAGGCTCGTCCTCGGCGGCGCCCCACTCGACAGACCCATACGCGTCCTCGCAGACCCTCAGCTCGCTCTCCGGCCGCTTCCCCACAGGCAACCTTGGTTCCGAGTACCACAGCCGGCGCGAGGCGTTGCTCTCGTCGCTCGGCCAGCAGCAGCCGACGCACGGCGGGCTCTCCAGGGGCGCCCTCGGCCTCGGGGGGCTCGGCGGTGGTCTTGGCAGCAGCGGGCTCGGTGGCGCCCTCGGTGGCGGCGGGCTCGGAAGCGGCCTTGGCGGTGGCCTCGGAGGCGGCTGCGGTGCTGGTCTCGGTGGCGCCGGAATGGGCGCCGGTGGGCTCGGCGGCTCCCGCACGCCCTGGGGGTTCGGCTCGTGGGCAGCCGCGCAGAAGGGATTGTTGGGGGGGGCTGAGCATGACGTGGCCGGGCTTCAGCATCTACTCGAGGCAGCGCAGCGCCAGCAGCACCAGGAAGGCGGCCAAGACGGCAGCAGCGGCGACAAGGAGGGTGGCAAGCGGCACAAGATGGTTTGAGCCACGCATGGGTGACGAAACAACGCATGGGTGAGCTCCCCGTACCACGGGGACGCACCGGCAAGAGGGATCCGCGGCCCGTGCACGAGCATACCATCTTCGTTACTTTGAGTGAAGGCAGGGAGCTTCCCGCGGGAGCTTCCCGCGAGTGCACGAGTCGGGATGCGTAACGCGAGCTGCACTAAGTACCTCGTGTGTACCCAGCATAGTAGAGAGAGTGTGAGTCAGCGCTCTCCCGGAGAGAGTCTCGGTGTGTGCGTGTGCATGGCGGTGCATGTGCGATGTGGCGTAAAGTATCTTGCGACCGGACGATCATGGTATAGTGTGTTCTTCTGTTCTAGCCACGCTAGTGCGTGCTGTCTGTAATTGCCTATCCGGATAATGTCCCATCATCAACATTCAACATTCATCTCTCGATATGATCGCGTCGTGGCTCGTGCTCGTGGGCGTGCGGTGACCGGGTCCGACAGCGACAGTCACGGTCGACGGTGGATCTCTTTAGGGTTTCTGTGGCTGAGATTCTGTACAGTACGCCCGCTGTGATTTTGTGCCTGAGTATTCGCTTGACACTGTGGGTTCCACTGAACGCCGCAGCCCCTTGTTGGCCGTGCGATCGACTCGGCCACGTCAAAGTTGACGGGGAGAGCGGAGTGCGCTTCCACGGTTTCTGTCAAACACAAATTAGGA
>Ga0210240_100778_pt1 | contig 27119 bp, 43 predicted proteins | sample ChrtobMetP5a_4mM_FD_155463 | JGI IMG/M metagenome (GOLD analysis project Ga0210240, IMG submission 155463) | Chrysochromulina tobin associated microbial communities from unialgal haptophyte culture, Seattle, Washington, United States - P5a_4mM | ecosystem: Host-associated > Algae > Haptophytes >...
CTGCCCCCTTTGAAACCCCCGCCAGGGGGCCCAGCCCCCTGGACCCCGGACATCCAGGAAAATCTCATTTTCCTGGACATGTCAGGAATCTAGCCAGATTCCCCCACTTTACCGCTCAGGCGGCCCCCGGGAAGGCGCGATTTGCAAGTGAGAGTCGTGGGTGACCGCTGTCGAATGTCGGTGGTACCATCGGTCAGATTTTACATGTACAGGTACGAGTAGGACTCCCCCCTTCTCAGTGTCACCTCTCCCGCTGCTCCCCCTCCCGCTAATGGCTGGCGCCCCCCCCTGGTCGCGACCGTTCGGTTGATACCGGTCCCCGGGCAACCGGTCCCTTGCCCTTCTTCTCGAGATCGTCGAGGAGCGCCCGAGATCGCGCGGCCGCGCCGCCCTCCATCATGCCTACATTGGTATGCTTGAGCGCCAGCAGGCCATGCGGGGGGTCGAACAGGACACCAACCCGCAGCTTTGCCTCGTCGTACTTGGCCACCACGCCCACGCGACCGTTGAGCTCGGGCTTGGCCGCGAGGTTGCAGGCACGTACCTGGAGGTCCAGATGAGGGACGCAATCAGAGGCCATCAGGGGCCATCAGAGGCCATCAGAGGCCATCAGAGGTCATCTCAGGCGATCTCACCTTGAGGCCGCAATCAGAGGCCATCAGAAGTCATCAGTGGCGATCTCACCTTGAGGCCGAGCGGAAAGCGATACTCGAGGCACGGCGCGACATCAGGGAAAGCACACGGCAACTCGACCTCCTTCTTGTAACACATGCCCTTGACCCAAATTTGGATCCACTTTTTGAACTCGGCCTTGTTAGTGTACCACGGGTGCTCCGTCCTCACATAGGTTTCGTCCATGTACTCGTGGAACTCGCACAGGCACGCCCAGTCCTGTCGCAGAGTCGTCGCAATCGTCGCAGTCAGTCGCACTCGGTCGCACTCGGTCGCAATCAGTGGTCTCTGCGTGGCAACCGAGTGAGAGTCCGTTGGGAGGTGGCCGACTCAACATGCAATCAACATGCAATCAACATGCAATCCACATGCAATCCACATGCAATCCACATGCAATCAACATGCAATCCACATGCAATCCACATGCAATCCACATGCAATCCACATGCAATCCACATGCAATCCACATGCAATCAGAGGTTCTCTCATGCACTCCATGGCACTCAGTGGCACTCGGTGGCAATCACCTGCGAGGTGAATGGCTCGCCATCGGATCGGCAGACGGCGATCGGCGGCAGCGGCGTGCCGTCTCCGTTCTGGTTCCAGGTGAGAGGCAGCCCCATCCCCGGCGTGGTCATGAGCTTGTACACGTACATCTTGGTCTCGTACCGCAGCTCCTCGCGCGTCGGGCCCTCGCCCAGCTCGAGCCGCTTGAACATGAGCGGCACGCCGAGCAGCAGTGCGACCGGCACGAAGTCAAACGTGCCGTCGAGGTCCCACTCGTGGTCGGTGCAGTCGAGCGCCTTGCGAGCCTCCAGATCCAGCTCCTCCACGCGGTCAGCGCCCTTGCCGCCGATGCGCACGCCTTGCACGCGCTTGCCGAGGGCCAGAATGCCCTCCGTTGGCTCGGGCACCGGACCGTCCGGCGGCGGGTCGCGGTGCGCGTCCTCCCAGATGCCCTTGGGCTCGAGCAACGAATCGGCAGGCCTGAGCCAGCCCATGGGCTGCGACTGAGCTAGGGTGTGCTCGGGTGCTCAAGAGACGAGCTCCCCAAGGCTCGTGAGCGCCTACAGAGGGCACCTGCGACAGAAAGCTCGAAGCGATCGATCAGACTTGAGAGTTTCGGAAATGCCCGAAAAAGGAAAGGCGAATCGAACAAGCGCGAAAATGAGCCGCAGATAAGGGTGCAGGTCAGCTATGAAGGGTGGCCAACCGCAATCACATCATGTGTACAATGCGTGGGCTCTCACGAACGGAGCAATTTAGATTTAGATTTCGAACTCTATGCTTGGGGTCGCGATTCCTGCCCTCGTGCCCGCCTTCGGCTCGCTCTTCGGGATGACCGAGGCGCGGCGCCTCGGCCGCGAGCGCGTGCTCGCCGAGGCTGCCGAGGACTGCCGCGCCTCGCTCAACAACTCTCTCGGCGTTGAATGGATCAGCTGCGTGATCACCAACCTGCGTGCGAAGGAGGCGATGTGGAAGGCCGAGGGCCGCGCGTTTCCTTTCGAGGACCTAAGAGAGGACGAGCTGGAACGGCTGCTCCCCGGCGGACACGTCTCGGCCAACTCCGACGAGCTCATGAACTTGATGCGCAACTTTTCGTGCGAGGTGGCCGATGGCGGCTCGCAGCCGGTGCGCAGCTTCGTGTGGACGTACAAGCCAGTCGACCCTTGCGCCGCGACCGACGGCATCGGCGCGGCGAGGAGCGACGGCGACGATGCCACCAAGGCCGATGGGTTCAAGTACCATCCGGGCTTCCTTCCGGCGGGTAACGACCTGTACACGAAGTTGTTGACCGAGCGGGAGGCGCGAGAGGTGTGCGCGGCTGACATGCATTGCCTGGCGTTCACCTTCCAGGCCGACGACGCAGCCCGCGGTCCGGAGGCGACGCACAACATGATGTTCAAGAGCCTCGCCGACGGTCAGACCGCCGCGAGCGGCTGGCATGCATGGCACAAGTTGCATTTGACCAATTGCAGCACCGAGGCGCGGGCTGAGCGCACATGGACACGTCCTCACGAGCTGACGGTGATTGAGTCCTGATGAGGGACCGCTGCTGATGGGCCGCTGATTGCAGACGCCCGAGTGCTAATGGGCCGCATCCCTCATTCGGTGCACGTGCTGATTGCCTCCCTGATTGCCTCTCTAATTGCCTCCCTCATCAGTTGCACGGCCCGCTGATGACCTCTGATTGCATCCGATGACATCGGATTGCTTCCCTCATCAGGTGCACGTGCTGCGCGAGTCACCTCCAGTGTATCTCGTCGACGACTTCGTCGACGAGTCCGAGTGTGACTATATGCTCGACTACACGATGCCACGCATGGGCCGTTCCGTGGTGCGCGGCGGAGGCTTCTCCAATTGGCGAGTGTGCATGCAAGCGCTCACCACGGCGTCCTCTCCCCACAGGTGGGCGGCGGCGGCTTCTCAAATTGGCGCCGATCGTACTCGGTCAACATGGTGCGACCGATGCCCTCTAATGGCCTCTGATGGCCTCTGATGGCCTGCCTAATTGGCGACTCTGTCAACATGGTGCGAACCTGGCCTCTAATGGCCTCTGCTGCCCTCTGATGACCTCTGTTGGCCTCTGATCGCCTCTGATGGCCTCTGAAGGCCTCGAATGGCCTGCTTCGGCAAGGTGCCCGATTAGGAGTGGAAGGTACTCCAATCACGCGAGTGTGCGCATGTAAGCGCTCACCACGGCGTCCTTTCCCCACAGGTGCCCGCCTTGAGGCTCCTCTCGCAGATACCACCCCAGCATGCAAGTGCTCACCACGGCGTCCTCTCCCCACAGGTGCCCGACTTCGAGTGGGAGGAGCATCCCATTACGCGCGTGTGTCGGCGCAAGTTCGCCTTTGCGCGCGAGGTTGCTGGGTACGATGTACAGGTGATGACCGTTGATGAGCCCTGATTGCCCTCTTAATTGCCCTGACCATTGCTGGGTACGATGTACAGGAAGGTGCTGGGCAGGAGCCCATCAACGCCGTCTACTACAAGGACGACGGTGACCAGTACCGACCCCACTGTGATGGCGAGTGTGCATGCAAGCGCTCACCACGGCGTCCTTTCCCCACAGGTGACCAGTATCGACCCCACTGTGATGGCGAGTGCCGCGGTAACGCGTACACCCTCGGATCCAGAGTGGCCTCCAGCCTCACCTATTGCACCATCGCCGAGCGCGGCGGCTACACACTCTTCACACGCGTAGGCCTCAAGGTCGTACCCAAGCGCAAGCAGATGCTCTTTTTTGGATACTTCTTCAACGCCAGCGACGCGAAGCCGGGGGTGCCCATGGACAATGGGCACACTGAACATACCGGCTGCCCGCTGCATGAAGGCAAGAAATGGATCGCGACAATGTGGTACCGCGAGGGGGTCACCGCCGAGAAGAATTGGGAGTATTGGAGCAACAGGGGGCGGGAGGGCGTTTGAATCTTGAAAGACCTGCGGGGTTATTTTGAATAGGGGGGTGGGGCATTATCCATGTCTGATCCATCCTCCATGCATACTGGTAAAACATCACGTGAAGAACTGAAAATGATGAGCTCGACGTTGAGGTAAACGTGAATTTTCCGAGAAAGGAAGAAAATGGTTGATGAGCTCGACGATGAGGAGGCCATCGGGGCCGTAGGTGACGTCGACTACCGCCTCGAGCGTTTCGCCAAGTCCTGCGACAGTGTCGTCATAACCGGCTTGATGCTCTTCTGTGCGTCGAACATCGGCTGCACCTATGCGCCGGTGATGAGTCAATACATATGGTTGCCGATTCCCGTCGGCTTGGGATTCCCAGCGCTTCTTGGCTGCGTCTGCGCTCGTCGACTGATGGCGGCAGGCCAAGTAATGCGAGCACACCTATACCTGAGTCGAGCGATCGCCTTCGAAGGGTTGCTGGGCATCATCTCACTGATGCTCCCCATTGATGACGACAGCTCGCGCCTCCCGCTCCTGCTGCTCATCTCGAGCGCCCTCTTCTTGTCGATCACGTGCGTTGCGTTTTGGCTCCTCGTCGTCTCCGTGGCACATCAAATGGTGTGGAGCGTCTCCATGGCGCTGGTCTTCATCATGGCAGCCCCGTTCAGCGAGGCGGGACGGCCGACCGAGACGATCTGCATGATCTCGGCAATGGTCATCGGCCAGCTCGCTGGGTTCATCATCGACAAGCTCCATCGTGACGCCTACTTCCAAACGCACGTCCAGATCCTCTATCACCAAGCACGAGCGGCCAGGGCGGAGGGCGCTCGCAACATCCTCGCGGCAGAGCGCGGCGCAGACAGCCGACTGAACCATCTGATCAAGAGCAAAGTCGGGGCGTCGCTACAGCTAGTGTGGCTGCTGCGTCAGGTGAGATTGCGACCGAGTGCGACTGAGGACCTCATCCTGTGCCTCTCTGGTGTTCACGGATGGCCTCTCTGATGGCCACTGATTGCTTCTCTGAGGTTCACTGATTGCTTCTCTGATGGTGAATGATTGCGTCCCTCATCAGGCGTTTCGAGAGGAGCGGCTGCTTCCACCAATGTCGCCCAGCAGCCACGGCCTTAATGGGCTGCAAACACGGCAAGAGTCGCCGCCGCAGCCGCAGCCGCAGCCGCAGCCGCAGACTCAGACGCAGACGCAGACGCAGCAGCATCAGCAGCAGCAGACGGCGCAGCAGAGTATGACAAGCATGCTGAAGCGGCACGATGCCCATCTGAAGATGATTGCGGAACAGCTCGAGACTGTGATCGATTGGGTGCATCGGCGGCAGGTGTGAATGCATCGGATGACCCTTGATTGCATCTGATTGCGGAACAGCTCGAGACTGTGATCGATTGGGTGCATCGGCGGCAGGTGCGATTGCGGCCCAGGCCTCCTCGTTGGCCTCTAAAGGCGATGACCCTTGATTGCATCTGATTGCATCTGATTGCGGCCCAGGCCTCCTCGTTGGCCTCTAAAGGCATCCCTTCTCTCGTCGACTCAGATGGCCTCTTGATTGCGCCCATCATCCGGCTTTCCTGATTGCGCCCGTCATCAGGGCTTTCCTGATTGCGCCCGTCATCAGGGCCTCCTTGATTACGCCCATCATCAGGACTTCCCTGATTACGCCCATCTTCAGGGCTTTCTTGATTGCGCCCATCATCAGGACTTCCCTGATTACGCCCATCTTCAGGGCTTCCTTGATTGCGCCCATCATCAGGTCTTCGTGCAGCTCGAGGCGAATACGTATGCGACGATGCTGTGGGAATGCGATCTGGAGCACGAGCTCTCCAAAATCTTCCATCATCTCGACTCCGAGCTCATCCTGAGCTGCTCGCAGCGTGTGCTCGTCGACAAGAACGTGCTCAATATTGTCCTCGAGCAGCCGGCTTCGAACCTCACCTCTGATGGCCTCTGATCGCATGGATTGCATCTCTGATGGCCTCTGATTGCATGGATTGCATCTCTGATGGCCTCTGATTGCATGGATTGCATCTCTGATGGCCTCTGATTGCACCTCTGAGTGCATTCTGATGGCATCCCTCATCAGGTGATCGAGGAGGCCGCGTCGAATGCATTCAAGTACCGCGAGCCACACACCAAGGTCCGCCCCCAGGCTGCCCCAGAGCTCGCCCCTCCTCCTCCCCTTCGCATGCAAGCGCTCACCGCGGCGCCCAGAGCTCGCCCCTCCTCCTCCCTTTCGCATGCAAGCGCTCACCGCGGCGCCCATATGCTCACCACGGCGCCCTCCACCCCTCGAAGATCCGCGTCAGCATCTCGATAGAGACAGCGACGGAGGCCACCATCGAGGCCGCCGCCGTAACCGCCGCCGAGGCGTCCGCCGAGTCGTTGGCGCACGGAGAAAAATCGAGCACCGGCTGCCTCGGCTTCATTCCCAAGGGCGCCGTCCCGGGCGATCAGTTCCTTCACATTGCAATCTGCAATCAGAATCGAGCTGGGGTCGCGCCGCTCACGCCTACGCAGGTGCGCGATTGGTCAGTGATTGCGTCTGATTGACACTCCAGTTGCGACTGATTGCACCCTCGCTCCGCAGTGTCGCCGCATCTTCGAGCCTGGGTTTAAGGCGCATTGCGCGTCGGCCTTGAGTGATGGTGTTGGTCTAGACTCGGTCGCGAAGGCGTGCGCGGCGGCAGGTGGGCGTGCGTGGATGAGCTCGCTTTCCACCGAGCCCGACGGCTCCGGGCACACGTCGTTCCATGCGCTCCTCCCCACGAATGACGAGTCACCAAAGCCTTTCAGCTCCACTTGCGGTTCTACCTGCGACTCCCCTTCCGACTCCAAGAAGGTGAGCTCAGCACGGCGCGCTCAGCATGGCGCTCTGACCGTCGCACCTCCTCGCACATGCAAGTGCTCACCACGGCGCCCAACCTCCCCTTCCCGAATCCCCACAGGGAGAGACGCCCTCGACGAGCCATTCCTTTGAACCTGACCACTCGACCACCTTGGGGATGATGCGACTTGGAGTCCACCCCGACGCCTCAACTGCCGCCGTGACCGAAGGAGTGCCCATGACGGCGCTCCGCAACTGCTCCGCTGAAGTTCCGTCAAAGGAGCCCATGCTCACAACGGCGCGTCTCCCTAATGCAGACGACGTCAGTTCGACCTCGTCCACTCCGACGTCGGATCCACTCGTCACGCCACTCGTGTGTATCGCCATCGATGACGACGCGTTCCTCCGGATTGCACACACCATCTTCTTTGAGCATGCGCTGGGCGCGGTGAGCGACTGAGGGCGACTGAGTGTGACTGATTGCGACTGATCGGCTAGGATTGCATTGGACGGCCTCTCTCAGCTGGCCCCTGTTGGCGTCTGAGTGCCTCTGATGACCTCTGCATGTAATTGCCGTCCTCGTCAGGACCGTGCGCGCTCGGGGGCGATGGGCGCGAGTGCGGCGGAGCTCGATGTGTTTGTGGATGTCGCTATGGGACGACGTGACGTGACGACTCTTGAGCTGCTACCTGCCGGGCAGGTGTGATGGCCACTAATCGCCACTCTGATTGCCTCGGAGGGCCTCTGATGATCCCCACTTGAGTACCCTGGATTGCCACTGAGTACCCTTGATTGCCACTGAGATGTGGTGTTTCTTATTCGGATCGTTTCCTAATTTGGACAGCCGATTCGGCCCGCGGACGTCCTCTTCGTTGATAATCATCTCGGCCACCCCGAGATTGACGGGATAGAGCTGCTGCGACGCGCGGCGGAAGCGGGGTACGACGGGTATGCGTGCGTTGTGACGGCTTCGTCGCGGGAGATGCAGGTGAGCTGATTGCCAACGAGTGCGCCTGAGTACCACTGAAGGCCCCCGAGTGCCTCTTAGCGCCTCTGATTACTCATGATTACCCATGATTGCCCCGCGTCGCGAGAAGAGCAGGTGAGCCGACTGCTCCCCAGTGTCTCTGAGTGCCTCCGAGTGACACTGAGTGCCCCTGATTGCATATATATACCTGTCCGATGGCGTCGTGCGTGGCGCAGGAGGAGATGCGAAAGCTTCCGTACGTCGACTGCGTCGTTGAGAAGGGCTACCGACCGGCTGAGCTCGCCGCCGAGATTCGTCGCCAATCCAGAAAGAAGGCCGCCAGGAGGGTCAGTGCAAGGCGCGTTGAAGAGTTGATTGCGAGCGCTCAGAACGCTTCCTCCTCGTCGGCGTCGGAGTACGGCGCGGCGGCCGGCAGCGTCAGCGGCTTGGTGCGCCGAACTAAGGGCGGAAAAACCTCCATGCAGCGCCTTGCGAGCCTCGCGTCTCAAGATTCGTCAACATGAGTACGTCCTCAAGATTCTTCAACATGATATGGGACGGCTCACGACGAGATCACGTGAGGATGCATTTTCGGTCTTGTCCGAACGCTTCTCGTCCGAAGTGGGTCTACTTGTCCGAACCGTCTCGCGCTCCCATTGCTGGCGCCTGGGGGCGAGGCATCGTAGCAGCATCTGAGCGTGTTTGGATCCATGTCGACGATGTGATCAATCGAAACGAAATCCGGACCACACGTCGACACACGAGGTCACGACTGGTCTCTTGTGTGCGGTGACGTGAGCCGCTTCCGTCGCTCGATGCTCGAAAGTCCGATATTGATCATTGAACATCAACATTCATTTAGATGGATATACTGTCAATTCACAATTGCATTAGTTAGAAAGAAACCAGACCGAGGCAGACCGCGTCAGCCGCGGATTCGCGATTCGGTCGTCGCGAGCGGCGAGGTCGTGCGTGCGGGTGCGTTGGTGGGTTGGGATGGTTGTGAGGTTCGAGTCTGTGTGATCCGGTCCCCGCTTGTGGCGTGTGTCCCCGTGAGTCCCGTGTGTGTCCCGGCTCCCTTTTTACCGGTCTCTAGCTAATGTGTAGCCCAGCGAGCGAGTACTCTGTACTTGTGTTGACCGAGGGGAGCGGAGCCGTCCTGTGAGACGCGGGCACTTACTCCCCCACCCCTTTCCGACGTATAGTTACGGGAGCGGTAAAAAGACACCGGGGAGCCGGGACACACACCCCAGGACACGCGGACGCACGGACGCACAAAGGCACACGGACCACACAGACGAACCTCACAACCTTTCAAACCCACGAACAACACACTCAACCCGAACGACGACCGAAGCCGCGACGGTGCCGGTTTTCACACCCGTTTCACAGCCAATGTTTATAGTTTCACACAGAGTGCGGGGGAGGCGGCGTTTTGGGCGTGGTGGATCCCACAGGCGAGCGAGTACTCAGTACTTGTGTTGACCGAGGGGAGCGGAGCCGTCCGTCGAGACGGTGAAACAGAAACATCAGATAGGTACCAAAAAAGGGATGTGGTGAATGAAATGCATGCAACTTTGGCAGGCGCGCTCCGTGCACCAGCGTGTCCCCAGACGCTCATCTTCGGCCGACCGAAGGCCACACACCGGCCCAAGGCAACGCACGCGTGAGCGCGGGCACGTACTCCCCCACCCCTCATATCACATTAGGGCGCGGAGGTGTAGTGCGCGCGGGGGGACCGCGACGAAACTGACTGTCTGACTGACTAATGTCGACAGAAAAGCGGGGGGGGAGCGATTTGATGGTGGTTTCGGTGTCTGACGAGAAGGTGGCGTTCACGCGTTCCGACGAAACTTCCCCCGGGCCCCGTGGTTCGCACGCCCTCTGACGCCCTTCGCCAAGGTCTGGCCATGGCCGCGCCAGACTTTGGAGACGGTACAAACTCGAGGGAGCGTACAAGAGAGAACAGGAGGAGAGCTGGACCCCAACCTGTCGACAGCTTGTTGTTGTCGCGCTTGAAATTGCACGATGGCAAGAGGGCTAGTGTTGGCGCACTGCGCTTCCCTGGCGCCAAGCGCGAGTCGGCCAAGTGGGCGGCCGTGTCGGCCAACACCAACATGGATGACGTGTTCAAGCTGCTCACGGAAGTGTGGCACCTCGAGCCGCCACCGGTCATCATCTCGGTCACGGGCGCCGCGCTGGGCACAATCGACGAGCTCAAGTCGCTGCCAAAGTTGATCTTCCGGCGTGGGCTGGCCGAGGCCGCGCGGCGGACGAACGCGTGGATCATCACGGGCGGCACGTGCGCTGGCATCATGCAGCTGGTCGGCCAGACGGTGCGTGAGAGCGAGGACCCGATCGTCTGCCTTGGTATTTCGACTATGGGCGTGGTCCATAATCATGAGCAACTCCTTATGAACGCGTCAGGGATCGGTGAGTGGACTTGATGACTTGATGGCCACTGAGTGCCTCTGATAGGCTCTGACGACTTCTCCCCCTCTCTCTCTCTTCTTGCGCCACCTGCCGATGACAGTCGCGTCTTATGAGATGTCCGCCGCCGAGGGCTCTGTGGGGCCGAGCCGAGAATCTTGGCACGGTCACGCCAAGAATGCCATTCTCCATCAGCGGCAAAATGGTTTGGCTCACAAGAATCGCGTCGACCTTGATCCGAACCATTCCCACTTTCTGCTCGTGGATGACGGGACGGAGGGGACTTTTGGCGGTGAGCCAGCTCGATGACCTCAGTTGACCTCAGATGACCTCTGATGACCACTGATGACCTCTGATGACCTCTGATGACCTCTGATGACCTATGATGGCTTCCCTCATCAGGTGAGATCATGTTTCGTGCTGCGTTAGAGAGGCGGATCTGCGATGAACAAGCGGCGAAAGGGGCGGAGGATGATAGCATCCTCCCGGTCCCCATGGTGCTTGTCGTGGTGAGTGGCATCCATCTGATGGTCTCTGATGATCTCTGATGGTCTCTGATGGTCTCTGATTGCGTTGCATGCAGGTGGGTGGCGGCCCAGTCACTCTCGACGTCATCCTACTGATGGTCTCTGATTGCGTTGCATGCAGGTGGGTGGCGGCCCAGTCACTCTCGACGTCATCCTACAGGCACTCGAGGACAAACGCCCCATCGTCATCATCGCCGACTCGGGCGGCGTTGCAACCGACATCTACAAATATTTCAGGTGGGGGCACGTTCCAGATTGCCACTGATGTCCTTCCTCATCAGATGGGGCACGTTCCAGATTGCCACTGATGGCCTTCCTCATCATCAGATGGGGCGCGCTGCCGGAGGCGGGCACACGTAATCCAAAGTACCTCAAGGCTGTGCACCAAAAGTTCCCACGCGTCAAGGAGCTCGGCATGAGGCGTACCGGCGCGAATCAGACCAAGATGATCAAGTTCTTCCACTCTACCCAGGTGAGATGATTGCCTCTCGAGATAGCCCCGAGATGATTGCCTCTCGAGATAGCCCCTGTTGCCACTGAGTGCCACTGTTTATCAAGTTCTGTCCTCCTCAATGCAGGATCTCGGTGGCGCTCAGAAAGATTTGGATGTGGTCATCCTCGAGGCCATCCTTGACGACTGCGCCTCGACAGTCGATGCGATCATGCATGCGGTCAAGTGGTCGGAGCCTTCCGTCATCGAGTCGCAGGCGAGACTGCTGCTGAGTGCCCATTGATGGCCCTCTGATGGCCCTCTGATGGCCTCTGATGGTCCTCTGATGGCCTCTGATGGTCCTCTAATGACCCTCTGATGACCCTCTGATGGCCCTTTGATGGCCCTCTGATGGCCTTTTGATGGCCCTCTGATGGCCCTTTGATTGGGTCCAGCTATGCATCCGGCCTGACACGTCCGTCCTCGAGCCACGTGGGCCCGCCCTAATATGGCAGCTGGCCATGTCGAGTGCAGTTGACTCCGAAGGGTTGACCCGTGCCTTCCAAGCTGCCCTGATCGCCGGCACTACGTCGGCCGCCGCCGAGCGCGTGGTGCAGACGCTGATCGACTACAATGCGGATGAGACGTTGGTCAACTTTGACAAACTTTGGCGGAAGGATAATGATCCGTTTCGCATCGTGCAGGTCAGTGCTGCTGAGTGCACTTGATTGCACGAGATTGCATGTGAATAGGACAATGATCCTTATCGCATCGTGCTGATGCGAACACGGATTGACACGTGGATAGCCGCGGATTACCACTGGTGATGACCACGGATAGCCGCAGATTGCCATGGTGGTGATGGCGACCCGAACCGTCTCTCTCACACCCTGGCAGGCCTTTCAACGATTCGTACAAGCAAACTTGGAGCCCCATCAGGATGGCATGTCTGTCGGCGACACGGGCTTGTCCAGGAGAAGAGTCGGCGAGAAGGGCAAGCAGCCCAGGAGGAACTTCTCCTTATCCGTTTCGAGGACATCTCTGAAGTTTGCTCGCTCGCGGAGAAAGCTGAGGCATTCGTCAGCCGAAAAGGAAGGCTTGATTGACATCAAGATCTCGGGCTTCGAGCTCCTCGAGTGGGCGGGGAGTTTCGTGGGGTACGACACGCATCTACGGTACCAGCTCCACTCATGGCCCCTCCGATAATAGCTGAATGAGTGCCTGTTCATTTCGTTAATTGCTGATTGTGTGCCTGTTCATTGCCTCTTGGGTGCTCTGAGTTGCTTGTGGAGATTCCTCGTGATTGCGTATGGATGTTCCCTCCTTGATGCCTCTTAATGCCTCTTGATGCCTCTTCATTGCAGGTACCAGCTCCATCGGCAAGCCTTGACGCAGACTCGGCGCTCGCTGTGGAAGACGACGTGTCGCAAATTGCAGACGTCCTCTGCGCGCTCCCCGGCGGACCTTTCACAGTGCTCCCCGACGGACTTTTCTCTCTCCCCAAGCTCTCTTGACTCCGTATCGGACGTAATGCTTCCTTTGGCAGTCATGGAGACGCGGCACCAGTGGTATTCACCATTTATGCAGCGCTCCGATGGTCGCGCCGAGGACCACTCCAGTTACCTGTGGGGAAGAGGTGGGCGCCATGGTGAGCACTTGCATGCCGAGGACCACTCCCGGGGGAATCCCCCGTCGCTCCTGGCCTCCTGCCGACCGGCGGAGAAGCTGATGCAGCAGTCCAAGTTTGCCGCTGATGGGTTCCAGAAACAGTCCAAGCGGGCCGCCGAAGAGCTGCAGAAGGTGGGGCAGAATGCCGCAAACCTTTTCGGCACCGTAATGGGTGCCAAACTTGGCGGAGCCTCAGCTGGTCGTCGGTATGCAGACCTCAAACCAGATTGGACCGACTTGATGATGTGGGCGGTGCTCACTGGGGAAGATAGTATCGCACGCATGCTCTGGCACAAGACCACCTCGCCCATCCGCGCCGCGATCATTGCATCCCGTCTACTCCATAAGATTGCCAAGGACCTCGACGATGACGGCGTGCAGGCCAATCTGCACGCCCTCGAGTACGAGGATTGGGCGTGCGGCGTGCTCAACTTGATCGAGAAGGATGCGGCGATGCAACTGCTCACGATGGTTCCTCAAAAGGGACCTCACAAGGTGTGGGAGAAGTCGGTGATGGATGAGGCCTGTGATCAGGATCTCCCGTGCCGATTCTTCGTGGCGACGCCGAACTGCCAGGAGTTGCTTGAGCGCTACTACCACGGCGAGTACGTCGGTTCGAAGGCGATGATCCTGCCGACGACAACTACGGTGGCGCTCGTCATCCAGGCACGCGCGAACTCCTACGGATGGTTCCCCAATAAGACCCCAAGAAGACCTGATGGCACCTGATCGCCCCTGAGTCGACTCGATTGTGCTTCGCCCTCCCACGCGGTCATCTACATCCTCCGATCTGGGCACCTGATTGCACCCGATTGCACCCGATTGCACCCGATTGCACCTGATTGCACCTTGTTTCACGTGATTGTGCTTCGTCCTCCCAGGCGGTCATCTACATTTTAGATTTGGGCACACTTGGCTTGACGAGCTACTTCCTTCCCCCACTGGTGCAGCTGAGACTCGCCGAGGATCCTTCGGCAGCTCGAGCCGAGATCGCTCCCAAGAAGCAGGCAGCTCAAGCCGAGATCGCTCCCAAGAAGCAGGCAGCTCAAGCCGAGATCGCTCCCAAGAAGCAGGCAGATCGAGCCGAGATCGCTCCCAAGAAGCAGGCAGATCGAGCCGAGATCGCTCCCAAGACGCAGGCAGATCGAGCCGAGATCGCTCCCAAGAAGCAGGCAGAGGCTCGCGGCCGTGGCGTCGAAATAGACTACAGAGATTCAATCGAGAACGAAGAATTTTCAACCGGCTCGCAGCGCGGCTTCAGTTTACGATCATTCGTGAGGGAAGAGGTGCAGTTGTCGCGAGATACATGGAGGGAGATCGAGCAACTCTTCCGCAGCTACCGCGCGTTCTGGGTGAATGAGTGGGGGGGCTTCTTCGAAATCCCGCGCGTCAAGTTCATGGTGCACACCGCCTTCTTCTTGCAGCACGCGACGCTCTTCATCATCATCATGCCCACAGCCCTGCAGCTCCGCGATGAGTCGCAGGCAAATGAAAGGATCAGCTCGTGGGCCCACCGATCGACCCACTTCTACACACTGCTACCGAACAAGCTCAACGCGCCCATCTTGATTGAGTTCCTCATCTACGCCTATGTGGTCGGCCGGGCGGTCGAGGAGTTACAGCAGGTGTGGTTTGATGACCTCCGATGCCCTCTGATTGCAACAGGTGTGGCTTGATGACCTCTGATTGCAACAGGTGTGGCTTGATGACCGCGGATCGCCACGGATGTGCTGCGGAGGGCCACTGCATGGCCCCCGAGTGCAACTGATTGACGCCGACTGGGAATGATTGCCGCTGACTGCGAATGATTGCCGCTGACTGCGAATGATTGCCACTCATTGTTGGCACAGTGTTACCATAACGGGAGCACCTACTTTCGTGACGTGTGGAATCTGCTGGATGCCTTCAACGTGTGTACCATGATGAGCGTGCTCGGGATTCGTATCGTCATCTGGTATGATGGCATCGACTCGGCGCACGCCATGCCGAGCGGTGCGTTGATGTCGGCCTCTCTGTCGACTGGTCGGCTGGGGCTAGAGACACAACAGATTGACTATCTCATGCAGGTGATTGCCACGGATGACCCTTGATTACCACTGATTTCTGTCCACCGACTACCTCTGATTGGCACTGACTGCCACCAAGCGCCACGCGAATCGATGGTCTCATGCAGCTTGTGCAGTGCGGCTTCGCTACCTCGACCATTTTTGTCTTCATCCGCTTTTGGGACTACCTAGCCGTCCTTCCCGCTGTCGGGGAGCTTACCACAATCTTGTGCGCTGATTGATTGGGAGCTCACCACAATCTTGTGCGCTGATTGATTGGGGAGCTCAGCACAATCTTGTGCGCTGATTGATTGGGGAGCTCAGCACAATCCTTGTGCGCTGATTGATTGCACCAAGATTGCACCATATGCTTGCCATCCGATGACCCTGTATGTATGGTCCTGATGACCACTGATGACCGCTAATGACCACTGATGACGACCCTGCATGTACCATGGTATGGTCTACCGATGGCTTAATCTGGAATCGCCCTCCGTCCGCTTCGACTGCCCTAATATGGCAGGTCTGCCATGTTTTCGGGCTCCAAATGGCTCCTGCTGATGATCGTGTGGTCGGCGATTGGCTTCGGCGCCGCGTTTGCAGGCCTCGCGCCCATCGGCGGCTCCGACCCTCGCTATTTCCTTCGCCCGTTTTGGTACGGATTCCGAGCGATTCTGGGCGATTTCGACATCGAGTACACCTACGAGCTCCTTGGCGACACGTACACGCCCAGCCAGGGGCTGATGGGCGGCATGCTGATTACGGTCCAGTACTTTTACTCTGCCTTCACCACGATCTACATCGTCAACCTGTATGATGAGCCTCTGATTGCGCCTGACTGAGTGCCTCTGAGTGCCTCTGAGAGCCTCGGTCATCGCTTTTTTTTCCGTAGGCTCATTGCCAAGATGACGACGCAGTACGAGTCTGTGAAAGATAAGTCCACCAACTATCGCAAGTTTCGCCGCGTGGGCGTGATCCTCGAGTTCAAGGACATGCGCTCCCTCTTCCCACCACCGCTCAACTTGCTCGAACACCTTTTCAAGGGCCCCATAAAGTGGAGCGTCTCGTTCATTTACAAGGTGTGATTGCCTCGGATGGTCTCGGACGGTCTCGGATCGGATTGCATCTCGGACGGTCTCGGATCTGGTTGCACCTCGGACGGTCTCGGATCGGATTGCATCTCGGACGGTCTCGGATCGGATTGCATCTGAGAGTCAGAGTGCCCTACTCATGCATGCCCGATTCGAGCGTGTCTCGCCTACCAGATCGCAAGCTGGCTGCACCTCTGCGGCCTCACTTCTGAACGCACGGGCGGTCCGGAAAGGGGCTTCTCCCAGAACTGCACCACCAGTGTGATCGAGCTGATGAAGAACGTCGAGAAGAATGCTCTCGAGCAGTACAGGCGCGATCTCCGGGTGAGCTGCAGCGAGATCGCCCCTGATGGCCTCTCGGATGGCCTCGCTGATGCGAGATGACCGCTGTCACGTCGCATGCAGGTGAAGGGCGCGGCGTCACAGGCCCCTAATCGTATCCAGGAGTTGCAAGAAGCCCAGGCTCGGCTCGCCGATAGGATCCGAATTGATCACGAACACACGACCAACCGTTTCGATCGCATAGAGTCGTCGGTCAATCAGATTGCCGACCTCGTCAAGGCATTGTCCGACAATTTGAGGTCGAGCGCCGTGCCGAGCGCCGCCCCGAGCACACCTGTGGGTCTAGGGCCTTCGATGCCAGCTGGCTCTGGCTCATCCGAGGGCCCATCGGAGGAAACACCCGAGCTAACGGCCGAGATCACGCCCGAGCTAACAGCCGAGATAACGCCCGAGCTAACGGCCGAGACATCTTTGCGCGGCACCACCGCCAACGCCCCGTGCGACCACAGCCCGCCGACGCGAGCCATTGCCGCGACATCGCACCCTGGTGCGCGCTCGGCACGGCGCTCCTCCTCTCGACCGCCGAGTGAGGCGGCCGCATGCGAGTGCTCGGCAGGGCGCTCTTCCGGCGTGAGGAGGCTGGCAGGGCTTGAGGCGCCCACCATGGCACGCACCACCCCTAGGACCCCTCATACGACCTCTGACGGAGATCGGACGAGATCGGACGAGATCGGGCGAGATCGCAATCATCGTACGACCTCTGACGGAGGCGCGGCAGCCGACGAAGGTGCGATCAGCCAAGGACCAGGGACGCATGCGATCAGCCAAGGACCAGGGACGCAGCAGAAACTCGGCCCTGCGGTGCTCGGCACCGTCATTCGCATATAACGACATGTGAAGGCCGATACCCCACCGCCACCCGCCACCATAATTCCGAATAATATCTCTCTTACAGTCTGGATGTCACAGGTAGAGCGCAGTACTGGCCCGTAGCCGCGCTGCGCCGCGCTTGCCCAATGGCTCCTCCACTTGGACACAGCGCCAGCGCCCCCCCGATCGGGCCCATCCCCCATAGCGCCCCCGCTGGGGAGAGCAGCAGCACAAGAGAATTCGAGCTCCCTTCGATCGTGTGTTCGTGAAAAGTCCCATGCACACGGTACGCTACGTTTACAAATCATACAGATTCAGATAGTACGTACGGCATGGGGCGGGTACGGTAGTGGGTAGACTAGAACTCACCCCGCAGCACGTGCGCGCCCAGCCCAAACGCAGAGCTGTTCCGCAGAACACAGATCGGCGGCTAGTGTTTATGGCCGCCGCTTTCCACCCAAATCCCACGCGGGCCAGCGCCTGGCGTGGGGTTACGGGTGCGGCAGGGGTGGGAGAGGCTGAGGCGAGATCTGCAGACCCGCGAGATCAGGCGAGATCAGGGGAGATTGAGGCGAGATCTGCAATGCCGCGAGATCAGGCGAGAACGTGGGAGGTTGAGGCGAGATCTGCAGCCCTGCCAGAGCACGCATCGCCGCTGCCTCCGCTGATGATTCGCCGCAGCCGCAGCCTCTGCCTTCGCCGCTGCGAATCGCCGCTTCCTCTGCCGCCGCCTTCGCCGCCGCCTTCGCCGCCGCCGCATGCGCAATCGCACAGTCCGCAACCGCTCTGAAGATGCGCCCACCCAGCGCCTCCGTTGGATCCGCACGCTTCGCATGCTCGTCGAGCACCCCTTCGATGGTCTGGATCAAACGGCCGTGCGAATGCTGCACAGTGAGCCCAACACGGCGCTCCCACTGCCCAACCTCCTGAAGGCTCGCACTGCCCAACACGGCGCTCCCATTGCCCAACACGGCGGCATCCACTGCGCCGCGGAACTCCAAGACCGCCTCCAAGGTCTTGCGCAAGATGATCATCACGTGCCGACGCTTGGCGTCGTCTGGCCAACGGTACCGGTCGAGAAGCGCCCCTACCTCGCCGGCGGGCAGCCTAAAGTCATGCTCGATGACATGAGCAAGCGCACCATTCGGAAGGATCCGTTCCTCGAAGATGCGCTTGAGGCCGAGGACGAGCGATGCTGCCGTGCGGCTAGCCGTCGAGCACTCGCGGCTCAGGGCATCGGTGATCTCTTGTGCCTTGGCGAACGATGCGTCTGGCGCCATCTTGCTGCTCACGCGTGAGAGCACGTACAGCTTCCCACAGCACACCTCGAAGCTGTCAGCGCTCTGCTTGGGCATAGCCCTGTCGAGATCAGGGCGCAGCTTGGCCAGCCCCACTTCCCGAGAGGGCGCCATGAAGATGGCAGCGAGTGTCCCCTCGTCGATCACGCTCCCAGCACCGAAGCCGTTGCTGCCGCGATGACTACTGCCACTAGAGGAGGGAGGACCGGGCGGGATCGAGTTGGGTGGCGATACAGACGGGCGCGGAGCTCCAGGCAAGTCCTCGCATTGCGGATATGTGTGCTGCATGAAGCGGTGCTCGAGTATGTGCAGGTCGAGCTGGGCGCGGTCACGCGACACTCGAAAATTGTCGGCCAGGCGGCGATAGCGGCGATAGCCGCACGCCAAAAGCAGCGCAAGAGCAAGTGCAATCGCGGAGGTGAGGGCTGCCGTCGCGTCGAAGCGAGGCGCCACCATGTCAGGCGTAGCTGTTGTCGAGGGTGGTGTCCATGAAGAGCCTGGTGGCGGTGCCTTAGCATCACGCGCTGGCGGCGGGCGTGGAAGCAGGGGTGGAAGGGGGGGCGGCGGAGTGAGAGATGGAGAGCCTGGTGGCGGTGCCTTAGCATCACGCGCTGGCGGCGGGCGTGGAAGCAGGGGTGGAAGGGGGGGCGGCGGAATGAGAGATGCAACGAAGCAAGTTGCTGATCCCTTGAAACTTGTGAGGGACGTCGAACCGAACGATGCCTCGCCGGTGAAGTAGCCCGTCACGAGAGCACTGCCCGCGCCATCGTGCGCGATGCCGTAGCCGCGATCATAAGACGTGCCGCCTGCTTGGACGGCCCAGTCGATGGCGCCCGACGCCGCCACGTGCATCACGAACGCGTCGTACTCCCCGCGGCTTGTGAGGGATGTCGAGCCGAACGACGCCTCGCCGCTGAAGTAGCCCGTCACGAGAGCACCTCCCGCGCCATCGTGCGCGATGCCGAAGCCGCCGTCATAAGACGTGCCGCCCGCTTGGACGACCCAGTCGATGGCGCCCGACGCCGTCACGTGCATCACGAACGCGTCCTGCATGCCGCGGCTTGTGAGGGACGTCGAGCCGAACGACGCCTCGCCGCTGAAGTAGCCCGTCACGAGAGCACCTCCCGCGCCATCGTGCGCGATGCCGTAGCCGCCGTCATAAGACGTGCCGCCCGCCTGGATGGCCCAGTCGATGGCGCCCGATGCCGTCACGTGCATCACGAACGCGTCCTGCACGCCGCGGCTTGTGAGGGACGTCGAACCGAACGACGCCTCGCCGCTGAAGTCGCCCGTCACGAAAGCACCTCCCGCGCCATCGTGTGCAATGCCGAAGCCGCGATCATCAGACGTGCCGCCCGCTTGGATGGCCCAGTCGATGGCGCCCGATGCCGTCACGTGCATCACGAACGCGTCGTAACGGCCGCGGCTTGTGAGGGATGTCGAACCGAACGATGCCTCGCCGCTGAAGTAGCCCGTCACGAGAGCACCTCCCGCGCCCGTGTACGCGATGCCGGAGCCTTGGGAGCCGGACGCGCCGCGCGTTTGGTCTGCCCATTCGGCTCCCATTGAGATTGTGGTGATTTCCAAGGGATTATAATGGACTTTCTTGTTAACAGTGAAACAGGACAGGGATTAATTTGATTCCAACGCGGAGATTACCGGGTACCAAGGGATTAAAAGATCCACGCGGAGATTACCGAAAGTGTAAATGCCGGAGTCCAGCTGATTCCGCAAACCGCATGTTCCATTTTAGTGTCAGTAATTCCGGATCACGCTGCATGCCAGAAGACCTCATCTACTCTATAGCTACACTCACCGCAGAGTCCATTTTAGTGTCAGTAATTCCGGATCACGCTGCATGCCAGAAGACCTCATCTACTCTATAGCTACACTCCTTTCGAGGAGCAGCAGCCGCGGTTCCAGAGCATGTGTACCAAAGGTCTTCACAGGTAGGCTGTTAGCTGTTACGGCCTTGAACAATGTGACGCGAATGGAAATGTGCGCTGCGCAGGTCGTTGACCTATATGTCGTAAGGTCGGTATGTCTGTGGTTGTGACCCTACACAATCTACATGTAGCTTGTACGAGACTACGAGCAGTAGCCAGAGCCAGTGGGCCGATTTCAGCGTTGACCGTTAAGTTCTTCTTTGTTTTTTTCTCCCGGGGCGTTTACGAACGGATAACGGTTATTTAACGCCGGAATACTCAAGCAAACGCTCTGCACTGTCCAGCACCGCCAGTCGAGTGGGTCACGACCCGGGCACATACTAGTACAGCTGTCGGTGGCCCCGGCGCTGGGCCGCGGCGTTGAAGGTACAGGTGACAGGTGTAAAGCCAAGATGCTGGCGGCGAGGCATGAGCATGTGGAGTGCTGCCCACTCGACCATCCGCAGAAGGCGTGGTGGGGGAGATCAGTTACCAGCGGCGTGCTTCGCGATCCCAGCAAACATGAGCGCGTAGATGCCAAGAGCGACGGTCCACGTAAAGTAGTACGACGCCGAGCCTTGCTCGGAGACGAAACCGGGTGTGAAACCAGGTGTGCCCGGAGATACCTGATTTGGTTTCTCTTTCTTCGGCTTCGCCATCATGCGCAGCGACCGCGACCGACGCGAGGCGCTCGGCTTGGAGCTCGGGACGCCTGCTGCCGCACGTGGCGCGTTGCTCCCGAACTGCCACGCGTTTTGCAAGCTGCCGTTCTTCGCATGGTACCAGAGCAGGTACATGACGATCGGAACGTGGCCATACATGTACAAGAGGACCAAGTCCTTGGCGACCAATGGGAAGCTCAGGATACCCTCCACTCTCGGATCGACAAACAGACCGGCAGCGTACCACGCAGGAGCCTCAGCCGCAACCTCCGCTATCATCTGTGCTGGTAATGCTCGGCCCTGTTTGGATGAGGCAGAGAGAGTGGCCGCCTGCAAAGGCGGCAGCGAATCCTGCCGGTGAAAAAGGGGCATCATTGCCAACCGCACCGGTCTGCTCGAGATCTGCCTTGTCGTGGCCGAAGGCATCAGGCCGAGAGCCACGCAGAGGATGGCCGCCATGGGGCCGCGCCGATCCTGCGTGAACAGCGTTTTATTTGAAGTTGTTATTCGGATGTGGGAAAGCAGTCCATCGCGCTGCAGCGTGTCCTACACCGTCAAAAAAGTTGCCATTTTGTCAGAATTACCATATTTGTATCGAGGGCTGCGAAAGGGTTGCCTCCTTTGCCCTCTTCCGTATGTGTGCGCCGCCCATGGTCGTCACGATGCGGATTCCGCCCGTGACTTTATTATTGGCGGCCTCGTCTGTCCGAGCTGTGGCGCACTGGCAACTTTCGCCGGACGCATCCTCGGCGCTGCAACTGGACACGGCACGTGTCGGCCGCAAGGAGGCCCGCCTCTTACTCCTCCAGGAGGAGGAAGAGGAGCGTCCGCATTCGCCCGAGCGACGGTTATTGCAGCAGCAACAGGAGTCCGCACATGACGTGAAGCAGCAGCAGCTACTAGGACCGACAGTCGAGTGTAAGTCGTGGTGCGCAGAGACCGGGGTGCCGCTGCAGGAAACGTGCACCTACAGGCCGTGCAAGCAGTGTCCGGATTGCGAGACGCTCCGCAAGGTGCCCGACTGCGAGGCTGGGGAAGATGACCCGCAGGTACCGTGCGTCCTGTGGGCCACGCAGGGCGAGTGTGAACGCAATCCAGAGTTCATGCGGTCGAGCTGCCCTGCATCATGCCCCGCACCCTGCCACGTGCCCGAGCTCGTCGCTTCGGCCGCACGGCAGCATAGGGTGGGCACTACACAGACTTCTGTCGTCGAGTGTAAGTCGTGGTGCGCAGAGACCGGGGTGCCGCTGCAGGAAACGTGCACCTACAGGCCGTGCAAGCAGTGCAAGCAGTGCGAGACGCTCCGCAAGGTGCCCGACTGCGAGGCTGGGGAAGATGACCCGCAGGTACCGTGCGTCCTGTGGGCCACGCAGGGCGAGTGTGAACGCAATCCAGAGTTCATGCGGTCGAGCTGCCCTGCATCATGCCCCGCACCCTGCCACGTGCCCGTGCGTGTCGCTTCGGCCGCACGGCAGCATAGGGTGGGCACTACACAGACTTCCCCACACTTCATCTTCTCCGCCCCCGCCGCCGCCGCCGCCGCCACTCTCGCCACGACTCCCGCCACAGACCCGGACGCCGACCCCGCCGCCGCTCCGGCCGCCACTCCCGCCGCCGATCCCGACTTCGCTCCTCTCATCGACACCGACCCAGGTATCGATGGTGATTACCATATGGAGCTCTGATGACCTCTGATGACCTCTGATGACCTCTGATTGCCTGCCTCATCAGGTATCGAGGGTGATTACCATATGGAGCTCGTTTCCAACTTCTCGCCCCCCCCGACGCCAGTGGCGTCGCCGCCGCCCGCTCCGTATGAATACTGCACCTTCGGCACCTTGACGGTGCGTAAGGTTGGGGATGCATGGGTAGATTCCCGTAACTGTGCACTAGTAGCTCAGGTGAGCCGCCACGATGGGCTCTGATGACCCCTCTGATGGCCTCTGATGACCCCTCTGATGGCCTCTGACCCCTCTGATGGCCTTCGATCGCCCCTCTGATGGCTCTGATGGCCTCTGATGGCTCTCAGGTTCATTTGATCCACGAGTACTGGCTACCCATCCTTTTGGCGGGCATCGCCCTCCTCCTCTTCTTCATCCATAATTGGATGCTCAATCTCAAGGAGCTCAAGGCGGGAGGTTGCATCTCAGAGAACATGCGCCATGCCTCCAATGTTCTCTCCACCGCGGCGGCGTACATGCTATGCTCGTTCACGACCATCGTGTTCAATAAGCTCATCCTGCGTGCGATCCCGCTGCCCGCCTTCGTTGCAGCCGTCCAGGTGCTGTGCGAGGGCCTCTGATTGCATGTGATTGCTGGGGCTTGCTCTTGATGGCTTCGGATTTTATTTGATTGGCCGCGGTTGCCGCCCGCGAGAGTCTCTGATGACCTCTGATTGAGCGAGGTGCGATCTCGCGTGGATCCCTTGATGGCCTCTGAGGGTCTCCTCTGATCTGATACTAAAGTGAACACGACGGATGGCAACACTAATCCCGTGCTCCCGCCTTCCCGCCACCGCTGAGCCGCCTTCCCGCCATCGCTCCGCGTTGTTCAGATGGGCGCCTCGTGCATCACGTTGCTCATCGTCAACGGCGCGCTCGCCGCCTGTTGCCACTCCCAGGCAAGTGTTGCCATCACGTCGGCCCTCTACGAGTGCTGTCGCAACCCATGCTCGTGCTTGAACGGTTCGAAAGGCGAAGAGGAGAGGGTGAAGGACGCCAAGAAGGCAAGGGCACCCCGCGACGGCCGGAGCGGCGCCAGTGGTAGCCGCAGCGGAGGTGGCGGAGGCGGCGGCGGCGGCGGCGGCGGCGGCGGCGGCGGCAGTGGCGGCGGCAGTGGCGGCGGCGGCGGCGGCGACGCCGGCGTCGACGCGTACGAAAAGCTCGAGGAGAGCGGCAACAGGGGAGGCTGCTGTTCGCCAGAGGCTTCGTGTGGTCTCGCATGCTGCGGAGTACGCAGCTGGAAGGGTAAGCGCCCGTCTTGGCGCTCGACTCCGATGGGCCTTTGATTGCGATTGATTGCGATTGCTTGCGTTTGATCGAATGCCTTTCCCGCGTCGCTCACCTCATCACACCAATCTCGCCTCCAATCTCGCCTAATATCACCCTCCAATCTTGCCTAATTAGGCATCCGAGTCGGCTCGAGCGATGATGTGAGGCGATGGCTCCCCGCAGCTATGCTGCACTCGGGAGCGTACCTGTTGCTGCTGGAGGCCCTGCACCGGACCTCAGTGACGAACGTCATCGTGTGGCGACAGCTCACGCCGATGTTCACGATGGTTGTCGAGCAGGTGCGGGGGATGTGATTGTTTGCACCTGATTGCATCCGATTGCACCCGATTGCACCCGATTGCACCTGATTGCACCTGATTGCACCTGATTGCATCTGATTGCATCTGATTGCGGTCCGATACATCCGAGTGCAATGCATTTGACCACGTTGTGGTATGGTCTGCCAGTTCGTGCTGCCCGACGTCCTCTATCGCACCTCCTGCCTGAGTATCATCGGGCTCATCTTCCTTGTTCTCGGCGTGATGATCTACGCGGCGGCCGACTACCTGTACGACTGGCTAGGCACCTTATTGACGATCCTCTCGATGCTGCTGATGGTGTGGGAAGGGGTCCTCAAGCGGCATCTATTGACGAATCCCAAGGAGCCGATCGTGCTTTCATTGCAAGCGATGGTCTTCGTCAACAACGCGGTCGGCTTCGTCGCGGCGATGGTGCTCGTCCTCTCGTGCGCGCTGATTGCCACTGATGACACTCTGATGACCTCCCTCATCAGTCGCGGCGATGGTGCTCGTCCTCTCGTGCGCGCTGATTGCCACTGATGACCACGGAATGCCACGGACTGCCACTGATGGCCACAGATGACCACGGAATGCCACACAGACTTTTAAGCACCATGATCACGCATTCGACAGGTACGAGCTCTGGCTCTTCGGATACCACGCGATTCCGCATATCCGGCGCGCCGAGATCGTGTATACGCTGTGCACCGCCTTCCTCAACTCTTTGTACCACTACATGGGCTTGCAACTCGCGAAGGCCGTCTCGGCCTCGTTTGTGCTCGGGACGACGTTCCTCTCCAAGGTGCGTGCTTGCATGCTGAGGGCGTGCTTGTATGCAGATCGCATGCTGATTGCATGCTGATTGCATGGCGATGTTGATTGCATGATGATGAACTCTCACAAGTTACCCACTGAGTCGCGTGCTCGGTACGACGCTCCGTGATCCCAGGTGGCGATCGTCATCTTCGCGGCGCTTTGCATGGGGGATACGACGCGACCCGCGTGTCTGCTGGGGCTGATCCTCGCCCTGGGTGGCAATCTCATCTACCTCCTCAGCCGGCTACAGGTGCGAGCGCCACTGATGAGCTACTGATGAGCTACTGATGAGCTACTGATGAGCTACTTATGAGCTACTTATGAGCTCCTAATGAGCCGCTGAGTCCGACCGGAATGGCAATCCTCTCTCATCAGCGTGTCGACCCGACCGTCTCTGCTGCTTGCACAGGTGATGGCCGCGCAGGAGCTGAGTGAGCCGACCATTGAGGAGGACGGCACGGACATCATCGACAGCATCCGAGAGACACCCGGACGGCCAGAGGGCGAGGAGCGCAAGCCCCCCACCAGCTGGTTCAACCGACTCAGTCATGGCGGCGGTAGCGCACGCGAGCTCAAAATTTGAGACGCGTCCTCTGTCTCAGTCTCTGTGCCTTTGAACGCTCAAAGTTGAGAGAGTCTCCCCTGTGCTCTCGCGGCACTCGCGCGAGTACGTACCGGGCTACCTCGTACTTTCGCAGCAAACGTCGGGTGTATGTTGGACGGCGCTTCCGCAGTATACCAGGGGTTTACTGAAGCTATACTGCGTCGTGGCTTAAGGTAGTCGTCCGCTCGCACTCTTAGGGTAATTTCTTGGGAGCAATAACATGTAAGCCCTACAAGCTACATGACGGCCACAGGTAACCGCACTGCAGTCTGCACACGCGGTTCTCGAGTCCCGCTCCCGGAAGGATCAACCCGCTACCCGGCGCCACGACATCGAACCCAAACAGGCCAGGTGCCGGAATGCGGAAACAATGCCGCGGCCCCGTCGGACTCAGATCTCGGTGGAACGCTACACCTCGCGCCTGGAACGGTGGCCAAACCGGGACCGAGTGGTGGGCGAGCGCGTGGCGGCTGGCGCTGTTCAACGCATGGTTCATCAACGGCCTCCTCCAACCCAACGCTACCTTTGAACGAGAAAAACCCATCGATGCATGCACGAGAAGACGCTCGGCCTGCACAGTCGACGGTAGCAGCACCTCTTAGGGACTATGTCAGGACCTCACAGTCCACGAGGTCGCTCTACTGACACACCGCACTGTTGTACACCTTTTACATACCGCTCGGGACCTAAGTGTACCGAGGTCGCTCCGATCGGGCACACCGCAGTCCGCACTGTTGTACACCTGCACGGCACCGAGACTGTACAACTGCACCGAGTTGTACACCTGCACGGTGTGCGCCACTTTCAACTCCGTGCCACCCTGTCGCGATGGCACTCACTCAGCGCCACTTTCAATGAGAGGTCCATGCCACCATGCCGCGACGGCACTCACTCGTCGCCAGTTCGATGCGCGCGAATCTCGGGGCTATCTCGGGGCTGAGATTCGTCAGAGACACTCGTCGCCAGTTCGATGCGCGCGACGTCCGTGCCTCCCCCACCTTTTCCACCACCGCCCTGGCCGCCTTCGCCGTCGCCCCCACAGCCATCGCCGCCACCGCCATCACCGCCACCTCCATCGCCTCGTGGCTATCTCGCCGTCAGAGGGACCTCGTCCGAAGACGCGGGCGTCACACGCACGATCGGGGGATCGATCGGGGAAAGACGACCATACAAGGCCATCCACGGGTGCTGCAGCGCCTCCGCCGCAGTCGGGCGTCCGTCGGGGTCGATGGTCAGAAGCGTCTCGGCGAAGCTACTAAAGGAGACCACCTCGCCAAATATGGCGGGATCGAGCTGTTG
>Ga0210240_100781_pt1 | contig 27080 bp, 19 predicted proteins | sample ChrtobMetP5a_4mM_FD_155463 | JGI IMG/M metagenome (GOLD analysis project Ga0210240, IMG submission 155463) | Chrysochromulina tobin associated microbial communities from unialgal haptophyte culture, Seattle, Washington, United States - P5a_4mM | ecosystem: Host-associated > Algae > Haptophytes >...
AAGCAGATGATGAAGCCGCCGCGAACGACAGACGAGTCCGTTGACCACTCCAGCCGCGTGCCCGCAGACGCATTTCCCAGGTTGGCCATGCCGTTGAACGCCGCCAAGCCCGATGTGGTACCGCTGCAACCTGAGCCCAGGGTGCACGAGGCGCAGTTCGGTTGACCGGGGCACATCCCGGGAGCGTACCCCGAAGCCGAGTTTGCGGACGGGTACGAGATCCTCATCCAGTCCCAGTAGCTCTCGACATCGTAGTACACAGCCGTGATGGCCGACGGTGCGGTCGTCTGGATGACGCATTGCTCATTGTTCTGGTGGCTGCCCGCGCCGTCCCACACGCAGGTGCCTGCGCCCGGGAAGCTCGGGTGGCTCGTCGACTGGCAGTACTGCTGGCCCGAGATCACGCAGAAGAGCTCTCCGCAGTCAGCCGGCGGGCTTGATGGAGATGGTGGCGGAGGAGGCGGCGACGCTCGCCAGGGGCGGGGGCCGCAGTCGACGCAGTCGGTGCCGTACGCGCAATATGAGAACTCGGAGCCGGGGCCGCCGTCGTTGCACGAGCCGCCCCCAGCGTAGGGGCACGTGTTCGAGCAAACCGGAGGCACCGATGGAGGCATCGGAGGACTCGCTGGAGGGGCTGGAGGCGAGGGAGGCGAGGGAGGCGGCGAGGGAGGCGAGGGCGGCGGTGGCAGAAACGCCCCGAAGCAGATGATGAAGCCGCCGCGAACGACAGACGAGTCCGTTGACCACTCCAGCCGCGTGCCCGCAGACGCATTTCCCAGGTTGGCCATGCCGTTGAACGCCGCCAAGCCCGATGTGGTACCGCTGCAACCTGAGCCCAGGGTGCACGAGGCGCAGTTCGGTTGACCGGGGCACATCCCGGGAGCGTACCCCGAAGCCGAGTTTGCGGACGGGTACGAGATCCTCATCCAGTCCCAGTAGCTCTCGACATCGTAGTACACAGCCGTGATGGCCGACGGTGCGGTCGTCTGGATGACGCATTGCTCATTGTTCTGGTGGCTGCCCGCGCCGTCCCACACGCAGGTGCCTGCGCCCGGGAAGCTCGGGTGGCTCGTCGACTGGCAGTACTGCTGGCCCGAGATCACGCAGAAGAGCTCTCCGCAGTCAGCCGGCGGGCTTGATGGAGATGGTGGCGGAGGAGGCGGCGACGCTCGCCAGGGGCGGGGGCCGCAGTCGACGCAGTCGGTGCCGTACGCGCAATATGAAAACTCGGAGCCGGGGCCGCCGTCGTTGCACGAGCCGCCCCCAGCGTAGGGGCACGTGTTCAAGCAAATCGGAGGCATCGAGGGCGGCGCCGGGGGCGGTGACGGAGGAGGCGGGGCGCGTGGGGAGATGACCAACGAGCAGAACCGTCCGTGAAAGTGGTCGCGGACCGTAGCCATGTCGGCCGTGGTGTACGCGTAATGCGAGGCGGGGGCGGAGGAGATGGCCACAATAGTGGCTGGGTTCGCTGTCCCGAAGCCGATGCCAAAGATCTCGACCCCGGCAGCCCGGACCGCCGCCGCCTGAGCGATGGCTGCGGCGTCGCCGCCAAACTGCGGGCTCTGTCCTCCGTCCGTCATCACAACGAGCACCTTGGGCCGTGTCCCCGAGCCGTCGCCCGCTGTGAGGACCGCCAGCCCGGCCGCGAGGCCGCTGCTGATGGAGGTCCAACCCTGCGCTTGCTGGGCGTTGGCCATGGCCGCGAGCATCGCGGTTGTGTTGTGGGTCAGGTTTGATAGGATCGTGGATTCATCGTCAAACTCCACAAGCCCCACGCGCGCCGCATTCGCACCAAAATCCAACTGGAGGACGAGCTCAGTCGCAAACTCAAGCACGTCGGCCTGCCAGGTCTGCATGCTTCCCGAGTGGTCGAACACAAGCACTAGGTCGATGGGCAGGCCGTTGCTGCACTGGGGCGCACGCGGTGGCAGCGGAGGCCTCGCGGGGGGCGACGCCGATGGTGGTCGTGGTTGGCGAGGTCCACAGTCAACGCAGTCGGTGCCGTAGGTGCACAGCGGGTACTCGGAGCCGGGACCGCCGTCGTCGCAGTAGTCATCGGATGCGTAGCTGCAGGTGTTGGTGCAAAACTGCCCCGCAGCTTGAAGGCTGAGGACTAGGAAGACCACGACCAGCAACATCCCGACGGCGTCTCTCTCGGACGAACACAGCCCCTATACTTTCTCATTGAGACTGGTGCTGCTGCTGTGAAACACACAACGCGCGCGCTCTCCCCCCAAGCACGGGGGCCGCTATCGCAATGGCTGGAGGCGTGGCCGACACAGCCTGCTATTACACAGGCCGTTAATCGGCGACGGGCGGGGGAAGGAGAAACCCTCCGCCCGCCGAGCCGACTCCCCTGTGGGGAAAACGGGGAGGAGTGGGTAGAACGGGGTCACTACTGTCTGTTCTGTCCGGTAAGCGAAGTATTTTTTCAAATGACGCCTTGCGCCTCCTCCCGATCCTCATCCAGGCCGCCGGCGGCAGGCCGGAGCAAAACATGTCAAACAGTGTTAAAACAGTGGCAGGTACGCTGGGTTCACCAGTTCCGGTACATGTTAAGTTACCAGCACCAGTATAAGCGCCGTGTTCCATCAACTTCCTCGCGGGAGGTCACAGAGGACGGCGACACGGGAGAGGAGACCGCGGTCTGAGTTCAAAAAAACCATCTCCTGGTGGACCAATGGTGGGGTACCCCATGTCAACTCCTCACAAAGGAATGCACTGGCAGCAGTGGCTGCTGCTCGGCCTGTCGCCGGGGCGGCGGCTTCTTGAGAGTGATGAAGGCACTACCGAAGACAAGGGCGGCGCCAAGCGGGTGGCCAATGCCAATGTGCTTCGGGAACAGGATGAAGGACGCGAAGAGCGTCAGCGCCTTGCGCACCGTGGTCACCACGATCGCGGTGACGGCGGAGTACTCGTCCACGAGCCGCAGCACGAGCGCGGTGCCCGCGGTGATGCAGAGCGTCCACGACATGAGGGTGGCGCACACGCGCGCATCGCTCACCAGAAGGTAGAGGCCGGGCCCAAGAGTGCCGTCAAGCACGCACGTGAACAGCATCAGGACGCCGCCGCACGCGCTCTGAGCGCACATGAGCTCGGCGACAGTGATGCCGGCGTCCATCACGCGCTTCTGGTAGGGGCCGAGCAGCGCGTCGCAAGCGAGCGCGATCACGATGCACAACGCTCCCGCAAGTGTCGCCCGTGGCTCCGGAAAGTGCGTTGAGAGGTTGAACAGGGCGATGCCCGCGCAAAGGCACGCGGCCGCAAACCATTCGCGAGGCGAGTACCTCTTGCCAAGAATGAGGATCGAGCCGGCCATGACGGGAAGCAGCTTGGCCGACTTGAGTACGGTTTGCGTTGGCATGTCGATGTATCGCAGCGACGTCTTGGTGAGCGTGGTGGTGCCGACGTAGATCATCGAGACCTTAAGGAGTGCCATGCGACTAGATGCGGCGGACGACACTCGTCGTTCTCGGCCCGCATCGGAGCGGCGTGCGCGCATCACGATGGGCAAGTAGACGAAGGCCGTGCATGAGTACATGAACAGAGTCATGAAGGCCCCGCCGGCAGCATGCTTAAACTCTTCGAGCGAGAAGAGCTCTTCCTCGAGGACCGTAACAATGGTATGAAAGAAGATGACGCCCAAGGCGAGCGTGAGCAGCTTCGCGGTGTCGCGAGAACCTGGCCTGATCCAAGTTGGTGTCATGTGGATGTGCCATGGATTGCGAGCCCGCGGTGTGGGAAATTTGGCGCTTCGCGCCTTACGGCGCGCTGGAGAAGCTTATAGCATTATGGACGGATGCATTCTAAAAGCCACATACCTATTTTGGCAATTCTGTGCACGCCATGCAGGCGCTGCTAGCGGCGTCGTCGACGGGCGTGTCCGACTCGGCGGAGAACATCTCATTCCCTGCGACATTCGCCTTCGGCACGGCGACTTCCGCGTACCAGATCGAAGGCGGTTGGCAGGAAGGCGGGCGTGGTCTCTCCATCTGGGACGCCTTTGCCCACGCGCCGGGAAAGGTCAAAACGGGCGAGACGGGCGACGTGGCCGCCGATCACTACCACCGCTGGCGCTCCGATGTGCAGCTGATGGCGCAGATGCGACTGCGCTACTACCGCTTCTCGATCTCGTGGTCGCGCGTGCTGCCCAATGGCTATGGCGCGGTGAACGAGGAGGGCGTGCGCTTCTACTCGATGCTGATTGACGAGCTGATAGCGCACGGAATCCACCCGGTGGTCACGCTCTACCACTGGGATCTGCCGCTCGTGCTGCAGGTCGAGCACGACGGCTGGCTTTCGGAGGCGACCGCGAGCGCCTTCGTCCAGTATGCGGCGTTTTGCTTCGCTCGCTTCGGCGACCGCGTCAAGCACTGGATCACGCTCAACGAGCCGGCCGTGCACGCGGTGTACGGGCACGCGCGCGGCGAGCACGCGCCGGGGCGGCGCTCGCGGCCCAATCGCGAGCCATACGTGGCGGGTCATCACATGCTCCTCGCGCACGCCTACACGGTCGCACGCTACCGAAAAGAGTTCGCGACCAAGCAAGCTGGGCTCATCTCAATTGCGCTCAACTCGGACTGGCGCGAGCCGGCGAGCGAGTCGGCGGCGGACGTGCTCGCCGCGCAGCGCTCCATGGAGTTCAACCTTGGCTGGTTTGCGGACCCGCTCTACACGGGCGACTACCCACCGAGCATGCGCAGTCGGCTAGGCACGCGGCTGCCCACATTCACAGCGGAGCAGCGTGGATATATAGCCAACTCGACGGACTTTTTTGCGCTGCAGCACTACGCATCCATGCTCGTCTCGGCACGCCCTGAGAGCGAGCCGCTGCCCGAGGGCTCCTTTTACGCCGACGAGGCCGCTCGCTACCACAGCCTCCCCGGCGCGCGCAAGAATGTGCTCGGGTGGGACGTGGCACCGTTCGGGATCTACCGGCTCGTCAAGTGGGTGCAGCGGCGGTACCGGCCGACGGGTGGGATTGTGATCACAGAGAACGGCTTCCCGCTGCGCGAGGAGAGCGCCGAGGAGGCCAGATACGATCTCGAGCGCATCTGCTATCTCAAGCAGTACCTGGTGCAGCTCGCGCGCGCCATGCAGGAGGGCGTGGTCGTGCGAGGCTACTTTGTGTGGACGCTGCTCGACAACTTTGAATGGGCGGAGGGCACAGCGGCGCGCTTTGGGCTGCTGCACGTCGACTTTGCCACGCAGCGCCGCTCAGCCAAGGGGTCCGCCGCCTTCTTTGCTCGCCTCTCGGAGACCCATTCCTTTCGGTATCATGCGGCCGAGTGCAACGCGACGGTGCCCGTGAACGCCGCCTTCTCGCAAGAGGCGATGCAGCTGCAGCTAATCATCAACCGGACGGCGGAGCTGCGTGCCCAGTCAGGGCGCAGCACGTCCGCCTCCGTCCGCTCGGCGATCATGGCGCGTGCCTCGCGTCTCGTCACCTTGGCCGACATGCAGGCGCGCCACACCGCCGAGAATGGTCTCTTCCGAGCCACGCGCTCGTGGCTGGCCAAGGCAGCCAAGATGCGCACCTTTGTCGAGCGCCAGCGCCTGCTACTCGAGCGCCTCCTTGCCGGTGGCGCTGAGGGCGGCGGCGGCGAGGGCGGCGGCGTTGAGGGCGGCGGCGCGCCTTCACAGTCACCTTCACAGGACGCCGCGGCGGCGGACAAGGCTTTCGGCGAGCCTTCGACTGCCGCGGCCGAGCCTCTCAGGCGGGCAGCGCAGGACCTCGAAGAGGAGGTGCGCCAGATTGAGAACGAGCTCGCGGGTTCACTCGCGGGCGGCGGCGAGATTGGCGTTGGCGAGGCCGAGATGGCCGTCGCGCCCATGATTGGCGAGGACGAGGAGCTGCCCGGCGTGGTGCCCGGCGTGGTGCCCGCCGAGGAGGACGCGACACGCGAGTTTGGGCGGCTGCAGACGGCCGTCATCGAAGTATTGTAGTTCTAAGTTCACACGACGCGGCGTTCGTGCAGCGCTTGCTTTCTAGGCCCCCGGACCCGAAGCTCCCGGTCCACCCTCGGTGCTCGGACGAGGGTGGAGGGACGTATGACGACGTAACGTAAACACGAGAAAAAGATTCGACCCCCGCATCACCTGACACCGCGATCCGGTGATCCGAAGGATCAACATGGTTACCTTAGGTACATGCGTGGTGCGAGGTCGAGCAGAAAAGTTTGTCATTTGTCTCACCGGACCGTACCTGACGTGCTGACGAGGCGGTCAACCATCGCGGGGCGGCATTGCGACTCCCCCCTGGTGATGCGAGGAAAGCAGAAGTGGCCGAGTGATGCTACTCCGCAAGTAAGTCACGCCTTATTTTACCCAAGGGGTAGGGTAGGGATTAATTTCTGGATTTGCACCTTTCCTCATACCCTGAACATTTCAAACTGAGTGCTTTCGAGCGGTCGCGGGTCTGGGTTCCGGGTCGGAAATGTGCATCACTTTCGTTCAATCGGTCAACACCCTCCACGCTCTATCTCTACGGGATCTGTGGCCGTGCGTCTGGCAGTAATGGCTAATTAACGAAACGTGCGATGCGCTCTTCATGCTCATTTCGGCGCGTCGGATACATGTACACATTCTCAAAACGGCTCCACCCACCTTCATATGGACCCCATGTCCTTGCCGAGTTCGCCAATGTCGCGCCCTCCTCCAGCGGCGTGGATGAGCGCAGCCCTGACGGGTGTGGGTGGCCTCGGCGGTGGCGATCTCGTGCGGCCCGCGTCCGCACCATCGCTCGCTCGACGACCGCCGTCGGCCGGAGTCGAGCAGCAAAAGGCGAGGCCGAAGCAGCATGCGTTCTCCATTCACATTCCGGGCGTTGTGCCCAGGAAAGGCAAAGGCTTCGCAACCTCCGTGTCGATGAGCAGCCTCACGAAGAGCGACTCCCTGATCAGCCTCGCGCTGGCCAACTCGCAGCTGCAGCCCAATGTCTCGCTGTACGATCCGGAGCCCGGCGTCGTGCGAGTCCGGGAGCCCACCGAGATGGCGAAGCTTCGCCAAAAGGGCACCGACGCGTGGCTGGCGCGCGACTTTTTCTCTTCGGCGTCGGCCTTTGGTGACTTGGCGAGCCTGCTGGCAGAGGAGAAGGGTCTGCCGCACGCGCAGGCGCTGCGGCTACGTGGAGCTGCACTGCTCCGCACCAAGCAGTACGACGAGGCGCTCGTGACGGCGCTCACATCGCTCGCGAGCATCGGGCAGCCCGAGGCGGATCCGAAGACGGACAAGGAGTTCTTCGAGCTGGTGGCGCTCGCGGCGATGGGGAGCGACTCGGCAGCCATGGTGAGCCCGGAGGCGCTTCCAGCTTACCAGCTGCATGGCGAGGCGTGCCTCGGGCTTGGCCAGCACCAGGCGGCTGCGCACTCGCTCGGGCGTGCGCTGCTCTTGGCCACCGTCGACAAATCGCACGGGCCGGCCTCGCGGGCTGTCCAGTCGCTGCTGGCGCAATTCCTTGACGCGAGCGGTCGAGCTTCAGTCGCCACGATGCCGCTGCAGGTGTACGCGGTCGCTGCTGAGGGGTTGAAGCAGGCTGCGGCTGCGGGCACCGTCTCGGCGTCGATGCGCGCGCGACGGCTCGGGCAGTACACTCCGACACCTTGCTTCCGGCTCGTGCTGCGCCCTCGCTTCGCGCCGTGGCCGCTCGAGATTCATCTGGCGGAGCTGCCAAGGGTGATGAGCGAAGAGCAAGATGGCGTGCGTCTCTCCTTCTTCTGCGCGTTCGAGCAGATGCCGAGCGAGCCTCACACGTGCCTGTACGCGAACCGCTCGGACAAGCACGCGCTCGTGCTCGTGAGCATCCGGCTCGATGGGCAGCTCGAACTCGTCTCAAACTCGACTGAAGCCTGCTGGGAGCAAGCGACTGCTCTATTCGGCCACCCGCCGCAGCCACGCTCCTTGCACGACTTTGATGTCATCTCGTCGGGCTGGGCCGCCTCCGGCGTGGCCGTGCATGCCTTCGGCGCGCTCGTGCGGACAAAGTGGAAGGAGTGGGACGAGGGGCGTGGGCGCGCGGCGAAGGCACGCAAGCAGAAGGAGCGAGTACAGCGCGAGCGCCAGGCGGAATTGCTCCGCTGGTTACAAGATCTCGACCTCGACGAGCTGCATCCACTGCTGGTGCGGGAGGGCGTCGACCTGACCACGCTGCAGTACATCGCCGAGGATGACCTGAGCCGGCTCGGGGTCACGCAGCTCGGGCAGCGGCGCAAGCTGCTCGCGGCGGTGAGGACACAGGAGCAGTACAAGCATCTCACCGAAAAGCTAGCTACCCTCGAGGCTGAGAGGATCACCCTGATGCAGGAGCACGCGCGGCAGGGCTCCGAGCTTGACCAACGGACGGCCGAGCTGAGCGCGGCTTGCGCGGACGTGGGGCGGCTGACCTCCGCGCTCACAACCGCAGAGGCGGAGCGCGAGGCGGCGAGACGGGAGCAGCAGGGCACTGCGGCAGAGCTCGCGACCTCGAGCGAGAAAGTCACCGCCCTGCAGGCGAAATCGGACGCGTTCGCTGCGGACATCGAGGTGCTGCTCGAGCAGCTGCATGCATCCTCAGCCGGCCAGAGGAGGACCTTGCAAGAGATCCGCACGAGCATAGACGTCGAGACGTTCAACCTCAAGGAGGCTGTGCGCAGAGGCCCGAATCTCATCCATCGCCCGATGCCTAAACGCCCCAGTGTCGCTCACGCAATGGAAGCGGGCGACTCCATCCGCGGCACATCCGCGTCACAGGCTCGGCAGGCTTGAGGCAAGGGCAGCTCCATGCAAAGTGCGAAGCGCACGGACCGGGCCAAGCGGTGTGTACTCCACCGTGCGGCCGCGCCGCAGAAAGCCCTGCGCGGGCACGCGTACGCAGTCGCCCGGCCCAGACTGAGTCCGGGCGCGCGTGTATTTTGAGTGGCGTAACCAGGCGGCCGTCGTGACGTAGGTCAACTTAAGAGGAAGTAAGAGGTCGTGCGCGGTGTCGCATCGCATGCGTCCGGCGGTCATGCCGCGGTGGTGTCCTCGGATCCGGCGACGTCGGCGCGGATGCGACTTATTTTTTATCTTAATTATATTCACCACCGTGGCAGAGCCGGTCCACCACGTACCACAGCAGTCATCGCACGTCAGTGCGCGAGTGCAGCCCACAGTGTGTTCATACAACGGGGGGTGCACGCACACGAACAAACTGAAATGTGTAATGTGTGCAGGAGCCGCGTGACGGGACGCGCGAGCGCGCACAGTGCCAAGGGCACACAGTAAACCACAGGTCGTACGACGATGATCTCCAGCATGCCGTGTCGCAACAACTTGAAGCCCCCCCAAAACGCGTCGCACCATGAGCCACAGAGGTTGACCTGAAAGCTATGATTCCGCCACGCGTTCTGCGGCCTGCTTCGCCTTAATTCTCTTGCGTTGCTGAGCCCGGTCATAAATCTCCCATGACCCATATGCGATGAACGCTAACCCAGCCACAGAGACAACCGCAAGCCCAGTTACCACAACCTGCGTGGTCCACGAACAGAGTTTGTGATCACACGGAAAGGTGTTGTGTGGCACACGTTCGAAGCGCATACCCGCTGCATGAAGGTGAGAATGCGCTCGCTCATCGGCTCTGGCTGTGGTGTTGGCGGAGTCGCATCAGTACTCATTCCAGCACGGCGCACGCCGAGCATACGCGCTGAGCGTGCATCGGACAATCGCAGCGTGCGCGCTGGCAGCGTCAGACGAGTGAGCGACACGTGCATTTCGTCTGGAGGTGTCCTGCGGAAGGCCTGTGGAAAGTTCCTGTGGAAAGTTCCTGACGAATGAGAAATGAACGGGTCCGACTTTAGAAGACCAGTATGACCAGTGAGTGGTCCCCGTCTCCTTCGGAGATATATAACATGGACAAGTACAAGTTAGGAGGATTCCACGAATTTTCGCCAGGTCAGGGTCGTCAGGAAGAAATGCTCACGCGCTTTATGCGCGGACTCCCGACGGTGGCCCGATCCGCAGTGCGCTCCCCTGCAAATGCGCTCCTGGCCGTGCAAATGCGCTGGGCGAATCAGCAGGCCCAGGCTCAATCGCACCTGTTTGCGGACGATGACAAGCTCCGACGGCGGCTGCTTTATCGGAGCAAGCAGCGGGGTGCGCAAGCGCCGCGCGAATTCCGTATACGTGCAACGACCTGCGTCATGCCACGCACCCGCTGACGGGATGTTCTTCCACCGTCCGCTCTTGGTAGGTTGGCTCGAGATGGACATCATGCTTGGCGACTGGGTGAGCGCCCTGCCACCACGCGCAGTTTGAAATCTTTAGAGCTGCTGCTCACCGTGCACGCCTCTTCGTCTGCTTCTCGGCGCATTCGCAGGCGGCGGCGAACTTGCAGAAACTGGATAGCGTCAAGCTGCAGCAGTTCCAGGAGATTATCGACATGGAGAACCCCGACCTGTTCAGGTGGCTCACCGGCCAAGCGCCCATCCCAGCCGAAATGAACAACCCGGTGCTGCGAACGCTCGTCGAAGATCTCCGTGGCTCAAGAGAGCCCAAAGTATCCGTGCGCAGCGCCGTGGGCTTCGAGGGAAAGGTCTGGGAGTGAGCTGCTGCACAGGTGCACAAGACTTTCGATCCCTCTGGCGATTCCATGAGATACACTACGGTGTGGAGGCTCATTTCGATCGAAGAGAAATTAACATCGAGATCTGTTCATTGAAGAGTCTTACATCAGTCACTCAGCACTTCTCTTATCGGCGGGAAACCGCTATCAAGATCGTGAATTCTGTGTCAGCCTCGATGCATCGGTGCGCACGCGCCACGGTGGCCCCTGATCCCGGCCCTGAACGCCTGAAGGCACTTCAGAACACTTCCCAAATCCAGAAAAGAGAAATCACGCCCCTAATCCGTGTACCCGCTACTATTGTAGGAATTTCCTACATCGCTTTAATGGTAGAAAACTTCCTGGAGGCTCTTTCGCACCCAGGTCCAGCGTCTCGACTCCGGTGTGAATAGCTTTGAGTTTGGTCTGTGCGTGTTGGTGTGTTGTGAATGAATAGATTAGACGGTTTGGTCAGATGGTCAGATAGGCTCGTCATCATCAGTCCACACGGACGACCGTGCACGTCGGCCAGACGCCAGGACTGGCTGACGCTGACCGCTTCGCTCGGTACTCCAAGGGTCCACAGATGGCGGTATTACTCCTCCTCACGGCACGCCTCGAGCATGCTACAAACTTGCTTGCGAATGCATTTCCGGCACACCTTTACGGTGACCGCCTCACAGTCGGACGGCGCGCTCAGCTTGGCCCCGACATGGTATATCGGACTTCCATCGGTGGCAACAGCGTGGACAGCTCTCTGACCTACGGCGAGTACGACCTTGGGCACTTTGCGGCGCTTGTGGACCGTGCCCTCGAGGGCAAGGGGCAGCACGGACGTACGTTTGTGGATGTTGGCTCTGGATGCGGTCGCCTGGTGTTTGCCGCCGCAGCACTGTGGCCCGCACTGGCTTGCGTAGCCGGCGTGGAGCGGATTGAGGAGATGCATGAGATGGCCATGGCGGCATGTGAACGTGTAACATTGCCGGAACCACCAACGCGGCGCTTCTTTCACGGCGATGCGGCGCACTTGTTGGGATCGGGTGGAGTTTTGGCGGACGCCGACGTTCTCTTCGCCTACTCATCGACCTGGGCTGGGTTTGGCGATGTGCTCACAGACTTTTCGGCCACCTGCGGTACACTTCTTCGAGTCGGGGCGCGCGTGGTCACCACGGACAAGCGGCTGATTGACGATCAGGATTGGTCCTTCCAGCTTCTCGAAGCGATTGACGGGCCGAACCGCGAGACCGGCGGATCGGTCGGTTATGTGCATGAGGTCACGCGCAGCATCAGAGGCGCCTAAGAGGCGCCGAGTAGGCATCTGTCCTAAAGCTGTCCCGCAGTGCACGCCAGTGGAGTTATGCCATAAGCGTTATGCTAGCGGGGAGCCCCAATTCAATTCAATACCATTCGGTTCGGGTGTGAGTGGGCTCGCTGCAGCCACACCCTGAGTCGCTCTAACTCAGTAACTCCATGTAACTCTACTGCATTGCTCTACTGCACAGCTCCTGCCAAACCACCCTATGAATTTTTTGGTTCCCCATAGTGTTTTGCCCCATGAAAACCCTCACTGTCGTGCGTGTTGCCGAGATGGCATTTACATGGCATTTAAAGCGTGAACGTGAATGTGAAACCCAAACATCAGGAAGTCTCAACGGCAATTGTGAGCCTCTCCGTCAACCGCGCCGTGTCGCTCCCGGCTGCCCGCTTCGCCGCCATGGGCGACTACCAAGCATGGGAGGCGCTCGACGCCATGATGAACAAACCCGCTGAGCCGCCTGCCACCGCACCCAAATCTTCGTATGGCCGTGATGCCCCGGTCACCGTCACCGGCCCGTCGCCAGGCATGATAGGGCCGGCAAAGAAGGCGGCGCCGAAAAAGGCGGCGAAGAAGGCGGATCCGAACGAAATCTGGGCAGAGGCGGACGTGAAAGACGCTGGAGACATCGATGACATCGACGATGGCCGCGCCTGCCCGGATTATGAGATCGTCTTCAAGCAAAACGTGACACCGCAGGACTTCTTCCTCGGCATAGACCCGCTGCGCCACGCAGGAATCTCCTGCAGCGACGAGCTCGTGCTCAAGGTCACGCTGCCCGGCACAAAGCTCGCGGATATTGACCTCGACGTGCGGCCCACCTTCGTGCGCATCGGCGCGCCCAAGTATAAGCTCAAGGCACAGCTGGGCGAGAAGGTCAACGAGACCAAGGGCAACGCGAAGTGGGATGCGAGCAAATCCTTGCTGACCGTTACGCTGCCCATCATCCACGACCTCGATAGCAAGATGACCACCACGAGCCAGAGCAACGAGATCGATTGAGTGAACGTCTGTCGTGCTGACTCGCGACCCGGAGCGGGCGCGGTGTGACATCGAGGTAGTCAGAAAACATGTATCTTTAGGGCTGCTCCCGTCGATTGGCGGTGATACTGTATACAGGTGCAGATGTGCACGCGCCGCGATAAATCAACGGTGTTCTCCGCCACCGTCGTTGTCGAGCGTGTCCAGGTCCAACACGGCTCGCGTGGCGGCCTCATCGCCCGCAGCCGCAGCTCTCCTGACACCCTCGCGCGCTTCGCGTCCGCGCAGCCGCTCCTCGGCCCTGCGCCTGGTCGCGAGAGTCTTGCTGGCCATGGCCTCGCGCACCACGAGCGCTTTGACCTCTAGCCTAAGCGCCCGCAGCGCTGCGCGAATCTGATCGAGTGGCTGGCTTCCCGAGAGCTCGACACCCCGCCCGGCCGCCTGCGCCTTGGTCCTGCTGATCTCGTCCTCAAGGTTCATGAGCTCGCTCGAGAGCGCGTCGACACGCTGCTGCTTATTCGCGACCGCCTCGCTCGCGGCGTCACGCGTCGCTGCGGCTGCGTCGGCCTCCGCCTGCAGCGGTGCGACCGCGGCGACTCGCCCCGCATGCTGGCTACCAATCCGCTCGAGTGGCGCCTCGATGAAGGGCGCCTCGCGCGCAAAGGGAGGCGCGTGCTGCTGCGCGAGGGCTAGCCGGTGGCGCCACGCGAGCTTTTGCCAGCTCACCTGTAGCGTGAGCTGGCTGGCTAGCCTCTCGCTCTCTTCGGCCCAGGCACTCGCTGAAATCTTCGGAGGCCGGAGCGGCCGCCGCCGCCGGTAGCGGACCTCGGCCGCGCGCGCCGAGCCCGCACCGCCGACGTCGTCGACGTCGTCGACGCCGTCCTCGTCGTCAGCGGCCGCGTCGTCCTCGTCGCCTTCCTCGTCGGCCTTGGGCGGAGGGCCGTGGCGTGCGCGTTCGCGGCTCCTCCCCTGCTGCTGTAGATGTTGGCCATCATCCTCACGCCGCTCCGAGGGCTCCGCGCGCTTCGCTAGAGCGCGCGGGATCGCCTCGTCGGCGTCCCCCTCGAGCTCCTCCACATCTCCCTCGTCCTCGAGAGAGTGCCCATGCTGCGGTGTGGCCCAAACGAAGCCCGCCTTAGTGAGTGCGGCGTCGGTGAGCGCATTGAGCATCGCGCACACCTCCGCACCGCGCGCCGCGCGCAGCCGGTGCGGCGGCATCGCGCCCAGCGAGCCCAGCGGCGCGGGGGCCTTGCTCAGCGTGTGCAGCAGCGCGGCGCACGCGGCGCCGGCGTCGGCGTCGTAGGTGGCTGAGCTCGCTGTGGGAACGAGCTTCCACAGCTCGTGCCCAGGCGCAACTGACACCTGCAGCAGCCAGCACGTGAGCGTGTACAAGTACTCGAGCTGCGCTGCCTCCGCCGCCTCGACGGGTGCGCCTGTAAAGTACGCACAGGGCAGCGGCGGCAGGCTGCGCGCCCGGAGCAGCTGCCTCTCATAGTCGAGAAGCTTGAGTTTGTCGCCGACGGCCTCCATCACGATCAGGCAGTCCGAGATAGCCATCGCCGCCGCCGCCACGCCATTGCCGCCACTGCCGGCAGCGGCGGCGGCGGCGCTGGCCGCCGCTCCGTTGGCTCCTGCGCCGTTCTGGCGTTCCAGCTCGTTCAGGGCCTTCTTGGCGAACTCGAGGGTTGCGTGGATGTCCAGGCGGCGCGTCGGGTCGAGCTGGATCATGTGCTGCACCAGCGACTGCAGCGCTGGGGAGTAGTGCGCAGGCAGCGCCTCATACTTGCCCACGGAGATCTTCTTGAACAGAGTGTACAGGTTATCGCCCTCTGCTTTGAAGGGCGAGCGTAGCGTTGCGAGCTCGTAGAGCAGGCAGCCGAGCGACCAGACATCGCTCTTCCACTCGTAGCCGCGCCCATCGAGCACCTCGGGGCTCATGTACAGCGGCGTGCCTACCTTGGAGAGCGCCTCGTACGTCTGCGACGAGAAGGCGCGCCCCAGCCCGAGGTCGCCCAGCTTCACTGACCCGTTGGATGCGAGGAAGATGTTGGCTGGCTTGATGTCACGGTGCATGATCCGCGCCTCGTGCATGTGCCGGATGCCGTCGCACACCTGGACAAAGTAGCGCCATACCTGAACCTCCTGCAGCGATGTCTTTGACTCGTTGGCGCGGCGCAGCAGCCGACGCAGGTCGCCGTGCTCCGCCCACTCGAAGACAATGTAAAGCTCGCTATTGTCGATGAATGAGTCAATGTACTGGATGATGCAGGGGTGCGGCTTGAGCGTCTTGAGCAGGTCGACTTCCTTGAGGCAGCGATCGCGCGCCTTGGCATCGAGCATGTCAAAGATCTGCACCTTTTTCAGTGCGACGCGACGTTCATCCGAGCGCCGCACAGCGCGGTGTACGGTGCTGAAGTGCCCTCGGCCGATGGCCTTCTCGATCACATAATCGGCCAGCGAGCCGCTCGATGCGGCCGAAATACCGGCCGTCGCTGCGGCTAGGCTGCTTTCGACGGTTGCAGCAGCCGAGACCGGCTCCGTGAGGGCCATCAAACCCGCGGCGGGAGGACGGAGATGGGCAAGCCCGACTCCACCCTCGGAGGGCTCCGATACGAGCCGTTGCGTCGTCGCAGGCGCACAGCACAGCGCGCTCGCGCTGAACTTCTCCTGTTGGACTCAACGGGAGCCCGAAGCTGTAACGTCGAAAACGAACGTGCATTCATGCCGACGCCAACGTGTCCTTCTTTGAACTTAACCGGAACTGCTGCGGGGACGACGGGGCACCCGCCAATTGGCACCCGCCCGCGCGCGCGCAATCAGTGGGAATCCCCCCTCTTTTACTCGTAAGTGCGAAGTGGGCGAGCTACTAACAGCGGAGACCGGTGAGCTTCATCATGGAGCCGCTGCCGAATATGCCCGTGAGCGCATCCTGGCTGTGGATGAAAGCGCCGAGCGTGCGATTCTGCACAAAGTGCCCAACGCCGTACAAGTCGGGCGCGCGCAGGCCTGCCCCGTCGAGTTGCTCTCGACGCCACGCACTCGCGGGCTTGAAGCAGTGCGGCGCGAGACGGTGGTCGCTTGGGCCCAAGTCGCGTGAGTCGCGTGTGGCTTGGCACAGTCGGTGGGTGTAGAAGTCGGCCGGCTCAGGACAGCGTCGCGTCGCTGAGCGCTCGAGCAGCTGGCGCGCGCCCCAAGACGTCACGTACAGTGCATGCGTCGCCCAGTAGGCGTCGACGAAGCCGACAAAGAGAATCGCGCATTCGGGGCTCGCATCGCATCGCTGCACATCGGCATGCATCCGCAAGGCACTCGATGTGAGCTCAATGTCGTCTTCCAGAACGAGCATGGAGACGTTCGTCGAGGCGATGAACGACCACGCGTTGCGATGCGAAGCCAACAGATTGCGCTCCGCCGGGGTCGGCCAGCTGCACTCGGGCCGATCGGGCGCCACGTTCTGTGGAAAGACGGCGGGCAGCCAATTCGGGGCGAGATCGGCACGCCGTGCGACCGCTGCGGCGCGCTCATACCTTGACTCACATCCCGAGAGGATGACGGCCGGTACGGTCCTTGCCGTACGCGTGCCGCGGGGTACAAGCAGCTCCAACTCGGCTGTGACGGCGCGCTCCGGGAGCGCATATGATGTGAAGGCACGCTCCCACGCGGGCACCTGCTGCCGCCGAGTGCATGCGGCGCAAAGCGTGCACCGGCTGGGCGTGCGGCCACGGAACTCGTCCAAGCACTCCTCGGGCGCGTCCGAGAAGACATAATGCGAGCAACCGTGCGTGCGCGTGCACTTGGCGCGGCACGTGCTCGCGTTTGCATTTCCTGGCATGTCTCGAGCCCATGAGCTGCCAAATTCCAGGGTGGCTCCGTTGTCTGCACAGCAATGCACACCCTCAATGGGCATGTCGTCGGCTGAGGTGCTCGACACGGAGGGTGGTCTCCACTCACACGGCACGCAGCTGCATTCAGTTTGCCGCTCGGATCCACGGCTTGAGCAAGATACTGAGTACGAGGTTGGCCCGCACCGAAACTTGCCGCGACAGCCGTTTGAGATATACATGCGCTGGGCAGACGTACAGCCGTAGGAGACGCCTGATGTGCAGTTGGCAATAGACGTTTGCTTCTCGAGCACGACACCGCAGGTGTCGGCAGGGGCTGACGCCATTTTATTGACTTGAAGCTTCAATCCTGGTGTGAAAAGGGTGTGAAACGTCTTGGAGTGCGGGAGCGTGCGAGCGCACCTCTCGGTGAGCCGAAAGGCACCGACTTTTGGGGGGGTAAATCTTGCCTGTGATCCGTACCGGTACGCCATTTTCGACAACTTTTTGGAGCGATGGGCAACTGTTTGACCTGTTTCGCGCCGGCGCCACCACCAGTGGTCTTCACGGTCTGTCCCGTGGACTGCAAGCAGCACGAGTTCGGTGTGGCACCCAGGGATCTCACGGATACCAGCACTTGCCAAAAGTGTGGCATGACAAAGGCCCAGATCGACATGCGCTGCCGTGAATGCCGGATGGGCGATCATGAGTGGGTCCAGGACTTTGAGCCGTCGCCGCAGGCACAACATGTGCCGGCAAACCTGCAGCCAGCCGGTGGCCCTCCGGTGGCGCAGGGAGTGCCAGTATCCGGCGCTCCTCCGGTGGCGCAGGGAGTGCCTGTGGAAGTTCTGGTCAAATGTCGCCACTGCGGCCTCCGCATGCAGACCGGTCCGAACGGCGTCATCTACGATGATTACTACATGTACGGTGGTGGCTACATGTCTGGCATGGAAATGGGCCTCATGCTAGGAATCATGGGAGCGCATACCAACGCATACGCAGACCCGATGTACACCGATGGCTACTACGGTGACGACATGGGCTTTGGCGCCGACGAAGGATTCGACGACGGCGGTGACTTTGGCGGGTTTGAATGATGTGTCAACTCCCAGGTCACCGAATTGAATGCGGTGTGATTGGCTGGGAGATGCTCCTGTCGTGTAGTATCTCCGGATACGATGAGGGGGTTTGCTGTCCGGGCTTTATAGGGTAGTCGGTAGACAAGAGAGTCACGGTCACGAGAGATGAACGAGAATACGGAGGGTGGGCCACCCAGAGCGATTGCATGGGCTTTGCGCGAGCGATGTTTCGAGAGACAGTGTTTGCATGCATTCCACAAAGACCAATCCCAGATGAAACGAAGCCATGCGAAGCGAAGACGTTTCGGAAGCCCCGCGACCCGGACGCCTTGCGATTTGCTCCGTGCGGCGGCGTCTGTGTGCATGTCGGCCCTTCCAATGCGCCCGACTGGAACCCGACCCTTATCGGCACCCCTGATGCTCGCTGCGAGGCAGCGCGAGGCCGAACTTTCCACCGCGGCTGCATTGCACAACCACTTGACGAACCGCCATGACCTTGACAGTATGCTCTCGTGGCGCTCCATCCCTCCCACACATGAGTCAGCGGTGCTCGCACAGCTGAGCATGAGGCGCTCCGACAGCCGCGACTTAGCGCTCGCAGCGATGTGCCATCGCGGGGAAGCTCGGATGGAGGCCCGGATGGAGCAGATGGAGACCAAGGCCATGAAAATGACACGAACATTGTGCGCCTCCTCACTCTTGCAGTTGCACGAGCAGCAGGCTGCATCTCCGAGTGTCTATCCCACGCGAGCAGATAACGAGAGAATGGCCGCGGCCCATCGCCAGCTGCACGCGCTCCGGTACGTTGATCGGCAGGCCGTCGAGCAGGCGGCGCTGCCGCTGGGCTCCACTCGTCAACTCACTCGTCCCGCATCTGCGGCTGCACCACCCAGAGCAGGGGCGCCAGTCAAGGCGGCCGAGAAGGCGGCCGGAGCGTCCGCGCTCGCACCGGCCGTGTACGGCATGAGCCGCTCGGAGAGCGCCATGTTCGTCAAAAGCGCGCAGCTCAGCCGCACGAGCCTTTCACGCGACGAAACCCGCAGATCGCTCCAGATCTACCAGCGCCCTGTTCCGCGGCGGCCGCGCACACCGCCACAGGAGCACCGGTCGATCAAAGCTATCATGTTCCCGACGCAACTCGCCGACGGACCGTACCGCTCCCAGGCGCCGCTACCGCACGAGGAGAGCTACAAGGAGTTCGTGCTTCATCGTGATTCTCTCGTCAGCCTTCGACGAGCCAAGACCGCCGCCACGTTGGCCACGTTGGCGCCGCCGCCGCCCTTGCGCAAGAGGGCGCCCAAGATGGAGGAGCGCTCGTTGGCCCTGGCGTTCGACATGAAAGCAAACATGAGCGAGGTCCAGGTTACGACCGCCGCTGCGCACCTCGCGCCACCGGCGGCTGCGCCCCCGCCTCCGGCCAACAAGCCCATCGACCGCTCTGCGCTCAAGAAGAACAGCGCGATGGTGAGATCGGCTGTTGAGGGTCTCAACTCGCGCTTCTCGAACATGATGAAGGCCTTCCAGTACGTGGACCTCGATCGCTCGGGCACGCTCAATAAAAAGGAGCTGGCACGCGCGCTCGATTTGTGGAATATCCCGATAGATAACGCCAAGCTCGACGAGCTCATCGCCGCGTGTGACGACGACGGCAACGGTGAGGTCAACTACAAAGAGTTTGTCGACGCACTCGCGCGTGACACGGTGGCACCAGCGGCCATGGGCAAGAGGGACATGCAGGCCAAGGAGGCGATGGGTCAGGACGACGTTGAGGTCCTGTCGGAGCACATCAAGAGGCGGCCAAAGAAGAATGAGCGCTTCTCGCTCAATGCGGAAGTGCTTTAGAGTTGGGTTGGGTTCGGACGACACAGAGTGTGATCGAGCAGCACGCAAGGTGAAGTTGGGTGATGATGTTTCTTGAGAAAGGGTCAGTTGAATCGACACACAAGGTACCGACCAGCCACTACCACGCGAAACACAGACCATCTTGACATTTGCTTCACACGCATGTTCACACCGCGAAGCTCCACGACAATGTCGTCGGGGACTCGCGCGTCTCTCATTGCCTCGCGCGTGCTGCGCGTTGCAGGCACACATCGACCCGCGCCTTCGCTCTTCTACTACCCCGGCCTCACGAGCAAAGCTTGGCATGAGCGATCGGCAACGTGGGCACAGCCCTGGATTCAGCAGCTCGAGGCGTCCACTGGTGCCATTCTCGAAGAGTACCAGGCTTTGAACAGCCTGAACTTGCCATCCGACTACGAGGCCGACCAGACCGACCATGCGAGCGCGCTGCATACTGGCGCCAAAAAGTGGCATTGGGCGTCGCTCATCGACCGCGGCGTCCGGCGTCCGCAGATGATGGCGCGATGCCCGACGACGACGACGGTGCTTGAGTCAATCCCAGGTCTTTGTGTTGGAGATATGCCTTTTGCCTTCGCGTTCTTCTCAACGCTCGCACCGAAGAGCAAGATTGCGCCGCACTGCGCGCCTGCCAATCTGCGCCTTCGCGTGCATCTGCCGCTGCTCGTGCCTGAGCCGGAGCGTTGCGGCATCCGTGTCGCCGGAGAAACACGCCAGTGGGAAGTGGGCAAGGCGCTCATCTTCGACGACGCCTTCGAGCACGAAACATGGAACGACGGAGATGCCGATCGTGTCGTGCTTCTCTTCGACCTGTGGCACCCGGACCTGTCCCCGGAGGAGCGCGTGGCCATCCAGGCAATGTTCGCAGATGTAGATGACCGGAGGCGGAAAAGGGCGGCGGGCTTGTAGGAGAGGGTGCCCTGGCCATAACACGGGACGCATACAGGCACGACCTTTTCAACTGTGAGTTGGTGCCGAGAACACCCGTACGCTCCGGCTCACAGCCGTTTCACACAGAGCTGGGACGCATAGGAATACATGTACAGTTCCACAGTACTTCCACGCAACTCGCCGTCGTACCGACACATTCACACTCGAAGGTATTTCACACTCGAATGTTGTTTTCACAGAAGCCCGGAAGAACGTGAGGATGCTCTTGCCATCCCTCGCCACGATGCTGATCTTGCGCGGCGAGCCGAATCCGCGAGCGTTAGCCATGGCGAGCGCCGCCTTTGATGCGCCTTCGTACGAGGCGGATCGTCTCGCGCGCGATGCCGAGGCGATGGCAGCTATGCAGGGGGAGGCTGATGCAGCGTTCGCTGGCCTGCGCACTCCCTGGAAGTGGGTGATTCGTAAGCGCATCTGGGACTATATGGAAGAGAAGGACATTGCGAGGCAGCCTCGTCCGGTGCATCACCGCATTCCTAATTTCGTCGGCGCTGACGAGGCGGCCGCACGACTCGGCGACCTACCTGAGTTTCAGGCTGCGCGCTGTGTGAAGGTCAACCCTGACACACCGCAGCGGCCGGTTCGACAAATGGTCCTCGAGCGTGACAAGGTGCTTCTCACGCCACAACCGCGGCTGCGCACGGGCTTCTTCTCGACGGTCAGCGTGAAGGATAATATGCCAGCTGGTGGTACGATCGCAGACCTGACCAACTCCAAGGGCGTCGCGGAGCACGGGACACCGATTGGGCTCGATGCCAAGTACACCGTAGATCTCGTGGTCGTAGGCTCGACCGCCGTGTGCCCAAGCACTGGCGCGCGCGTGGGCAAGGGTGAGGGCTTCGCCGAGCTAGAGTGGGGCATCCTCTCACTCATGGGCAACCTGGACGCAGCGTCCACGATAGTCGTGACTACGGTACACGACTGCCAGGTCGTCGACGACATGCCAGGCGGAGCCTTGACGAAGCATGACGTGCCCGTGGATGTGATCGTGACTCCGACGCGCGTGATTCGCGTGGGCGAGGGCCGCGCGCCCAAGCCGAGCGGCGTGTATTGGGACTTGCTCTCCCCACAAAAGCTGGCGCAGATCCGTGTCCTGCAGACACTCAAGCAGCGGCTGGAGGCGGAGCGTGGCGCGCCGCTGCCGTCGGGTCCGGATGAGAAGCTGCCGCCACTCGCCGAGCGAGGGCCGCGCGGGCGTGGCAAGCCGCGGGGTAGGGGGCGGGGTGGGAGAGGCCGTGGACGAACCAGTGAGCCTTCAGCTTCACTGTGAATTGAGATCTCTTGGAGCGAGAAGCGAAGACGGAGGAGAACCACGGTGAGCCAAGTCTCGGTACCACCGCACGGCACCCAGGAGACCTTTAACTTAATGTTTAACCGTGTGGTGTGTTTATTAAGTATAACTTAGAGCCGAACGACTGGACAGCTGGATCCACGCAGAATCGCCACGGGGACTGCCGCAGCGCCGCGGCCCGCGCTCGCCGCTCTGACACCACCATCGACCATGACCGGTCTTCGGTCCATGGCACCCCCCCCCCCGACACCGCCATGGACACCGCTCTGAACGCAGAGATTGCGTACTGTAGGATATGTGTGAAGGGCTAGAGTGCGGTGTGACGGACTCGATCGCAAAGGTACATGTTCCAGCCGCTGCAACGCGGTCGCATTGGGTTTGTGTAGGTCTCTGTGCATGCTCCGGACCGCGCCCGCCACGGCGCAAAACTTTTTTGCGTCGCGCCCGCCGAGAGAGAGAGTGTGGCTCCGATTTTGTGCATTTGGTGTCGCGAACGCGGTGGGCGACGGTGAAAGCGACGGTTGCCCCCTCGCCGGAGCTTAACATGCTGCTCGTGCTCACCGTCGCCATCGCGGGATCTTCGCTATGGGATGGCGACTTCTACGACCCTGACGACTTGAAGATCACGCTAAAGCGCTCGGGCGGCGATGAGCTGCTCGCGCACTCCGACGACTGGGACATCACAGGTACAGTCGTTGGCGATACAAAGGCCCATCTCGCAGGCCTTGAGGGTACACTCTCGCGTGAAGCTGTGACTTGGAGCAATGGAGTCGTGTGGACGCGACACTCATTGCCGACCTTGCTGCCTCCCCCAACATGGGCTGGTGAGTACCGTAACAAACAAGGGAACATCGAGGTCGCCCTCAGTCTGCCCAGCCCCTCGACCGCCCGGGCCGAGTCGGACTTCTTCACTGCGCCGGCGATGGGCTCTGTGAGCGGCGATACAATCCACATGTTCGGTGTGCTCGGCAAGCTTCGTGCCGGCTACGCGCTCGATGGTGGCATCAACAATGTCATCGATTGGAGCAACGGAGAGGTATGGACCAAGATGGTGTCACAGGGTCCGACTGAGCACCTCCCCGCCGCCAAACCTCGATCTTGGCCCCCGCCCCCGCCACCACTTCTCGCTGCGGGCACTCCCGGCGCTGGGCCAGACTACTGGGCCGCCGATTTCGCCGCCGCCGCGCATCGGCCCGCCGGCGAGAAGGCCCCAGTGAAGCCCCCAGTGAAGCCCCAAGCAGCAGCCTTCGCCGTCGATACGAGAGCCGCCGCCGCCGGAAGCAGTGGTGCTGCTTCCAGCATCTTGGGTGCATCGATGTACTCGCACGCTGCTGGAGTGTCGTCTGCCGATGTGTACTCGTACGAGCAAGGAGCACTAGAACCGCGTCCTCGCGCCGACGTGACCGCCGACGCTCGGAGCACACGTGGTGGCGGGGGCGGTGCTGGAACGCCTCTGCTGCTGCTGATGCTGATTAGCGGAGGCGCGTTCGCTGCCCACTCGTACCGGCGGCATGGAGTGTTGCAGAACCAGCTGCTGCGCGACGACGCGCGTGAGGTGCTCAGGAGGGCGCGTGAGCTACTCAGCAACTTACGCCGGCGCTCAAGAGAGCTGTCGCAGCATGGCGCGTATGCGAGCGCCGTGACCACCGAGGAGTCCGCAGATCGGCATGAGGATGCCAAGGAAGCCAAGGAGCTCCTCGGCGGCGGTTGGCTCCTCCTGTGGGGAACCCTCGGCTCTCTCAAGACGAGGCTGCCTGCCGTTTGCACCGAGGGGCTCGCGGCGCTCACGGCCGCGTACGGTGCCAGGGAGGTCGCGAGCGCGAGCGATGGGATCGGCACGGAGATCAAGGCCGAGATACAGTTTGGAGATTTTGAAGATACAGATGGCTGCTCGCCTCGCGAGGTGGAGCTGGACGAGTTCGGCGGCAGTACGAGGCTCCCTGGATTTTGCAAGGACAGGCTGCGCACGTCGTCGCTCGAAAAGCCAGTGAGCTATGCGTGGGAGGGCGAGAAGCTCTCCTGGGAGGATGGACCTGTGAGTGGACCTGGAGCCGCGGGGAGAGGGGTGGAGCCCGAGGCCAGTTACGCGTCTCATCAGTCCGCTCGACCGACGTACGCTTACGTGGACGCCGAGCATGGCGAGGCGTGCTAGAGGCGTGCAAGCAGATGTGCAGATGATCACGCACGCCGAGATACCGAAGGTAACCCACGTGCGTGAGATGCTCTTCATTAAGCTGCACCCGAGTCGGCGCTCATCCCCCCCCCTCCCCCTCGGTTCGGTTGCGTTGGGCGCCATGTGCATGGCATCTATATCTCCATATAGTCGTTGGAGAGGCTCTCGGCGTCGCCGTCGGGTGGTGCGCGCGAGAGTGCGTAACGCGATGCGTCACGGTGTCGGTGTGAAGCGTGTCCGGGCGTGTGCCCGTGCGGTCTTTGCGACGCCTGCGTGACGACCACACCATGAGAGCTGAGAACACGGTGTACATGACGGTGTAGTCCGGTCGAGAGCCGAACAGATGCCTCCCACCCGTCCGCCCCAGTCACATCTCACATCTTCGCCGGTACACATATCTCTTTGCCCCGCGACCCGTACGCGACCCGCTGCGTCCGACTCACTCGCGCGGCAGCCACTGCCGCGTGCAGTCGAGTTGTACAGTTCCCTGAAGGGTGTGCACCTCTCAAAGGCGGCTGGGAGAGAAAAGGTGCGTTGCCTGTCGCGTCGCCTCCGCTCTCAACAGGGGGGGTACGTTCACATGGATGGCGCGTACGTTTGTGCTCTGCTGCTGCTGGGTTGTGGCATTGCGCCTTCTTGTGCGTTGTGCCGTCGCGTGGGGAATGCCTGTTGACGGAGGGCAGAAGCATCCCTCCCTTACCTCGGTGTTGTCCGACAATGATTGTCAAGCTGCTGCATGCACTGTTTCCGATGTGTGATATCTGAAGGCTCCAAATTTTGAGATCGAGAGAGGACCATAAGTTTCCCACTCCGCACAGGGCGCGCGCTCGCCAGGTCTGGCAACGCCAAGTGCCAGCGCCAAGTGCCTCACGCCCCGCCCAAAGTGCTGCTCCATATCACGCTGGTGATCGACTCTCTCTCTCTCTGCACCCGGGCAGGACAGACCACGGCTGCTGCTGAGCGGGGGGCCCACACAGTTGTGACCTTATCTCCAGCCGAAGGCACTTTTGGTCTGTGATCGATGGCTCGAGGACTACTGCACGGGATCATCGCCGTGACGGCCTCGACACATTCGCCTGTGCCGCCGCCTTCGATCGTAGTGCCGCCTCCGCCGCTCCCGCCCGCGCCCGACGGCGGCGGATCCAGCCCCTTGCAGGCGCCACGACCGCCTTCGACGGAGCTTGGACTAGCACTTCCGAGCAGCCAGCAGCATGGGCGAGAGCTCGCGCACTCCACGACCATCGTGGGCTCGGCGTCCCTTGTGCCCAGCCACCGCCGTGAGCTGCAGACCCAGGTGAGGACCAGCGCCGGCCTGACCAGTGCACTCGCCAACCCCGCCGTTGGCCATATTGTCCTTGCCGCCGGCACCTACGCCCTCAGCGCCGAGATCAGCATCACCAGGAGCGTCGTCATCGAGGCGGCGGCAGGAGCCACGGTCGTGCTTAATGCACAAGCCAGCTCATCGAGTCAGCGCCGTGTGCTGAACATCAACACGGGCTCATCGGGCGTCGTGCAACTGATCGGGCTCAGCATCACGGGAGGCTTCATCCTCGGGGAGGGATCGTCTGTGTGCACTTCTAATTGTGACGGCGGCGGTGTCTATGTCTCTTCCGGCACAGTCACGATAACGTCTTCCTCGATCTACTGGAACACAGCCGGCACTAATGGCGGTGGTGTCTTCGTCGGTGGAGGCACAGTCTCACTTGTCAACTGCCAAGTGTATTCCAACCGAGTTGACGTACCAGGCTGGTATGGCGGCGGCGTTCACATTGTTGGAGGCACAGTCTCAATCATCAACTCCCAGATCTACTCCAACTCAGCTCAATATGGTGGTGGTGTCGGCGTTGGTGGAGGCACGGTCTCAGTCATCAGCTCCAAGATCGACTCCAACACAGCTTTCGGCGGTGTTTGGGTCTATGGCGGCACAGTCTCACTTGTCGACTGCCAAGTGTATTCCAACCAAGCTAACTGGGGGTCCCCCAATGTCTATGTCACCGGAGGCACCGTCTGCTCCTGGGCGACGACCCTAACCGAGGTCGTTGGCACAGTCTCAACTTGCCCGGCGCCGCCGCCGTCGCCTCCGCCGTCGCCTCCACCCTCACCGCCGCCACCGTCTCCGCCGCCGCACTCGCCAGGTCACGGCGGAAAAAGTACACCCGATGAGAAGCCAGCCGTAAAGTGGCGGGATGGCTTGGTGCGCCACCAGCACGTGCCCACAAGATCAAATCACCGGCAGATGATATTCCATGGCCACCATCCGCACCATCCGCACACACCGCACACGCACTACCCCCCACCGCCGCCGTCTCCGCCGCCATCGCCGCCGCCACCCTCGCGACCCCCGTCACCTCCGCCCCCTAGCCCACCACCGTCTCCTCCTCCGCCACCTTCTCCCTTTGCACCCGAGCCATCTCCTCCAGCGCCTTCAAAGCCTCCGCCCTTCAGACCTCCGCCGCCCATACCACCACCTTCGCCACCACCCTCGCCACCCCCGTCGCCTCCTCCTTCGCCACCTCCGCCATCACCCCCTCCTAGCCCACCCCCTCCGTCACCTAAACCTCCTCCATCGCCACCGCCCAGGCCGCCGCCCTTGCCGCCGCCAAAGCCTCCACCTCCAAGGCCGCCTCCGGAGCCGCCCCCCTCGGCCCCGCCGATTCCGCCTCCCTCGCCCCCACCACCTCCATCCCCGCCGCCCATCCCGCCACCTCCCAGTGTTCCGCCACCTCCGACACCCTCACCGGAGCCCTCGCCGCCGCCGCCACCCTCTCCCATGAATCCGCCACCAATGCCGCCGCCGCCGCTGCCTCCTCCTCCGTCACCGCAGCCACCCTCGCCACCTCCACCCAGAAAACCGCCCTCGCCACCGCCTCCAAGCCCTCCACCTTTCCCACCTCCACCCTCACCTCCACCCTCGCCGCCGCCACCCTCACCACCACCCAAGCCGCCGCCCTCGCCACCCCCACCTCCGCCGCCACCTCCCTCGCCGCCACCCTCGCCCCCGCCCGAGCCGCCACCTCCCTCACCACCGCCGCCTTCGCCCCCGCCACCCTCGCCACC